>Ga0315282_10014841_pt1 | contig 11559 bp, 7 predicted proteins | sample YL17G07_20_MG_FD_203693 | JGI IMG/M metagenome (GOLD analysis project Ga0315282, IMG submission 203693) | Sediment microbial communities from Yellowstone Lake, YNP, Wyoming, USA - YL17G07_20 | ecosystem: Environmental > Aquatic > Freshwater > Lake > Sediment | place: USA: Wyoming | collected...
GATTACGTCTCTTGTTCTGCATGAATTTGTCTCCTGATACTGTATCGTCTCAGGCGGCAAATCCACCTTAATTATGCGCCCAGTTTTTGGGGAGTATTATAACCGTACTACAACCAAAAGATACGATATCTACCACAAGATGCGATATTTACCACTTACTAAATATTGAAATCTGCGATATTTGCGTAATAACAAAAATTTTGAAAAGTATTAGCAAACCGTTGCCTTCAGCCGCTCGGCCACCTCTCTGAACAACCCTCTGATAATCTACATTTTGTGAGTTCGTATTGCAAGAAGATAAGCGGTAATTTGCAATGAGCTAAAGGTAAGATAGTTGAGTTTTTGGCTGTCTTGAAACGAGAACCCGTGTAAAATACCCAAAAAGCTATACTTTTCAGGGAGATTCAGTATTGTAGTGGAATCTGAAGGATTAGCAGGGTAGCCTGATGTCATTGACAACCCAAAAGCCGGTAAAATATAATATAGCGAATGGAAAAAGCTATCAAAGTGCAATTACGTGCTCCTCGTCGGACATATATTAGTGAGCGCCCGTAGCTCAGCTGGACAGAGCAACGGATTTCTAATCCGTAGGTCGCAGGTTCGAATCCCGCCGGGCGTGTTTCTGACTTTATTAATTAAAAGACTTACTTTTTTCGACAAGAGCTGCATGTAAGCCCCAAGGCTATTGAGGCAAACCGCCGCCACCTTATGGAAAAGCTGGACATCCACAGCGTAGCCGAGCTTACCAAACATAGTTTCTGGGAGCGGCTACATTCGCTGCAAAAGTGTTTGCCTGCCGTTCAAATGCGTTCTTGATGAGGTTCATACTCTTTTCGGTCATATTAAGTTTTGGATACTTCCCTGCAATTTTCCGTAGAAAGTCCCCTTGTAAAACCCCGTGTCCAGCGGTCTCGTGCCACTGAGTAAAGGCTGTTCTTGGGTCTCTTGCCTTGAGTAGTTTACTATCCACCAAAGCAGTATTTTCCTTTGCTATATGCCACCCTTTTGTCACGGATTGCCCGCGGCCATCCGCAAATCATCGAGATACACAGAGTTACCCGGCGTATCCCATGTACTGAACCAGAACTCCATCCTCATTATTCGAGTGTAGTCGAGCGGCGAAGCATCTGGCACAAACGCCGATTGTTCAACAATGATCTTCGTCCATCCCACGCTTGAGGGCTTCGATACTGCATACCTTGCTATTTTGTCCTGATAATCATACACAATCACCTGATTGAGTTTTGAATCATTGACCAGATCTGTCCACAGCCAGAAACTCAACGTCGCACCGGCTATATTCAGTTCCGGGCTGAATACCTTGCTTGGTTTTACATCCCACTGTCCCGGCGTCATCGCCTCATATTTCACTCGCAGTGATCCCGTGCCCTCATGAACAAAATTCGGATCGGTCGCCTGCACCATCAGTCCGGTGTTATATCCATCAGACCAGCCGTTTGCGACAAAATTATCAAATGATTCAATTTGCACATCCGCGAAAACATTTGACATAAGCCACTGACCGGCAAGATCACTAAAATCAAACAGATTGATGTTGTTGTCATCGTTGATATCAACCCTGCCCCGCGAAGTACCAGTCAGCAGCCAGCTTTGCGCCAGAATACTCAGATCATTCATATCAACAACGCAGTCGCCGTTGATGTCGCCAGCGAGCCGTTGCGGTGATGCCTGCACCTGCGCACAGTTTAGATACGCTGTATTGGTCTTGTAATCCACTACTACGCCATTGATCAGTTTTTTCGTACCATCGATCGTAACCTGCCCGCCGGCCGGTGCAAGGACAATCACCACTGCAGAATCAGCCGGTATATTGACTTCCACAATACCACTAACATTGATTTTAACTATCTCCTGCGAAACGGTGTCATAAACGTCAGTAGGAACGGAGCCGACATTCACATCTACCGTTTGCGGTGTTCCGTAGGGGTTATAATACAAAAACGTCGGATACGCCGGCGCATGATAATAATCGGTCGTAAGCAAATCAAGCTGGAGAATCTTCTCGACGTTTGTCGTCTCAACTACTGCCCCCAGCATCCCGACATGCGAGGCGCCATACAACGCGAAATTTGTGGATAAGCCATACGATGTCCCGTCACCCGTTGCATACGGCGATACCGCGGGCAATTCAGTAACGACAAGCATACTATCGACATGAAGTCTGTCGTTGGCTGTGCCATCGGTTGTGGGATGCGTGTCCTTAGCCATTATATACAGTGTGCCGCTAAGACCTGATGGCAGGCTATAACTGTAAGAAGCATCGCTGTATGTATTGTCCACCGTGAACATTGTTGTATATGGGCCTGCGGGCGAGGCAGCATAGTAAAGGATAAAACCGCTGTCTATATCGCCGTAATCATGATAGTGACCATCCAGCTGGAACGAATGGCTTGAGCCGGAGGTAACGTTAAAACTCCAGACGTGTTCGAGCTTATCGACGTTGCCTACCGTTACTTCCTTGAGCTCTTCATACTTACCATCATTACCAAATGTGAGCTTATAATCATTTGTCACCAGGCCATAAGTATTGTTGAAATCGGAAACAGCCTTCTCGTATATTGTTGTAACTTGTTTCCGCAGACCTTCATAAGCGATACAGTTGCATGGGTCGTATATATATGCCCAGCCTTCATCCGACTGATGAGTGGCATCGAGGCCGTTGGCATAGAACAACCGTGCAGCATTGGCGGCATTGAGTATCCACTTGCCGATAGCCCGCGCATAATCCTGATTATACCGTGGTATCGGCGCAAGAGCTGCCGGCCATTGAAACGTATTCATCGCAAAGGCATATCCGCCGCCGTCAGTCGCAGAACCAATCAGACCGTCGCAGTCATATCCGCCCCATGGACTATCCGCAATTGCTCCCCAGCCATACCGCGCATCCGATGCGGTACTTGGCTCAAAACACCAGTTTAATATTTTATAAAGATTATAGCTGGTTCCCGTTTCCGCATTCATTCTCGCAATCGTGTACGCCCCATACGGCAGAAGCACCTCATAAAGCGGACTCTGGCTGCGTCCCTCAAGATACTCTATTCCCCACTTGGCGCCTGTCAGATGGTACGGTGCGCCCCATTTGGCATAGGCCATATATTCAAGCCACGCATAACCGGCCGCCGCATCCGGCTCCCTCCAATCGCCATCATAAGGCGTCATAGTCTTAAAATTAAAGGCTGTATGAGTAAAATTTGGCACGCTCCACGGCGAGGTTTTCCCGCCCATTACCACCTCTGCGTCATACAGCCGATCGGCCATATAATACATTATATCTTCCATTTCACCCGTATTCGGATACTTTGCCAGCAACTGACAAAACAAGAGAGGAGGAAACACTTCATACCAGAAAGTATGTCCCGAATCGGTGGATGTGTAATTCAGCACCATATCTTCGCCGTTTGCCAGGTTGTAGTACTGCTGTTCCATAAGCACGAAGTTATAATACTGCCCTGTGGTCGCAACGAACTGATTACTCTTGTCTATCCCCGCCAGCGCCCCGCCTAATACAGCCCCCAGACAATTTATGGCCTCATGAGCGCCTCCGCTGTGCATATCGGGATGCCCTATATAGGACGGCATACCGAATGTATTCCAGGGGAAATTTACCCACCCGGTATCCCACCATACTATCGGATATGTCTGCCACCATGAATCTGCATTGGGCCTTCCGCGGGTAAAACTGAAGACGTAATTATCATAATCCCTCGCCGCCTGCTTCCAGTCCCGCATCTGATATGGCGCAGGCATATTCGGCATCAGCTCGACCCGTGGTATATTGATTTGTGCCGCAATGATAACATCTGCACAAAATATCACGGCCATTATTGCAACGATAACTGCCGGATATGAATTCTTCATCTACCCTCCCACCAACAATTAGTTATATGGCGGGTCTATTGGTCTATGTACCATTTGTTCGGAATCGGAAACCACATCGGCATATTCGCCAGAAGCGCATCGGCGCCACCTATGTCCGCCAACTTGAATATTTGCTGCTTCTTCAGGTACATCGTATGGCCGTCATAGAATAAAACATTAGCTCCTTCATTGTGCCTGTATGCCGGTGCATCCCAATGATAGTTCCCATCCGGGTCTGGACCTCCCATCTTGTCGCCGATTAGGTTCCAGCATGTTAGATAATCGGCCTCCCAATAATCCACTGCAAACCACTCTGAATCCAGAAAGAAAAGCTTGCTACTTGGTCTTACCACCTGCGATACCTTTAGTGTATGCGCTCTGCGACCACCCGTATAATAACACCAACTATTGCACTGTTCGGAACGAAGGCCTACACTGTTTATGCCGTAGCTGACACCTTCTACACCTCCATCGCTATATTTTAAAAGACCGCGATTACCAACTGTTCGCCTATCTGATGGACACTTATAATCTTTCGGCAGCGTCTTCGCACTCGCACCTTCCGTCTTATACCTGCCCTTCATAGCGATTATCTTCATAAACAGCGGATTCTCGAACCATAGCCAATTATCCGGAACAGACCCATTAAATATGGGAACGTGATAGTCGTCGGAGTCATCCGCATACATTTGGTCTCCCAGACCTATCGTCTTCAAATTATTTGCACAAACAACCCTTTTGGCCTGCTCGCGTGCCTTGTTCAGCGACGGCATTAGAATTGCCATCAACACCGCAATTATCCCAATCACAACCAGCAGCTCGATTAAGGTAAATGCCTTTTTTCTCATATGCGATTCCTCCTTTGGCTTAACGGCCGATGTGGTGGCGATTTGGCGCCACCGCATCCGGAAAACCAGGCATTCTTGAATCGCCTGTTCTACTTCTCAGTCCAGCCATCTCTGCGTGAATTTGGCCAGGTCTTCCATGTTTACTTCGCCGTTGATTACGATATCTGCGCCATTGCAGAAACCGTTGAGATTGTTACAGCCGTCATTGAGCCACTCTTCTGCAAATTGTGCGTAATCCACAAAATTCACATGACAATCGCCGTTGAGGTCTCCGGCTGAACATACCAGCCGAACATCTTTGGCGTAAATGCCCGTGGCGCTTGGCGTACCCTGCCAGTCCCACAGCTTACCGTTAAGCCATGCCGTGCCGCGTTCAATCGTTGGACTACCCCAGAGGGTGCTTTTCTCAAAATCGTTAAGACGCGGATTGCAGCCAAAGATATAACCGGGCTTAATTGCGGCTGGAAGGCCGCCCTCAGGCAGACGCCATGAATCAACGGCATTGTTAACATCCTGCCATGAAATTCTGGCTTCAACAACACGATTTCCGACCCCGGTGCCGGTTTCAGCATAATTGCTATCAGGATAAATGCCATCAGCTAGGGCTGCGGGCTTATGGTGACCCCAGTCGGCATTGGTCCAGGCCAGCATCAGGGGGTTGGGGTATGTCGGGGTCATGCCCTGGCCATGGGAAGCAAGTCCGAGGAACAGCCACAGGGAAATACCTTCCTCGCCGCCGATTACCCAGTGAGAGTTAGTAAAGTCGAAATACAGTGTAAGAGCGTCATAGTAGGCATCGCCGCCCGTCCCGTCATTCATATTCCAGAACAGCCCCCCTCCAACCGTATTTGCCTCTGTAGCTAAAAGGTCACCAGGCTGTTCCTGCACCAGTATATAGAGGTAATTGGGGTCCCATGCAAGACGATACTTAACATGCAGATTGCCGTGAGGCTGGTTTGGAACCGCCGCAAGGTCGAAATCGACGACATCGCTGTCATCAAGGTTCGCCCAGTCTGCCGCATTGCCGTCCACGGTAATCGTGCCAAAAGTTCTATCGGCATTGACAATTGTCGCATCGCTCGCAACCACTTGATAGCTGTCAAGCCGCAGATCATCCAGATAAATGTCATGGGGGTATGGACCAGTGCTCGAAAATAGTCCTATTGTCTTAATCGAATTCCAGTTGGCATCGTAAGGCGAAATAGGATAATTAGTCACCTCTTCATACCATGAAAACGCCGTCAGATTAGCTACCACCTTCGTCCAGCCATTGCTATCCGGAGGATGCACCACGAAACGTCCGTTATGACACGGGTCGTCAATGTCATACAAAATAATCTCCCTGAACTTTGAATTACTGCGATCGCTCCAAACCCAGAGTGTAATAGCCAGGTTGTGCCAGTCGTTAAAATCCAAAGGCGGGTCAAAATTCATGGTTGGCTCAACATCAACATTTCCGCCTTCCCAAAGCGTAAATGCCATCATCATTGAACCAGTGCCTTCGTGATAGTTGGCGTCGCCCGGGGGGGTCTGAAGCATCCAGCCGGTGTTACGGCCATCATACCATCCACGCGACGTGTACTTAATATGCATCGAACCTGTGCCTTCTACCTTCTCGGTTGTCTCCTGAAGCATAAGTCCCGTTGCACGAGCATCAACCCAGACTGTATTCGGATCAAACGGTGCATTAATATCATTAATATCATCCATCGAATCAAGCTGATCATTCGGCTCATTAACCCGCAGGTCATCCAGATAAATATCGTGAGCATTCGGCGGATCATGCGTGTCACTACAGCTCGTCCATAGCCCTATCCGGTCGATTGTCGTGGAACTGCCGCCTTCCCATACAAAGCCCGCCAGCGGGGCTGTTACCTTCCGCCAACTGGGGGTCGATGCAGCCGGAACATCGTAACGTCCGATACGACTGTTAGCGTCGTCGTACAGAATAATCTGTTTGAGATATGCACCATTAGGGTCACTCTTCACCCACAGCGTAATGTTCTCATAATCGATGAGATTCAAATTAGGGTCGAAACTCCTGTATGGCTCAACATCCCACCACCATTCACCTCCTCCAATATCATCCATCGAATCAATCTGACCAAGCGGCGTCCCTGCTAACACAGGCATCAAAAAAGCTGCTATAACGATAAATGACACACACCATAATGTTTTCGATAATTTCATTTGTTATCTCCTATAATATTATTCCAATTCCAATGCCTTGTCCGCCCACACCACACACCTTTCCACTTCATACACAATCCGGCGGCGGCACCTTTATCGTGCCGCCGCCGAATATTCAACTTACCATTAAGCTTTGCGTCTCTTTAGCAGCGCCAGTGCGCCAAGTCCAAGCAACGACATAGTTGCCGGCTCGGGAACGATTTGCAAAGAATCGATGTAAAGCGGCGTGCCGGTTGGCATAAGCTGTTCTTCTATTGGTTCCCAGTTTCCTGATCCTGGGGGAAACTCTGCCCAATCCTGATGCCAACAGCTGACCCAGAAATCGATAGTTGTTACCAGGGCAGGATTAAAGTCGCCTTCATACGTCCAGCCAGCCGACCCTACAGGGGCCGTCGTAACATCCTGCCACCCTGCCAACATCCCGGTATAATGGACATCACCAACAGCAGCTTCACCTCCGTTAGCCACAGCAAAACGTGCCATTCCGTCCGGCGAATAGAGCTGCATCTCGCGAACGTGTTCAGGACCGTCTGCATTACCCTTCCACCACCAGAATTCGAAACTCAGGCCGGTAAGGTTGGGCAATGCCGGCTGATAAGTACCGTTATTCTCGAAATACCCACGCGGTACACGGTCATACGGATCGCCTGCCGGTGCCGGGTGTTCTGGATCTGTCCAATAGCCGTAATCAATCATCATTGAGCCATCACCATCGTAGCTAAAGGCCGACTCCTTTAGGGCGCTGTTGACTGGCGGCCATTGGTTGTCCCGCTCGTCATGCCAGCGTCCAGGTCCAATAGCTGGATTTCTTGAGGGATCCAGTATCAAACCCAGGGTCATGGGATCCAACACCGCGGCCTGCACCACCGGCACCAAAACTGCCACCAATACAAAAACCATTAATAATATACGCGTCTTCATCTTCACTTCCTCCTTCTAAATTACTAAGTTACAAGAATTTACAAACACACGATTTTGTTTTACACTCTTTCTTTCTTGCCTTTACCTCCTCCTTTCTGCGTGTAATCGACTAAAATACTCTATAATCAATTACAACGCCATTAATAAGACGTTTTGTTCCTTGTATCTGCTCCACTTAACCTTCTTTTACAATCGAGCAACAGTACCCATATCCTCATACTCTGCCGGAATCAATACATGGCGAATGTGAGTTTCAGGATCGAGTACAAACTCTGTGGCCAAATCCACCATGGCTCTGCCCATTTCATTCCAGTTAACTACCATTGTCGAAATCGGCTCAAAGCCCATCGCGCCGGAGATTCTGTGCTGACCATCATATCCAATAATGCTCATATCTTGGGGTACCCTAAGACCATGTTCCCGCAAGACCATACGCAAGACATGAGCTATTAAATCATTGCCCGCAACAACAGCCGTCGGCATAGGTCTTAAATCAATGATACATTCTGCGAGGGCTCTTAAGTCGGCCAGTACTTCTTCATGTGTACTTGGCGTATAATCATTTCTTGAGCAGTCCTTGGCAGCGATCAAGCCGTCATAACTCAAGCCTGCATTAACCATACCTATCATGTAGCCATTTTGACGCTGGTGTAAATTGTAAGTACGCTGAGGAAAATCTTCATGGCGACATAAAAACGCAATGCGTTTGTGCCCTAATTCAGCAAGAATTTCAACTGCTCTCGATGTAGCGCCAATATTATCACTATTAACAGTACTCCAGTTTGAAGCCGGTATATAGTTGTCGCCAACAACAACTGGTATCCCGGATTCACGCAAAGCCTCATAAGTATTGGGTATGATGCGTCCAAAAACCAGTATGACGCTTGCCTCTTCCCATGGAAAACGGCATAAATCATTATTTGACCGAACCGTATAAAAGCCTGAATACTGTCCTCTATCCTGCAGTGAACTGCTAACTGAGGAAAAAATCGCATTGTAGTTCCAAAGCCCCTCAAAGCATGAAAGACTAAATATCTTTTTATCTGATACTTTAACTTTCATCTTAAGGAGAATACGGTCCTTCTCCTCTTTGCTGAGATGTCCCTGGCTGAAGCAGTAATTAAGAATACGAGTGGCGGTGGCTAAAGATGTAGTTCCACGACCGTAATGACCGTTAAGAGTTCTTGAAACTGTTGCGGGGGACACAGACAGCTTGGTTGCAACATCTCTTACTTTTACTTTGGTCACTGTCGGCATCGTCAGCATCCTATAATCAATCGCTTTGTACGACTCGGACACTTATTATGGCATACTAATACTAACACAAGCTCGTTTACTTGTCAATAATAATAATTTAATAATTTTGTGCAAATTTGTTAAATTTTACCTGTATAAATCGTTACATTACATAAAAGATATGATTATGCATAAAATACAACAACCTCTTGTTATTAAAGTAGTTATGCCTGTTATACCAGCCATTTACGAGTATCGACAGCGTTTACTAATTTCACTATAGCCCATTTCATAACCTCGAAAATCGCCGTTTTTGATACTGATAACGTGGTTCTGGGAGGTTATGAAACGGCTTCTAAACATATAGTTTTTTTATTGACATGCCGCAACTTGAACACCATAATGTGTCTTAATAAACAACAATTACAGCTATATGAAAAACTCGAATGGAGGCAGATATGCTGGCTTGTTCTTCGCAGCCAAAGGTAACAAGACTCAATAATGGCAAACCAATCATAAGCCCTACCTCAAATTGGTGGGAAAGCGGTGCAACATTTAATCCTGCGGCCATATATGTAGAAAATAACCCTCAAAATGAAGCGGTAATTCACAATCTTCTCGGAAATGAATCTGCTGATGACCCAAGAACAAAAGACGGCATAGTGGCATCACTTTATCGCGCCAGACCCAAAGAAGACGAATCGCACAGACCTTGGACGAGGTCCTCTTTAGGACTGGCTGTCTTCAGTCCTGGGCTGGAGCTCATAAAGAGATTTGACAGGCCGGTTATAGCCCCTGATGAGGACAAGAAGCATTATGATTACGTCGGAGCAGAGGACAGCAGATTGAGCTTCTCTGAGGGTGAGTATTACTGCCTTTATTGCGGTGTCGGTCTTGCACCTAATCCGCGGCCAGAATGGCCGGTAAAAACGCGGATATGTCTGGCCAAATCCAACGACCTGCTTACATGGCAGAAGCTCGGTCCTGTCTCCGGCAATGTTAACACAGAAGATTCCAAAACTATAGAAAGCAGCAATAAAAACGGCGTTTTCTTTCCCGAAAAAATTGACGGCCATTATTTTATGCTGCACAGGCCATGTTTTGATACTAATTATTCAAAATATGCAATCGCATTGGCGATGAGCAATAACATTGAAGGTCCATGGCAGGATTTAGGCATAATAAAGCGCGCAAATCAGAACACTGAATTGGCAAAGCATATATGGGTAGGAGCCGGTTCGGTTCCAATCCCTGTGGGAGATAAAAAATTCATTGTGATATATCACAGAGGGCATGTCCTGAACAGCGGCAGCAAATGGTACGACCTCCACGCCGACCTTTTTAATTTTAATAATTTTGACCTTCACAAGCCCGCAAACATTATAGAAAGGTGTCTGGAAAAACTCCTGGCGCCTGAAACTCCGTATGAACGTGAATCTATAAGCCGTGAAGGAGTTGCCAATGTCGTCTTTACCTGCGGCAGTTATGAATATAACGGCGATATATATATACTTTACGGCGGAGCTGATTGCTGCACTTTGGCAGCCAAAGTCAATAAAAAGGAACTCACTGATTCTTTGCTGAGCTGCCGGGAGCATAAGGAGCCTGAAGGAGAGCCTGCATAGAAACTGCTCCGAACCCCATCCATTCACCTTCCCGCTGCGCCTGCGGCGAGTAAATAATGCGGAGCGGATTATTTGATTATTACAGGTTGTTTTGAGTCATAAAACGGATTAAATACAGGAGATTAAAACATGACGATTCTTGATTACGGAATTATCGTTGCGTACCTGCTTTTTTCGTTAATTATTGGAATAGTCTATTCTCGCAAAGCATCTCAAAGCCCGGAACATTACTTCCTGGGTGGCCGCTCACTTCCATGGTGGATGATTAGCATCTCGTTGATGGCCACAAGTTTTGCATCAGACACTCCGCTGGTCGTTACCGAAATCACCAGACAGTTTGGCCTCCAGAGAATGTGGTGGGTATTTGCCGCAGTACTCACGTTAATAGTTGGTATCTTTCTTTTTTCTCGTCTCTGGCGGAGGGCAGCCATTATTACCGACGCGGAATTTTACGAATTCCGTTACGACGGCAAATCGGCCGCGTTCCTTCGAGGATTTCGGGCCTTTTATTCCGGAATCATACAAAACCTTGTCGTAATCGCCTGGGTTACGTTCGCTATGAGCAACATCATTACAATTATGACGCCCCTGAATAAAGTCTGGGCTGTCGGTACCTGTATAGTTGTCGCCCTGATTTACACCACGTTCTCCGGCTTTTATGGCGTTGTAATCACCGATGTTGTGCAGTTTTTTATCGCTTCAGGCTCGATGATAATACTGGCCTTCATCGCAGTCCATAAAGCAGGCGGTCTTCAGACGGTACTAACCACTGTCGCCGCAACACAAGGTTATGAGAAGACGCTTTCTATTTTTCCCAATTTTAAACACTTCGACTTAGATATGCTCAAACTGATGATTTA
>Ga0315282_10014842_pt1 | contig 11558 bp, 6 predicted proteins | sample YL17G07_20_MG_FD_203693 | JGI IMG/M metagenome (GOLD analysis project Ga0315282, IMG submission 203693) | Sediment microbial communities from Yellowstone Lake, YNP, Wyoming, USA - YL17G07_20 | ecosystem: Environmental > Aquatic > Freshwater > Lake > Sediment | place: USA: Wyoming | collected...
CTATCGCATGTTTGGCGCGTCGACGTCTATATGCCGGGTGGCATGCTCACAGCCTGCCCGCCGCGGCGGGCCGCTGTTCGCGTGGGCATGCTCCTCGCGGCACGGTCAAACCATGCCCACGGAAGGCGCCGTGGGCATGCCACCCGGCTTGGAGATGGGCGACCCCGTCGGGGTCCTCACTCGCTCTTCCATCGCCCCGGGTCGGAGAGGAACTCGCCCTGCCGCTGGCGGAGTCGCCCCGCCGCCTCGAAGTTGCCGACCGGCACCAGCGGCGTGACGCGGTTCCGGAAGAACCACCGGTATGCCGGCTCGATGTCCGCGGGCGGCTTGCCCGTCGTCTGGTAATGCCGCGAGGCCATCTGCGCCCCCGGCACGAGCCACTGGTAGATCTCCCACTCGCGGCTGCCGCTCCAGAGCCGATAATGCGCCGGCTGGTCCTTCGGCTCGGCATGCAGCGTGGTCTCGGAATAGCCGCCGCTCAGGGGCAGGATCGCGTCGGCCTGCTGCTCGCAGAACGTGAGAACGTCCGGCCCCAGTTTCTCGCGCAGCCACCGCATCAGCTTCACGTCCTCCAGCGAGTCCCCGAAGCTATCGAGATAGAAAATGGTACAGCCCTTCTTGAGCATGTTCTCGAAGCGCCGCCAGAGCATCTCGCGGTGGCCGGGATCGTCGGGGTTGATGTCGAGGATCTCGTCCTGCCTCCAGTCGCGCCGGACGGCCATGTGGCGCGGGCGCGTGGTCACGCCCAGCTTCAGTCCGGCCTCCTTGAAACGCTGCGCCAGGACGGGCCAGTTCCTCTCGACCTCCGGCGGCAGCACGTCGAAGTCGGGCCGGTACATCGCGCCGCGCGGGTCGTCGCCGCCCTGGCCCCAGACGATGACGCCTTGCCCGCCGCTTTCTTTGAGCGCCGGGACGATCTTGTCGCAGAACTCCTTGGCGCCCTGGGCCGTGTCGACGCGCCGATGGCCGCCGTGGAAGCCGTAAGGGTTCGTCGGTGAGATCGCCTGCTGGCTCTGGTTGAGATAGTCGGTCGCAATCCAGCGGTAGTCGGCCTTGTAGCGCACCGGACCGAACGTGGCCTGGAAGTGCTCGCGGTAGGGCGCCAGCAGGTGCTTCCAGTCGGTGTCGGGGCTGACGCGCAGCTTGAGGTCGAACGTCTTCGCGCCGCGCGCCGCCACGGGGCCCGCCACGAAGTAGAGCAGCCTGCGCGACGGAAGCTTCTCGCGCTTGCCGACGTTCCAGTCCGTATAGTCCCAGAGAATCAGCGTATGGGCGAGGCCGGTGCGCCACGGGGAGACGCCCACACCCGCCGCGTCGTCCCTCGCATAGCTGCCGCCGATCTTCGAGAAGATGCTCGGGTGGCACAGGCCCGTGCCGTGCGCCTGAAAATACGAGATATGTTGTTCTGCCATCAACCCGTCGGGCGGCCGGGCGAACGTGAACTCGAGCCCCGAGAAGCCGGCCACCGCCATCCCCGCGTCGGCGCTCTGGTTCTCGACCCTCGCGCTGATCGTCACGTCCTCGCCGTCGAAAATGTAGCTGAAGCGGCACAGGACGTCGCCTTTCTCGTGGAGCACCTCGGCGCTCGCGCCGCCCGTCACCTTGATTTCCTTGCGGGTCAGCTTGTCGGTCTTGACCGCGCCGGGCCCGGCCTTGAACCAGCCGTCGGCGTTGAACACCGACCACCCGCCGCGAGCCAGCAGGCGTCCGCCGCACCGGATGGCGCTCAGCCCGTCGGCCGTGACCTCGAACTCGACCCCGCGAGGCGTGCGGAAAAGCAGGACGCCGCCCGGCGCCGCGGCCGGCGCCGAAGCGCTCGGCACCACGGCCGGCCTGGCCGCGTCTTTGCCCGCCTCCGCCGCCAAGGCGGCCCCGGCCAGCGCGAGAAACGTCACGGCGACCCATCGGAATATCATGGCTCTGACTCCTGCCGGCCTTTTCCACCTTTTCGCGCAGGTGTCCTTGCCGCATACTCTTTCCGCGCCGATTCCCGCATTTTTCACATTTCTGCCCCTACTACTACAACGCCACTGTGCGCGGCGGGTCTCCTGACCCGCCGCGAACGTGTCTCAATCAGCCGGCAAGATGCGTCTTCTGCGCGGTGGGTCAGCAGACCCACCGCGCGAGGCCATCTGGCGTTGCGGTACTACAGAACCAGTCTCGCCGGACCGCTCCAGTCATGGGTATAGCTCGCGCTAAGGCAAAACGCCCATCCTCAGAAGCGATTCCCTGTACTCTTCGTCGGTCACGACGCTTGGATCGCCGGCGTACATGAGTTTCGCCCCATGGGCCGTTGGCGACACATCGTCAGCGTCAAAAGAGATGCACAGACCATACTGCCAATATAACACTCGCCAGAATGGTCTATATGGATGCAGAGTGGGCGCCCACCGATCGGTCGAAGGAACCAGCCCCAGGTCCTCCTCGATTCTGGCAACGGGATAGCCCGCCCTCAAGCTGCCAAAATAGGCACGAAAACGAGACTGTAGCACCGTTACCGGGAACATGCTATCCGGCCCTCGCAAGATGAAGCGTGTGAGTTGTTTGGAGTCGGCCTTCGGCCTGGGCATCGCGGAGCATGTCGGCGGCGATCCGCTGGCTGGTGTGCGGGGCCGTCCGGACGCGGTAGACCGTTTTCTGCATCTTGCGGTGACGCCGGTTGCCGTGCTCCACCGCGTTGGAGGTGGCCGGCAGGAGCGAATCATCCAAGAACGTCAGGGCTTTTTCGAGGTTCGGCGAGAACAACTTGCCCAGCGTCTGCCGGAGGCCCTTGAAGCGGGCCACGCGCCGCCTGAGTCGGGCCAGTTTGGCCAACGCCGTCTCGGTCCGGCAGCGGCGGTCAAAGAGGCGGTAAACTTCGTCCATGATCTGACGCAAGGAGCGCAGAGCGGGCAGGCCGCGGGTGATCCGCCGCAGGGTCTTATGCTCGGCGGCCGTCAGGTGATGTTGGACCAACAGATGGCGGTTCTCAAACAGGTCGGTGATCTTGCGCTGGAGGCGTTTCTTCCGGGCGGCCAGTCGGCGGTTGGCCCGCGAGGGCCGACCCCGGCCGAACTTGGGCAACTTCGCCTTCAGTCCCCGGCGGACCTTGGCGACGGCCTTGAGAACGGCTTTCGTGAGTTCCGCCAAGATGTGGAACTGGCAGAGTTGGTGTTCGACCGGGCCGAACACTTTGACGATGGTCTCCGGATACAACGGCGAGCCGTCGGTCGTGACGCCCTGAAGGGTCAGCCCTCGGGCGATCAGGGCCTCGTGGAACCGCCGGAAGAACCGGAGGATGTCTTCTTCGGTCGGGTTGTGGTCGAGAACCTCGTACAGGAGCCGCTTGAAGCGGCGGTTATCGACGATCGACAGGACGCAGTACGGCCCGTCGTACAACTCGTCGGCGGCGATGTAGCCGGAGAAGTCGGTCAGGGCCGCGTCGAGGTAGTCAGCGGCGATGGCGGCTTCCGCCCTTTTTTTCCCCCGCCTCCACCCAGTTCTGAACCGTGGCAAAGGGGACGAAGACGCGGTGGTCGCGCCACAGGTGCCACGAGGCCGCCCGGTACGGCAGGCCGTCCTCCACCACCAGACGCACCGCCAGGGCGACCACGCGGTGCGTGTAGAGGCTGCTGGGGGCGGCCACGTCCGACAGGTCGGCGTTGAAGTACTTGCGGCAGCGGGAACAGCAATGTTGGGAGTAGGTGATAACCAGGTCTCGCGGACGATTGGCCGCCAGGTCGCCCAGGTCATGCAAGGTGCGCGTGAAAACCTTGTCGCGATAGGCCGAATGGCCGCAGTGGGGGCACCTCCGGTGCCTGAAGGAGCGTTGGCGGCGGATGATCTTCGGCTTCGGCAGGTCTTCGACACGGGTGATGCCCTCGGTCGGGTCAGGTCCATAGTGGCCAAGTCCGGTCATCGTGACGGTCTCCCGGAAGGACTCCACCCCTCCGGGACATCTATCGGCCTGGACACACGACCTAAATCACTTTATCCCGGTAACAGTGCTACAGTCTCACGAAAACTGTGCTTGTCCTTGGCGATGGTGTGTCGCTGCCCAGCAGGTTGCTGCGCCATCGTCTCGGTCCTCTGGCAACCTGCTCCCACCAGGAGCAACGCTATCAACGTCGCCTTGTACATGGACTCGCCTCACGAATCGACCGTCGCCCCACCGGCGACGGCCATACATGAACGTCGATACGACCGCGGCGGCAGGGCCCGTCGCGGCTTCAGTACCGCCCCACGATCTCGTACCGGCCCTCGGCCGGCGCGCCGACGCGGACCCACTCTCTCGCCACATCGAAGTCCGTCCACGTCTTGTCGTTCACCGTTGCCCCGCGCAGCGCCTTACCCTCGGGGTGCCGCAAGCGCACGAGGAGCGTCTTCGGCCGCCGCGGCCCGTCCAGCCGGACGCCGGCCCGGATCTCGCCGGCGGCCGCGCGGCTCTCGACCGTCAGCGACAAGCGGCCGTACCACGTCGGCGCGCGCTCGACCTCGATCCGCTTGCCGTCTTCCAGCCACTTCCGCGGCGCCGCCTGGAGGAGGAGCAGCGCGCCGTCGTCCCATTCGTGGATCAGCATATGTCGGTACAGCTCGAACCAACTGCCGTCGGTGCTCGGCGGGCCGTAGTACTGTCCGTGAGTCCATCGGTGCTCGACCGGCTCGAACACCGAGTGGCTGAACGCGCAGGCCAAGCCGCTGTAGAACGCCCGGATCGCCGCCTTGGGCTCGTCGCGCCGCAGGTAGGCCGTGGCCTGCATGTTGTAGACCGGCTCGTTGGCCATCCCCCAGCCGTGGAGGAACAGGTTGTCCTCGTGGTCCTGGAGCAGGGCGTCGGCCAGACGCCCGCGCGGGTCGAGCGCCTGGAGGCGCACCAGGTGCACCGCTCCCGTGTCGACCTCCGTCGGGTACCACGTATCCATGGCACGATGATAGGTAGTTGCCTCGCACGGGACGTAGGGGGACCACGCGTGATCGCGCAGCTCCACGAGCGGGCTCAGGACCGACGCCCGCGCGAAGGTGCGCTCGACGGCCTGCCGGAAGGTCCGGGCCGCCTCGCGGCACTCGGCGGCGCGCGGGTGGCCCACGTCCGCGAGGGCGCGGCCCAGGAGGTCGAGCGCCGCGGCAAAGTAGGCCTGGCTGAACGCCCACGCGCCGTCGCCCGTCCCGTCGTTGAGCGGCCCCCGCACGAGCCCCTCGGCGCTGCCCCCGCCGGCGCGGGCCTTCTTGATCTCGCCCAGGCACCAGTCGAGCGCCTTCAGCGTCGGCGGGAGGAGTTTCTCGAGCGCCGCACTATCCCGCGAGAGCAGATAGTTCTGCGCCACGGCGTAGATCATCCCGGGCGTGTAGACCGTCCAGTTCGCGTAGCCGCGCACGTGCCCGCTGGGCTCCTGGTTGCCCCGGTACATGGCCAGCAGTTCCTCGACCGCCAGGTCGTGGTAGCCGCGCAGGTCGTAGAGCATGTAGTCGACGTACACGGCCTGGTTGACCGGCCACGGCGTGCCGCGCTGATCGTACGCGAAGTTGGAGTAGGGCAGGTCGATGCGCACGCCGGCCGCCTGGCCGCCGTGCCGCCGCGGCAACCGGAGGGCGTGCCAGAGGTTGGCCCGGAAGAGCTCGTTCACCGCCGGGTCGGGCACGCGGAACTGCGCCCCGCGGGCGAGCCAGTCCGACCAGAACTTGACCGTCGCCGCGCGGCACGCGCTGTAGTCGAGGCCGAGCAGCTTCGCCCGGTCGGCCGCCGAGACCGTCGGCGATGGAAGCTTGACGACGAGATCGCGCGAGCCGCCCGCCGGCAGGTCGACCGCCAGCGCCAGCGTGCCCGCGGCCGCCCACGGCGCCTTCGCGTACTCGGCCTTCGTCGGGGCGTCCTTGAACTCGCACGACTCAAGCGCGAGCCCCGCGCCCTGGACCGACAGCAGCACGCGCTTCTCCGCGCCGCCCTCGAGTGTCAGCCCGGCCGCATCGGACCGCGCGGCCGGCGCCAGGGCCTCGCCCGCCGGGTGTTCGCGCCGGTGATGTATCGCGACGGCGGCGGTGCGGGCCTTGCCCTCGAGGTCCGTGACCCTCAGCTTCGAGAAGAGCACCATCGCGATGTCGCCGCGCCGCTGGGGCGGCGGGCCGTCGAGCGGATACGCGAACTGCTCGACCTCCCAGCGGAGGCCGTCGCGCTCGATCGTGGTCGTCACGACCGGCAGCCCGTCGGCCAGCCGCTGGCCCTTCCATGTCTTGATAAGTTCAGGTCCCAGGCCGCCGAAATCGAACGACAGCCGGAAGCGGTCCGGGTTGCCGTAGTCGGGCCACACGCCCGCGCCGCGGTCGATGCCGAACTTCGGCACGGCGCTGTCCCACGTGACGCCCACGATGTGGCCGGGCGCGGGCTGCGACGGGTGCTTGTAGGCGGGGCTCCCCATGTCCTCCCAGCGCGCCGCCCACTGCTCGTACGTCGCCTCGGGCTCCTCGGCCACCTGGTCGAGGATGCGCTTGCCCTTCCACGCCGCGAGCTTGCGCTGGTGCTCGTCGAACGTGGGCGGCGCGTCGCCGACCGCCACGTAGACGTCGAGCGACGGCACCCAGAACGCGCGATGCTCGAGCAACTGGTCGACCGTCAGGCTGAAGCCGCGCAGGCCGCCGGGGTCCATCTCGACGGTCAGCCGCCGCGCGTCGTGCCGGTAGCCCGGGTCCTCGCGAAGGCGGCGGGCCGTGTCGGCGTCGCTCTGGGCGATAAGGTCGGCCCAGATCGCGTGCAGCTTCTCGATGGGCTTGACCGCCGTCTCGGGGTAGCGAAGCGTGAGCTCGACCGCGTCGACATCGCCGCCGCCCACACGGGTCTCCCACGCGCCGTCGCGTGCGGCCTCGCCGGCCTCCATCCCGTGCGCCGCGACGTCGGCGACCGTCGCCCCCGTCGCAAGACACTTCACGTGGAACGGCGTATCCTTGGGCGAACGGTGGCCCCAGGAAACGCGGACCTTGACTTGCACCTCCGCCGCCCGGAGCCCAGGGGACGCCAGGCCGAGCACCAGCGCCGCGATCGCGGCCCACATCCAGCAAGCGCCGCCACCATCTCCCGTCATCGGAGGTCCCTCCTGCGCGCGAGATGCCAGGGCACGCCCATGTTGAGGGATCCCAGGGCGCGGAGCCACGAGGTTCAGGAGGATGACTGTACGCCAACGGGCGTGGTGCGTCAACCAGAAGACGCCTTCCCCAGCCCTGATGCCATGGTCAGTCGGTGCTTGCACCGCGGGGAGCACCTGGCGCAGGCTGGCGTGTTCAAGTACACGGCACGAGGAGGCGTCCGCCGTGTGCGGGTTCAAGGACGCCGCCAAGCAGGCTCAGCAAGGAGATCCTTTCCCATGAGGATGATGTGCATAACTACGGCGGCCCTGATCGTGTCGGCCTGCCTGGCGCCGGGCGCCAGGGCATTTGCAGCGGAGCCGCCGCCTCTTGTGCTGCCGCTGGAGCGCACGGCGTACGTGATCGGCGAGAAGGTGCCGGCGGCCATCCCGCGCGGCGCGGCGGGGGGCGACGCCAGGCTCGAAGCGGTCGGCGCCGACGGCCGCGTCCTGCTCTACCAGGGCCGGCCCGGCCCGCTCCTCGTGGACACGGCGAAACTCGCCCCCGGCGACTACGTGCTGGAGGTGAACGGCGCGCCCGCCCTTGAGCGTCTGACGCTGGTCAGCCCGCTGCGGCCGTCGGCCGGCGCGATGATCGACGAGGCGCTGCCCGAGAGGCCGAACTTCGGGAACGAGAAGGACCCGCCGAAGCGCGCGGCCATCGAGCGCGCTTACTGGGAAACCAGCGAGGCGGTGCTGCGCGAGACGGGCCTGACGGGCTGCGTCGCGTGGGCGGCGGAGAGCGCGGGGTGCTTCCGCCAGCCGCTGGATTGCCTGACGCGCACGGGCGCCCTGCTCCTGGTGAACCCGGACACGCGCCCCACGAGTTTCAACCCGGTGGGCAACGATCCGGCGGAGCTCGACGGCATGGTCCAGCGCATGGCCCTGACGGCCACGGCCAACGCGCGGTTCCCGACGTTCGGCGGGTTCTGCTTCGGCTGGGATACGTGCGGCTACGCGGTCGGCGGGCGAAAGATGCTCATGGTTTACTGGGGTTGGGGCAACCAGGAACAGGCGCTGCGGAACTACATCGAGCGCATCGACCGGGCGAAGGTGGAGGAGTTCACGCGGCGCACCGGCCTGAAGCCCGCGGGTGAGGACGAGTACCTGGCGTACCTGCTGGCGATCGGGCGTCCGGAGTTCACCCCGTTCATCGACCTGCCCACGAAACGCTGGGTCGAGGAACTGGCCCGGCACATCCAGCCGATGCCGGCGGCGGAGCAGGCCGCGTTCGAGCGCCGCCTCGATGCCTGGTCGGCGTACCTGATGGGCCTGTACCGCGAGTCGTACGTCCGCTACGCCCGCGAGCTCCAGGCGCTTGGGCCGGCGCTCCGCCACACCAGCAGCGTGCAGTCGGACCACGCGGCGGTGCGCACCGGCCAGGACTTCGTCACCGCCTGCCAGCCGCTCGACTTCCGGTACCAGTCGACGTGGAACGACCAGGTGGGCGGGCCGGACTATGCGTATCAATGGCTGCATGTGGCGGGCCTGATCGCCATGGAGCGCGCCGGCAAGCCGGTCTGGGTCGCGGGCGCGCACGCCGGCGCGCACGGGCGCTCGGCGTGGCCCGGCAAGCTGACCCGCGTGGCGGCCCACGATCTCGTCTACGGCGGGAGCGGCATCGGCTTTGCCTGCGAGGCCTTCAGCCAGGTGTTCCGCGGCGATTGGGCCAAGGCCAGGGACGGCGTCATCGGCGCCGACGTGCGGGCCGGCCGGGATTTCCTCGACCGCTTCGCGTGCCTGGCGGTCGAGGGCCGGCCGGGCCCGGGCGTGGGCATCCTGTGGTCCGAGCGCCAGTACGGACGCCAGAACGTGGTGATGGGGTTCGGCTGTGCCGCGTACCAGGCCCAGGTCAGCCTGGCGCGGCTGGGATACACGCCGCGTTTCGTCACCGAGGGCGACCTGGCCGAGGGCCGCACGGCGGGCCTGGCGGCCGTGCTCATCGTGGGCCAGACCGTGCCGCTGCCCGACGCCGCTCAGGCAGGCCTGGCGCGCTACGCCGAGCGCGGCGGCGTGGTCGTGGTGGATGGCAGCACGAGCATCGCCGCGGCGGGCGCGCGAAGGGCGGACGTCGCGTTTCCATTCGCGCTCCCCGGCAAGACGCACAACATGTCCGCGCCGCTGATGATCGGCGGCGACGCCAACCAGGCGGAGCTCTGGCACCGGAAGAACGGTCCGCCGCTGCTGGCGGCGCTGGCGGCCACCGGCCGCGCACCCCTCGCGCCCGAGGCCGGGGCGGGATCGATAGTCAGCGTCTTCGCCATCGACGGCGGCGAGGCGACGTACCTGGTGGCGGTCAACGACAGCTTCGTCAAGACCCAGGCCGACTGGCACCAGGTGCGGGAGCGCCTCGTGCCCACCGGCCCACCGCCCGCCGGCGCACAGCTCTACGACGTGACCGAGGAGAAGGCCCTCGGGGCTGCCGGGCCGGTCGACTGCGACCTCTCTCAGACCACGGCCCGCGTGTACGCCATCCTTCCGCGGGGCATCGGCGCCGCCGCCGTGTCGGCCACGCAGAAGATACGCACCGGCGATGACTTGGTCGTGCGGGTGAGCTTTGCCGACGCCGCGGGCGCCGCGCTCAAGGCGCTGGTGCCGCTCCAACTGACCGTGAAGCGCCCCGACGGCAAAGTGCACCAGGCCTTCTGGCGCTCGACCGACCCGAGCGGTGCGTTCGCCATGGCCATACCCATCCCGGCCAACTCGCCGGCGGGCGCGTGGTCCGTGGAAGTCCGCAACCAGTTGACGGGCCGGGTGGCCTCGCTGCCGATCAACGTGACGGCGGCCAAGGCCGCGCCGGCGGCGGCGCCACTCGCGGAGGTGGTGCTGGTGCGCAACGCCGACGCCATCGAGGCGGCCTTGGCCAAGGGCGCCGAGGTGGTGGTGCCCATCGCGGATTCCCCCCAAGCCGACATGCTGGCGAAGGCCGCCGAGGAACTCGCCGCGGCGCTCGCCACACGCGGCGTCAAGGCGACCATCTGGCGCAACCCGCCCCTGGCGACCTACACGCTGGGCTACGATCCCGATGCGGCGCAACTGGCCGAGAACGCGAAGGTCGACCGCGGCGAGGCCATCGGCGCCATCAAGCGGACCACCGTAAACCAGAACGACTGGTTCGGCGGGGTGCAGAGCGGACGGCGGTTTCCCAAGCCGGTGGTGGTGCTGGATCTTGCAGGTCAAACAGGCGACGCGCCGCTGGCCGAGGGCGGCCTGACCAGCAGCGGCATCCTGTGGCCGAAGGTGGATGCGGCGTTTCCCGGCCCGGGGCGGGCCGTCGTCCAGGCGATCCCCTGGGCCTTCGCCCCGCGCGCCACGGCCATCGTGGTGCAGGCGACCGACCAGGACGGCCTGGTGTCCGGCGTACGGGCCCTGGCGGCAGGCCAACTGCCCGCCGACCGGATCACCCCGTCAATCGCGGCCGCGCGCGGGCGGCTGTGGAGCGAGTATCACGTGGGCGGCGCGCCGCCGGTGCCCGATGCCAAGGGCTTGACGGCCGACGGCCTGGCCACGCGCGACGAGCCCCGGCCGTTCCGCATCGTTTTTCCCGGCCCGCGGCCACCCGCGCCGTCCGAGTTGCCGAAGGCCGACGCGCCGCCGCCTGAACCCTTGCCGGTGCCGGGCGAACTGGACCTGAAGCGGTTCGCCTCGCTCTATCGCCTCGGCAATGACTGGGTTGATGGCATGACGGCCACGAGCCTCCTGCCCGACGCCCGCTTTACCGAGGCGTGGCAGGCCCGCGTGACCGCCGCCGAAGCGGGCAGGTACACCCTCACCGTCGATGGCGTCTTCCGCTACAACGACCGCTTCCCGCGCTCGCAGGCGCAGTGGGAGACGATCCTGGACCTGTACCGCAAGCTCGTGCCGCCGCCGAAGCGGGCGCCTATGGCCATCATGGTGGAGATCGACGGCAAGCCCGCGGGCGAGTTGAAACCGGTGGCCACGCAGGACAAGGACATCGTGCTCCGCGCCCGGGCGCAGTGGGACAAGTCGCCGCCCGAAACCGTGAAGGAGGAGGTCGTCATCCGCCTGGCGGGCGACGTGGCCCTCCCGGCCGGCGCGTCGACGCTGCGCCTGATCCACCGGAACATGGTGGACGGCCTCGTCTCGCGGGTCTTCGCGGGCCGCGGCCCGCCCCCCGACCTGCCCGCGGCCGGGAAACCCGCCGAAGCGGGCAAGTGACGCTACAATGCCGCTGTGCGCGGCGGGTCTCCTGACCCGCCGCGTGGGTGGGTTTCCTGACTGCTGCGAGGCACTTGCCTGCGCCGGCGACGGAGAGCGTCAAGATTGTGGACGTAAGTCGCGCTCGCAAAACGTGACTTACGATTCTAGGCCCCCGAAAACCCCCCTTTTTGGCCCCTTTTTGGCCACCAAACCGCCTTGGCGCTAGCGCCAGGGCCTGTCGACCCATGAAATGTTAAGATGGGCAAGGCAAAATTTTGCGTCTTTTTCGCATTTTTGATCTGAGAC
>Ga0315282_10014843_pt1 | contig 11558 bp, 6 predicted proteins | sample YL17G07_20_MG_FD_203693 | JGI IMG/M metagenome (GOLD analysis project Ga0315282, IMG submission 203693) | Sediment microbial communities from Yellowstone Lake, YNP, Wyoming, USA - YL17G07_20 | ecosystem: Environmental > Aquatic > Freshwater > Lake > Sediment | place: USA: Wyoming | collected...
GGCTTCTCTGCGGTCGCGAGCGCAATGGGTCCATAATCCGGAGCTGTTGACCCGATCGGGTATTCGGCGTAGAGGTAGAATTTGCCGTTGTGGCAAATGATGCTACCCGGATACCCAAAGTCCCGAAGAATAGGGTTCCCCGAGTGCTTCTTCCATGGGCCGAGAGGACTACTGGCAGTGGCAAATCCTATGTCGCAACAGGGATGACCAGAGCCGCCAGCCCCGTAGAACAAGTAGTACTGGTCGCTCCCGCGTTTCAGCACTGTGGCGGAGAATACCCCCCGGTCATCCCAGCTTCCCTTCGGCCCTTGGACTAGAATGGGATTCCCGCTGTACTTGGTCCAGGGTCCAAAGGGGTGAGAAGCGGTGGCGACTCCAATTCGCCAGTCGGGCGGATCCCAATGCTGTCCGTCTAAAGGTTGTGCATGATAGTAATAATAGTACTTTCCGAAATCTTTAATAATGTCACAACTTTCGATGGTCTTCTCGTCCCACTCGCCTTTCCCTCCTCTCACCATGATCGGGTTGGGGCCGGGAACATGAAAGAACTGCCCTTCGCTGAACAATAAGTTTGTGGACGCCTCGGCGGGGTTGAGATTCCGGCTGCCTCGTTCGGGTGACCGCCACGGAAGCTCCTTGTCTGAAGTCTGGCCCGAGCAAAGCGTACAGACAACTGCTATAACCCAGAGGGAGTGCAATGCTTTTGCCCGGGATATTCGATTTTGAGAATCTAACATTTCATTCTCCCTAGAACCTTTTCCAAGAGTTTCAGGTGAAACACTAGCTTGGCTGAAGAGACCTTTGGAATCTGGCGAAAGTTGATCAGTCTTGTGTGTAAATCGTCTCTTACGATCTTTCCTTCCCAGAGGCGCTCATCAGGTTCTTGACGATTCCGGTCCGTGTAAACTGTTCTATAGACTCCCCGGCGAGCGCCATAGGCAATGCCCAGATCACCAAGTTCGAGTAGTAATCCTCGCCCCATTGCGGGAGCCCTGTTTCTCCGTTGAGCAGGCAGCGTTGGTTCCAGGGAGAACGAGTCTTGACCGCCATGGCCTCATAGAGTCGGCGCGCGATTTCGAGTCCGGTGTCACGCCGGCCGTGGTAGATGAACGTCATGGCAGCGCACAGGTTCTCTCCGACAAAGATATTCTTGGCGTGATCGCCCGAGGGAACGAGCTTCGTGTCGAAAGGCTTACCCTCGGAAGTGACGCCATTGATCAAGCCGTAGGACGTGGCTTTCATGTTGAGCCGCTCGATAGCATCAAGCGCTGAATTGATGCGTGCGGCTGACATCACATCCTGTAACCCCATGACTCGAACGCACCATTGGGCCATCAACTGATTGGCAAGGCAGATTTCGCTGACCTTGCCCGCCTGTTGGTCGTTCCAGAGCCGATAGTAAGAACCATTCCAGAGGTTCTGTTCGAAGGCGCGTTGGGCTTTGCGGAGACGATCGGCGCATTCTGCCGCAAAATTCGCATCACCCTCGGCCGTGGCCAACGCCATTCCCGCCGCGAGGGTGGCCAGCCAAGTACCCGCAACGTAACTCGAAGTGCCTTGCCAGGGCCACACATCGTAGAACTGGTTGGCCGGCCACGGCTCACCCGGGAGGGCATGTGATTGGTCATGGACCAAGCCGCAGTCATCGTCGTCGAGTGAGTATTGGTAACGGATGCCCCGTTTGGTCGAATCGTAGAACCGCGATAGCAGACCCCGATCCCCTGTCCGCAAGTAGAGGCGGTAGACCATTTGCGCGTACTGGCCTGAGTTCAGCGGGTGCTGACAGCTATAACGAGGGTCACGCATGCTGGTCGGCCGCCCAAAGCAAAACGGGATTTCACCGTTACTGACCTGGTAGTGGCGGAACGCGTCGAGTGTCGTCGCTTCAAGTCCAGGGAAAAAGAAGAGCAGCGGGAAGTGGCCATGCATTCTGCACACCATAGTTTCCACAATGGGACAGCCGGTGTGGCTTTCACTGTGAGTGAACCAGCCGTCTTCGCCCCACCATTCGTCTTTTCGCGTGCGAGCAATCCAAACAGAATTCTTCGCTAAGCTGTAGAATCCTTGCACCAAGCCGTCCTGCAACCACTCCGGCGTATCCGAGCGATAAATCTCGTTCTGCCAGGCGAGCACCTGCCGCAGAAGAAGTTCTTGGTGGCGAAGGCCGAACTCAGCGACCTCCGCCGCATCGCGAAAGCGTTGCGAGTACCGATTTAGGTGAGGTTCACCTCCACTATCCCGCCAGGCAGGCGCATACCACCCCACTGCGAAGTGCAATCGCCGTGATCCATGTGCCGGAACATTGGCGGGCAAAGAATATGTTCCTTCAGCGGGGATCTTCTCCACCACACCCTCTCCGCGAACCACGAGCGCACCGCCTTTGGGCGAAGGCGGGAACTTCAAAGAAAGATTGAGGGCCAGGGGCTGGTCCGAAAGGTTCCGGAGTTCGAGATCGAACAGCGCAGCCGGCGTATTGGAAGCTGCCGCATCCCCAACAATGAACGGCGCAAATGCCCTCAATCCAAGTTCGAAGGGCACCTCTCCAAAGCCTGCACACAAATCCGCCACCGGGTAATGGCCCCAATAGAAGATTCTTGCCGAAGAAAGCGGGATGTGCCTGGTGCCTGCTTCCACCACCAACCAGTCGGCAAAAAGTTTCCTGGGGGGTACCAGGTCATTGAAGATGGAACTGAAGCCGAGTTTCCCATTTCCTTCCAGAGTCATGTAACCGGTTCCGAGGGCCCCTAGCGGAACTCCGCTTTCGAGCAGCCCACCCTCGTACACATAACCGGGAACCGGCGCGGAGAAGCCATCGGCACTGATGTGCGTCCACTGGTTCAAAGCGACGGAACCCCGGAACGGCCAATGGCCCACGCTTTCGTTGTTAGGTACCTGGACCGAAGAACCTGTGCTGCTCAGCCCTAGCGCAGCAAGGCTCCCTAACCCACTCAGCACTTCTCTCCGTTTCAACTTTGCTACCTCCCTTGCTTAGCCTCTGAATCAGTGCAGCCGAACTAAGCGCGCGCGACGCCCTACTCTCCCGTCAACCTAAATGAGTAGTGCCCGGAGCCGACCTCGAATGTAAAATTCGGCTCACCAGGGTTTGCGCCGAGGATGCCAGGGTCGCCTGGCAAGTAGCGGCCGTTCTCCCATACCGTCCGATCACCCTCCTGAATTTTAGTCTCCCTCATCTCGGCAGGTTTCGGAATTAGGATTTTGGCGTCCGCGTTGACGGGAACCGTAACATCCACGGTGATGACGCCGGGAGCAGACGACCAGGAACAGGCAACATCACCGCGAACGGTACCGATCGTCGCACTCGCCCAAGGAAGGCCGGCGACCATCTGCGGCTCAAACCGGATGTGACGGTATCCTGCCCCGTCCGCGTCGAGATTAATTCCCCCGAGGGCCTCGTAAAACCAGCTACTAACGGCACCCAAAGCTGGATGGTTATGCGAGTTCATGCCGACGCCCGTCCGCTCTTGCCACAGTTCCCACACCGTCGTAGCGCCTTTCGAAATCATGTAACCCCAGCTCGGATAATCGGTTTGAGTGGCGATCTTGTAAGCCAAATCGGCGCGGCCGATCTGGGTAAGCACCAGCATGAGGTACTTCGCTCCGTGGAACCCACAGGTCAGGTGACCGTTATGCCTGTTAATGTCATTGATCAGATGATCCACAACGGGGCTCATGCGATCATGCGGCACGAGATTCAGGAAGAGAGGCAGCACGTTAGACGTCTGGCTCCCGTTGCCATAATTGCCCGTGCGGGCGTCGTAAAACTCGCGATTGAAGGCTGCTTTGATCTGCCCGGCCAGTTGCGAGTACGTTTCGGCGTCGCGCGATTTCCCCAGGATCTTCGCCACGTTTGCCATGATCTGGACGTCATAGTTGTAATAGGCGTCCGCGACCAATGCTCCCGGAGTCGGTTCGACCGCAATCCAATCACCGTAGTTAAAGAACCTTACAACATTATCGTGTGCGCCCTTGCGAAGAAATCCGACGTAGCTCTTCAAGCCCTCATAGTTCTCTTCCAGAACGCGCCGGTCGCCGTAGTGCCGCCACATACACCAGCAAAGCAGGGGATAAGCTGAGCTCCAGGCAGGATCAGCGGTGTTGGGGCCACAAAACCTGTCAGGCACCGTGTCGGGAATCGCTCCGTCCGGTCCCTGCGTGTCCCGTATGTCGCGGATGAAATTGGAATAGAACGCGGCCATGTCAAAGTTCAGCATGGCTTCTTCGGAGCTTATCTGGGCATCGCCCATCCAACCGTGGCGCTCGGCGCGCTGGTCGCAATCCGTGGGGATGCTTTGAAGGTTGTCAAGCTGACCCCAATGGACCATCCTTTGAATTTGGTTGAGCAGCGAATTCGAGGACACAAAGCTCCCTGTCGTCTCGACCGAGCTGTGCACAACGCGGCCACGCACTGCGTCCATGCTGGGTGTCCCAGGATAGCCCGTTAGTTCGACGTAGCGAAAGCCGTGGTAGGTGAACCGCGGCTCATAGGTTTCCACACCTTCTCCGCGCAGAATGTACGTGTCCGTGGCCTTGGCGGGCCCCAAGTTGGCTGTGTTGATCATTCCATTGTCATAAATCAGCTCACTGAAGCGCATGGTAACCTTCGTGCCCGGAGGCCCACTGACGCGAAGCTGCGCCCACCCGCTAATATTCTGCCCTAGGTCATAGACATAAACCCCGGGCTGAGGTTCGTTCATGACAAACGGCACGATCGTATCCACCACTTGGATAGGTGGCATCATCTGGGCAGAAAGGACTCCTTTGGGGCCTTCGGTCACTTTAGCCGGGGCCCATCCAGCGCTGTCGAATCTTGGTTGGTCCCAACCCGGCGTTTCCAGGCGGGCGTCACACGTCTCGCCATGGTAGATGTGATCGCTCGTGACGGGTCCATCTTTGGCCATCCAGGAGGGACCGCTGGCGATGCTGACTCGCTGACCGTTTGCCAGCTCAACATTCATCTGGAAAAATAGGACCAGCGGCAGATTCTTCGCCGAGAAAGGCGCTGGCCAGGATCTGCACCACCATCCATACCACCCTCTGCCTAGCATGACGCCGATCGCATTCGAACCACGTTCGAGATAGGGAGTAACGTCATAGGTGGTGTACAAGACTCGCTTCTCGTAAGTCGTCGTGCCCGGGTCCAGCACATTGTTACCCACTTTGCGACCATTGATCCGCAACTCGTAGTAGCCGAGGCCACAAATGTAGGCGCGAGCTCGCACCACCGTGCCGGCAAGGCGGAATTCCGTGCGAAGCTGATTGGCTCCACCTATCCATTGCCCCTTCCAATCCTCCCGCGCGAGCAGCCCCATCTCAAACTGCGCTGGCTGGCTGTAGCCGCTCGCCCGGCCTTCTGCGTCCCAGTACCGCACTTTCCAGTAGTACGTGTGCCCACTCTTGAGTGCAGTGCCCGAGTAAACTACTTGCGTGGATTCATCGGACGAGACCTTTCCGCTGTCCCACCGATCACCTCGATCCTGATCGACTAGGGCGCGCCGGCTAGCTACCAGGACCTGATAGGCAGACTGCTTCTGCCCACGTTCGCTGTGCCTCAGGATCCAAGCGAATCGCGGTTGCCGAACATCAATGCCCAGAGGATTGACGAGGTATTCGCATCGTAGGTTTGAAGGCGGAATCGGGCCAGCTAGCGCGTATGCCGGTTGGAAGCTGCATGTGAAGAAGAGTATCAGGAGAAACAAGGGGCGAATCACGGAGCAATTCGGATGCCTCCTGACAGAATCATATGTTGCGATGAACCTATGGACAGTATCCACAAGGACCTCCTGTGGGAGCGTAACTCATATCAGCCGGGATTTCCATTTGGGAATCCCAGTCCCCTAACACCCTGAATCTGCCGCACCCCCACCACTCTGGCTACTGGCTCAGTGGCGTAGAAGGGCGTTAGAGATTCCGTACTCACTTTGAGGCAAGGCAAAATATATTTGGCGAGTTTGATGGATTTACGATTGGGAATGTCTGGGAGTAGAAGAGGTCGCCGCCCGCGCCCACCTGCAAACCCTGGAGGACACCGCGGTCCAGGAGAAGGTCGGGAGTTTGGAATCATCGGTTGCAAAGGCGGCAGTTCAGGGCTACGCAAAGCTCAGGAGAGGTGGGACAGGTGGATTCCGTGCTCACTGAACAGCCAATGCCCGACCGGACGATTGTATTCGGCGGCGGTCGGGCGTATGTTATCGGTCGGTCGAGACTTTAAAACGGAAACCTTGGCTTTAATGTCTGATTCACAGGAGGCCTTGTCATGAGCGATAGATCGAAAACAGGCCGGCGGCAGTTTCTGAAGAGGGCTGTTGGGGTTGCCGGAGCTTCAGTGGCGTTCCCCCACATCGTGCCTTCTTCAGCATTAGGCCTCAACGGTGCCGTTGCTCCGAGCAACCGGGTCACGGTCGGATTCATTGGCGTCGGAAATATGGGTCAAAACCACCTTCGCCCATTTATCTACCAATCCGATGTGCAAGTGCTCGCCGTGTGTGATCCGAACCGCTGGCGCCGGGAACAAGCCCAGCACATCGTGAACGGAGAATACGCCAAGCAGGTCTGCACGGCCTACGTCGACTTCCGCGAGCTCGTCGCGCGGCGTGACCTCGATGCTATCTGCATTGCTTCTTTGGACTCCTGGCACGTGCTGCACGCGCTGGCCGCCGTACGCGCCGGCAAGGACGTATACGTCCAAAAGCCGCTGGGGATGAGCATCGACGAGATCAAGTTGTTGCGGGACGAAGCGAACCGCTACAGCCGCGTTTTCCAGTTTGGAACCCAGCAGCGGTCGTCAAAGGAGTTTCGTTTCGCCTGCGAGTTGGTGCGCAACGGCCGGATCGGCAAGCTGCAAACGATCAAGGTTGGAGTGCATTCCGGGGCAGGCACGGGCACTGGACCGAAGGTCGCCCGCCCCGTGGACGCGCTGGCTCGCCGGGAGCGCGAAGTCACCGATGAGAGGTCGGGCCTGGCGAAGATTGAGCCGGAGCCTGTCCCCGTTTGGCTGGACTACGACCTGTGGCTGGGGCCGGCCCCGTCAGCGCCCTATACCACGGCCCGCCTGACCTACCCTCACTGGTTCCACATCAGTGACTACTCGTTGGGGTATGTCTCAGGATGGGGAGTGCATCATATTGATATCGCCCAATGGGGCAACGGCACTGATTCGACGGGTCCGGTTGAGGTTTCCGGAACGGCGGTGTGGCCCCACGATGACGCCCTTTGCGATAACCCCACGAGCTGGGACGTTCACTACGAGTACGCGAACGGCGTGAAGATGCACTACACGGGCTCGGGTCCGGGCTTTGAGGGCGTCAGGCACGGAATCACCTTCGAGGGGCCGGACGGTTGGGTCTTCGTTAATCGTGGCGTTCTCGAGACAGAACCCAAGTCACTGCTGGAGTCCAAGATCGGTCCGAACGAGCTCCAACTGCCGGTGAGCGAGCTGCACGAAAAGAATTTCATCGAGTGCGTCAAGTCTCGAGCCCGCACGATTTGCCCTGTCGACGTTGCCGTGCGATCGGATACCGTCTGCCAGTTAGCCTGGATTACGTTCAAATTGCCGAACCGCGAGCTGCAATGGGATCCGGAGAGGGAAATATTCCCCCATGATCCCGACGCCAACCGGCTCATGAAGCGTACGCTACGCAGTCCTTGGCGGTATGAGGCGTGATCTGGGAACGCGGCAACTGCAAGCCCGATCCCATGTCGTCCTGACCACAGGGCTGAAGTGTCTAAGACCGGAGCCATAGGAGAGGAGCTCGTATTGTTATGTCATGGAGAGGAAAAGGGATTCACCTTCGCGGAGTGTGGGAAGCGGTAGGCCTGGCGTTGTGCATTATTCTCTCGCTCAGTGCCAGCCTTGCTGAGCCGGGCAATACAGGTACCACCGTAATCACTGAACAGCTCACCAAAGCTGTTCCGGCCGTGCAGGTGTTTCTGCTGGGTGCGCTCGCAGAGCGAGGCGACACTACCGCACTCCCTGCGGTTGAAAAAGTGGCCCAAAGCGAAAACGCGCTTGTGCGGGTGGCGGCCGCCAAGGCGATGGGCGCGTGGGGGAATGAGGCGCAAGTGAAGTCGCGGGCAGCGCAGGAATTGACTCAGCACCGGCAATACACGTGGAAGGAGACCGATGGCTCCATTGCTTTGCTCAATCACGGGCGAATCGTCTGGCAGTTCAACTACGGAAAAGACACGCGCAAGCCCTACTTCCATCCCGTCGCCTTGCTGGATGGCCCTGTTCTGACGTGCCTGAGTCCGCGGGACCACCCGTGGCACCGGGCGCTGTGGTTCTCTTGGAAGATGCTCAACGGCGTCAACTACTGGGAGGAAGACCCTAAGACAGGGTTGTCCGACGGCCGCACGGAGGTTGTGCACGCTAAGGTCGATACCAACCTGGACTATTCCGCCACCATCCACCTGACCTTGACCTATCACACGCCGGATGGACCGACACTTCTCACCGAAGACCGGACCATCACGGTGAGCGCCCCCGACAAGGATGGACGTTACAGAATCGATTGGCAGGGGACGTTCACCGCCAGAAACCAGGACGTGCTGCTTCAGGGAGGCACAGCAGGTGGGGGATACGCTGGGTTGTCGGTGCGCATCTCACAGACCACGGGAGGTTGGCGATTGATCGACAGCGAAGGCCGAGTGGACCTTCCTGGTGGACCGGTGGCAAAGAACACCCACGGGCAGAAGGCTCGTTGGATGGATTTTTCGGTGGTTGATACCGCGACCGGTGAAACCGGAGGCATCGCCATCCTTCAGCACCCATCGAGCTTCTGCTATCCAACCCATTGGCACAACATCATGGATGACAAGGTCCCCTTCGGCTACTTTAGCCCCGCACCCCTGTGGGCCGAACCGTACACCCTCCCGGCGGGAAGGACCCTGAAGGTCAGTTACCGGATCGTCGTGCATCCAGCACAGGGAAGCAAAGACGAGTTGGATGCGGAATGGACTGCTTTCGGTGAATCCAAGGAATAGTGACAGATCCCTGCCCCGGGGACGATCGGCCCTCAGGGATTGAGGAACCATTGGCGCGGGCCAACCAAGTTCATCCTGAACTTCAACCCGTATGCGGATCGTCAGGTGAAGTTTGCCGGGGCCCCGTTTGAAAGCGACTGGTGCAAAAGTGAGAGGAATGAGCAAGCTCAGCGCTGCCTGTGTCGTCGCGGGAAGTGTATTAGTCTTCTCGGCGGCGGATGCAAACCTGGTTAAACCGTACGCCGCACCGGTTGCGGTGTTAATCAACCAAGTCGGCTACGATCAAGCGGCCGCGAAAAACCTGGTCGTGCAGGTTCGCGACCCCGAACCAAATCAGCCGTCGACATTTAAGCTAGTCGACGAATCGGGCAAGACCGTATTTCAAGGGAAGCTTGTAACACGTGGTCGAATTCACAGCGGTTGTGCGAGCGACTGGGGTGCCCGATATTGGACCGGTGACTTCAACGGGTTCAAAAAATCGGGCACTTACAGAGCGCTGGTTCAAATGGGTTCGCAGGACATCTCTTCATTCCCATTTCGGATTGGAAAGCGGGTGGTGTTCCGCCAAACCGTCGAAGCCGCCGCGCGTTTCTTTTACTGGCAACGGTGTGGGTTCGCGATCCCGGGCATTCACGCGGCCTGCCATCTTGACGACGCCAAAATTCCTGAGAAGCTCGGGGGCGGGCATCGAGATGTAACAGGTGGATGGCATGACGCCGGGGACTATAACAAATACAACGGTTTTACCCCTCACGCGGTCTATGCATTAGTAACGTTGGCTCGCGGTTCAGGCCCGTTGCTTACCGGCGGCGTAAAGCGCAGAAGCCTGAAGGAAGCCAAGTGGGGCGCGGATTTCATCCTGAAGATGTGGCAACGCGGCACGGGGATTATGTACTACAACGTTTTCGCGGGCTATCACTACATGGGTCCTCCCGAGCGCGAGACGGACAACATCGTAGGAACCGGGGACGATCGCCCGATCGAAGGTGAGGGACCCTATCCCATGGCCGCAGCCGCGCTGGCGGCCTTGGCGAGTGCGTCCCACGAACGGAAGTATCGGGAGGCCGCCGAAGACCTGTGGCGGGGCGCATCCGCTGCCCTCAAGAGCAGCAAGGCGCTGCCGATTTCGCCGGCCCGGTTCAATTCCGAACTCCTCCTGGCCGACCTTGAAATGGAGCGCCTGACGGGAGAGCGTCGGTACTACGGAGCTGCGCGCGAGCGCGTGGAGCGGGTCCTCGCTCTGCAAGGGTCCGACGGACTTTGGCCGCCGGACATGGTGGCGTACGGAGTTCCGCCTGCCGCTCTCGCTCAATTCTCCCGAACTCACCCCGATGATTCAGAAGACCCCAAGGTTCGTTCTGCGCTGAGGCGATGGCTGGTGCAAAGCCTGCGACGGGCGGACAACCCGTTTGAGATTACCCCTTGGTCGGCGGGAGTTTTCTTCTGCCCTTCCAAAGACATGGGCGGGCTGCACAGCGTTTACCTATCCCAGGCCTGGGCGCTTTACTTGGCGGGCGACATTCTCCGGGATCAGCGGGCTGGCGCGCTCGCTGACCGGCAGATTGACTGGGTCTTGGGAGAGAATCCTGATGACGTCTGCTTCATGGAGGGACAAGGGAGCTACAACTTGCCCCGCTACCATCATGCGTATGAAGGCAACCCCAATCGGGGCCAGCCTGGAATTCCCGGCCAGGAGAGGGGCGCCATTCCCGGAGCGATTCCCAATGGGCTGTGCCGGCGTCCTGGTTCGAGCGAAGACAAACCATGGGCGGATTTTGCCGGAATCTCCTATGAATCCAATGAGCCTTGGCTTCCTCACAATACGTACTACATTCTGGCCACGCTGGCGCAAGCGGCCAAGCAATGAGCGCGCTGCCTTACGCCGTTGCCAGAATCTGCGAGACCGCGGCGGACAGGCGCTCCCACTTGGCGGTCTCGACTTCCAGTTGTTTGCGCCCGGAATCCGTCAGGCGGTAGTACTTAGCCCGGCGGTTGTTTTCCGACGCGCCCCATTCGGAATCAATCCAGCCCTGCTGTTCCAGCCGGTGGAGCGCCGGGTATAGCGACCCTTGTTGCACTTGAAGCGAGTCCTGCGAGATTTGCTGAATGCGCTGCGAGATCCCCCAGCCGTGCATCGGCTCAAGGGCCAGCGTTTTCAGGATCAGCAAGTCCAGCGTGCCTTGGAGCAGATCGATTGGCTTTCCCATAATCCTCCCTTTGGTAGACGCGGTATTCGGAATTCTCGACCTCCGCTGCTCCACCGACCAACTCCCAGCCCCGCTGCGAGGGGGCTGGAATGTGGACCTCGAAGAAGTCCAACATCATTAGCCGTGGGTGAAACCCATCCTTCTCCCTTGCGGAGAAGGTGGCCGAGGAACGAGACCGGATGAGCACAAGCGATCACCTCCTTCTCCCTTGGGGAGAAGGTGGCCGAGGTACGAGGCCGGATGAGGCGTCACTTCCCTCGAAAACCTGATAACCTCTGGCCGCCCTCGCCCCTTCGCACTGCGGCGTTTGCCAACTCGCGGGCGGGGATGAGCACACCGAACGACCCCCTC
>Ga0315282_10014844_pt1 | contig 11557 bp, 10 predicted proteins | sample YL17G07_20_MG_FD_203693 | JGI IMG/M metagenome (GOLD analysis project Ga0315282, IMG submission 203693) | Sediment microbial communities from Yellowstone Lake, YNP, Wyoming, USA - YL17G07_20 | ecosystem: Environmental > Aquatic > Freshwater > Lake > Sediment | place: USA: Wyoming | collected...
TATGATTGCGTTCTCGATTTTCATGTCATATGTCATGAACAATCATCTCAGGGCTAGATCAGAAGTCTTCCCTTTTCTGTGATCAATCTCTTCGTGCCATCCTTTCCCTTCACCGTTACGGCAGCATTTGTGACCATAGAGTCAAAGTGATATCTTTCCCCTCTGTCCACGCCTATCTTGTTCTCTTCCTGTCCCATCCCGAAGTGCAGAGTCCCTGCAACCTTCTCGCAGTTGGATATGTTGTCATCCAAGACACACCAGTCATTGGTTCCCAACGCGAATTCTGCTATCCATATGCCCTTCAGAGACCGAACTCTTTCGTCAGATCCCTTGAGTGAGTTCAACAGGTTTGAGAGAAATAGCTCGTCTCCTTCTACTTTCGTTGCTTGACCCTTGTGGAAGGTCCAGGCCACGGGGGAGGGAGGGATTCCTGCCTTGGTCACAGTATGATCGACCACAAGCTTACCATTGAAAGAAGTCTCGACAGGAACAGACATCACTTCGCCTTCAGGTGCTTGGATCTGTCTCATTTCAGGAGAAATGACTGGCCCTCTGGGAAGAACTTTCTTGTACACGCTAAAAGTGAGAGATGTTCCCAGATCGGATTCAACTTGAATCTCTTCGGACTCTGCTAGTATCTTTGCGACTTTGCTGCATTTGCCTTGGACAGTCTCATAGTCTGCAGCGATCCCCTCCTCAAAGTAGCGAATCTGTGGATCATATAGATAGCAGAGAGTGAGATTCTTTTCTTTGCATCTGCTCAGCAGTGGATCATTGAATGTATAGGCTTCTTCTTGCATTCTGCTTGCGAAATATACCAGGCCATCAGATTGATCCATGGCGCCTAACAAAGGTCGTGGAAGATGCTTCAGGGGGCGGATAATCTCAGGAATCTCGACAAATATGATGTCCTTCATGGCCAGATCGTTTGCAGCGGAGAGTGCATGACTCGCAACCTCTCTCTTGCATTCATGTGATAGTATGGTCAGGCGGTTGTTCTTGTCGATCTTCATGGCCTCTGTTAGAAGTCTGATTGCGCCCTCTTTTTGTCCAAGGTCTTTCATTTCTGTCAACCTTTGGGAGCGCGCGCTCAGGCATGTCTCTTCATGAAGAGGTCTAGTTTATCCAATGCTTCTCCCAGAAGTGCGGGATCTTGTCCGTAGTAGATTCTGAAGTGTTTTGGTCCTCCGAAAAAGTCCCCTGGAGACAGCAAGACCCCTTCTGCTTTCAGCAAGCTTCTGCAAAACTCAACCGAATCTTCCTCGAAAATGTAACCGGGAAATGCCGACGCACCTGCTTTTGGAGGAACATAAGAGAACACGTTGCGATGTTGATCCATCCATTTTGTTAGAATTGAAAGTCGCTCTCTTAGCAGTGATCTACTCCGTTCATATATCTTGATCATTTCTTTCTTTTCCGGCATCTGCTCCGCTAGAAGCTCTCCAATAGCGCTGTGGCTTAACGTTGTATAGTCTTTGTAGGCCCAAGCTTCTTGAATCAGTTCGCGATTTCCGACGATCCAGCCGATTCTTAAACCAGCAAACCCTATCTTGGTTAAGCTTCTCGTGCACACTGCTTTGTCGTACATGCCCACAGGTGAAGGGGATTCTATGCCGTCAAGTTCGAGCCCCTTCAGGGCTTCATCAAACACCAAGTATGCGTTTACATCTTTGGCAATCTCGCAAAGGCCTTTAACGTGATCAGTTTTCAATTTGGTTCCAGTCGGGTTGTTAGGGTTGGTTACCCAGATCAGTTTGGTCTTCGGGCTAACTAATCTGCTGACTGAGTCTAGATCCAGATCATAGCTATCGGACTCTTTCATTTCTGGCTGTAGGATTTTGCAGCCATGTGCCTTTGCGACGCCGACAATGTGGCGATACGAGGGCACAGGAACTATCACTTCTTCTCCGCCGCGCAAGATTGCATTGGCCACAAGGTAGTCGGCTTCAGCTGTTCCCGTGGTCACTAGAACGTTCTTCTCGTCGACTCCTTCGTAGAGCTGGGATATCTTTTTCCTTAGAGCGATGGAACCTTGGGTTGTACCGTATCCGAGTCTCAGATTTGGATCTATGCGGCCGAAGACTTCTTGAAAGGTGAATGGGGGAGGGGATGCCTTCGCCAGATTGTACTTGCACGAGGATTCGTTCTCTGAAAGCCATCTCTCGAGTCCAAAAGGTTCAATTCTCATTGTCTCTCACGGCAACCCACAGGGTAACTCATGGTGCCTAAAATAGGTTGGCGCGCGTCAGTTTCATGGTCTGTGCTGAATTGAGTTCAAGGCTTCAGGATTTGTCGAAAGAAAATTGAAGTTTTTGAAATCCACTTCTGAAATGTTGTGCTTCTCTACCGATTCGTTCTGGGTCTTTCTTCTCGATCAGGACTTTGCGCATCAGCGTGGCTATTTCTCTCATTTCATCCTTTTTCATTCCAAACCGTGTCATTTCCTGTGTGCCGAGTCTTATTCCCGAAGGGCCTTTCAGGCCTTGGACATCTATCGGTAGCGTTGTTGTGTTGACGATGATGTTGGATCTCTCAAGTAGTGCAGCTGCGACTTTTCCGCCACCGTATTCCGAGACATCCATTAGTATGGTATGTGAATCCGTGAATCCGAGATGTTCGTACGGAACTTTGAAGCCCTCTTCAGTGAGTTGTTCTCCTAGGGTCCTAGCATTGGTGATGACTTGCTCCGCGTATTGTTCGCCAAATTCCATGAGCTCAATAAGCGCGCATGCGAGAGCCGGGATTCTGCCAAGATGGTGATTATCAATAAGGTTCGGATAGATTCTGATATATCTGGACAAGTCAGCTTTCTTGGCCAGGATTATTCCTCCTTGCGGGCCTGGAAACGTCTTGTTGGTTCCTCCAAATACTATGTCGGCCCCTTCCTTGAATGGCGCTTGGAATTTCTTCCCAGAAAGGAGACCGAGAACATGTGAAGCATCATACGCCAGGCAACCATTGACCTCTTCGACAGCAGGTTTGATCTCCTTGACAGGATGCGGGAAGAGAAAGTTTGATGATCCAAGAATAACGAGTTTCGGCCTCTTTTTCCGTATGTCTTTGATTGCTCGATCGATTTCAACATTGTATGATTTCACATCCGAAGGTAGGAAATCTAGTCGGAGATCAACAATGTTTGAAGACAGAAATTTCTTAACGACCAAATGGCTCCCTATTTCCACACCTGTTTCCATGACTAGATCTCCCTTTGTCGTCGCTCCGAAGATAACTGCCAGTCCGGCCATGGTGCCAGAGATGGGACGAAGGTCGGCGTGCTCTGCTTGAAAGAGACTCTTTGCGAGCCCAATGGCGAGGTTTTCCGCTTCGATTATGTATTTCAGTCCACGATATTTTCGAACATTGGGATCATCTGCCTCGAACGTTGCGTATCGATTCATGAAGTCGCAGGCTTCAAGATTTCTTACTGTCCTGCTTGGCTGATTCTCCGATGCGATCAAGTTAAGGCAGTTTCTTCTCCAAGACTCGTGTTGTTCAACTATTGCTCTGACTTCTTCCAGGTTCTTCAAATCTCTTCACAGATCAGTAGCGTCGCGCTACATCAATAAGACTTTCTCCATATGCGACATAACTCACTCAGACTAGTGTCAAAGCATGTAGCAAGAACTCGCACTATCAGGTTCGAGCAAGATGAAGGTAATGCTTAAGACCTATGAATGACTCTAGTCGGAAAGAAAACCCGTCGTTCTCAGGAAGTACGATCACCAATGAATTGGGCAAGGAACGAAGCCGTTTTGGATGGTGTCTTTGCGACCATAGGATTGACTCCCTTAATTCGATTGAAGTCGATTCCGAAGATGCAAGGCGTCTCTACTGACATCTTGGCTAAACTTGAATTCACGAATCCTACTGGGAGTCTAAAAGACCGAATCTACTTTGATATGATAACCGGGGCAATAAGCCGAAGAGATCTCAAGCCAGGAATGGAGATCCTTGAGGCTTCCACAGGTAATGCTGGGATTGCATGTGCATTTGTAGGAACCGCACTTGGCTACAGGGTTACCATAGTTATGCCTGAAGGGATGAGTCAAGAGCGAATGAAGATGATACATGCATATGGAGGAAATCTGATCACGACACCGGGTGGAGAGAGCGATGTTGATTTATGCGTCAAGAAGATAGAGGAGCTGAAGAAGGCCGCGCCTGGCAAATATTGGGAACCAAACCAATTTGGCAACGCGGACAATGTGAATGCGCATTTCACTGGCACTGGCCCGGAGATATGGGACCAGACGAATGGAAAGGTTGATTGCTTTGTAGCATCTCAGGGCACCGGTGGTACCTTGACTGGAATCGGAAGATTCCTGAGGACAAAAAATCCGAGAGTATTGCTGTATGCGGTCGAACCTAGAGAGGCTCCTCTTCTCTCAAAGAGAATGTGGGGAACTCATGAGATTGAAGGTATTGGAGATGGTTTTGTGCCGCATAACCTTGATGTTAGCCTCCTTTCTGGTGTCGTCTCTATCTCATCAGATGAGTCCGTGGAATTGGCGCGTGAATTGTGTCTAAGAGAAGGCATTTTCTGTGGCATATCATCTGGATGCAACATTGCGGCCGCAATCAAGGTCGCGAAAAGACACTCAGAGTTACGAAGCATAGTGACAATGATCAACGACACTGGTACGCGATACTTCTCCACAAGGCTTCTGGGAGAAAGGAAACATGTGAAAATCCCAGAAAGGGATCATCCACTTGACCCATATACTGTAGAGCAACTTGACAAGTATCAGTCTCAGTGGGAACTAATTAGATAGATGCTAATCTGGTCTCTCGAAACAAGCTTCAGCTAATCGACACAGCCGTCAGATTAAGTCTTCTGACACACGAAAGTTACAGCGGATAACCAGAGTGTGCGGCGGGAAAAGGTTGAAAAGCATCTCCCAGCGGGATGATGTTCTAATCCCGTACCATCAACCACCTGAGAGATGATGACATGCCGGCCGACATCTTGTGCCCAAGTGCTACTGCAACTGAAACGACTGGATTCACCCGACCCGAATGTCACTACTGCTTTACTGAATCGTCTTCTCTGCCTGATGAGACCTTGGAAAGACAAGTTCAGATGAGTCTGCTTCACAGAATAAGAAGGCCAATAGATATTCTCTTCTGCGTCATCATGTACCTTGTTGCTGTCGGCTCAATTGTCGCCAATGACGCGTTCAACGCCTTTGTCAGCGGCCAGATTGGTTGTGTATGGTTCTTCATGTTCGTTCGTAGCAAACGCTTGATGGCCCCCAATCCTCCAGCCGATGCTCGGAAAGCGTGAATGTTAACGATCTGGGGGTGACTGGGTATGATGAAGGAAAATGTTTTGCCGTCACCTAGCGAAATGAATGTAATATTGGCCACTGACTGCGGAAGCACAACTAGCAAGGCTAGGCTCTTCAGAAAGGTAGGCGGGGAGTATCGATTCGTCTCAAGCGGGGAAGCCCCAACTACTGTTGAGTCTCCATTTGAAGACGTGACTATGGGGGTCATCAACGCAATAAGGGAAATCGAGGATTTGACCGGGCACAAGATACTGAGTGGAAATCGAATAGTTGTCCCTGCTTCAGGAGATCGGGGCGTAGATGCATATGTAACCACTAGCAGTGCGGGGGGTGGACTACAGATGATGGTTGCTGGGGTGATCTTATCGATGACCGCGGAAAGCGCTCAGCGGGCAGCATTGGGGGCAGGTGCCATAGTCATGGACGCTATGGCCATAGACGATGGAAGAAAGATCTACGAGAAGATTCAGAGGATCCGGCAATTGAGGCCCGATATGATCTTGATAGCAGGAGGCACAGACGGAGGAACGGTTACTCATGTTGTGAGAATGGCCGAATTGATACGCAGTGCGGAGCCAACACCCCGACTGGGGTTGGGGTACAAACTGCCGATTGTTTACGCTGGTAACAATAGCGCTCGAGAACACATCAAGAAACTGTTTGGTGAAAGATTCGCTCTGAGGGTTGTGGATAACATAAGGCCAGTACTGGAAGTGGAGAACTCAGAACCAGCAAGAGACGCGATACATGAATTCTTCATGGAACATGTCATGTCGCATGCTCCTGGATATGACAAATTGATGAAATGGACTCCTGTACCGATCATGCCTACTCCTGCGGCCGAGGGATTGATGTTTCAAATGATCTCCAATCACTACAAGGCAAACGTCTTGGGTGTGGGCCTTGGGGGAGCTACCACCAATGTCTATTCAGTCTACGAAGGGAGATTCACACGAACAGTCAGCGCAAATCTTGGCATGAGCTATAGCATCTGTAACGTTCTCAAGGAAGCGGGCATCGGCGACATTTTGCGGTGGCTGCCTTTTCAACTTGACTCGGTCGACGTACGGGATCGTTTGCGAAACAAAATGATAAGGCCTACCACGATTCCAGAGACAATTGAAGATCTCATGATTGAACACGCCGTTGCACGTGAGGCATTGAGACTCGGGTTTGAACATCACAAGACTCTGGCGAGGCCTCTAAGAGGAGCAAGAAGAACCAAAACCGGGCTATTTGAACAAAGACTGTACGAAGAGACATACATAGACATGCTTAAGATCGAGTGGCTAGCCGGCACTGGGGGACTACTGTCCCATGCTCCTGAGAGAGCTCAATCGGCTTTGATGCTGATCGATGCATTTCAACCGGAGGGAATCACTAGAATCGCTCAGGACAGCGTTTTCATGATGCCTCACCTGGGTGTTCTATCCACTGTGCATCAGGAAGCTGCGATAGAAATCTTCGAAAAAGACTGTCTTGTTCGCGTGGGCACATGCATCGCTCCTCGCGGCGCAATTCGAGGAGCAGAAAGAAGCAAAATCCTCTCAATGAACTTGGAAATACCTGATGGTGAAAACATTGAAGAGCAGGTCCCTTCCGGTGTCATCAGAAGAATCAGGCTGGGTGCCAATGAAAAGGCCAAGTTGAAGATCGAGCCTGCACGAGGATTTGATGTCGGAACTGGCCCGGGAAAGCAATTGGAGGCAACTGTTGAAGGCGGAGTTGTTGGCATCATCATCGACACTCGTGGGAGGCCCTTGGTGCTGCCGACCAGCGACGACGAAAGAAGAAACAAACTCCTCGAATGGTTCAAGGAGATGGATGCATATCCAGAAGAAGTCTTGTCGCCCAAAAGAACAGGTTAGGTGAGAAGAATGTCTTCACAAGCATACACACCGGGTCTCAAGATCAAGAGAAGCTGCATTGTCGAGAAAACGAGAAGACTACCAATCAAGGGCGAGGTTCTAGTAAAACAAGGCGATGAGGTTTCATGTGATGACATCGTAGCCAGGACAACTATACCGGGAACTCCCCAAATCGTAGACGTTGCTCTTGCACTAGGCATCGACGTCGCAGAAGTCGAATCCTATATGGTTAAGAAGATTGGAGAATTCGTAAATGAAAAGGAACCACTGGCTATTCTCGAAGCGTTTATGGGCCTTGTCAAGAGGAGTTGCCTGTCTCCAGTTGCTGGAACATTGGAACATGTTTCCAATATAACTGGACAAGCCATTGTGAGAGAATCGCCAGAAGAGGTGAGGATCCAAGCATACATACCCGGAATTGTAACAGAGGTTCTTCCCAGCGAGGGCATAGTCGTCAGAACCTCAGCTACTTATGTTCAAGGAATCTTCGGAATTGGCGGAGAAACGAATGGAGAATTAATGGCGATATCAAAGAACGCGAGCGATGTCGTAGACGCAGATCAGATCACGGCAGACTGCAAAGGAAAGGTCTTGATATGTGGGGCTGTGATAACCCTTAACGCCTTAAGGAAATCAGTGGAATTAGGCACCAAAGGAATCGTTGTAGGCGGCATAGTTGACAAAGATCTCATTGACTTCGTAGGATATGACATAGGGGTTGCCATAACTGGTCACGAAGAAGTGGGATTGAGCTTGATAATAACCGAGGGCTTCGGCAAGATGGCTATGAGAGAGAAGACATTCGAGTTACTTCAAGGACTTGAAGGCAGACTGGCGTGCATCAATGGCGCGACACAGATCAGAGCCGGGGTAATGCGGCCAGAAATCATAATCCCAGATCAATCCTCATCACGTGGTAGCCTCGTTGAAGCTAGAAGCGAAGAAGAAACACGCGGCGTTGGCCTGGAGCCTGGAACTGTCATTAGATCGATCCGTAAGCCGTACTTCGGCGCATTGGGTAAAGTCATTAGTCTTCCGGTTGAACTCCGAAGATTGGAGAGTGGATCACTGGTCAGAATATTAGAGGCAGAGTTGGCCGACGGAAAGAGAGTCACTATTCCCCGAGCCAATGTAGAGATAATTGAAGAATAGCGCGATGGCATCGGAAGGATGTTTGTTCAGTGGGAGCGTCTGATCCGTGTCGTGAGCGAAGTCTTAAATAGTTATTGACCGCTAACCCAACATTTGACCTTTATGTTACAGTCTGGAAGACAATTCGAACTTGTGTTCTTTGTCTTAACATTTCTCTCAGTCTACGCCTACATCAGCTGGAGTAGACGAGGGAAGAAGTTTGTTTTCCGAAGGATCATAGGACTTGATGCTGTCAAAGATCTCATCGGGCGCGCAACTGAGATGGGGGGAAAAATACACTACACCCCAGGAGGAAGGAGCTCCCTAGGTGGAGAAAGAGCAATGGACAGTATTGTGGGTCTAAGCATCCTGGGCTACGTGGCGAAGATGGCTGCAGAGAATGACATAGAGATAACTACCACGGTTGGCACACCCGAGAACCAGGCCATAGCGACAGCCGTAGTCAGTCAAAGCAACATTGCGGCAGGAAAACCAGAGAGAGCAGTTGATGTTCGATACTACGGATCTCAATTCGCTACAAGCGCCGGAATACTCGGGATTATTGCTCGAGAGAATGTCGGGGCAAACATAATGATTGGCAACTATGGAGCCGACGCAATAATACTTGCAGAAGCTGCACAGACACACGGAGTCATGCAGATCGGAGGCTGTGCCGTTCCCGGAAATCTGCCATTCTTCATGGCTATCTGCGACTATTACCTAATGGGAGAGGAGATGTACGCAGCAGCAGCAATTTCAACCGGTAATCCGATAGACTTGGCAATAATCGCCGCCGAAGATATCCCCAAATGGCTCATCTTTCTGCTGGTTGTAATAGGAGTCGTGGCGACTACTGCGGGCTCGAAAGTGATACAGACGCTTTTCCGCTACTGAGGAATGAGACCATATGTCCAAATATCTGAAAAGTCTAGGCGCGTTGTACTTTGCGTCAGCCATAGCACTATTCATATTCATTGAATACTATCTAGCCGTACCTGTACTGAGTGCTGCATCTAAAGAGCTGCAGGGATTCGCGATAACTGCTGGTGGCTTCGCGATTGTGCTAGGCTTCACTGAGATGGCGAGACTACATCTGACTCGGATTCGCAAGAAAACGGCAAAAGAGTGGCCTTTCAGCATCTGTTTGCTTGTTGCGTTGGGTGTGATAACCATATTGGGACTAGTCCTGACACCACGCCACTGGATATATCAGACTTTGTTCGGCAACGTCTACACGCCGTTGGATAGCGCAATGTATGCCCTGACAGGATTCTACATAATCTCAGCAACTTTTCGAGCATTCAGAATCAGGTCAATGGATATGCTCATTTTCATGATACCAGCGATGCTGATACTCATGTATAATGGCCCCATCTTTGCTGCTGTATGGGAAGGCTTTGGACCGCTCGGCGCTTGGCTTGTAGACGTGGCAAATACAGCCGCTCTGCGTGCATACCGCATAACGGCCGCTGTTGGAGCGGTCGTATTCACTGTGCGAGTAATCTTGGGCATTGAAAGGAGATGGCTTGGTTAGCATGGGGGTGGAAGCATGAGTAAATCAGGTTTGACACCTGCACGAATGAACTACATACTGTGGGCGATTTTCCTAGCCTTCATGATAATTCCCGCTGTTAGGCCCATTGGCATCCCCTTCCCAATAGGTCCTGAAGCCAAACATGCCTACGAATTGGTTCAGAATCTTCCTGAAGGAAGCTTGGTGTTCTTCTCGGTAGATGCAAGCATCGGAGGATGGGCTGAAGTTGGACCAGGAGGAGAAGCCTTATTTCAGCACGTAATGGCCAAACGACATCGAGTCGTTTTCGTTGCACTGACAGCACCAGACGGACCGCTCATAGCTGAACAGATGGTAAACAAGTATCATGTGAAAGATACTAGAAAGTACGGAGTAGACTACGTCATCTTCCCCTATCTTCCAGGAGGAGTGACGGCTGCAATGGCAATGGCAGACGATTTCTGGAAAGCATTCGGCAAAGACTACTACGGAAGCCCACTGGACACACTCCCGATCATGAAGGATGTCCATGGAGCGAAGGACTTCAAACTTGCAATAACCTTGGACAATAATGCAGGAACAGAGACACTTGCGACACAATGGTGGACCAAATACAAGACGGTAATAATATCGCAAACAATGGTCATGATGTATTCGTGGCTGAGGCCGTACAAAGATGGAGGCCAGGTCGAAGCGTTGCTGTCTGGAGCGAGACATGGAGCTGAATACGAGTATCTGATAAAGTCCCCTGGCGCTGGTATGGCAAGCACAGACATGATTTCTCTGACCCATGCGGGAATGGTGATCGCGGTAATCATCTCAAATTCGGTATACTACTTTGTAAGGAAAGGTGAGAAGAAATGAATGTTGCATTGATTCCTGGAGCGATTTTGACAATAATGATATTCAGCTACATAATAAAGGACAATTTGAGCTTCAAATTCGCTGAATCGCTTTTCGTGGGATACACTATTGCGCACCAACTGGTAATGACTGTAGACGGACTACAGTCATCAGTGGGGGGACCACTTGCAAAGGGAAACTTTGTTCCAATCATAGGAGTTCTCTTCGGTATTGTCATCTTGACCCGTCTGATCCCCTCTCTAAGATATGTTAGTTTGTGGGGCATCGCGCTCGTTATCGGGGTATCAACGGCTCTTTTCACGCGAGGACTCCTCGGATCCGACATCATGGGACAGATTACCGGTACAATAGGGGCCGGCATTGTAGGAACAGGCCAGCAAATCTTCGACCGAATCGTCATGATAATTGGTGTCTTGACCGCTATGTCTTACTTCATCTTCACTGAAACAACCGTTGGAGGAAGACCGATCTTTCAATATCCGAGAAGCATAGGCAAGTACTTCCTGCTCATAGGATTCGGCGTTGGATATGGAATGACATTCCTGTCACGAATGGCACTTCTCTTCGGCAGAGTCGTTGACCTGCTGAGAGCCATAGGCATCCTTGCATAGGAAATATCCGAAGCATTTCCGCTGATATTCCTCCTCTTGTCCCTCAACCTATAGGGTGGTTTCTGTTCGATTTCGCGTAGAGTCACTGCGTGGTATTTGACAGCTACGCTAAACGATTGAGTTTTTGTAGGGTCCTCTTGAAGCTTAGGCAGTGGATTTTCGGAGGCTCGTGCTTGATTCTGGGCAAGAGCTTCGAAAGAGCCTATATAGCATCGGCGGAGGATAGCTAGGTTGAGGTCGACAAAGACGAGTTATCAAACAGTATTAAGAAATGGGACCGTG
>Ga0315282_10014846_pt1 | contig 11556 bp, 10 predicted proteins | sample YL17G07_20_MG_FD_203693 | JGI IMG/M metagenome (GOLD analysis project Ga0315282, IMG submission 203693) | Sediment microbial communities from Yellowstone Lake, YNP, Wyoming, USA - YL17G07_20 | ecosystem: Environmental > Aquatic > Freshwater > Lake > Sediment | place: USA: Wyoming | collected...
AGGTGAGATAGGCAACGGGCGTTGCGAGCCCGAATACTCGGCAGATGAAGGTGGCGCGGTCCCGCCCGGGCCGCCCGCCCGGGTAGGCGTTGTAGTCCACCGAACAGGCCTCCAGCGCGGTCGCCGCATGCAAGGAAGGCGGCAACGCGGCAAAGACAAGCGCCGCAAGAAACAAGATTGCCCGCGCACCATTCCGCGAGTCCGCAAGAACTCTGAACGCCACGGGAATTTCCTTTCTCCGGGGTTCAACGTCCAGCCGGAACGAGCCGGTAAACGCTCCCGGCCAAAGCCTTGAACCCCAACGCCGAGCCGACAGGCGCGCATGGAACGGGCCGGCCCTTCGCATCCAAGACCTTCCACTGGCCGGGTCCGGCGGCCACCGTGCAAGGTCCCTCAAGCGCCGAGTGGATCACCCCCTCGCTCAGCTTGCCCCCGGACCATTCCATGTCCACCGCGAACCCCCCGCGCGCCCGGAACCCGGTCACCTTGCCCTGGGGCCATGCGCCGGGCAACGCCGGCAGGAGCCGGATAACGCCTCCGTGGCTCTGGAGGAGCATCTCGGCGATCCCGGCCGCGCCGCCGAAGTTTCCGTCAATCTGGAACGGCGGATGGGCGCAGAAAAGGTTCGGGTAAGTGCCGCCGCGATGATAGTTGTAGCCGAAGCCCCCGGCCGGTTCCAGCAGGTTCTTCAGCAAGACGCAGGCGTGATCTCCGTCCCGCAGCCGCGCCCAAAAGTTGATCTTCCAGGCCTTGGACCACCCCGTGCCGCTGTCGCCCCGGCGCCTGAGCGTGGCGCGCGCGGCCTCCGCAAGATCCGGCGTAGCGTCCGGCGTGATCTCGTAGTAGGGGTGCAAACCGTACAGAAGCGAGACGTGCCGGTGCGCCGGCTCCGGCTCCCCGTAGTCTTCCAGCCACTCCTGGAGCCGGCCGTCCCCAGTGATCTGATTGAGCGCAAGCCGTTTTCGCGTCCCCATCAGCTGCGCGCGGAACTCCTGGTCCACGCCTAGGATCTCGCTCGCCCGGATGCAGTTTCCGAAGAGCTCCCGCAAGAGCTGCATGTCTATCGTGGGACCCATGCAGACCTGCGCCTGTTGCCCGCCGGGCATCTGGAAGGTGTTTTCGGGCGAATTGGACGGGGCGGTGACCAGCCAACCGTGCTTGGGTTCCTCGATCAGATTGTCGAGGTAGAACTCCGCGGAACCCTTCATGATGGGATAGGCCCAACGCAGGTATTCCGTGTCGGGGTTGAACACGTAATGCTCCCACAGGTGCTCGCACAGCCAGGCCGACCCGCTGCACGTGGCGCCCCAGCTGGCGTGCTCACCCGGCGCGGTGAAGCCCCAGACGTTGGTGATGACGTGAGCAACCCAGCCCCGCGAGTTGTAGTAAGCCTTGGCGGTTTTCGCGCCGGGTTCCTGGAGCGACTCGATCAGTTTGAGCATCGGCACGTGGCAATCGCCCAGACCCGACACCTCGGCGGGCCAGTAGTTCATCTGCACGTTGATGTCGAGATGGTAGTCGCCGTTCCAGGGAGTCTCGATCTCCTCGGCCCAGACCCCCTGCAGGTTCGCGGGGAGTTCGCCGGGCCGCGACGAGCCGATCAGCAGATACCGCCCGAAGTTGAAGTAGAGAGCCGCGAGAGCCGGGTCCGCCGCATCCGCCTTGCCGAAGGCCTCCAGACGCTTGTCGGTGGGCAGCGCGGCGGCTTCGCGGCTCAGCGGTTTGCCGTCTTCCAAGGTCAGGGCCACCCGGTCGAAAAAGGACCTATGGTCCGCCACATGCTCCCTCAGCAGTTCCTCATGCGATCTCAGGGCGGCTTTGCGAACGGTGGACTCGGTCCGGCCCAGAGGATCGCCGCCCTTGAAATCGGTAGCCGCGGCAAGCAGCAGGCGCGCCTCGTCGGCATTGACGATCTCCAGTTCATTGCCCTTCGCCTTCACCTCACCCCCCTTGTGGAGTACAACCAGACGGGCCGCATACCTCACTCCCCCGCCGCCTTTGCCATCGGAAAGCCGGCCGGTCATCAGAAGCTCAGCCGGCCCCGCCGCCTTTGTCTCAAAACGCTCGGGGCGGTCCAGTCTGACCGTGCAACTCAGGGCGCCGGCGCGATCCGCGGTTAGAAGGATCGCGTCCACCTGGGCGGGTGCGCTGGCGAAGTATTGCCTGCGATACCGAACCCCCCCGCCCTGGTAACGCACGTCCGCCACCCCATCGCGCAGGTTGAGTGTGCGCCGGTAGTTCCCGGCTTTGGAATCCTGACCGGAAAACGTGAGATGAAGATTTCCCAGCACCTGATAGCAACCAAAGGGCACTCCCGCCCCTTGGGCATGGTTCGAGCCCACGCCCTTGCAGGTGAAGGTCTTGCCGACCAGTTCCTGCGCTTCGACGTTCTTCCCCTCCTTCAGGAGGCGCCGAATCTCGGGCAGTTGCTTATACGCGTCGGGCCGGTCGTTGTCGTCCGGCGAGCCGGACCACACGGACTTTTCATTGAGGATGATGCGTTCCTGTTCCACACCTCCGAAAACCATCATGCCGAGGCGCCCGTTGCCCAAGGGCAGGGATTGGGAAAAATGGCCGCCGGGCTTGTCAAACCAGATTGCGGTAGTGGGGTCCATCTTGATCTCCTTCACTGAGGGAGTCTTCTCTGCTTCGGGAGCGGCGGAAGCCCCGCCGGTGCCCGAGTACGCAAGGCACAACATCAGAGGCGCAATGCAGACTTCCAGGGTCCTCATGGCGATTCCTTTCTCAGCACAGCGTTGTGATGCAGATGCCATTTCTTCTTCAGGAAAGAGCCTGCATAAAGGAGCCTACAATCACGCGCCGGGGACTGTCAATGATGAAGGGTGAAGTGGGAAGGATGAAGGATGAAGGATGAAGGATGAATGGCGAATGATGAATGGCGAATGATGAATGACGAATGATGAATGGCGAATGACGAATGACGAATGACGAATGATGAAGGGTGAAGGGTGAAGGATGAAGGATGAATGGCGAATGATGAATGGCGAATGATGAATGGCGAATGACGAATGACGAATGACGAATGATGAATGGCGAATGATGAATGGCGAATGACGAATGACGAATGATGAATGGCGAATGATGAATGACGAATGATGAATGGCGAATGATGAATGGCGAATGACGAATGACGAACAATACATGAGAATCTCGAGGCGGGATAAAAGCCCGGAAACGCAGAGGGAGGAAACGGGTTCCCCGTCTCCTCCCTCTCAACTCTCATCCCGCTTTGTCCGTGACCTTTCATGCGTCATTCGTCATGCGTCATTCGTCATTCGTCATTCGTCATGCGTCATTCGTCATTCGTCATTCATCATTCGTCATTCATCCTTCATCCTTCATCCTTCATTCTTCATCCTTCCGGCCTACCAGTTCAGCGTGTCTTCCTCGCCCATCAGTTGCTTGACGCGCCGCTCGATAATGAGATCCCGGTTCTTCTTGCGTTCCTCGAGCAGGGAACGGATCTTCTTCAGTTCCTGCTCGATTCTGGCGGCTTCCTCGGCGCGCTGCTTCTCGCGGAGCTCGAAGTCCTGCCCAACGATCCCGGTCAGTTCTTTGATAAGTTTCTCTTTCTCAGGGCCTTTCCCGGCTTCGCGAATCCTCCGGCTCAGGTCCATCGAACGGAATTCGAGTCCGCGGCTTTCCTTCTCCCGCTTGAACTCATCCGGATTCGTCTCCCGCAGCATCCACATGCGGCCGGCAAACTGCTCGATCTCGGCTCTCTGGCGGCCCGCTTCCGGGGTGCGCTTGTCTTTCAGCCCCGTGTAGGCTTCCAGCATGTCGGGGAATTCAGCTTTCATGATGTCCTCGATTTCCTTCTCAGGGGGCTTTCCTCCCGGAAATGCGCCAGGAGCCATCCCGTATCCCATTCCTCCCATTGGTCCGCCAGGTCCATAGGGTCCCACTCCTCCCATTGGTCCGCCAGGTCCGTAGGGTCCCATTCCTCCCGGTGCGCCAGGCATACCAGGTAACATTCCCGGTCCTCCGGGCTGACCCATTCCACCCATCATGCCTTTTCCCTCAGGACCACCGGTGCCATGCGGGGGTCCCCCGGGCATCGCGCCCATTCCGGGCTGTCCAGGCATCGGAGGACGAGGTCCTCCAGGCGCCGTTCCGGGCTGCTGGGGAGGTCCCTGCATTCCGGGTCTCCCCTGGGGTCCGGGCTGCAAACGACGGCCACCCCCCGCCCCTGGCTCAGGAGGCGGAGGCCCCGCGCCGAGTCCAGGTGGAGGAGCCTCCGGGCCGCTTCCGGGCATCATCCCGGGCTGATGGGGCGCGCCGATGGGTGCCGGCGGGGGTGGGGCGGGTTCTGTCTCCTTCTGCTGCGCCGGCGCGGATGTCACAAAAGCCAGCCACAGCAGACACAAGCTTCCGGCAATGAGAAAGACCGGAAGGAGTCGGTGAGTCTTGCGTGTCGCGTTCATCGTTATATCTCCTCTCGTGGGATTGTTCTCTTGCGCACTTGATCCAGCCGGGCCGCAAACCCATCCCCGGCTGAGAAACGACGCTTAGTCCAGCATGCCCGCCAGCAGCAGCTTGGCTTCCTGGCGCAAGGTGAGAACCTTACGCAGCTCTTCACGCGCTTTCCGCAGCGCTTCCTCGTTCTTCTTCCTCGCGTCACGCACGGCAATCATCTTCGCCTTGAGATCCTGGGGGGAAGTGCTCGGAGTGGCCGCCGCGTCCCGAAGGGCATCCACCTCGGGCTGTCCACTGCTCAGGCGAGGGCCGCCACCGCGACCGCCCATTCCTCCCATCGGTCCCATTCCTCCCATGAGTCCCCTCATTTGGGAGAACTGGAGTTTAAGGACCTCGCTGAGGAGCGGCTGGATTACCTTCCACTCGTCATCGCTGGGTTCCAGCTCCTGCTGGAGCCTGCCCAGCATCATCTCCATCATCCGTTGCTGCATCTGCGCCGGGTCGAACTGACCGGGGCCTCCGCCGAAGCCACCAGGACCGCCAGGACCGCCGGGCATACCACCAGGACCACCAGGACCGCCGGGCATACCACCGGGACCACCAGGACCACCAGGACCACCAGGACCCCCAGGACCGCCCGGGCCCGGCCCCTCAGGAGGGGGAGACCCAGCACCAAACTCAGGCGGAGGGCCCACCGGTCCTCCGCCGGGCGCCATGCCCGGTTGCCCCGGGCCGCCGATCGGCGGAGGCGGGGGTGGATTGTCTCCCTGCTGGGCCAACGTGGACGTCCCAACAACCAACCACAGCAGACACAAACTCCCGACAACCAGAATCATCTGAAAGATTCGATGGGTACAACGTGTTGCGTTCATGTTCGTCTCTCCTTTTTCTTTCTGAAAGTCTCTCAATCGGTTCTCTCCATCCCTACGAAATGTGTCCCTTCTCAAAGTATGTCCGGCCCGGCGGCAATCCGGAGTTCAGAGCGGGAGTTTCGCCGGGCTGCGGTGAGGTGTTCGTCCCTCCCGTATCCCAACTCTCCTTCTGAAGGTCGGCGGCGCGATATCGCACGCGGGCCATCCACTGGTCCAGAACCGCATCCTCCTGGGAAGTGCCGCTGAACCCGCCGCCCGAGCCGCCTATCACGGAAACGCTTTTCCAGGCGGCGGACAGGCGCTGGTCCACTTCATCCAGGTAAACGTCCTTTTCCGCTTTGACTGCAAAGACCGGAACCGCCTGGTTTCCCCCGCTCCCCTTCGGAGAGGTTGCGAGAAAGCCCACGGCCTGCCAGATTCCCAGGCCCAGGAGGAGCGATGCCGCCGCGGCGAGAGCCCAGACCCAGCGGATTGCCTTGCCGGAACGCTCGCGGCGCGGCACAACCGCCGGGCGGTCCACGGAAAGCGGCTCCTTCACCGCGGTTTTGCGCCCGGCCACGAGGCGCCGCGCATGGTCCAGCACGGCCCGGGTGGTTTCGGCGCGGGGAGAGGGCAGAGGGCGGTCCTCAAGCAGTCGTGCAAGATTCCCCCACGGGGCGCCACCGTTCTTTTCGCCGCTTTTTGTTTTGCCAGGGTCTGGTTCCATTCGCGCGTTCATTTTCCCTTTGTCTCCCCCTGCCGGGCAGGCGCCCGCCGATCCTGCCTTCCCAGGCCCAGCCGTTCGCTGAGCCGCCGCTGCGCTTCGTGCATCCGCCAGAGAACTGTTCCTATCGGGCACTCCATTTCCTCGGCGATTTCGCGGTGGGTAAGATCGGCATCCACCCGCAGAAGGACCGTGCGTCTCAGTTCCTCGGGAAGCTCGTCCAGGGCCTGGTTCACCAGTTCCCTTTCCTGCCGGGCCGCGGCCTGATCGAAGGGGCTGACTCCCTTGTCCGGGGCACACCCGGCCACCGCCGTTTCTTCCCCTTCCTTCTCCCCTATCTCTTCCAGGGAGAGGCGTTTTCTCTCCCAGACCGATCTTCTTTCATCCAGCCACAGGTGGTGGGCCGTCTTGAACAGCCAGGGCCGAAACCTGTCTCTTGGCTCGTACCGGGCCAGGGATTCGATCGCGCGGAGCCACGTCTTCTGGGCCAGGTCCTCGGCGGCGTCCCGGCCCGCTCCCGTCGCGATCAAGAACCCTAACAGGCGCGGGGCATAGCGTTCATAGAGCCTTTCAAAGGCAGCCATGTTTCCGTGGAGGTAGCGCGAGATCAGGTCGTCGTCAGAATCTCTCATGACTGCCTTCCATAGGGTAGAACGGGCAAGGCGGGCTTTTTATTGGCGGCGGGGCTTGCTCTTCCCCGGCTGATATCCGATTAGATAACACGGGAGATGACCGAAGACAAGGACGGGTTTGAGCCCGCGCTACAAACAGGACAGACGGGCTGAAGCCCGCGCTACAAACAGGACAGACGGGCTGAAGCCCGCGCTGGGTGCAACCCACCGATTTGCAGGAGACCGACGTCGTTCTTGTCCCGGAGGGACATCTGACAAAGTCTTCGACGGCTTCGCCAGCCCAGCACTTCAGTGCTGGGAAAACGCGCCCGGCTCTCCCCTCCAGTCCCGGAGGGACGGCTGAAACACCTTTTCGGATAGGATCTCAGTCGTCCCTCCGGGACTCGGGAGGATAATTGGGCCGCCTCCTGTCCCACCGTTGAAACGGTGGGCTGGCGAAGCCGTCGAAGACTTTGTCAGATGTCCCTCCGGGACAAGAACGACGTCGGTCTCCTGCAAATCGGTGGGTTGCACCCGTCTGACCCTGCCATGCTGCCATGATTGCCGCCATGCTATGCACAGGCAAAAAAGATGCTTGCGTGGAACGATTTGTTTTGCACACCAGAAGAGAGCTATGCTACTCTTCCATCGCCGTGCCCGAGGTGGCTAAAGGGCTACGCGATGCGGGGAAAAACACGACCCCGCTCGTGTGCCGCACAGATCGTAGGGAGGAGGGATGACCATGGAAACTAAGAGAGGATTCACGCTCATCGAACTGTTAATCGTGGTGGCCATCATCGCCATTCTCGCCGCCATCGCGGTGCCGAATTTCCTCGAAGCCCAAGTCCGCAGCAAAGTCAGTCGCGTCAAGAACGACCACCGCAGTCTGGCCACTGCGATGGAATCTTACCGGATTGACAACAACGCCTACCCGCCCCATATTGACGACATCTCGGAGTTCCGCATCCTCACTACCCCGATCGCTTACCTTACCTCCGTGCCACGGTGCCCGTTCGCCGCGCAACTCCAAGACGCCGGCCTCTATGGTAGAGGCTACCACATCGAAACGGACCTGTTCATGCTCGCCACGAGCGGATGGCCCGACCCCGGGCGCGCCTGGGCCGAGGCCTATTACAGGCAAGGGAGACGCTACCTGATGTGGAGCATCGGCCCCGACCTTGTCCACAACTATTACACCGTTGGAGAATACGACGCCACCAACGGAACTCGAAGCCTCGGCGACATCATCCGGCTGGGGCCCTAAAGCAACGGGGCCCGGACATGCGCAATCGCAGCAATCGCGGGACACCACAATCGGGCAATCGCAGGACACCATACCTATATCGCCCCTTCCGGACTTTTCTGCCGGGCCCTTTCTTTGGGCATACCCGGGGATACGCTCTCGTGTCAGGACATGCGTGCGGCGCCTCCCGATTGCTACTCTCACTGGTCAACAGTACGACGATCTTTCGGCAGAAGCCTTACCTCGAGGATCCACTTCCCGAATCTGGCTTCCAGTTCCTTCCGCAGGTCTTTATTTAGGGCATCAGGAGCGCTCCTGGACAGAATCTTCTCAATGGCGTCCACTTTGGAGGGAGAAGGTTCACTGGCTCCGTCAAAGGGACAGCTGGTCCGTATCATAAGATCAATTTCCCTCTTGGAGAACGTATTAAGAAGTGGACCCTCCGCTGCCGGAACGTAGCTCCTCGCCACCGACTGCGCAAGGATCTTCTCCAGGTCACGCCTATCCTCCGGATTGAGGTAGTCCGGGATTTCCTCCAGCGTCCTCTGTCCAAATTCCATACCCCGTTCCTGAAGATGAAGACGCAATCGAAACCGGAGAATGGTGTCCTGCATACGACAGAGGTGAAATCCCAGGAGAAGGCACGCAGGTATCGCCAGAACAAATGTGGCAATCCATATCAACTTCCTGGCCTTCTTTCGAGACAGCCATGTCAAAAGCCACATGATGAACCCCCTCGAGAAAAACCCATTGCCTGAACTCCTTACCTCACCATCCGGGGCGATTGTGGAACTGGCAATTCCTCTCTGCACTAAGAAAACGAGGCGCCCGTGCTCAGCCACCCAATCGTCATCAACCGAGGAGGCAATTGGGGGACGCGACCCGCCATGAGAGAGTACGAACCGCCGAACCGATGATGGGCCAAGGCCCATCCTACGGCTCAACCGACATGCCAACTGGCGAACCAGCGAACAGGCTAAAGCCTGCACTACAAACTGCCAAACCGGCTGACTGGCCGACTTCCCCTACTTGGTGCCTGCCGCCAGGCCGTTGCTCACGAGGTACTGGTAGCTCTCCGCGACGGCCTGGACCATGTCGGTGGCGCATTCGTCGAGCTCGACGATGATCCACTTGAGGACGTTCGGGTCGGCCGCCTGGATCACCGCGGGGACGTCTATCTTGCCGCTTCCCACCGCGAGGTGATAGGCCGGGTCGCGCGTGAAGTTGCCGTCCTTGATGTGCAGTAGGACGGTGCGGCCCTTGAACCTGCGCACCTGCTTCGCGGGGTCCACCTGGCCGAAGTTGGCCGCCCAATACGCGTCAATCTGGAACCACGCCTTCGGACAACTCTCCAGGAAGTAATCATAGCCCAGCTTGTCCTCGAACGGCTCGAACTCCCACCAGTGGTTGTGCAGGTAGAAGATCAGTCCCTTGGCGGCAAGGGTCTGCTGCGCGTACTGGACGCGCTGGGCCGCCGCCCGGATGCTTTCACGCGAGAGAAAATCGTCCGGCGCCAGCCCGCTGCCCACCATCTTGATTCCCAGCCCGAGCGCCGTCTCGATGATCTCGTTCTGGTTTTCGGCGGTGGGGAAGGCCATGTGCGCGGAGCAGACCTGCATGCCGAGGTCCTCCACGATTTTGCGGAACTCCTCCGGCTTCATGCCGTATAGCCCGGCGGTTTCCACGCCTTTGTATCCGATCTTGGCAACGGTCCTAAGCACCGCGATGGGGTCCTTCTCCGCCAGGTCACGCAGGGTGTAGAGCTGCAGTCCGATGGGTTTCATGAGGGGTTCCTTTCGATGATGTGTGTGTTGTGGTATGGATTCATGGCGCATGGATTCACGGGGTATGGGTTCATTCTGTCGCTGCGCGACGTGGCGCTACCGGGGGATCGCGCTGTCCCACCGCTGAAAGGGTGGACCTGGAGTTTGGACGTCTCCTGTGCGCCCGGGGACGAGGGCCCGGAGGCCGACCGGCGGACCGGCGGACTGGCCGACTCACCCATAAAAGGACGCATACCGCTCCATCGCGTCCATCAGGGCGGCGGCATTTTCCAGCGGCACGCCGGGATAGAGCCCATAGATCATCATCAGGCCGCCTTCCTTCCGGCCCAGCTTCTCCACTTCCTCCCGGATCAGGACGTCAATGTCACGCGGCGAGCCGAAGCGCGTCACCTTCTGCCGGTCCACGTCCAACTCGACGCAGACACGCCCCGCGAAGCGCCCGGCGATCCAGTCTATCCCGTTGACCAGATCCTGCAGGTTCAGGACCTCGACCCCGCCGTCCACCAGATCGTCCGCCAGAAGCCGGATGTCCCCGTCGGAGTGCATGTGGATAACGCAGCCGGCCTCGCGCGCGGGGGCCATCAGGCGCTGGTAACTCGGCTTGACGTATTCGCGGAACAGACGGGGCGGCACCATCGGACCCACCTGCATCCCCAGATCGTCGGGATAGCCCATCCACTCGGCCCCGCGCTCGATGTAGCGCAGCACGATTTCCAGGTTGAATCCCTCGACCATCCGGATCAGCCGCCGCACCCGAGGGTCCTCGTTCATCATATCAAAGAGGAAGTTCTCGTAGCCCCGGATATCGCACAATTGGAGGAACGTGTGGCCGTGCCGCAGGCCGCCCGCCGCAAGGCGTCCCTCCTCGCGGTCCTCCCGAAGGCGTTTGCCCTCCTTGTCCCAGTCCAGCGGCCCGATGCCGCAGCACGCCGCCGGATCGGGCGGCTGGTACTCCTCGAACGCCTTCCAATCCGCCAAGGGATGTCCCGTGACCCTGCCGGTGATCCCGTTCTCGGTCGTTTCCCACACGCATCCCCAGTCATCGGTGTAGGGCTCTCCGGCGCGCGCCACGGAAGCATACTGCGGGGTGATATCCTCGCTGCTCTCCTGGAAGTCGGGGAACAGGAAAGGATGCCCTGCCATCAATTCCCGCAGTGCCTCGCGGCCGTAGCGCTTCCAGCATGCGGCATTGATGTGAAACGCCATCGGGATGTGCTCCGGCTTCTCAAAGCGCACGGCGCGGAGCAGGTTTTCTCGCTGGTTCAACGTGTTGGCCCTTCCGTTCCCGTGCCAAGGTCCTGTGGATTGTAATGGACACCCCAGCGCGTCAGTTTCGGGAGGTGCTCTTTGAGCCGTCCCCGGAAGCCTTCCCAGTCGCGCCGGTCCGCCGGCGACCACGCCCGTTCGGCCAACGCCAGCAGGCGCGGGAACAGCTGGTGGTCCACCTTATCCGGCACCCGGTCAATGTGCGACCAGAAATTCGCCTGCAGGCCGAGGATGTGGCGGCCCTCTTCCGGTGAAAGCTCGGCGGGCACCGGCTCGAACTCGTAGGCGCGCTTGCTGTTGATCGCCTTGTAATCGTAATCGAAATAGCAGTGGCTTGTGGGCGACATCACAACGTCGTGACCGGCCCGGGCCGCCGCAATCCCGCCCGCTGTGCCGCGCCAACTCATCACGGTGGCTTCCGGCGCCAGGCCGCCCTCCAGGATCTCGTCCCAACCGATCAGCCTTCGCCCGTGCTTCTTGAGAATGCTCTCTGCGCGCCGGATGAAGTAGCTCTGCAACTCCTGCTCGTTCTTCAGCCCCTCCTCCCGCATACGCTGTTGGCACTTGGGGCAAGCTTTCCAACGGTCCTTGGGAACCTCATCGCCGCCGACGTGGACGAAGGTGGACGGGAAGATATCGG
>Ga0315282_10014847_pt1 | contig 11556 bp, 9 predicted proteins | sample YL17G07_20_MG_FD_203693 | JGI IMG/M metagenome (GOLD analysis project Ga0315282, IMG submission 203693) | Sediment microbial communities from Yellowstone Lake, YNP, Wyoming, USA - YL17G07_20 | ecosystem: Environmental > Aquatic > Freshwater > Lake > Sediment | place: USA: Wyoming | collected...
CGCGGCCGCCGGCGGCCTCCTCCTGGGCTGGGCGGCCCGCCCCCACCCTCTCGGCGCCGCCGCCATCGAGTACGTGCAGCTCGTCCAGCTCGCCCTGCTCCGGCGCCACCAACCCGGCATTCGGTTCGGCCTGGAACTCGACCCGGTTTCGCTCCCGGGCCTCTCCCTCTTCTTCCTGCCCGCGCTCCTCCTCCTCGCCGTCGCGGTGGTCCTTTTCGTCATCGCCATCGGCCTCAAGCGAGTGCCTCTCGCGCCGCCGCAGCGCACCGTGCTCTGGTGCAGCCTCCTCCTCACCCTCTGCTTCTTCGCCCTCGCCACGTTCTTCGCCCGCCGCGCGGTCGTGCCGTGGACCGGATTCAGCGTGGTATTCGTCGCCGTCACCTTCTCCTCGCTGGTCTTCTCACCCCAGGTCCGCCGCGCTGCGTTCCCGACCGAGAACGTTCGCGTATGGCTCGCGGTAGTCGTGCTCGGCCTTGGGGCCTGGATGAGCTGGACGCTGGTGGCCGATTTCCTCGTGCAAAAACACTGGCTGGCTCCCCCCATGGATCGCTACCGGGAGGCCGGCTTGTGGTTGCGCGCCCACGCCCGCCCGGACGACGTGATCGCGAATGTCCACTGGGACACGTTCCCGGAGCTCTACTTCTGGAACCCCCGGGGACGCTACGTGTGGGGCATGGATCCCGTCTTCACCTACGCCTATGACCAGAGCTTGTTCTGGAAGATCAGCCATCTGGCGAACGGCGAGGCCTCCGCGCGCACCTGGGGAACTCCGGGAGTGGGATCCGGGGAGGGAGAGGAGGTGTACGAGCTGTTCCGGCGGGATCTGAAAGCCAGGTACGTCGCGCTGCAGACCGGCCGCGTGGATGCCCTTGAGGGCGTGCTCCAGGCCGACCCGCGCTTCACCCTTCGCGTTGCCGGCCCGCCCCTCTCGGTCTACGAAGTGCGGCCCGAACCGGCCCGTTAGTGCCCCGGCTCGCCCGGGCGAACTACCGGCGCGTGCTCCTTCGTCTTCTCCACCAGGAACGTCAGCAAGCCCGGCTTCCCGCACGCCCGCAGGGCCAGCGCGAGCCCGTACAGGCCCACCATCACCAGGAACGGCCCGTAGGCCAGGAACAGCGTCACTCTCAGCAAGGTCTCGCTCATCAGGATCTCCGGCACGCGGTCACTGCTCTGCTCACCCGATCCTTTCGCCCTCCCGCCCCGGCCCTCCTGCTCCCCGTCCGCGACGCGCCGCGGCGCGCCAGCAGTTGCGCGATTCCCGCCGCACCGCTAGACTGCACCCCGGCGACCCTGAGGCACGAAGGAGCGACGGGCGATGAGGGTGCAGGAGTACTCGCAGCAGGTCGAGGCCTTCCTCGCAGAGCTGGTGGCGGAGGTGTACCGCCACGACGCCGGCCTCAAGAGCGAGCTGGAGATCAGCCCGATCTACGCCCGCTATCCCCACCTCTACGCACGGCCGGCCGTGGACCAGTTGTTGGCCAGTCGAGAGGACCGCGCGTGCCGCTACCTCGCGGAGTTCGCCGTCTCCGGCTTCATCGCGAACGAGTTGCGCGAGCTGACCGAGGAGATCTCCAACAGCGAAGCGCAGGCGACCATCGAGTGGCAAGGCGACCGCCTTCCCTATCGCCAGGCCCCGATCACCATGGCCAATGAGCCCGACCTCACGCGGCGGCACGATCTCGAGCGCCGCACCCTCGCTGAGACCGCGCGCCTCAATCCCCTCCGCGCGCAGCGCCTCCGCCTCGCCCACAAGCTCGCCCGCCAGCTCGGCTTCCCCGATTACGTGGCCCTCTACGACACCCTCGGTGAGCTGCACCTGCCGTGGCTCGCGCGTCAGATAGAGGGCCTGCTGGCGCGCACCCGCGCCCGCCACGAAGAAGACCTCGCGGCCCGCCTGCGCGCGGGCGACATCCCCGCCTCCGAGGCGACCACCGGCGACTGGAGCTTTCTGCGCCGCGCGCAGGAGTACGATTCCCTCTTCCCCAAAGAGCAGCTTCTACCCGCGCTCACCCGCACGCTCGCCGGGCTGGGCATTGACCTGCACGCGCAGGAGTGGCTGCACGTGGACGTCGAGGAACGTCCCCTCAAGTCCCCCCGCGCCTTCTGCGCACCCATCCGCATCCCCCAGGACGTATGGCTCGTCATCCGCCCCCACGGCGGGCACGATGACTACAACTCGATTCTCCACGAGGCCGGTCACGCGGAACACTTCACGCACACCGGCGCCGACTTGCCGGTGGCCTACCGCCATCTCGGCGACAACTCCGTCACCGAGGCCTACGCCTTTCTCTTCGGCAATCTCCAGAAGAGCCCGGCCTGGCTGCGCGACGTCATGGGAGCGACGGAGGTGGCCGACTACCTCGCCCTGAACGCCTTCACCGAACGCTACATGCTCCGCCGCTACGCGGCCAAGCTGCGCTATGAGCTGGAGCTGCACCGCGCCCGCGACCTCGCCGGCGTTGACGCCGTCTACGCCCAGTATCTCGGCCAGGCCGTCGGGGTGCGCGTCTGGCCCGAGAACTTCCTCTTCGATCTCGACGACGGCTTCTACGTCGCCAACTACCTGCGCGCCTGGATCCTCGAGGTCCAGCTCCGACTGGTGTTGCTCCGCGAGTTCGGCCAGACCTGGTTCGCAAAGCGCGAGGCCGGCGCCTACCTCCGCGACCTCTGGAGCCTGGGCCAACAGTTCACCGCCGACGAACTCGCCCAGCGACTGGGGTACCAAGGGTTGGACGCCGAGCCGCTGATCGCGAGCCTGGTGGAAGACCCGCGGTGACCCGCCTGCAGTGGACGATTCTGCTCCTGGTCGCGCTTGCCAGCATCGCGCAGATGGTGCCGTTCCTGCACGAGCCTTATTGGATGGTCAAGACCCGCGCCCCGAAGGCCTACTCGGAAGACCGCTTGCTGGTGCGGCGCGCGGCCACCCGCGGGCTCGGGCGGATGCTGCGCGACCCCTGGGTCATCCGCCGCTACTGGCGGCCCGTCACCTCCGGGTGGGCGTGGATCACCTACCGCTTTGCCGGCATGAACCCGGCCCCGTACCGCCTGCTGATGGGCCTCGCCCACGCGCTGGCCGCCGTCCTCGTCGCCCTCCTCGCGGTCCGGCTGTCCGGAGTCGGCTGGGCCGGTCCCCTCGCGGGGGCCGCCTTCGCCTTCGTGTGGTGGTCGTTCTGGCCCCGCCAGTGGATCGCCGCGGCCGGCGACGTGCTTGCCGCGCCCCTCGTCGCCGGGGCCGCCCTCTGCTCCCTCAACGGCCGGTGGGGACGGTTCTCCGTCCTCTCCGCCCTCGCCCTCGGCGCGCGCGAACTCGTCGTGCTCTGCCTCTGGTCACTGCTGCCGCGGCGCCCGCGCCTCGCGGCTCCCGTCGTGGTCGCCGTGCCCGCGCTCGCCTGGGCCGGGTTCCACTGGTCCTACACGGCCCGCGCCCTGAACCTGTCGGAATACGTGCCGCACGGGGTCGCCCCGTGCCAGCTCGCCGTGCTGGGAGTGATGCTGGTGTGCCTGCTCGCCATCCGTCGGGAAACCTGGCGCCGGCACTGGCCCCTCCTCCTCCCCGCCGTGGCCCTCACCGTTATGGCCTGGTTCTCCGGCGACCGCTACCTCTATCCCGCCGGAGTGCTCCTCTTCCCCGTGCTCGCGGGGCAGCTCTCCGCCGACCGGGCCCGCAACCGACCGATCATCGCCGCCTGCCTCCTCGTGGTCGTCGTCTCCTGGGCCATCTACCCCCAGCTCGCCCGCGAACTCACCACGGCCACGCCCGGCCCCTGGCTCGGCTGGACCGTGCGGTAGCGGCTGGCCCGAACGCGCCGCGGGCCCCGCCATTATCCCTCCCCCGCTGCTCCATCTCCGGCCGTTTCCGCCTCCTCGCCTCTTCGCCTCTTCGACTCCTCGCCTCCCAGATACCCCTTCTCCACGGCCTCCGCAATCAGCCGCGTCGCGTACTCCTCCAGCGCCGGCGCCCCCGCGGCCAGCACCGGCCGGTTCACCGCCAGCACGCGGTCCACGGTGACCCCGTGCTCCTTCCACGCCCGCCCCTCGGTGTAGTAGTTGTGCAGCAGTGGCTGCAGCCGATCCAGCGCCCGGGCGAACTTCGCCTCCGCCGTCTCCGCCACCTCGAACTCGTCCCAGAGAACGCGCGCCTCGGCTGCCTGATCTTCCGGCAGCATGGCGAAAATGCGCTCGGCCGCCGCCCGCTCAAGCTCGGGCTTCTTTCCCTGGCCCTCCTCGTCGTAGATGAAGATGTCGCCCACATCTATCTCCACGATGTCGTGCACCAGCACCATCTTCAGCGTGCGCAGCAGGTCCACCGGCTCCCGCGCGTACTCCCGCAGCAGCGCGGCCATCATCGCCAGGTGCCAGGAGTGCTCCACATCGTTCTCGTGCCGCGACCCGTCCAGCAAGTACGTCCGCCGCAACACCTGCTTCAGCTTGTCGAGTTCGAGGAGGAAGTGGATCTGTTGTTCGAGGCGCGTCGTGCTCTCCACTGATGCCCATGCTCCTTACGCGGTGCTGAGGGAGGCCTTCGGGAGGCGCAACGCGCCTCCTGCCGACCATGCAAACGGCACCTCGAAACGTGGTAACCCGAGTGCAGCAACGCCGCAACGGAGGGTCCCATGGCAAGCGTTCAGATCGGGCCGCAGGCCTACGCGCCGGAAGTGGTGCTCGCGCTCGCCAGGCGCCAGCGCAACTGGCTGGTGTGGATCGTCATCCTCTCTGTGGTCAACACCATCCTCGTGTTCGCCCGCGCGAACGTCACCTTCGTCATCGGCCTGGGGGTGACGCAGCTCGCGGATAGCTTTGCCGTGGTCGCACGCGAACGGGCGAGCGGCCCGATCGTCGCCGTCCTGACGGCCGTCGGGATCGCCATTGACCTCGTGACCCTGGGCCTCTACCTGCTCCTCTGGTGGCTCTCGGGCCGGGGAAGCGTCGCCGCGTACGTGACCGCAATCGTGTTCTATGCGCTGGACGCGCTGATCATGCTCGCCTTCCACGAGTGGTTCGGGGCCGCTTTCCACGCCTACGTCCTCTTCCACCTCGTCTCGGGCTACAAGTTCGTCAAGGCTCATCGCGAGGCCGTGTCCGCCCTCGCCGCGCCAGAAGTGCCCGTGGGAACTGGGAGCTAGGGCCTCCCGCCGTCACCCGCGCCGCCCGTACCTCCGGTACCCCGGCGCCTCCTCGACCAGCACCAACCCGCCCCGTCGCAGAATCTCGGCCAGGAGATCCTCCGGGTCTCGGACGGACTCGGGGATGAAGGCGGAGCGGTCTCCCGCGAGGAGGAACACCATCCCCGTGCCGCGCTTGTTCCGAGGAAATACGAGCACGTCCTCTAGGCTGTACCACGGGAACTCTGTGGTCTGCCCCCGCTCGTCGGTAAGGGCGATCCTCTCCTCGTCCAGAGTGGCAGCCACCCCGCGCGGGCTCCGCTCCCGGCGATGGAACATATCGAGGAGACGCCCGAGCACGATAGCAAGGACCATCACCGTGAGGAGTGGCAGGACCCAGGCATTGATACGGGCTTCGCGGTCCGGGGAGTGCAGGTCCCTCAGGAAGGCCACACGCCCCCGCCAGGCGAAGTAGAGCACCACCACGAGCGAGAGGAGGTAGAGTCCGGTCAGCGCGACCAGGTAGATCCGGTGGACCGTACGGACGCGGAAGAGGTATTGTCTTGGGTCAGCCATGGACGCCCCTCCTGTTGCCGTCCTACGCCACTTCCTCCGCCGCCTCCCCCTCCGCGAGCGACGCCCCCTCCTCCCCTCCCCCGCCATTATCCGCCGGCGTCGTGTACGCAAACCGCGGATCGTCCACCACGTCCCGCAGCTTCACCCCCAGCAGCCGGGACACCCCCGCCTCCGCCATCGTCACCCCGTAGAGCGTGTCCGCCGCCTCCATCGTCCCCTTGTTGTGGGTGATGATGACGAACTGCGACTCCTGCGCAAACTCCCGCAGCAGGTCGCCGTAGCGGCCGATATTGGAGTCGTCCAGCGGCGCGTCCACCTCGTCCAGAATCACGAACGGCGACGGCTTCACCTTCAGCATCGCAAACAGGATCGCCGACGCGGTCAGCGCGCGCTCGCCCCCGGAGAGTTGCAGCAGGTCCCGCGTCTTCTTCCCCGGCACCGTCACGGTCACGTCCACCCCCGACTCCAGCACTTTCTCCGTGTCCGTCAGCACCAGCTCCGCATGCCCCCCGTCGAACAGCCGCGTGAAGAACGTCTGAAACTCCACGTTCAGTTGGTTGAACGCCGAGAGAAATCGCTCCGTCGCCTCCGTCTCGATTCGCGTGATGGTCTGCTCCAGGTCCTCCCGCGCCCGGTTCAGGTCGTCCCGCTGCGTCCCCAGGAAGTCCAGCCGCTCCTTCACCCGCTCGTACTCCTCCACCGCGCCGAGGTTCACCTCCCCCAGCGCATCAATCCGCGCCTGCAAGCCCTTCACCTGTTCCCGCGCCGCGGTCCGGCTCTCGATCGGCTGCGCCCGCTGCTCCGCCTCCACCAGCGAGAGGCGGAACTCATCGGTGAGCGTCCGCTCCGTGAAGTTCAGCTCGCTGTCCAACTGCGTCGTCCGCAGTTGCGTCCGGTGCAGCCGCTCCTGCAGCCCCTCCACCTCCTGCCGCGCCGCCCCGTCCTCCTCCCGGTTCGCCGCCAGTTGTTCGAGCAGGTCCTGCCGCTCCGCCCGCGACTTCTCCGCCTCCCCCTCCGCCTGCTGGTGCTGCTCCCGCAGCCGCACCAGGTCGCCTTGGAGTTGCCCCACTCCCTCCTCCGCCCCCCGCCGCGCCTCCGCCAGTCCGTCGAGGAGAGACTGCTTATCAGCAATGCTGGCGATCAGCAGCTCGCGATTCGCCGCGGCCGTCTGCCGCCGCTCCTCCAGCGCAACTAAGGCCCCCTCCAAGGCCGCCAGTTGCACCCGCGCCTCCGCCATCGCCTCGCTCAGCTTCTCTCTCGCCTCCTGCCCCTCTTGCAGCGCGCTCTCCGTCTCCGCCATCGCTGCTTCCGCCGACCGCTGCCGCCCCTCGATCTCCTCCACCCGCGCCAGGGCCGACGCCCGCTCTCTCCCGTTCGCGTCTATCTCCGTCATCAGTACGTGCTGTTCGCTCGCCAGCGCCTCGTCCCGCTCGGCCTCCGTGCGCAGGCTCTCCGCCAGCACGTCCGCCGCCCGCTGCGCCTCCGCCAGCGCCCCCTGCGCCGCCTGCAGCTCCTCACTCCGCTCTCGCCCCGCCTCCTTCGCCGCCTCCGCCTGCCCCTGCGCCGCCCGCGACTTCTCCGCCATCGCCTCCAGCCGTCCCCCCAGCCCCGCCTGCTCCACCTCCAGTTCCTCGATCTCCCGCGCCCGCCCCAGCAGGTGCGAGGACGCCGCCGGGCTTCCCCCCGTGATCGCTCCCCACGGGCGAATCACGTCTCCCTCCAGGGTCACTATCTGCCGCCAGCCCTGCCCACCCGTTCTGGCAACCCCTAGCCCGTCCTCCAGCGTCCCCATCACCAGCACCCGCCCCAGCAGGTGCTCCACGATCGGCTCCGTCCCCGCCACGCAGGTGATCAAGTCGGCCGCCACCCCCAGGCATCCCGGCGTCTGCGCCAGTTGCGCCATGCTCCCCGGCCGCGGCGTCGGCCGGATGTCGCTCTTCGGCAGGAACGTCGCGCGCCCGCCCTTCGTCCGCTTCAGGTGCTCGATCGCCGCCGACGCCTCCGCCTGCGTCGGAGTCACCAGATCGCCCGCCGCCGCCCCGAGCGCGGACTCCATCGCCAGCTCCAACTCCTTCGGCACCCGCAGCAGATCCGCGACGGTGCGATACTCCCCCCGCAACTCGCCCCGGTCCACCGCCCCCAGCACCGCCCGCACCCCCGCCCGCAGTCCCTCCCGCGACCGCTCCAACTCTTGCAGCGCCCGCTGCCGGGAGCGCGCCGCCGACAGCCGCTCCCGCACCTCCACTTCCTCCTGCGCCAGGGCCTCCAGCTCCGTCCGCGCCGCCTCCTCCTCCGCCCGCCGCGCCGTCACCTCCGCCCCCAAGCGGTCGTGCTCCTCCCGCCGCGCCGCCGCCTCCCGGCTCGCCTCCGCCGCCTTGTGCTCCACCCCCTCCCGGTGCGCCACCAGCGACGCCCGCTGCTCTTGCAGCCGCGCCACCCGCGCCTCCGCCGCCTGCAAGAACGACTCGCACTGCACCAGCCGGTTGCGCGCATCCGCCAGCTCCCGCAGCAGCTCCAGGTGCTCCCCCCGCTGCTCCTGCGCCGACGACCCCGCCTGCTTGACCTCCCCGGCCTGCTCCCGCAGGCTCTGCTCCCGCGCCTGCACCTCGGTGCGCCGTTCTCGTACGCGGGCTTCGAGTTCCGGCCCCTGGCGCGCGGCCTCCGAAAGCTGCTCCTCCGCCGCCGCGGCTTGTGCGTGCAGATGCTCCAGGTCTCGCGCCGCCGTCGCCGCCTGCGCCTTCCCATCCTCGATGCGCTGCACCGTCAGGTTCAGCCGCCCCTCCGCCCGCTCGGCTTCACTCCCCACCCGCGCGGCCAGCCCCCGCGCCGCCTCCAGGCGCTCCTCGCACTCCTGCAGCCGCACCCGCAGCTCCACCTCCGCCGCCGCCAACTGGTGCAGCCGCGTCCGCGCCGTCTCGATCTCCTGCTCCGCCTCCACCTCCCGCTGTCGCGACCGCGCCAGGTTTTCCGACAGGGCCTTGTGCTCTTCCACCAGCAGGCTGAGCTTGAGGTCGAACAGCTCCTTGGAAACCGCTCGGTACTCCCGCGCCGCCTCCGACTGCTGCGCCAGCGGCGCCAACTGCGTCTCCAGCTCGTGGATGATGTCGTTCACCCGCAAGAGGTTGTCGCACACCTTGTCCAGCTTCCGCATCGCCTCGTTCTTCCGCTGGCGATAGCGCTGGATCCCCGCCGCCTGCTCGAAGATCTCCCGCCGGTCCTCCGATCGCACCGACAGCAGCCGGTCCACCTCGTTCTGGCTGATCACCGAATACGCGTGCTTGCCGATCCCGGTGTCCAAGAGGAGTTCGTGAATGTCGCGCAGGCGACACGGGACGCGGTTGATGAAATACTCGCCCTCGCCGGTGCGAAACACGCGGCGGGTGACGGTGATCTCGGAGAAATCGAGGGGCAGCGCGCCGTCCGCGTTGTCCAGGGTGATGGATACTTCCCCCGCCCCCGCGCGGCGCCGCCCGTCCGACCCGGTGAAGATGATATCCTCGGCGCGATGGGACCGGAGCGACTTCATGCTCTGCTCGCCCAGACACCAGACGATCGCGTCCGCGAGGTTCGACTTCCCGCTCCCGTTCGGCCCCACGATCGCCGTGATCCCCGGCCCGAACTCCAGACTGGTCCGGTCGGCGAAGGTCTTAAAGCCGTAACACTCCAACCGCTTCAGATACATGCCACGCCTTTCTGCGTCTCAGGCTGCGATGCCGGCGGTCACTCATTGCTACCACATGACGGCGGCCGCAATCCACCACCGGCGCCCCGCCTGCTCTAGGCGAAGCCGGGGGGCGATCAAGACCTAGGGAGCCAACCCGAGGGAGGCGACGCCTTCCCTCCCTCCGCCTCTTCGCCTTTCGCCTCTTCGCCTCTTCGTGGTACCGCCCCACGCCCCTCGCGGCGGCATTATACCAGGGATTCAGCTTATGTGGAATAGCGCCGCACGGTTCTGCGGAGTCCGTCGGCTGACGGGCGCAGCGGAACCGTGCGAGCAGCACGCAGCGAAACCAGCAGCGCTCCGTCTTCGGGGGCAGTGCGAGCTGTACCGCACTGCCCCGGGAGCGCTGCGATCCGCTGCGTGCTGCACCTACCAATCGCACCGTTCTGCCACGCAGAACGGTGCGGCACTTCACTGCGGCAACAGGTTGAACGCCCCCTGTACGAACACCGCCATGGTTACCGCGTACTCGGGATGGTACTTCCCATCCCAATGCCCGATCGGCATTCACTGCTCTTCCGACGGGCCTCACCCTGCGGTCCCGGCAGATCATCGTGACGTTTCAATGCCCGAGCGGCATTCACTCCCCCTCCTGGCCCTCCCCGCCGCGCAATCTGCCGTCCCCTCATCTCTTTCTAATCTGCGGAATTTCCGGTCCCTCCCCTTTCTTGGTTATCTGCGAAATCTGCGGTTCTCCCGCGTCCCTCCCTCGTCTGCCCCATCCCCCGCATCGTCTCCACCCCCGTCCCCGCATAGCACGCCAGCCGCACTAAGGCCTCCAGCGACGCCCGCACCCCGTGCGTCAGCGTCCCCGGCTTCAGCACCTCGAACACCACCTCCCCCACGAACCCCAGGAAGTGGCGGTTGGGGTCCAGGTTGCGCACCAGTTGCGTGCCCCCGCTGAAGCCCGCGATCACCACCTGCTCCGCGGCCGCCGCCAGCACGCCCTCCTCCAGCGCGAAGGGCGCGCACTCCCACTGCGTCGCGCACAGGTTCCACCGGTTCCACCAGCTCGCGAAGTAGGTCTCGGCCGAGGGCACCACCACCGCCTTCCGGTGAGGGCCCGCCGCGTGGTGTGCCGTGGGAGTGATCAGACGGACGGTGTAGCGGGGCCGCTGCGGCACGCTCGCGGGGAGCAGCTCCTCCCAGCTCACCACCTCCCGCACCACGACCGACGTCACCTCGAACCCCTGGGGCCCGAGCCGAACCTCCCGCTCCGCGCCGGCCGCCTCCGCCAGTCGCAGCGCCAGCCGGTCGTCCAGCAGCGACACCTCAAACCACCACCTCCCTCCGCCGGTGGCACGGGCCGCACGTGAGCCGACCGCCGGGTCCTCCGGCCCCGCCCCCTCCTCCCACAGCGGGCTCAGGGCATACGGCTTGGGCCGGTTCACCTCGTGCAGCGCGGCCGACTGCTCCGGCCGGGCGCGGCCGATCCACCCCAGGGCCAGCGCGCGCAACCCGCTCATGTGCTGAAACGGGCTCGCCGGCGCCTCCCCTCTCAGATACACCCGCACCTTCCCAGGCATCGCCCCCCTCTTCCCCGCAAAGCGACGCCCTCCCTGCCACCCAACGCCCGAGCGGCATCGGTGCCCGTCGCACCCGTAGGGGCGTCCGTCGGCTGACGGACGCCCGCTCTCACCCCCAATGCCCGCCCGGCATCGGCCCTCATTGCAGCGTTCGTAGGGCGGGTCCCCAAATGTAAAGTATCAGGACATCCTTTACACTCTGTTATCAAGACATCCTTTACACCTTTGCGCTCGGCCCCGGCTGCAAGAGCGCCCGAGTGGCCCCGGTGCGGAGGTTGATCTCACGCACGGCCGTGGCCCGGTAGGTCACCACCAGCAGCGCATCGAGCTCGTCCACGCGCACCCGCTCTTCCGCCAGCGCCTCGCACACGAAGTGCCGTTGGCCCCTGTAGCTGACGAAGCCTTCCGTGTTGAGCCGGCACACCTCCGCGGCCCCGTAGTCGTAGGGCCGCGGCCGCTCTTGATAGGGACGCAGATGCACCGGAGCCCACACCTCGGCGGGCCCCTGCATCCCCAGCGCCTCGTGCGGGCGGATCGTGTTGTACTCCTCCCGATACCGCGGCCCCCACCGCTGCCACCCCACCAGCGTCTCCGGTAGCCCCTCGTGCCGGGTTCGCTCGTCGAGGGTACG
>Ga0315282_10014848_pt1 | contig 11556 bp, 11 predicted proteins | sample YL17G07_20_MG_FD_203693 | JGI IMG/M metagenome (GOLD analysis project Ga0315282, IMG submission 203693) | Sediment microbial communities from Yellowstone Lake, YNP, Wyoming, USA - YL17G07_20 | ecosystem: Environmental > Aquatic > Freshwater > Lake > Sediment | place: USA: Wyoming | collected...
AGCTGGAGTTCAACAAATTGCTGGCTGAATATTCCGCGGCGAGCGCGGAGGTCAGGCGCGAGGATTACAAGCTGGTCCTGGACCAGGCCGGGCTCGAGGAGCTTTTAAAGGAACTGGCGGACGCCGGAGAATTCGCCTTTGACCTGGAGTCAACTTCGCTCAATCCGATTCAGGCCGACCCGGTCGGGTTTTCCTTCGCAGCCTCCGCAGGACGCGCCTATTATCTCCCCTTCGGCCACAAGGTCATGCTCGGCGAGAAGCAGCTTCCGCGCAAGCTGGTGTTCGAAAAATTCCAGCCCATGCTGGAATCCGAGCGGGTGCCCAAAATCGGCCAGAACCTCAAGTATGATTATATGGTGCTCCAGTCCGCGGGCATCGACCTTAAGGGCATAAAATTTGACACCATGCTCGCGTCCTACCTCCTGAACCCCAGGCGCAGAACCCACAACCTGAACGACCTGGCGGTCGAGCATTTCGGACACAAGATGCTCACCTTCGAAGATGTGGCCGGCAAAGGCAAAAACCAGAAGCTGTTCAGCGAGCTTGATTTGCAGACCGCGTGTCAATACTCTGCGGAGGACGCGGATATAACCTTCCGCCTTTACCAAAAGCTGTCGCCCCTGCTCAAAAAGGCCGGCCTGGAAAAAATTTATTATGAAATGGAGCTGCCGCTCGCGCTCGTGCTCGGAAGAATGGAAATGGCGGGCGTGAAGGTTGATGCGGATAAATTGCGCAGCTTGAGCCAGGAGCTGGAAAACAAGGAGGGGGCTCTAAAGAAGGAAATTTTCGAGATAGCCAAGGGCGAATTCAACCTTGACTCGCCCAAGCAGCTGGCCGAGGTGCTCTTCTCCCGGCTCAACCTTCCGGCCCGGAAAAAAACCAAGACCGGTTATTCCACCAGCTTCGAAGTGCTGCAGGAGCTGGCCGAAAAGCATCCGCTCCCGGCCAAAATCATCGCGTACCGAACCCTGTCCAAAATGAGAAGCACTTACACCGACGCGCTCATCAAATTGATTGACCCCCAAACCGGACGGCTCCACACCTCTTACAACCAGGCCGTGACCGCGACCGGAAGACTCTCCAGCTCGGAACCCAACCTGCAAAACATCCCCACGCGCACCCCGGAGGGCAAAAAAATCCGCGAGGCGTTCATTGCCGAGCCCGGGTTCAAGCTTCTGGCCGCGGACTATTCGCAGGTCGAACTGCGGGTGCTGGCGCATTTTTCCGGGGAGCCGGCTCTGCTGGATGCCTTTGCCCGGGGCGAGGACATCCATGCCCGGACCGCGATTGAGGTCTTCGCCGTGAACCCGGAACAGGTTATCCCTGAACTCCGCCGTCGGGCCAAGGTCATCAATTTCGGCATCCTTTACGGCATGAGCGATTTCGGCCTGGCCCAGGAACTGGGCATTGAGCAGAAGGAAGCGAAAAAATATATTGACGCCTATTTCCAGCGCTACCCCCGGGTGCGCGAATTCCTGGACCGCATCTTGCGAGAGGCGCGCAAGAGCCTGCGCATCAGCACGCTCATGGGCCGGCACTGCTATTTCCCGGACATCAACAGCCAGAACCAGCTGGTGAGAAAGGCCGCAGAACGAGAGGCCGTGAACGCTCCCATGCAGGGCAGCGCCGCGGACATCATCAAGGCAGCCATGCTCAAGATTGACCGGCGCATGGCCGAGAAAAAAATGAAGAGCAGGATGATTATGCAGGTGCACGACGAGCTGATCTTTGAAGCGGCCGATGAAGAGGTCGAGGAGCTGAAAGAAATCGCGGTCCAGGAGATGGAGTCAGCCGCAGAACTCAAGGTCCCGCTCAAGGTGGACACCGGCCTGGGTCAGAACTGGGCGGAAGCAGGATGAAAAAGTTCAACTTTTAACAGCCGGTTAAAGTTCCAGAGCGCCGGGTTCCGCGAGCGCGCCGGTTTTCTCGGCCAATTTTATTTCCTTCCAAAACCTCGGGCGCAGAACCAAAATGACAATGACCCCGGCCGCGACCACCAGGATGCCGGAGACCAGGAATCCTCTTCGCAGGCCAATGCTCTGGTTGAGATGTCCGGCGACATTGGCGAATAAAAAATCGCTCAAGTTGCGCACGAGCAGGAGGATGGCCCAGCTCCCGCCGGCGCGCTTGCGCTCAAAAACCATGGAGGCAATCACCAGGATGAGCACTCCGGAGAAGCTGTCGCCCACGGTGTGAATCATGCGCACCACAAGGAAATCGCCGAACCCGTGGCAGTATCCGCTCGCGGCCTGGAAAATCCCGGAGACGAGCAGGGCCAGTCCGGCGTAGAGCACGGGCTTTTTGGCCCGGTCGTGCACTTTGCCGGAAAGCCAGGACACCGCGGCCATCCAGAAGGAGATGTAAAGGAACAGTTCTCCGGCCTTATCCGGACTCAAGCCCATGACCCGGGTCTGGAGCAGGGTGTAGCCCACATGCTCGAACCCGGAGTGGGAGGACACGATGAAGGCGACGAAGAGCAATATCCAGCTCAAGGGATGGCGCAAATCCTCGCGGTATTCGGAGAGCTGGAAGGGAATGCCCTTGATTCTGGGCAGACCCAGGCCGCAGACCAGAAGCAAACCGGCCGAGCCGAGCGAGGCCCAGAAAAGATTCTCCACCCCGAAATGCTTCACCACCATCCCGGAAAGCTCGGCGCCGATGCCCGCGCCCAGAAGCGAGCCGATGGTGTAAATCGCGCTCTGGTTCCCGCGCTCGGTGTTCTCCATGTGCTTGAGAAAATGCGCGGTGAGCGAAATCTGGACCAAGGCCACAGCCACGCCGAAGATGAAAATGTAAGGCGCGATTATGCGCGTGGGCTCTTGAGCGAGGAACAGGACGGCAAAGAGCATGGCCGCGGCTGCCCCGGCGAGGAAAAGTTTTTTCGGGTCAATTCGGTCGCTTAAGGCTCCGATGGGCAGGACCACGAGCAGGGTGGTAAGGCTCACGATGCCGACCAGGTATCCGATGCGGGAGTCGCTCAAGCCGGCCCGCGCATAGTAGTATGGCATATACATGTGCGTTCCCCAGTAAAACTGGAAAAAAAGATAATTAAGGAATGAATAATAGACTATCCTGCGATAGGCAAAAGCCATGGCCGGCCGAACCTGCTATTCTTTGAGCTTGCCCTGGCGGAAGGCGGTGAGATAGTCCAGGCAGGACTCATCCCTCCCGGCCAGGGCCGTGGCCGCATACAGGCTGGACATCAGGCTCTGGTCCAGCGGGTCCAGGATGAAGCTGTCCAGGCCGGCCTCCACCAAGAGGACCAGGAAGTTGCGGTTTATGAGCTTGCGGTTGGGCAGTCCGTAAGAGACATTGGAAAGCCCGCAGGTGGTCTTGAGTCTGGGCCAGCGCTTTTTCATCTCGCGCACGGTCGAAAGCACATGAACCGCGCTGCAATGGTTGGCGCTCAAGGTGAAGACCAGCGGGTCAACCCACACCCGGTCCAGCGGAATCAGGTTTTCCTTCAAAACCTTCGCCAGCCGACTAAGGCGCGCGAGCCGCTGGTCCGCGTCCGAGGGCGCGCCGTTCTCGTCAATGAGCAGGATGATCAGCTCGGCCTGGAACTTGAGCATCAGCGGGAATAGCTTTTCATATTTTTCCGGCTCCAGGGTGGCCGAATTAATTATCTGCCCGGGCCGGTTGATTTTCTTGAGCGCGGCCTCGAGCACCGCGGGCGCGGCGCTGTCAAGGGAAAATTTGGCCGTGGGGGAGACGGCCAGGACCACATCGAGCAGCCAGTTCATGTCTTCCAGCTCGGTCTCCGGGCTGCGGCCGGCGTTCAGGTCTATGAAATTGGCGCCGGCTTTAAGCTGGGCGCTCACTTCGTTTTTAAAAAAGTCCGCGTTCCGCTCGGAGAGCGCGGCCTTGACCGGCTTGCGCGAGGCATTGATGCGCTCGCCAATAATCATCAAATTCATTTGACCCCCATCCTGGAGTATTCGGCATCGCTTGGCCGCAAATAAACCGGCACCAGCCTGTCCGGCGAATCGCTTTCCCCCTGCTTCAGGCGCAGAAGCCCGAGCCGGCCGATGATGCTTCCGCGCGGACTATCGAATTCGGCTCCGGCAATTATAATCCGGCCCTCCAGTTTCGCAAAAACCCCGGCGCAGGCGCGCAAGCCCTCCCCGACCACCAGGGTCTGGTCCGGGATTTTGGCCGCCAGCTCTTCAGGATTGACCACCACCGGCTCGGCCAGGCCGGAAAAATCGGCTCCGCCCTGGTAAAACCTGGCAAAGACCTGGCCCTTGCGAGCGTCAATCAGCGCGAGAATCTTTCCCTCGTAAAACCTCGCCTGCCAGGCCAGGGCGTCCAGGCTCATGACGCCCACAATCGGTATCTCCAGGCTGACGGCCAGACCTTTGGCGGTTGCCAGGCCCACGCGCAGGCCGGTGAAAGAGCCGGGGCCGATGCCCACGGCAATGGCCTCAATCTGCCTCGGCTCCAAATCGAGTTCCTGGAAAATCCAGTCCATTCCCGGCAGGAGCCGCTCCGTGTGCTTCCCTCCGAGGTTCATGTTCACCTCGGCGCGAATCAGCTCATCCTCCAGCAGGGCAACGCTTCCCGCGAGGGTGGAGGTGTCCAGGGCCAAGATACGCATTATTTTATCCCGAGCGATTTTAAAAATTCCAGAAACCAGCTGGCGATTGGCTCCCGCAGCCGCACAAGGTCGTTAAAAGTGATCAGAACCATGAACGCAATGAGCAGGAAAAAGAAAAAGCTGAAAATGGATTCCTTCACCCACTTGTTCAGCTTCCGCCTGGTGGCCGACTCAATCAGGGTGATCAATATATGCGCGCCATCGAGCGGAGGGATGGGGATGAGGTTGAGGATTCCGAGGTTCACGCTGATGATGACAATGAGCATGATGAACCGGGAGATGCCGGCGCGGGCCGCCTGGCTGGTCACGCTCGCGATACCGACCGGGCCGCTCATCGCCCTCCAGCTCACCTGGCCGCTGAACAGCTTGCCGATGATGCGAAGGGTCAGCCCGGCCCAGTAATACGCATCCTTGAAACCGGCCTTCAGTCCTTCGGAAAATCCATACTTGACGAAGACGGTCGGGATTTTCTGCTCAATGCCCACCATATAGCGCTTTTCAGTTTGGCGGTACTCGGGCTGGATTGCGAGATTCAGCTTCTGGCTGCGGCGCTGGATTTCGAACTCCAGGCTCTTGCCCTCGCTGGCCTGGATGAAGCCGGTCATCTCGTGCCAGTAATGGACCGGCTGGGAGTCGATAGCCAGAATCTTGTCGTCCGGTTTCATGCCGGCTTTGTCCGCAGCACCGCCCTTCTGCACCGCTCCCACCAGAGGCTCGGTTCCGGGAAGGTAGATGCCGGAATAGCCGGCTTTCTCATCCTTGGTTTCTCCGAGCTTGAACTTTTTCTCCAGCACCGAGTTCCCGCGCTGGAGAGTGTAGGTCATTTCCTTGCCCGGATTGAGCATCTCCGTGGTGAGCATATCCTGGAAGCTTTCAATTTTGCGGCGGTCAATTTTCAGAACCAGGTCGCCAGGCTTGACCCCGGCCTGGTCCGCGGGCGAGCCGGGAATGATGATGCCCACATTGGCCTTGGCAACCTCGAAATAGGACCGCTCGACGCCGAGCCAATAGGAAAAAGGGGCAATGGCAAAAGCCAGGGCAACATTCATGACCGAGCCGGCGGCAAAAATGACCAGCTTCTTCCAGGCCGGCTGGGCAAAGAGCGCGCCCGTTTGGTCCTCCGGGGAAATTTCGCGCTCGTCCTCGCTGTCCATCTCGCTCGGGTCTCCGAACAGCTTGACATAGCCGCCGATGGGAATAGGTTTGACGCCGTAGTCGGTCTCGCCGATTTTTTTATGAAGCAGCCAGGGGCCGAAGCCGAAGGCGAAGGTCAGAACCTTGACCCGGAAAATTTTGGCCGTGATGAAATGTCCGAACTCGTGCACGAACACCAGGATGCCGAGCATGATGATGAAGGGCACGAGCACCCAGAAGAGCGCGCCGAAAAAATCAGCCACCGGTCAGCTCCCCTGCCCTGCGCCTTGCGCTCCGGTCCGCTTCCAGGACCTGGTCCAGGTTCTCCGGCTCGATGTTTTCATGCTCGGCCATCACTTTGGCCACGGTCTTCACAATCTGTTGGAACCCGATTTTCCCGGCAAGAAAAGCCGCGACCGCGGTCTCGTTCGCGGCGTTCATAACTGCGGGCAGGGTGCCTCCGGCCTTGAGCGCGGCAAAGCCGAGTTTGAGGGCCGGAAATTTTTTCAGGTCCGCCCGCTCGAATTCCAGGCTGGATATTTTTGCCAGGTCCAGGCTCGGGAATTCCAGTTCGGGCCTTTGCGGGAAGAAGAGCGCGAAGGCGATGGGGATTCTCATGTCCGGGACAGACAGGTGCGCGAACATTGCGCCGTCAGTCATCTCCACCAGGGAATGGACAATGCTTTGCGGATGAATGATGACATCGAGCCGGTCGGGCTTGAGTTCAAAGAGCCAGCGCGCTTCAACCAGTTCCAGGGCCTTGTTCATAAGGGTTGCGGAGTCCACGGAAATTTTCCGGCCCATTTTCCAGGTCGGATGGCGGAGCGCCTGGGAGGCGGTGGCGAATTCCAGCTCGGCTGGTTTTTGGCGGAGGAAAGGTCCGCCCGAGGCGGAAAGAATTACTTTGCGAATCTCGGCCCGCGGCCTTCTGGCGAGGAGCTGGAAGACGGCTGAATGCTCGGAGTCCACCGGGATGATGCTCAAGCGTTTTTTCCGGGCGCGGCTCACAATCAGCTTTCCGGCCATGACCATCGGCTCCTTGTTGGCCAGCGCCACATTTCTTCCGGCATCGATGGCCTTGAGCAAAGGGCTTAAGCCTGCGGAGCCAGCCAGGGCTGAAAGCACAAGCTCTGCATGACTTGAGCCGGCAAGCTCATTCAATCCCTGCTCCCCGGCCATGACCTTGACCTTGCCGAAGAGGGATTTTTCCAGTTCCCGCGCCCGGGCCGGGTCAAGGATGGACACCATTTCCGGCCGGAATCTCCTTGCCTGCTCTTTGAGGAGCGCGAGGTTTTTCCCGGCAGCCAGGCCGGCCACCTGGAAGCGCTCCGGGAATCCGGCAATCACGGCGAGGGCCTGCCGGCCGATGGAGCCGGTGGAGCCGAGGATGGTGATGCGCTTTTTCTGCATCTTAATTCAGCGGGATTTGGACCCGAGTTGCGCCCTGGTCAGGCCGAACCTCCGCTCCCGCCTCTGGTATTCCCGGATGGCGGCCAGGAGGTGGCGCCGGGAAAAATCCGGCCACAGGGTTTTGGTGAAATACAGCTCGGCATACGCGGTCTGCCAGACCAGGAAATTGCTGACCCGCAATTCGTTGCCGGTGCGAATGAGCATGTCCGGGTCCGGGAACTCCGCGGTGTCGAGGAATCCGGCGAATTCTTTTTCAGTCAGGTTTTTTTTGCCGGAGTGGCAGAATTTGCGGGTGGCGCGGACAATCTCGTCCCGGCCTCCGTAGGCGATGGCGATAATCAGGGTCATGGCCTTGCCGTTATGGGTGCGGTCCAGGGCCTCGGCAATCATTTCCTGGATGTCGACCGGAAGCAGGCCGATGTTTCCGATCACGCCGAGCCGGATACGGTTCGAAACCAGCTCGTCTACATCTTTGCGGATGAATTCGCGGAGCAGGTCAAAGAGCGCGCTGACCTCGGCCTTGGGCCGTTTGAGGTTCTCGGTGCTTAGGGCGAAGAGGGTGAGATATTTGAGCCCGAGCCGGCGGCCGGCGCGCACCACCCGGCGGGTGGCCTTGACCCCGGCCTGGTGTCCCTGGATGCGGTGGAGTCTGCGGCGCTCTGCCCAGCGGCCGTTGCCGTCCATGATGACCGCGATGTGGCGGGGGAGCTTGCCAGGAGATTCAGACCTCAAGGATTTCCTTCTCCTTCTTCGCGCACAACTCATCCACTTCCCTGGTTATCTTGTCCACTTTCTTCTGCAGCTCATCCTGGCCGCGATGGAGCTCGTCCTCGGTTATCTGCTTGTCCTTCTGCATCTTCCGCAAGGTGTCTATGGCCTTGCCCCGCTCCTGGCGGAGCGCAACCTTGTGCTCCTCACCAATCTTCTTCACCACCTTAACCATCTCCTTGCGGCGCTCCTCGGTCAACTCCGGAATCGGCACCCGTATCACCTTGCCGTCGTTATGGGGGTTAAGCCCGAGCTCCGAATTGATAATGGATTTTTCCACTTCCTTCAGCACATTCGGGTCATAAGGCTGGATGATAATCAGCCTCGGCTCCGGAATGGTTATGTTGGCCATCTGCTTGATGGGGGTCATCTGGCCGTAATAACTGACCCGGACCTCGTCCAGCAGTCCGGCGCTGGCTCTTCCGGTGCGCACTTTGCCCAGCTTTTGCTTGAGGTCCTGGATGGTCTTGTCCATTTTCAGCCCCAGCTCTTTCACCACCTGGTCCAAATTCATTTGCCAACCCCCTCCTCGGTTTGAAAACTTTATTGGATAAGAGTTCCGATTTTTTGCCCGAGAAGCGCCTGGCGCAGGCAGCCCCGGACAAAAAGATTGAAGACCAGAACCGGCAAATCATGGTCCCGGCACAGGCTCAAGGCCGTGGCGTCCATTATCTTAAGGTCCTTGCTCAAGGCCTCGGTAAAGGACATCTCTTTGCAGAATTTAGCCCCGGGATTCTTCTCCGGGTCCGAGTCATAAACGCCCTTGACCTTGGTGGCTTTGAGGATTACCTCGCAGCCCAGTTCCAGGGCGCGGAGCGCGGCCGCGGTGTCGGTGGAGAAAAAGGGGTTGCCGGTGCCTGCGGCCAGAATCACGACTCGGTTCTTTTTCAAATGCATGAGCGCGCGCGGCCTGATGAACGGCTCGCAGATCTGCGGAACATCGATGGCGCTCAAGACCCGGACTTCCAGGCCGTGCTGCACCAGCGATTCCTGGAGCGCCACCGAGTTCATGACCGTGGCCAGCATCCCCAGATAGTCCACGCTCACCCGGTCCTGGATGCCACCGCCCTCGCGGCCTCCGCGGAAAAAATTGCCTCCACCAATCACCACCGCCATTTTCACGCCCAGGCTCGCGGCGTCCGCAATCTGGTCCGCAACCCATTTGAGCTTTTGCGGTTCAATCCCGAATTTTTTATCCCCGGCCAGGGCCTCCCCGCTCAACTTGAGCAGGACCCGGCCATACTTGAGCGAGCCGCGCTCTTTTCTGACTTTCATCGCTTACAATATCTCCCCCACCTGGAACCGCGCGAACCTGCGGATCACGATGTTTTCACCGGTCTTGGCGGATATTTCCTTCCGGATATCCTCAAGGCTGCGCTCGGAATCCCGGATGAACTTCTGCTCCAGCAGGCAGAAATCATTGAAAAACTTCTCCAGCTTGCCCTCCACAATCCTGTCCACCACCTTTTCCGGCTTGCCGCTCCCCAGCGCCTGCTCGCGGTAAATGGCCTTCTCCCGCTCGATGACCTCCGCGGGGACATCTTCCCGCGCGACAAAACGAGGGTTCATGGCCGCAATGTGCATGGCGAGGTCGCGGAGGAAAGCCGCAAATTCCTCGGTGCGGGACACAAAATCGGTCTCGCAGTTCACCTCCACCATCACCCCGATCTGCTCGCCCGGCCGGTGCAGGTACATTCCAATCCTGCCTTCCTTGGTCGTCCTTCCCTGCCGCTTCTCCGCCTGCAGGATGCCCTTGGCGCGCAGATAGTCAATGGCTTTTTCCATGTCGCCATGGGTCTCGGACAAGGCTCTTTTGCAGTCCATCAGCCCGGCCCCGGTTTTTTCCCTCAACCCCTTCACCTGGTCAGCCTTGATTTCCACCAATGCTAAAACCTCCTCCTGAAACTAAAACCCAACTGCCCGCACACTCTGGTCGGCCCACATTATTTCTTACTCGGCTCTTCTTCCTTTGCCTCGTCTTCGCCTTTGCCCTTGTCTTCTTCCTCGCCCTCCTCTTCCGCTTCCTCCTCGGATGCCTCTTCTTCAGCCTCCTCGCCCAGCTCCTCGGCCATGAGGTCCTTCAGCCGCTCCACCTTGGGACGCTTCCCCTCGGCAACCGTGGCCATCACCGAAGCGCCGGCCGCGATTTCCGGCTCCACCCGCAAGAGCTTCTGGTGCATCCCCCTGCCCTCGATGCAGGCGTCCGCAACCTTGTTCATGAACAGCTTGATGGCCTTAATCGCGTCGTCATTGCCCGGGATGATATGGTCGATGAGGTCCGGGTCGCAGTTGGTGTCAACGATGCTGACCACCGGTATCCTGGCCTTGCGCGCCTCCCGCACCGCAATCTCCTCGTGGTTGGGGTCGATTATGAAGAGCGCGCCCGGGAGCCGGTCCATCGCCTTGATGCCGCCCACATTCCTCTCCAGCTTGGCGTATTCGCGCTGGATGTGCAGCACCTCTTTTTTGGGCAGCAGGTCGAGCTTGCCGTCTGCGGCCATCTCTTCGATTTTTTTCAGATGCTCGATGCTCGAGCGAATGACCTTGAAATTGGTCAGGGTGCCGCCCAGCCAGCGGTGGTTGACAAAGGGCATATCGGCACGCTGGGCTTCCTCCTCCACCACCGCCTGGGCCTGGCGCTTGGTGCCCACGAACAGCACCTCCTCGCCCTGCGAGACCGTGCGAATGACATACTGGTAAGCGTCATCGAACATGGTCACGGTCTGCTGAAGGTCGATGATGTAAATCCCGTTGCGGGCGCCGTAGATATACGGCTTCATTTTCGGGTTCCAGCGCCGGGTCTGATGGCCAAAATGAACACCAGCCTCCAGCAGCTGCTTCATAGTGATTATGGGCATTGACTAATTCCTCCTTCTGGGTTTTTTCCCTCCGCGGACTTGCTCTCACACCCTATCGGGCACCCAGAGAGCTTCTAACCGCGTGTGTAATTGTCCGCTATAAATAGCACATTTTTGCCTTTTTGACAATAGGAGGCGGTTTTTTTGGCTGCCATTGATTTCCCGGGGAACGGGACAGCTTAAATTTTGGGAAGGAACCAGAGCCACAGGTTTCGCGGGTTGGATAACGGCCATGGCCGGCAAGCTGATTGACCGGCCAGATTGCAGGGACCCTGCTTGCTGCGCCTAATCAAATCAAATAATTGGGCAGGGCAAGCCCTGCCCCTACCTTGAAAAACAGGCCCGAACCCCGCCCCGGCCGGGCTTGACAAGCTTGGCCGCCTGATGCTAATTTGCTGTCCAAGAAACCGGGGGCAATACATAAAATCAAAAGAAAAAAAGGAGGAAGAAATGAAAAGGCAAAGAATTTTGGCTATTGGGGCTATGATCTTGGCTATTCCGCTTAATTTATTTTCTCAGCAAAAGCAGGAATCCCCATCGAAAGAACCAGCTACAAAACTAGAGGCATTTCTTCGCGCTCGGTTTCCCGGCCGCATGATATTGTCCGCCGTCGGCCCCTACAATCAGGTCTATATGCGCTCGCCCGAAGACGGCAGCATGACCCCGCCGTGGTGGCCGACCAGGTAAAAAAATCTTTTCCCCTTTGGCCGTTCCTTTTTCCAGCCGCGGCCGTGATTTTGGGGTCACTTCTTTAAGTCCCGCTCAAGCGGGATCAAGCCCCCTGATGGC
>Ga0315282_10014849_pt1 | contig 11556 bp, 10 predicted proteins | sample YL17G07_20_MG_FD_203693 | JGI IMG/M metagenome (GOLD analysis project Ga0315282, IMG submission 203693) | Sediment microbial communities from Yellowstone Lake, YNP, Wyoming, USA - YL17G07_20 | ecosystem: Environmental > Aquatic > Freshwater > Lake > Sediment | place: USA: Wyoming | collected...
AGTGCTCACCCTGCTCAACGCCCAGCCCGACTGGAAAATGAAGATCGAAGGCCATACCGATTCGACCGGCACCAAAGTCGGTAATCAAAAGCTCTCGCAGCAGCGTGCCGCCGCGGTGGTCGCCTGGCTGGTGAAGAATGGCATCGCGCCGGCGCGCCTGATCGCCGCTGGCCTGGGTGACACCAAGCCGATCGCCGATAACACGACTGCGGAGGGCCGGGCCCGCAATCGTCGCGTGGAACTGGTCAAGCAGTAGATACCGCGCCGCCCCCGGAGACGTACCCATCTCGTACGCCCTGATTCCCTTGACTCGCGAAGGCGAAAGTGCTATCCAAAGGCGCGGAGGCCGGGACACTTCGCGCGAAGTCTGCTCAACCTGCTTCCCGCCCTCTGTAATCCGCAGCCCGACCAGACTGAAAATTTGGACCGTGAAGGGAGGAACTCATATGAAAAGTGAATGTCCTTTAGCGCCGTTATGCACCTCGCGCCGCAATTTTCTGATGGGAACCGGAATGGGATTGCTGGGGTGCGTCCTGACGCCGCCCGCGGAAATTCTGCGGGCCGCGACCGGGGAGGAACCCACCGCCCCCGTCCCGAAATTGCAGGTTCTCAAAGCGAAGGTGGGCCTGATTTTCTCGCACATGTCACCGGAACTCCCCAGTTGGCCCCACAAGGATTACGACTACGAGTCGAGGAAAAAGGAACTGGCGGCCAAGCTGCGCGAAGCCTGCCCGAACATCGATTTCACCGTGGCCACGGCGATGAACCCGCAGCAAGCCGAGGATGCCGTCAAGCAAATGGGAGAAGTGGACGGCTTCGTAGCTTACCCGGTGGGCATCTGGACCGGCGCCGTCAAGGTGGTCACGCGCGCGGGGAAGCCCATGGTGCTGGTGGATGACCTCTACGCGGGGTCCGGTGAGTTCATCATGGTCTATGCGGAAGTGGTGAAGGACAAACTCCCCGTCGTGGGTGTTTCCTCCTCCGATTTCCGCGACGTAGTCAAAGCGGTGCGGCTCTTCGAAGTGCTCAAGGGCATCCAGAGCGCTAGGATTTTGGATGTGATGGACCGCGACATCGCGCCGCAAGCCGACCGGATCAAGAAACTGACGGGGATCGAAGTCCTGCCAGTGAAACTGGCCGAGCTGGATGCCTACTACCAGAAGGCGGATGAAAAAGAAGCGGCCAAGTGGGCCGACCTGTGGATCAAAGGCGCCCGCAAGGTCGTCGAGCCCACACGCGAGGAGATGATCAAGTCGGGCAAGATGCATTTGGGCATTTCCACCTTGCTGAATGAACGCTCCGCCGAAGCGATCACCATCGATTGTCTGGGCGGATTCTATGGCGGAAAGCTGACGGCGTATCCCTGCCTGTCATTCCACCAGCTTAACAACAACGGTCTGATCGGCGCTTGCGAGGCGGACCTGAACTCGACGGTGGCCATGGTGATGATGCGGCACTTGGCGCAGCGCCCCGGCTACATCTCCGACCCGGTCTTCGACTTCGCAAAGTCGCAGATCATTTATGCCCACTGCGTGGCCCCGACCAAGGTCTATGGGCCCAAGGGGACTTCCAATCCGTACATTCTGCGCTCGCACGCCGAGGACAACAAGGGCGCGGTGGTGCAGTCGCTGCTGCCGTTGGGCGTGACGGTGACCACCATTGAGACGAATCCGGCGGAGAAAGCCCTGGTGATGCACACGGGTAAGGCCGTCGCCAACATTGATGACCCGAAGGCCTGCCGGACCAAGCTCGCCGCCGAGGCCAACGTGGAGAAGATCCTGAACAACTGGCGCTGGGGCTGGCACCGCGTCACCTTTTATGGAGACTATCGCAAAGAGGTGAAAGAGCTGGCGACGCTGATGGGGCTACAGGTTTACGAAGAGGATGTGTAGGGAAGCACCTTTACGGTGCTCCCGTGGAGAGAGACGACGGGAGGGCCGTGAAGGCCCTCCCCTACAAAAGCCCACCTGGGTGAGTTGCGCTTAGCGCGCATACGTCGCGCTTTCTGCTTGAACATATTGGGTAAAAGGTTTGAACGCCTCGCGCAAGGCTTCCTGATACTGGCGCACGTCGTAACCCCGCCAGCTTTCCCAGAGGGTTAAGGCGCGCACGCGGTCGTCGGCGTAGTTCGAGTTGGCGTCGGTGATGATGTACTCGATCACTTCTCCGGGGCGCAACGCCACGCCGGAACGGTCGAGTTGCTGCGCGGCGATGGCGGTGGCGCTGGCTTGCCGATAGTCGTTGGGGGCGCGGGTCAGGCGGCGGCTGATGGCGATTTCCTCGACGCTCACCTGGCCGGCTTCCACGCGATCCAGATAGCTTGCCAAAATCTCGCGGGCTTCCTCGAGCTTCCGGCAATAGCTCTCAAAGTCGCGCGCTTCGGCCAGGATGGCCAGCGCCTCCTGCTGCATCCGCGCCACGAGCGGCGGGGTATCGTGGCGGCGGCACTCGAGCCCGCGTATTTTCACTTCGCCGGTTTCCGCGACGGCGAAAAAACGGTTGGGCACGGCGATTTCCGCGTGTTGCTTCGACGGCAGGAAGACGACATAGCGGTAAACATTTTCGAGCGCGAGCGGGAGCTTCGTGCGCTGTTCGATCTCGCGGCCCAGCGCTTCATAGCTTTCCGCCGTGGCGCCTTCCCGTTGGACGTAGAGAGAATCGACGACCGCGTACAGGACGCGGAAGCCGCGTTGCTCGGCGATCTCCTTGGCCAGCAGCAAGGTTTCGCGCGCCAGGGCGTTGATGGACTCATGGGCCTCGATTTTGCCGAAGCGCGCGTTCTTGTAACCGGTGTAGCCGAAGCAGGTGACGAGTAGCCATTTGAGCGCCGTGCGGCGCAGCTTGTAGTTGGGGCAGTGGTCGATTTCCCCCTCACCCGTCCCGCCCCAGGCGGGACACCCTCTCCCCAGGGGAGAGGGACTGGGGGTGAAGGTTTGGCAGGCACCGGCTACCGCGACAGTCATCCGCCGCTTATATTCCGCGCGATGCTGGATAAGCTGTTCGACCACGCGGCTGGTGAGGCCGCGCCGCCGCTGGCAGACGCGGTAGCCGAGTTCGGGCACCTGCGGGGCCTGCGGGCAGCAGCGGCAGTTGATGGTTTCCGGAGAGATATTAAACCGCGCCATGATGTTCGGATATTCGCTGGCAAAATCGAGTTCCCCGACATTCTCGAAGAAGCCCAGGCGCGGCGGGAAAATCAAGCCGCCGCGATCGGCCAGCAGGAGTTCATCCGGGTGTTTGGGGTTTTCGGGTTCGGCCTTCTGCTCGGGAATCAGCACGCCGTCGCGGTAAGCGAGTTCCATCTGCATATAGGAGATACCGGTGCCCGTTGAAGTCCGCGCGCAATATTGCACCGGCAACTTGGTGACGCGCACCAGCTCCCATAGGCCCTCGAGCTCGCACTGGTCGGCAATGAAGGAGTTTTGCGTGTCCACGTGCAGGCGGCCGGAGAGGATCACGGCGCTCTCTTTGAACAAAATACGGCCGTAGCTGAAGTAGCTGCGGGCGCGGCGGCGACCGAGGGGAACGGCGTCGCGGTTGAGGGCGAGCGAGAGGCCATGATGCTGCGCCTGCTGGAGGAGCACCGGGAGCACGGTCGAATCGCCCCACTCGCTGACGATGAGGTCGGGGTCGTAGCGGCGGAGCAGGCGCTGGAAGCCCACCACGCTGGGCTCGTCGGCATCGTCGAGGGTGCGCCACTGGCCGTCGATTTCGACTTCGAGCGCGCCGCGGCGGCCGTGGCGGGGATTCACCTGTGAAATTCCTTCCAGGCGCGCCTGCATGATTCGCAGCGGCGGAAGTTCGTAATCAAGTGCCCAGGGATCGTCGCGACATTCGATAGCGTGAATGGTAGAGACGGCCCGGCGGGCCGCCGCGGTTCGTTCGTCGCCGCTGATGCTTGGGGAGACGTCCCAGCGGGACGTCTCTACCTCGACCCTGGCCAGCGGGAACACGCCTTTCTCCCAGCAGTACAGCGAGGCGGGCATCAGGTCGGAGTTGTAAAGCCGCAAACCGGGGTCACAGCGATGCACCAGGCGCGCTAGCGCCGCAAACTGGGTGGGGTGATGCACGCTGACCTGGAGCACCACCAGCGCCCGCCCGTCCCAGACGTTCGTCTTCTCCGTGAAGGCGTAGGTGACGCGGGCCCGCGCCGCCAGCGTGCGGGCCAGGCACCGCAGCCGCGGTTCCGGGCCATGCACGTAGAAGCAGGCGGCGAACGTCCGGTCAATCAGCTGGAGGCGTGGCAGGTTCCCGTCCTGCGGAATCAGCCACAGCGTCATCCCCTCGGGGCAGGGGTAAAGATCGAGAATCCATCCATTGATTATCAAGGTTAATCCCCAAGCGGGCTTCGAGCGCGCGCAGGCGAATCTCGTGGTCGAGCCCGATGGTTATGTTAATGGCGTCCAGCGCGTGCACCGGGAACTCATACGTACATGCCTGGATGTAAAGCCGCACGCGGTTGAACATCAATTCAAAGTAGGCGCGCTCCTCCCGGCGCAGCGCCCGGCCAAAGACGCGTTCCCAGGATTCGAGTTCCTGTTCAATCAAGTCGCGAAAAGTTGCTACCGTTCGACCCATAAAGCACCTCGTCTGTAGCGGCGCTCTACCTGTCCCGATGTGTTTGGCGGGATGAGCGCCGATGGCGCCCAGGTAATGGCGCGTTCGCAGGTCAGTCCCAAGCGGTTATCCACGCCCCGGCTGAACTTCCACACTTCGCTGGCCGTGGCACAGAGCTGATTGAAAAAGTGCCGACGGATGGGCGAGGGCGTTAGTCCAGAGTGGCGCGGCGTGGCGGAAAAAACCGCGACTGCCAGCGGCGATGCTACTGTAGCGCCGACCCCGCGTGCGGGACCGGCGCTACGGCGGTCATCCGCGCCAAAGCGGGACGGGTAGACCGCCGCTACAGAAGCCCAGCGGCGCAAGTTGGCGAGCGCCTGCTCGAAGGCCACGCGCGCGTCCCAGTCACGGATGTCTTCGTCGAAGTAGAGTTCGGGAAAAGCCGTGACGATGAGCACCTGCGCGGGAAAATCTGCCAAGAACTGCGGCACGCGGGCAATCAGTTCGGTGAGCTGGAAGCAGGTGAAGGCGCGCGCGATCTGAATCTGCTGGTTGAACTGCGTAAACGGGACATTCCGCTGGCGGGCTAGCCGCTCGAGCAGCCGCGGGTCGGCGCAGTTGGCTCCGTCGAGGAAGAGCACACGCTGGCCCTGGAGCAGCAGGCGCGGCAGGAAATAGTGGCTGAGGCGCGGCGTCTCACCATGAAAAACTGCCAGCCCGTACGGCGGCAGTTGCCACGGTTTATGTAGGGGCGCGGCTTGCCTCGCCCTTACGGCTTCTGAAAACACCGCCAGACTGGGCGTGGCCATAGTCGTTTCCTCCTTCTCCATTCCCTCGGCAAGCATAGGCGAACAAAAAGCGAAAATCAAGAGGAATTTTTTCCCTGTCGCAAGGCCACCCGGACCATCGCAAACCTCGACCTGCCAAGCATTTTCAGCCGGTTCACACGGTCCCCTCGTTACGTTTTGCGATCGGCAGGTTCCCATGCACGGCCAGAGTGGTGTAAAGTTGAATCTGTTGTGGAGTGCAGAGAGTGACCAAAGTCGGTGGGACGTACCATGGGCATCGATGAAATCCTGAGAGGCAAGCGCGAGGAAATTCTCCGTATTGCCGCCCGCCACGGTGCCCACAACGTCCGTATCTTCGGTTCGGTGGTCCGCGGTGAGGCGACGGCCGAGAGCGACCTTGACGTGCTGGTGGATTTGGAACCGGGGCGAAGCTTGTTCGACCATGCTGGCTTGCTGCGTGAGCTGGAGCAATTCCCTGGCTGTAAGCGGGATGTCATCACCGCGCGCGGACTGCGGCCATACCTTCGCGACCGCGTGCTGCGCGAAGCGGTGCCGCTATGAAAGACGATGCCGCGCGCCTGCAAGACATTCTCGAAGCCCTCGAACGCATCCAGAAGCACGCTCAACAGGGGCCCGAGGCGGCTGACCGTGTGGACGCTGCGGAAGTCCAGGCTCCGGTGGAGCGCGACTTGCCACAACCCAAACCGAAGGTTGCGGCTATGGTGCGGAAATTGAAGAAGGACACCTGACCTGACCCGCGATGAGGGGAACGGATGAAGATCGCCATTTCAGTTTCAGAGGCGGGCAAGGCGAAGGGCAAAGAGCGCGCTTATGTCGAGGCGCTGGTGGCGGCGGGGGCGCGTCCGGAGGAGATCGTAGTCGTCACCGAGCTCGACGCAGCCCGCGTACGGGCCGAGAATTTCGACGGCATCCTCTTTGCCGGCGGTGATGACGTTGATCCGGGATTTTATGAGGAGCGGAAGAAGTACCCGACGGTTCACGAGAACCGGGCGCGGGATGAGTTCGAGTTTGCCTTGCTCGACCGCGCCCTGAGCCGTCGCCTGCCGGTGCTGGGCATCTGCCGCGGCATTCAGATGATCAACGTAAAGTTTGGGGGCACGCTCTACCAGCATTTGCCGAGCGAAAGGGACTCGGAGATTGAGCATGCGCAGGAGGGCAGCCGGAGCGAGCCGACCCACGGCGTCACCTTGACCGATCCCGAGTCGCGGCTGGCGGAAATCTTTCGTGGCAGTTGGCGCGTCAACAGCCTGCATCATCAGGGAGTCAAGCGCCTGGGCCGGGGGCTGAAGGTCACGGCCCACTCCGAAGATGGGTTGGTCGAGGCGGTGGAAGCGGCCGACGCGGGCCCCTTCTTGCTGGCCGTGCAGTGGCACCCCGAGGAGCTGACTTCGCATCCCGACCAACTTCGGCTGCTCCAGCTCTTTCTCGCCCGCTGCCGGGAGCGCAAAGAACAGGGATTAGGGGTGAGGGACTAGGGGGGAGAGAAGCTGCCAGACGAAAGAAGCCTGTGGTTGCGTAGGGGCGGGCGTCGTGCCCGCCCTTTTCGTTCCTGCGCCGGATGGCCTGACCGATGCCAAACGAATCGAGGCGCCCGCGCAGTGATCGCCGCTAGCTAAATCCGTGCGTGTCGGCTATTCTTATCCTGCGAACAAAACCTGGGTGGACGTCTGACGGGCGGGCGAGGCTGACGCGGTTGCCGTGACGGCAGGCCGGGAGCGGCACGCGCGGGACGTCCGGGGTGGTGACCATGCCGACCAAGATCCATTTTGTGCGAGGTGACATCACGGACATGGCGGTGGATGCCATCGTCAATGCGGCTAATACGGATTTGACGCTCGGCGCGGGGGTGGCGGGGGCCATCCGGCGCAAGGGCGGAGCGCGGATCGAGGAGGAGTGTGAGGGTCTGGCGCCGATCCGTCTGGGGGAAGCGGTGGTGACAACGGCCGGCAACCTGAGAGCTTTCTACGTGATTCACGCGGCCAGCATGCCGCCCGGTGGCACGACCACCGCCGAGTCGCTACGCCTGGCCACGCGCAGCAGTCTTATGCGCGCTGAAGAGAAAACCATCAAGAGCATTGCTTTCCCTGCCGTCGGCACGGGCGTGGCCGGCTTCCCACTCGAGCCGTGCGCGCGGATCATGCTTAAGGAAGTGACCGACCACCTGAATGTGCGCTCGAGCCTGGAGAAAGTTTACTTTGTGCTCTTCGACGAGGCGGCGCTGAAGGTTTTCACCGACGCCTACCAGGAGTTGACCGGCCACGCCGCCACCGCCGGGTAGGGGAGGGCCTTCCCGTCTGCGCTGGGACAGGTCACGGCCCTCCCGTTTGCATTTCGCGCGCGGGAGCCCGCCGCGGCGGGCTCCCCTACCGAAGATAAGGGCCAGTCCCGCCTATGGCTGATACACCGCTCAAAACTCATCTTCTCGAAACCCTGCGTCGTTCAGGGCCCATACCTTTCGAGCGCTACATGGCGCGCTGTCTTTACCATCCGGAATTCGGCTATTACATGCAGGACCGCGAGCGCACAGGAGTCCGGGGCGATTACTTCACCAGCTCCGATCTGCACCCGATCTTTGCCCGGCTGGTGGCGCGGCAGGCGGCGGAAATGTGGGAAGTGTTGGGCAGCCCGGAGCGCTTCACCTGGATCGAGATGGGCGCGGGCCGGGGCCTGTTTGCGCTGGATTTTCTCTCGTGGGTGCAGCGGGCGCGTCCCGAGTTCTTCGCGGCGCTCGAGTACGTGGCGCTGGAGCCGGGCGCCCGACCCCAGGCGCGCCTGCGCGAGCGGCTGGCGGCGAGCGGGCTCGAAGCTAAGGTGCGCGTAGCCGCAGATCTCGCGGAACTCGACCCGGTGACAGGTTGCTTCTTTTCGAATGAGTTGGTGGATTCCTTTCCCGTGGCGGTGGTGGCGCGGGCGCGCGGCCGGCTGCGGGAGGTTTACGTCGCGGCGGAGGGCGACGAACTTCGCGAGAAGCTGGGTCCTATCAGCGGTCCGGTGATTGCCGTGCTGCTGGGCCGCTATGCGCACGAGATCGACGAGGGGCAACGCGTCGAGGTCGGCCGTCGCGCGGTCGAGTGGATGCACGCCGTGGGGGAGAAGCTGGCGCGGGGCTTTGTGGTCACCATCGATTACGGCGACCTGGCCGAGCGCCTCTACACGGCGGACCGCCCGCGCGGCACCCTGCTGGCTTATCACGGGCACCAGACTTCGGAGAATTTCTTCGCCGCGCCCGGAGAGCAGGACCTGACGGCGCACGTGAACTTCAGCGCCGTGATCGACGCGGGCAAGGAAGTTGGCCTTGAGCCCGCGGGACTCACCACGCAGGAGCGATTCCTGCTCGCGCTGGGTGAGGCAAATCAGTTCGCCGACCTCTATGACGACGGCCAGACCGAGGCCGAGAAACTCCAGGCGCGCCTCCAGTTGAAGCGCCTGATCTACCCCGATGGCATGGGCAGCCGCTTCAAGGTGCTCGTCCAGCATCGGGGAGTTCCCGCGCCCCAGCTCACCGGCCTCGGAAGGCAGAAGGCAGTCGGCGGTAGGCAGTAGGCAGAAAGCAGAAGAACAGGGGGGGGTTAGGAATTCTAGAATAGCGAGTAGCCAGTAGAGAAGAACGAGGATTCGGGATTCGGGGAGAGCCGCAGAGTCAGGGAACCCGCCGCCGACCCGTCAGGGTTTACGCCCTCCGACGCCTTGTTTCCGCCGGCAAGCGCGAAAAGCCGCGGCCGAAAGGTCCGCGCTTGGATCTACCCGCGCCCAAGTCCACTCACAAGCATAGTCAGTAGATCAATACCAAGGTAGAAACACACCGATGCAACGATCAACCAGGCGGCCCGCTTGATGCCACGCGTCCTCTACGCGTAGGCGTGCAGGCCCGGCAGAAGGTACGTTACCCCAAAGAAGGTGAACAGAATGATGGCAAAGCCAAGGATCGCAAAGTAGGCCGCGCGGCGCCCGCGCCAGCCCCGCGTCAGGCGCATATGCAGGTAACCGGCGTAAGTGAGCCAAGTCACCAAGGCAAAATTCTCCTTCGGGTCCCAGCTCCAATACGCTCCCCAGGTCCGATTGGCCCAGTAAGCTCCGGTGATGACCATCAGCGTCAACACGGGAAACGACAGGGCCACCGACTTGTAAATAATGGAGTCCAAGGTCTCAAGCGCCGGGAGGCGCGCTGTAATCGCTTCGGCCTTCCACTGAAAGACGTACCAGACGAGCGACATGAAGAGCGCCGCCGTCATGCCGGCCCACAGGAAGGGGCGGGAGGCATAATGCACCTCAAAGCTCATGCCGAAGCGCGGGACGACGTATGGTCCGGAACCGATCTTCACCACACAAAGCAGCAGCGCGGCGACCTGCATGAAAATCCCCGCCAGAAAAACCCGTTGCGCCCAGTGGCCACTCCTCCCGACAGGGGCATCCTTAGGGCCGACGGCGTTCGCCACCAGCGCCACGAGCGTCAAGCCGAAAGCCACCAGCAACGGCCATCCCAAGGCGGGTATGGAAACATAAAGCGGCTGTCCGGCCGCAATCATAATCCGTTCGCGCGCCGCCGCATCCCACGCGGGCACGAGCAAGCCCAGACTGCGGTCAACCGAGGCAAGCAGAATCGCCCCGTAGATTCCGGCCACCAGCGCCGCCACCCAGTTCAGAAGCGTGCGCGCTCCGGTCCCGTCCTTGACCAGATACAGCAGCGCCACGGCAAAAGAGAGCGTGAAACCGGCATAGCTGAGCACGGCGAGCGTGACGTGGATTTGCAGCCACGTGCTTTGCAGGGCCGGCACCAGCGGCCGGATTTCACCCGGCAGGACCTGCATCAAGAGGAGCGCCAACGACGCCACGGGAAGCATAATGGCACCAAGTGATTTCAAGTGAAACTTCCACTCGGCGATCACCAGCGCGGCCACCACTCCCCAGGAGAACATCAACACCATTTCGTAAATGTTGGAAAGCGGAGGATGTCCGGTCGTGAACCACCGGACCACCACCGCGCAGGTGTGGAGCAAGAAGGCGCCCCGCGTGAGCGCGACCGCCCCGATGGCCAAGCTGGCCTCGCTTAACGCCAGCGCCAAAACGTACAGAACCGAAGCACCCACATATCCCACCAGCGTCAAATACAAGAACTTCTCGCCGGATAGCCATCCCTCGGCCTTAACCAACCAGGGGATCGAAATCCCGATGGCCACCAGCACGGCCACGCCCACAATCAGAAGGGCCCAGATCGCCCCACGGGCGGGCTGGCGCTCCATGGCAAAAGACGGGGAATCACTTCCCATGATGACCTCCGTGGATAATGTGCCCTACCCTGCCGACCGCCCCACACCGACCAGCGTCGACTCGGCAGCCTGGAAGGCGCGGCTCAAGGAATCGCCCAGCAGGCGGAAACGGGCCTCGAAGTTCTCTCGATATTTGCTCGGTTGCCCACCCAGCAGGAGTGCCGGGTTCCCCGCCTCGTCGCGGCCAACGACACCCCACACGCACATGTGCGACAAATAAAGCGCCATTCCCAGCCCGACGGTCAGGATCAGGCAGCCCGCCCAGATCAGGTGCTGCCCCGGTTGTTTCGCCACTTGCAGGCCAGAGACATATTCCATCTCCAGATCGGCCAGGCGGAAGGCCATGCCTGAATCGTTGGGCGGATTTCCGGCCGAAACCTTCGGCAGAATCCAGACGGGCGTGCGCCTGCCCCCGGGAAGCGTGACCAGCAACCGCACCGCCGGATTGCGAGGCTCGTTCGAACGATTGACAATCTGGTCGCCTTCCAGCGCGAAGTCCGGAAGGAAATCGGCCAATTCCACTTGGGTGCCTGCCTTATCCAGGCGAGCCACTTCCCCAGGGCGCAAGGCAAACGTCTGTGCTGGCCGCGGCTGCCCCGGCCACCTTGCCTCGATGACCAGCTTGTTAGGGGTGCCCGTGGACCCGTAATTGGACTGGAAGAAACGGATGCCTTTGTACGTGAGGGGGTCGTTCACAAAGATCTGCTTGCGGAGGACTTCCTGGCCATTCTCCTCCAAGGTCAGGCGGGACCAGTACTGGCGCGGGGACCCATCCGGGTATTTCTCCATACCGGCCGCGTCCAGCCGTAGCGTGAAAGGCAGCCGATGCGGCGGGGCGTTGGGCGCCAGTGATTCCACCAGGTCCGTCTGCATGCCGGGGGTTAGACTGATATAGCCGCGGTATCCCCGGAGGCCATCGACGA
>Ga0315282_10014850_pt1 | contig 11555 bp, 14 predicted proteins | sample YL17G07_20_MG_FD_203693 | JGI IMG/M metagenome (GOLD analysis project Ga0315282, IMG submission 203693) | Sediment microbial communities from Yellowstone Lake, YNP, Wyoming, USA - YL17G07_20 | ecosystem: Environmental > Aquatic > Freshwater > Lake > Sediment | place: USA: Wyoming | collected...
GGCCCAAGTGTCCAACTTCGCTTGTTCCTCGGGCGACAAGATGATGGTCTGTGCTGTTCTGCTCATTAAGCATAATAATATGCTTCATTTCACTATATGTCAAGATATTTATGACGCACTACACTAGTCGGAAGGAGCTTCCTTGGGAACAGCTTAAGATAAAGGAATAGAACGATGCAGAAGGAGTTAAGGATTACGCGAGAGGAAGTCGCAACCGCGTTGGGCTTTATCAACGACCTGGCAGCGGAAACGGACAGAGCCGCCGTTATCCTCACGGCATCAAAAATGGAGATCATGCTAGGCCAGATTCTTCAAAAAGCCCTGCTCCCGTGCGCAACATCCAAAGACGACCTTTTAGAGGGCGAAGGACGACCTCTTTCCACGTTCAGTGCGAGAATAGACTTAACTCATAGGCTCGGCCTAATTGACGGAATCTGTGCGAGGGCTCTGCACCAGATTAGAAGGATACGCAACGAATTTGCTCACGAATTATCTGAAGGATCTTTAAACATCGGAGCCCATCGCGATCGAGTGAAAAGTCTGGTGGCTCCATTTGAAAACTCAGCTGCCCTTATCGGCTTAAAAGAGGCTTATCTTAAGGGAAGAGAAGCAACCCCTAGGGACACTTTTCGGATAATAGCTACTATCCTTCCGGTCTATCTAAACCTTATTCATAATTCGCTTATCACAATCGCTCCTCTGGATATTCCTCTTTCATTATTCGATGTTTCGACCGAAGACGAGGGCAATCCTCCAACGAAGCAAAGTCCGCCTGGTTCATGATTAAAGATACGGCCATTATACCCGGCTCGGAGTGGCAGGTCGGGCAAGGCGACGGGACCTGGGCTGGGTTACCGACCCCAGCTGATCAGCGGGACGCCGGTTAGGGCGGAAGGTCGCGCCTCGTAGAGATAGGCGTTTGGGGAGGCGAGCAGAGGATACTGACAAGTCGTTCCCTATATATCTCCCCATACCCGTTTCATATCAGTCCCCCATATGTGCCCCTCTCATATGCGTGAAGACACTGTGGGAACCAAGAGACCGAGGTAACCGGAACAAAGCAAAGGACGTTACCTGGGAGGGAGTCGTTCCTCGCAGGCCGGAGGGAACGCCTAGGCCTGACACTCGCAGTCCCCTGTCCCGTGCCATGCCTGGGACGCGTTGGCGTTCGGAGGCCTGATCAGAGTAGGCCGCTACGGCCTCTGGCTGGACGAGCCCCTCAACAATCATCAGGCATCTGATAACTAAGTCAGGCAACGAGGGCCGACCAGGCCACGGCGTTCCTGCCGTTGCCTCTGATCAGATTCATTATTTCCCGTTGAGCTAACGGCTCCCTCTCCCAACCTCCAATGTTCGTATCCCTCTGATACAACTGAAGTTAAGGGAAGATTTTACTTGACACTATCATTACTTTCATTTATTTTAATTAGGTGGACAATAAGGTGAACACGATCAACTCCGAGACGAATCAAGCACCGAGACGCCGTGTCCGCCAATCAATAGAGTGCTTCCAATGCCACGGGGAGGGGCGGGTCGAGACAGAGACTCCGCCCTTCATCGTGACCTGCTGGGTCTGCTACGGCACGGGACGGCTGACGAGCCATGAGAACAAGGCTTTGGATCTGTAACCTCTGCGGCGCCGTCTACAGGCGCTACAAGACACGAACTGAGCATCCCTCCCACTGCGGCAAGCCAATGCGATCAGCCCGGAAGTGGCCGAGCAAGACTTGGTTTGATCAGACCGCTCAGAGGCACGAGGCGAAGCGAGAGCGAGCGATCAGAGAGAGGCAGACCGACGAGAGACGGTTCCTCCACTGCCGAGACAGCGAAGGGCATCCATTGGCGATCAGCCGGGCCACGAAGAGCGCCTGGCGATCAGTCGAGCAGTTGAAGGTCTCCGGCCGGCCGCTGATCAGCCGAGCCAGTAAGTTCCTCTCTGCCCTCCGGGACGATCTGGGCCCCTACGGCCTCCACGGCACTCCCGAGGTGAAGCTCATCCAAACGGACTCCTACTGCCTGGGACGATACCACAGAAGCCTGCTCCGAGGCATCTACGAGGTGGAACTGCAGGCCAACCGACCTCTGGACGAGATCAGGGCCACGCTGCTTCACGAGACACTCCATTTTATAGATGACATCGCCGGAGGTCGCCATCGGTTGGGCGACACCGAGCGAAAGTACAGGACAGACCACTGGGTCTTCGAGGAGAGGTTGGCGGACTTCAAACGTCGACTAGGGGTTAAGGAGGCCCCTACGATGAGCAATAAGAAGACCGGCACGAATGCCGCCGAGAAGGCCTCCAAGGGCAATGGCGCGGCCCACGACGGCGCCAAGAAGGCCTATGAGGAGCGGCAGGCTTTCCTGAAGGAGCACGGAGAGGCGATCAAGAAAACCTTGGTCGAGTTGAAGCACAGGATGGCCGTGGAGAAGAAGTTGGGCCTGCCTCCCGCTCTCGTTGGCTACACCATTCACAAGTTGGGCCTGATCAAGGGCGTCCACGACCGCAACGCCCTGAAGAAGGTCGAGGCGGACAAGGCCTTCGAGACGGCCTGCGCTGACAAGCGGCCGAGACCAAAGACAGATAAAGAGGTGAAGCATGACTGATGAACGACCGAAACTCCGGCTGGTCGGCGAGGATGGTAACGCTTTCGCCATCCTGGGCCGAGCACACAGAGCGGCGAGACGCTCTGGGATGCCTGAGGAGCAATGGAAGGCGATCATGGCTGAAGCCACCGCAGGCGACTACGACCACCTGCTCCAGACGATGCTCAAGTACTTCGACTGCGACAGCGACGAGGAGGAGGAAGACGCGGCATGAGTCCAGACAAGAATCCTATCGATAATTGGCCGTCCCTCGAGCAAATCAACGAATGGCTGGACGAGGGCGGTGCGGAGGCCACGGACGGCTGTTGGGTCGAACCGGACGGGACGTGTGAGCACGGGTGCCCTTCCTGGTTGATTGTGATGGGGTTGATATGAGTGACCTTCATACAGTGAATGGCGAGCTGTACGTCGGCCCTCACAAGGTCCTGAAGGGCTGGGAATCCTTCACCGGCTGGTACTGGTTCGGAGTCGAGGAGATAGAGCCTGGCTACTGGTTCGGCTTCGTTCAGGGCCAGGAAGAGGAATGGGGCTACTTCTCCGAGGCAGAGATCAAGGCCCTTGGAGGCCTGGCCTGGCCGATCAAGCCGCAAGACCTGCCGTACGCAGGAAGGAGAGAGAGATGACTGAAACGAAACGCCCCGCTGGGCGACCTGTGGGAACGAAGATCGCTCGGCGGCGCTACATGACGCAGGAAGAGTTGGGGCGGTTCATGGACGCGGCCCACAAGGCAGGACCGAAGTATGCCCTCCTGTTCGATCTCGTGTATTTCTTCGCCATGCGCGTCCAGGAAGTCGTGACGATGGAACTCGCGGACTTCCGTCTCACAGTCCATCAGGTGGCGATCAAGGCGGCCAAGGGCGGCGAGGAGCGCGTCTATGACCTGCCCGAGCAGATCGAACAGCGCCACGATCGTTGGCTGAAGGCCCGGGCCGAACTGCCGGCGGCACAGGAGAACCCGTACGTGTTTCCGTCCACTACCCTGCCCCGCTCCGGGCACATGTCAAGGGACGCGGCCCAGGCCGAGTTCCGGCTCTTGTGCCGGAAGGCCGAGGTGCCCATGCCGAGGAGTATTCACGACCTGCGCCACACCTCGGCCCAAGAGATGATCCGGGCTGGGGATGACCTGGCGACCGTGCAAGGCTGGCTCCGGCACCGGGACATCGCATCCACGAAGGCCTACATATCGGACGAGGTCTCGGCGGAGCACCAGCGCGCCCGCGCCGCGCGTTCGGCCAGGTTCTTGTGAGGAGGAAGCGACGAAGACTAATGCCTGCGAAGAGCGCCATTGTCCGATGTATCGTAAATCAAAAGATATGGTGCGCCCGAAATGCGAACGATTTCCAGCCGGGATTCCCTTGGAGCGCCTTCTGGGGGAGGCGTGCTGGTTCTACAACGCCTGGAAGGCGGGGAGGAAAAAGAAATGACCGACGATCGAGCTTGGGCTGATAGATTCCATTACCGCGAGAAGATCATCAACGCTTTGAGGTCAGGCGATTTCTCAGAGGAGATAGATGAGTTCATCCAGGCCTTCGGTAGGCGACGCGGCCTGACGACGCCAGAAACGGAAGTGATTAGAGTCAAGGCCCACTCCGTTGACCTCGGAGCCCTGAAGCCAGAGCAGGCCTGGGAGCGTTTGTGGGCGTTTCTGGACACTCGGACAGAGGAGAGCAAGGGGACGACGCAGTCCAGGATACGCTTGTCTGGGCCTGAACTGCTCAACGAATTCTGGGTCAGGAGGAGCCTGGCCGAGACTCCGATCTATAGGATGATCGAAGCGGAGCCTGAGAGGCACCCTCTCCTGATCACCCTCTACATTTTCCTCGGTCCGGACAGGTTCGAACAGTTCGTCCAGATGTGGGAAGGGGTGAACCTGCACATTCCCACGAAGAAAGAGATGGCCGACTTTGACCGAGACCGTCTTGCTCTGGAGATGTACTCCAGAGGCGACAGCGTCAAGAAGATCGCCCGGAAGTTCGACCTCAGCCCGTCCCGAGTCTATCAGATTATCAAGAAGGAACAGAGCCGCCTGCACCTCAACATGAAGTTCCCTGAGGTTCGACGTCTGCTGTCGGAATTCAATCTCGCCCTGAAGGCAGTTCGGACGGCTCGGGCAATCAGTCAACTGCGTCAGCCTAAATAAGTTTCCCTCCTCGTTTATAACGCCACTCCCCCGAAAACTATAATTTCTGGGGATCTATGGAGGTCGTAGGAGATGACAGAGCAAGAATCATTTGTAACCGAACTGATCAGCGCCCGCCGAGGAGGCGTGGTCGTCATCGACAGAGACGGCACCATCCTCCTCAACCTTCAGCCCGGACGACCGGCCCAGCTGGAGTCGGCCAACGCCCTGACTACGTTTGCCCCCTTCTCTCGTATCACCTGGAACGAGGACGGCACGGTCGCCTGCGAGCCCAGGCCAGGCTGGGCGGACCCCTACGACAAGTTTGCCCCTTGGAAAGTCATTTACCTGAACGTGGACGGAAAAGAGATCGAGGAGAAAGTTGTGGCCGGTTATCACCTCTTCCTGATGAAGGGGATCCCCGTCCCGATTTTCGTCAGTGCGCGGGCCGAGGAGGCCAAGTATGCTCGAGTCAAACTCGTGCACGGGGAGAAGGACCAACATTCTGAGCGGTGGCCTGGCTACTTGATTAGATCAACCGTGCTTGTTGAGGTGAACGAGGAGCGACCGGAGAAAGAGCTGGCCCTGGTCATGGCTGATCGCGAGAGATTACTGGAAAAGGAACAAGGCGCAGAATGAACTGCACGACCTTGCGTAACTATATGGTGATGTGGTGCTCCGGCGCCGGTCGGGGGCCGAATCGCTGGTGGACGAGCCTTCAAACACCGGCAAAGAGGCCACCGTGCGGAATTCGAACTACCATTCCGCACGTCCGGGACCCGAAGGTGTGGGATCAACGCCACATCATCAAGCGCGTGGGACGGGCCGGACGGGGATGCTCTGTGTGGAAGAGCAGAACGCCTCTGCCCGTTCCCGCCCCCTCCGCGCACATCTAAGGGAGATTTCGAATGCTGCTGCGAGAAAGTCAATACACAAAGCTCGAACCTCTGACGGAGGGTGGGGGCGGTTCCGAAGGAACGATGCGCCTTCAGTTCCAATTTCTTACGGGAGGTGTGCCGACAGGCAACGGCCGCATATATAAGCCCGAGACAGTGAAAAAGGCGTGCAAGGAGCTCAGCACGCTCATCCAAAAAAAGGGTACGGCCTATGGTGGCGCTCAACACCCCAAGACCGGGTCGCTCGAGGTTCCTGACGTCAGCCATATGTTGGAGGATGTCTGGGCCGATGAGAAGGGCAACGCCCTAGCGAGGATCAAGATTCTGCCGACCTCAGCAGGCCACGACCTCATGACGATCTTAAAAAACGGCGGCACTTTGGGAGTCTCCGCCAGAGGTTACGGCTCTGAGGTGAAAAACGAAAAGGGCGAGAGCATCGTCGGGGATGATTACACTCTGCAGGGCGTCGACTTTGTGATCAATCCTTCCGTGGAGCAGGCATACGTGAATAAGAAAAATATCTTGGAGTCCGCGCCGGTCGTTGACCCCGTTGCCGATGACGTTCTGTACGAGCGCTATGCGCAGGCCATCAGTCCGATGGGGGGAGCGTTCCGTGGAACGTTCGACGAATACAAAGCTGTCCATCGCGAACTCGAGGCGGGGGGCGATAAGAAGGCGGATGTCCCGCCGAAAAGGGCGAAGTTGACGACGGACGAGATTCTCGAGATGCGGTATGCGAATGCGTGTGCGCTCGCCGGCTACAAAGGAACACTCGAAGAGTATGTCCAAGCGCATAAGGATATGGGTATTGAGATCATCGAATCGTCGGAGGAGGACGAGGAAGGCGAGGGGGCCGAAGTTCTGCCGGACGAGGTGGACCTGACGGAGGAGGAACTGATCCAAATGGTTGAGGCCGTACTTGCCGCAGTCAAGCAGAAGTTTGGGGAGTCCGTTGAGGTTGTCGACATGGACGGCCAGCACGCCTACGTATTCAACCCCAGCACGAGCGAAATCCACGAAATCGGATACCTGATCAATAAGGAGGGTCGGATCGAACTCGTGGGCGACACACCGATTGAGTTAAGCGAAATACCACATAGATCGGAGGAATGACAATGGAACGCAGAGCGCGAAAGGCTATTGGCGGGCATCACAGCCGCGCCATCGACAGAGTGAAAAATCTGCCCCAGGCACATCCGGGGTCCCCCGCTCCTTATCCTAACAGGGATGATCGGCCAGTAAGGCCACCGAAAAAGCAAGGGAAAAAGCCACCGAACGAATAAGGAGGACTAATGGCTGACGTGAAGGTTTGGCAAACGGAGTTCACTAACAAGAGAACCATACCAGCGACCGTCGTTGAGTACGGACGAGAAATGCTCATCATCCCCCCCGGAAAAAAAGCTCTGCTCCGAGCATGGGACCCCTACAAAACGACCTACGCTCGTTTCTCCGAGGTCATCTACGGACCCGGCGACAAAGAGGTCTCTGTCGTGATCAACCGAGAATGGAAACCCCCGGCCGACTGGGCGGATAAGTTCATCGTGGAGCTAGTCAACAACGGCCCCAACATGTACGAGATTCTACGCGACTCAACGTTCGGCGATGAACCGATCACTCTGATGCGCGGCATTCCGAAGCTGATCGCCGTGACCGAGGACTCATCCCTGGCGAAGTTCTCAAAGGTCGAGTGGAAGACCGAGACGATCAAAGAGTTGGTCGGGAACTTTTACGCGACCACGCAGGTCCTTCGGAGGGTCGAAATCCTGCGACCCTAGGCACAATTGAAGGAAATTCGCCGCCGCATCAGTGCCAAGTACGAGGGCGAGGCCGCCTCGAAGCTCAAGGGTGTACTCAAGAAACTGGGCCTGGGCTGATCAGAGGAGCGGAATGGTCAAGGAATCATGCCTGATTACGCCGGGAAACGCCGGGAAACGGCCGTATTTCACTACTTCCGACAGGGGCCGCCTCACTTATATAGATACCGCCAGAAATAGCCTGATACGCTGATGACCTCCCCTGCCCGATGCTCCTACGTAAGACCTGACGGGTCCCGGTGCAACGCCTATGCCATAGCTGGCGGTGACGTCTGTTATTTTCACTCCCAACGGACCATCGCAAAAAAGGTCCCCGAAAAGATGGACATCATCACCGCGGCCATGGAGCCGGACGTCTTCGGATCCTTTTTTCAACCGATTGAAAGCTGGGTGCCCTGGTTCGCGTGTTGGGCCTCGATTTTCGGGATTCCGCTCCTGGACCCGGATGATCAAAAGTTATTCCAAGAGTCGACGGGCCGACAGACGCCACGAGAGGGCGGTTACGATGAGGCGTACATCATAGCGGGTAGGCGATCTGGCAAAAGCAAGACGGCGGCATTTCTCGCCGCCTACAATGCGATCTATGGAGGATGGGAGACGAGAGTCGGACCTGGGGAGAAGTTCTGGATTTTCTGCGTGGCCACAGACCGACCTCAAGCCGGGATCGTTTTCCATTACATCAAGTCGATGCTGGGAAAGTTCCCCGATCGGATCGTCCGCGAGACCTCTGACGAGATCGAACTTGATAACGGGGCAGTGATTTCTGTCAAGACGGCCTCGTATCGGGCACTCAGAGGATATGCCTGCGCTTTCTGCGTTCTCGATGAACTTTGTTTTTTCAGAGATGAGCACAGCGCAAACCCAGCCGGAGAGATCGTCACGGCGATTCTCCCTGCGATGTTGCCCGGAGCGAAGCTGTTGGGGATTTCTTCCCCGTTCGCAAAGTTCGGGCTCGTCTATGAACTCTACAAGGAAGAATTCGGTAGGGAGGATTCTGATCGCCTCATTTGGAAAGCCTCAACCCGCACCATGAACCCATCGTATCGTCAGAGCATTATTGATCGTCTCCTCCGGAAGGATCGTGTGCTCTACACATCGGAGTATATGGCTGAGTGGCGCGAGGACGTTGAGACTTTCATTCCTGAAGCGATGGTGGACCTTTACTGCTCGAACTCAGTTCAGGGTCCCAAGGCGGGAGTCCACTACGTGGCGTTCATGGACCCCTCTGGAGGTCGGAGCGATTCTTTCACTCTCGCCATCGCTCATGTCGAGAATGAAAAAATCTGGCTAGACTTTCTGGCCGAGCACGAGCCGCCGTTCACGCCCTCTGAGGTCGTGCTGGAATATTCCGGCGTGCTCCAGCACTACGGCATCAAAGAGGTCGTCAGCGACCGCTACGCTGGAGTGTGGGTTCAGGACGCCTTTAAGAAATACCAGATCAACGTGGCTTTCAGTGACCTGGTGGCTAGCGATTTGTATGCCGAACTCCAGCCCAGATTATCAAGTGGGCAGGTTCAGCTGCTCAACCATGATCGCCTCAAGCTCCAACTCAGGCAACTCGAGAGGCGACCTCAGCCTGGTGGGAGGGACAGGATTTCTCATCCGTCCCTTTCAGGCTTCCATGATGACTGCGCCAACGCTGTCGCCGGCGCGGTGATCTACGCAGTGAAAAGTTTGAGAAATGTTTGGGGCGTGAGGGAACAGGAAGCACATTTGCCCGTCGTGGAGCACACCCTCCCGAAGCGCCTGCAGTTGCCCCAGACGTCCGAACTTCGGAAGAGCGCGAACGCGAAGACGGAGTGGGAGGATTGGTTGAAGGAAACGGAAGAAGGCGTCTGCACGCCGGTCAGGCATGGACCGTGGGACTGACGCCTAAAATACGACTCCCTGGTCGGTTCTGGGCTCGTGGCCTTCGTTTTCCGAGGCCGCTTGTCATCCGCCCATATAAGTGGGTGTGGTTGTTTTGATCATCAGAAAAGTGAGGTTTTAGGTGGAAGATAAGGCAAGAGTTTTCGTGGGCGGGATACCGAAGACAATCGGCGCCGCCGAGGTCGAGGACCTGTTCCGACAGTTCGGGTCTATCCGAGATGTCTGGGTTGTGCCCAACCGCCTCGTGGGAAAGGAAGGGCAGAACAGGGGATTTTGCTTTGTTTCCTTCGCGGAGGAATTATCCGCTCGGGAAGCTATCCAAGCGTCCTTGAGGGGCGAACTCGTGATGGAAGGTCGGCCGGTTCGGGTGGACTGGGCACACGAAAGGCCGCTTGATAACGGGTAAAAGTTTTACTTGATTCTGGCCCCCGAAGTACTTTATAATAAAGGCGATGAGTGTGCCTGATGATCAAAACGAAGCCCTCTTCCAATCCTGATGACAATCGAGCCCTCATCTATGTCCGGGTCTCAACGGTCGGCCAGGATAAGTATTCGCCACCGACCCAAATTAAGATTTGTAAAGACTATGCCATCCACTATGGCCTCACTGTCAACGACGAAGATGTGATTCACGAAACGGCGTCAGCCTATAAGGCCAAAAACCGGCCCATGTACTCTGCAATGATCGACCGGATTATCAAGGAGCACATCGGCCATCTGATCTTCTATCTCCCTGATCGGATCGCCAGGAACTACGACGATTGGATTCCATTGAGGAACACGGGTATTCGACTTCATGACGCGGTCACGAAGGAGTCGTTTAGTCCGAATGATCAGCGGGACTATAAGAAGGTCCGGAACTTTGAACGTGCATTGATCAACGCCACAGAGTCGTCGGACGATACACGACAACGGGTCACTGATGCTTGGGTCACGCAGACGAAACTGGGCCGCCGGCCGGTCAAGCGCACGCTGGGCTACGAGCCGGAGATCAAACTAGTTGATGGCAAGGCCGTCATCACGACAAAACAGGACCCGGAGCGGGCACCGCTGATCAGGCTCCTGTTTCTATATGTTCTCAATACGGGGGAGCGGAATCGGAGTGCCCTGCGTCGGAAGGCAAAGGAACTCGGCCTGAGGGCACGATCAGGCCGCGTGTTGCTCCTTCAGGAAGTCATCGACCTGTTGCGGCACCCCTACTACTGTGGTCGTGTGCCGCTGAAGGGCGAGATCCTCTGCAAAAAGGGTGAGCAGAAGCCGATTGTTACCCCGGAGGAGTTTGACACGGTGCAGGCCATCCTGGGCGGCAAGCGGTTGATCACCCGACTCGGCCAGCGATACCGGTACTACGGCCTTCTCGAATGTGATTACTGTGGGATGTCGGTGATCCGGGACCTTCATGGAAAGCACGCCTATTACCGGTGCTCCGGAGGTAGGCCACCGGAGTGGTACCAGAAGCACTACGGGAAACCCAAGTGCCCACTCTACTATGGCCCCTATCACAAGGAAGAGGATATTGACGAATTCCTGGCCCTGATGATCGGCGAGCTTTACGTTGACCCGGAGCGTTATGAGTTGATCCGAAGCGAGATCGAGGACGACTATAAGAACCTCAAGGCCCTGAACGCTGACGAGGCCGACGCCCTGGAAAAGGAGCGGAAGAAGAACCTGGCAACCCAGAGCGTCCTGACCCTTCGGCTCGGCAAGGCTAACGAGGCCGTCGTCCCGGCTCTGGAGCGCCAGATCGCCGCCCTCGAGGCTGAGAATGAGAGGATCACGGCCCGCCTGGAGGAGCTTAAGAACGGTGAGCAGGCGGTCACGCTGGAAGAGATCGGAGATTCTTTAGAATTAGCTAAATCCTTGAAAGAGACGTATTTAGCCGCATCCCCGGAAAAGCGGGCAAAACTCAATCGGCTCCTCTTTAGAAAGATCAGAGTCAGCCGAAAGGACTCGGTCCCAAGTTCTGACGAAGGCGACGATTTTGTCACCTCTGCCCCATTCTATATTGTTTGGAATGACCTATTTAGAGCACTCGCCGACATCGGCTTCATACAGGGTTTGGACCGGGCAAAAGGTGAGGGCGGTGGGCCTTGCCTGGTCCCAGAAAAGGCCAAAAATAAGAATTGGCGCGCCTGGGGTGAATCGAACACCCGACCCGCTGCTTAGAAGGCAGCTGCTCTATCCCCTGAGCTACAGGCGCGTCATGGATGATCTAAGCCGGGGCCGCGAAAGGGCCGGTCGCTTTGCCGCGGG
>Ga0315282_10014851_pt1 | contig 11555 bp, 9 predicted proteins | sample YL17G07_20_MG_FD_203693 | JGI IMG/M metagenome (GOLD analysis project Ga0315282, IMG submission 203693) | Sediment microbial communities from Yellowstone Lake, YNP, Wyoming, USA - YL17G07_20 | ecosystem: Environmental > Aquatic > Freshwater > Lake > Sediment | place: USA: Wyoming | collected...
GTTCAACCGCTGATACCTTGTTGACCAGAGCCTTGCTGCATTATATTGCTGAGAACCAGGAGAATTCTTGAATTTCCCTGGTGTCTCCCCAACCCAGATTGCTCTGATTAATAGACCGGCTTCCGGTTCAATTTTTTTAGAAGGGCCAGCCGGGAGCGGTAAAACTACGGTAGGTGTTGGGCGGCTGCTGCATTTATTAGAATTAGGAGTACCGGGAGAAGATATCCTTATCCTGGTGCCACAGCGAACCCTGGCTGGCGCATATTACGAGGCATTGCAGCAGCCAGACCTGCCAGCGGGGGGTCTGGTGAATATCGTCACCCTGGGAGGTCTTGCTCAGCGATTGGTGGCTTTATTCTGGCCCGTAATCGCTCAATTGGCTGGTTTTATCCACCCCAGGCGACCACCCGTATTCCTTACGCTCGAGACGGCTCAATACTACCTGGCAGGGCTGGTTAAACCCCTGTTGCAAGAAGGCTACTTCGAATCGCTTCGTATTGATCCCAACCGGCTGATGAGCCAGATACTTGATAACCTGAATAAGGCTGCGGTGGTCGGCTTCCCTTATATCACCACTGCTGAAAGAATGAAAGCTGCCTGGGTAGGTGATCCTGCTCAAAACCTTCTATACGACCAAGCGCAAGAATGCGCCAACCTTTTCCGGAAGTTTTGTTTGGAGAATAATCTACTCGATTTTTCACTTCAGCTTGAGGTATTTACCAAAACACTCTGGCCCTCATTCATCTGTCGAGAATACCTTTTTCACACCTATCACCATTTAATTTTTGATAACATCGAAGAAGATGTACCGGTCGTACACGATGTGATAAGCCAATGGCTGCCTGATTTTGATTCTACACTGCTAATTTACGACACAGATGGCGGTTATCGCACTTTCCTGGGAGCCGACCCGCAAAGCGGCCATGATTTGGGCGATCTCTGCCAGGAAAAAATCGCCTTCAATCAATCCTGGGTTACTTCTGATGGCATGGAGGCCACGCGCCAGATTCTGTTGGATAGCATCTCCCGCCAACACCGGCTGACGGTTACACCTCAAATCAAGCAAGTGTTAACTTTCTGCCACCATCGTTTCTATCCGGAAATGGTCGATTGGGTCAGCCATGAAGCCGCCAGATTGGTTTACGACCATGGAATCCCACCCGGTGAGATATCTATCCTGGCGCCTTTCATGACCGATACCCTGCGGTTTACACTGATGAACCGCCTTGAAAAAGAAGGCCTGCCCGTCCATTCACACCGGCCATCGCGCAGTTTGAGGGATGAGCCGGCCACTGCCTGCTTGCTTACCCTGGCAAAATTAGCCCATCCCGGATGGAAGCTACCACGCTGCACTCGTTTTGATGTGCGTTATGCATTGATGCAAGTAGTTGAGGGTTTGGACCTGGTCCGCGCCGATTTACTTTCACAAATCGTTTACCGTGAAAAGCATCCCGAAGAAAACCTGACGTCCTTCGATCGTATCCGGCCGGAAATGCAACAACGGATCACGTATCGAATTGGTGAGCAGTATCGCCAGCTTCAAGAATGGCTGGCTCAATACCGTGCCGGCGACCCGGCCGAGTTGGATATCTTCCTCAGCCGTCTCTTTGGAGAAGTGTTATCACAACCCGGATTTGCATTCCATAAGAATTTCGATTCAGCGGCAGTCACTGCTCGATTGATCGAGTCGATCCAGAAGTTCCGCTGGGGAACCGTTGGACAAATTGAGGGACAAAAACCGGTCGGGGAAGAATATATCCATATGGTAGAAGAAGGCATCATGGCAGCGCAATATCTTCAATCCTGGCGTGAAACCGCCGAAGATGCTATTTTGCTGGCCCCGGCATACACGTTCTTAATGATCAACCGCAATGTCAATATACAATTCTGGTTGGATGTAGGCAGCCAGGGCTGGTGGGAACGCCTCTACCAACCTTTGACGCACCCCTATGTTTTGAGCCGTCGTTGGCCTGGGCAGACCGTATGGACCGACGCTCATGATTTCCAGGCAAATCAAGAGGCACTTATCCGGCAGGTATCTGGCTTGATGCGCCGCTGCCGCGGCACAATCTATCTCTGTACCATAGGAGTGAATGAACAGGGCAATGAGCAGCATGGACCCTTGCTGCAGGCTCTCCAGGGCATTCTACGCCGTTTATCTGCATTAGAAGGTATAAAATGATGTTCAAACCCCGGCCAATGCAGCAGAAGGTCCTGGAATACACCCACGGCAAAATGGGGGTATCGGCTGTGCCAGGAAGTGGTAAGACCCAAACCCTGTCATACCTGGCGGCTCAATTGATAATGGAAGGTAGAATTCAGGATGACCAGGAGGTATTAATTGTCACACTGGTAAATTCAGCCGTTGATAATTTTGCTTTTCGGATTGCCAGTTTTGTTCAACAAAGAGGATTATTACCAGATTTCGGTTATCGTGTCCGCACCTTGCATGGGTTAGCGCATGATATCGTGCGCGAACGCCCGGACCTGGCAGGTATATCCGATCGCTTCTCGATTGTAGATGAAAATGAAGCGGATGATATTTTACGATCTACAGTAATTGCCTGGCTTCGCATACACCCTGAATTAATTGAAAATTTCTTGAGCCCAGAAATTAACCTTGGCCAGGATCAAATGGCTCAGAAGCAATGGCCTGATCTGGTTATGGATCTGGCTCAAAGTATTATCCGCAAGGCCAAGGATATGCAGGCTTCCCCAACCGATATTTTAACCCGGTTGCAAGCGATTAAAATACCCCAACCTTTGTTGGAGATGGGCGTAGATATTTATTCAGATTACCAGCGCGCCTTGAACTACCGCTCGGCAGTCGACTTTGATGATCTAATCCGACTGGCGCTGAAAGCGATAGAATCTGACGCTGAATACCTGGCCAGGCTGCGTTATCGCTGGCCTTATATCCTGGAGGATGAAGCTCAGGACTCAAGCCGGTTGCAAGAGTTGATTTTGCGCAAACTGACTGGTGAGAGCGGTAATTGGGTGCGCGTCGGCGACCCAAACCAGGCCATTTATGAGACTTTTACCACTGCCAGCCCAAAATATCTCCGGCAGTTCTTACAAGAAACGGGCGTTGATTTTCGAGCCCTGCCCAATTCTGGTCGTTCTACCCAGAGTATTATCGAGTTAGCGAACAAGCTCATCCTTTGGACACGTGACGAGCATCCAATTGAGGCTTTACGTGATTCTCTGGATGTTCCTTTGATTGCACCCACACCGCCGGGTGACCCGCAGCCCAACCCGCCGGATAACCCGGATGGCATCTTCATTTCTGAAAATGGTTATCAGCCAGATGATGAATTAAGCCTGGTTGCTAAATCGCTTAAACGTTGGTTGCCTAATAATATGGATAAAACTGTGGCCGTCCTGGTTCCTCGCAATGAACGCGGGGCGAAACTGGTGGAAGAGCTCAAGAAAAATAACATGGACTGCATCGAATTATTAGGCAGCAGCCTATCCACACGCCATACGGCCAATGTTCTGGCTCAAATTTTACGTTCTTTAACTGATCCTTCCTCAGGTTCAAAACTTTCACACGTTTATCGTGCTTTACGACCACTTGAAAAGCAGCAGAATGAACAGAGTGCCGTCGTCCAGAACATTGGAGAATTAATCCGAAAATGCCCACGCCTGGAAGAATTCCTCTGGCCTCTGCCAGGAGCTGACTGGTTGGCCAGCCTGGATGACAGTACCACCCCATCCACGGCATTAGTAGAGCTCGAATGGCTGCGGAACCTGGTCAATCGCTGGCAGCAGGCTACTGTGCTGCCAATCGACCAGCTTACTTTAACCATTGCACAGGACCTTTTCTCTCAGCCGACTGACCTGGCTTTGGCGCACAAACTTGCACTAGCATTAGAGCATGCGGGGCAAATCCATCCCGAGTGGCATTTACCAGAATTTACTGAGGAATTAACCACGATTGCCAGAAATGAGCGTAAGTTCCTGGGCTTCAGTGATGAAGATTCGGGCTTTGACCCTGCTCGACACCCTGGCAAAGTGGTAGTAGCCACGATCCACAAAGCCAAAGGTTTGGAATGGGATCGGGTTTACCTGCTATCCGTCAACAATTATGATTTCCCGTCTGCTCAGGAATTTGATACATTCATTTCTGAAAAATGGTTTGTTCGCAACCGCCTCAACCTTCAGGCCGAAGCGCTGGTCAAACTGGAAAATTTATTGAACAACGACCCATCCGGTTTTTATGAAGAAGAAGGCGAGGCAACCCGCGCAGCTCGCATCGACTATGCCTCTGAACGCCTGCGCTTGCTTTTTGTGGGCATCACCCGCGCCAGGAGCGAATTGACTATTACCTGGAATACAGGCCGCAAGGGAGACAGCCATCCAGCGCTGCCTCTGGAACCTTTAATCGAGAGTCTGAAATGAAACCCAATCTCCAATTCACACAGTCCAATCTCCAGGATTTTATCGAATGCCCGCGCCGTTTTGAGCTTCGCTATCTACTGCAATTAAAATGGCCGGCAGTGCAGACCGAACCTGAATTAGAGCAAGAAAACCATTTACGCCAGGGTCAAAATTTTCACCAATTGGTCCACCAGCATTTACTGGGACAAACGGTCGACCAGCTTACTTTGCAGATAAGTGATCTTGACCTGCAATACTGGTGGGATAATTATCTGCAATCTGAGCCATTAGCTGGGCTACCAGCCACCCACTATCCAGAATTTATCCTCTCAGCTCCCTTTGAGGGTTTTCGCCTGCTTGCCAAATATGATCTGTTGGCAATTGAGGCAGGCCGTAAAGCCGTCATTATTGATTGGAAAACATCCAGGCATCACTCCTCTCACCTGACCCTTCAGCAGCGCGCCCAGACCCGTCTGTATCCTTTTTTACTGGTAAAAGCCGGGACACATGTGAATGGCGGGCAGCCCATCCAACCCGAAGAAGTTGAGATGAACTATTGGTTTGCAGCAGAACCAGAAAAACTAGAACATTTTGCATATCATTCCGACCAATATCAGCAAGACCAGGAATTTCTAGCCGGTTTAATTCACGAGATCAGCCAGTGCAAGCCGGGGAATTTCTTATTGACCCCTGACGAAAAACTATGCCGTTTTTGTAACTACCGTTCGCTTTGCAATCGTGGAATTAAACCTGGAAGCATAATCGATTTGGAAGATGAACCAGAGCCTGGCACAGAACAGCCATTTGACCTGGACTTTGAACAAATTGCGGAGATCGAATTTTGATCGAAAAAGTACTTCGCTGGTTGGAACCCCAGCCGGCACAGGTAACACCCGAAATCCAGCAAACAGTCGGTGGTAATCCTCTGGTTGCTGAAGCTTTGATGCGCAGGGGCATCAATAATCCATCCCAAGCGTGGGCTTTCCTAAACCCCAGCTTTTACACTTCCACACCGGCCACTGAACTGCCCGACCTGGTGCTGGCTGCAGAACGGGTTGAAAATGCTATCCGGCAGGGGGAAAAAATTGGTGTTTGGGGCGATTTTGATGTAGATGGCCAAACAGCTACTGCAGTGCTGGTAGCTGGGTTACAAATGCTGGGTGCACAGGTATCCTACCATGTGCCTATCAGGGCAAACGAGTCACATGGCATCAATATACCTTTTCTCAAGTCGTTCCTTGCAAGCGGCATTCAACTTTTATTAACCTGCGATACCGGCATCAGCGCGGCCGATGCCGTTGAATTTGCACGATCCGAGGGTGTTGATACCATCATCACCGATCACCACACTTTGCCCACCACTCTACCCAGAGCCCTGGCAGTGATTAACCCCCGACGTTTACCTTTTAATCACCCGTTATCGACATTATGCGGCGTTGGGTGCGCCTTTAAACTGGGCGAAGCCCTTTTCTCCCGGGCCGGCAGGCTCAAAGAGTCTGAACAATTTTATGACCTGGTTGCCTTGGGTTCCGTTGCCGACCTGGCTCTGCTCATCGGTGACTGTCGCTACCTGGTGCAGCGCGGCCTGGCAGGCATGCGTGAAAACCCCCGTCCGGCTTTACTTGAAATGTTAAGGCTGGCAGAAGTAAAATCTACCTACCTTACCGAAGAGCATATCAGCTTTGTGCTTGCGCCGCGCCTGAATGCCGCCGGTCGCCTGGCAGACGCCAATCCTATAGTCGAGTTCTTAACCACACAGGATGATAAAATCATCCGGCAGGTGGCAGCCGAATTGGAAAGGTTGAACAGTAAAAGAAAATTATTATGTGATCAGGTATTTAAAGGCGCTCTGTCATTAATTGAACATGACCGGTCACTTTTAGAAACACCGGTCTTGTTATTAAACCACCCACAATGGCCGGCCGGAGTGATTGGAATTGTGGCCAGCCGGCTGGTTGAGCTTTATTATCGGCCGGTGATTTTGATTTCTACACCACCTGATGAAGCCGGGCGAGCATCAGCCCGTTCAGTCGAAGGGATCGACATTACCGCTGCGATTTCCGCCAACCAACAGTATCTGTTGGGATTTGGGGGTCACCCAATGGCGGCTGGTTTCGGTATTATGGCTGAACGTATCCCGGAATTTCGGAAGGCATTATCCCGCACGATTGAATCGTCGCTTGCTAAACAGCCTCAATCTCTCGACCTGGCGATTGATGCCTACTTACCGCTGGAAAATGTTACCATGGACCTTGTCGAGGACCTGGACCGGTTAGCTCCCTTTGGGTCCGGCAACCCTCATTTGGTGTTTGCAAGCCGCGACCTGGTTTTGCAAAGCTCAAGCCCGATCGGGAAAACGGGCGAGCACTTGCAGTTAATTGTCGAAGATAAAAGCGGCGTTCAACGTCGGGTGATTTGGTGGCAAGGAGTTGGCGCTGGTCTTCCAGAGGGTCGCTTCGACCTGGCTTACACCGTCCGTTCCAGCAATTATCGGGGACAGCAAGCAGTCCAGATTGAGTGGCTCAACGCTCGACCTATCGAAGAAACGATCGCAGCCGGTCCTACAACCACTATCCCGGTCTTAGATTATCGAGATAGTTTCAATCCCCAGGCTCTTCTGACCAACCTGGCTCAAGAAAAAGATTTGATCATCTGGGGAGAGGCAGATAGAAATACGATAGGCATCAGCGTAGATCGCTATCACCTCAAACCAGCCGCAACACTGGTTATCTGGAGCATCCCACCCGGACGCGCAGAAATGAATTTTGCCCTACAAACCGTACTTCCTCGCCAGGTCATTCTTTTTGGGAATCAACCTGGCAGCGACCAGATACCAGGTTTCTTATCCAAGCTGGCAGGGTTAATCCTTTATGCAATCAATAACCGTCAGGGCAAGGTAAGCATCTCCGAACTGGCTGCCGCCTGCGCCCACCGTGAGATAACCATCCGCAAAGGAATCGAATGGTTTGTCAGCCAGGGCCAAATTGACCTTGTATCTCATGAAGGTCTCTCAGTAGAATTGGCAAAAGGTGATCGAAAACCAACTGGTTCTTTGACATCCGTTGAAGGAGAGTTAAAATATTTGCTTCAAGAGACTGCTGCATTCCGCTCTTACTATATGCGGACTGAGCCAGGCCTGTTAATTCGATTGTAAAATTGGTACAAATGATAATATCACCTCGCATAAACTGGGGCATGTTAGGTACAGCCCGGATCAATCAGGCTATGATCGACGCTTTGAAAAGTGCAAAGTATAGCAGGCTGCTGGCTGTAGCTAGCCGCTCGCTTGAACGTGGAAAAGAATATGCTCACCTAAACAACATCGCTCACGTCTATGGCAGTTATGATGAACTGGTGGCTGACCCGGATGTTGATATTATTTATAATTCGCTTCCCAATCACCTGCACGCCGCCTGGTCAATCAAGGCAGCCCAGGCTGGAAAACATGTCCTATGTGAAAAACCTTTTGCACTTACAACCACCGAGGCTAAAAATATGCTTGCGGCTGCCCGGGAGAACAATGTCCTTCTAACCGAGGCTCTCGTTTATCGTCATTTTCCACAGACCAAAAAGGTCATGGAGATCATCCACGAAGGACTTCTAGGAAAAATCCAACTGATGCGCAGTAGTTTTTCTTTTACATTGACACGACCTGATGATTTCCGCTGGAAACCGGACCTGGGTGGAGGAAGCCTGTGGGATGTCGGCTGTTATCCGGTCAGTTATTTGCAAATGGTCGCGGGTGTTGCTCCATCAAGCTTGCATGGCTGGCAGATCACCAGCCTTTCTGGTGTAGATGAAACCTTTGCCGGACAACTCAGGTTTGATGATGATTTGATCGCTCAATTCGATTGCAGCTTTAGCTTACCGCGCAATACGTATATGGAAATCCGCGGCTCTCTCGGAACCCTGGTCATCCCCAATCCGTTTAATTCGTCACAGGAAAATCAAATTATCCTGCGCCGGGGTGAAAAAGAGATAAAATTTTCTTTTGAACCCCACAACCGGTTTCAATATCAGGTTCAAGACCTGGAAATTTCGATCCGGGATGGAAAACCTCCTCTTATTTCCCCAGAAGAAAGCTGCCAGATTGTTGCCACCCTGGAAGCCCTGGCTAAATCTGCCCGTGAAGACCCTTCTCTTCCCAAAAGCGAGAGTCTGTGTTAAACTTACGTCCGATATGATCAGTAAATCATCAACGATTTACTGTCTTTCCGCTCTCAGAATCCCTACGGTGATAGCTGAGGGCAATCCCGAGGAAAGGAGGTTTCCTGTATGCGTGACTATGAAGTTGTTTTTATTGTCCATCCTGACCTGGACGAGAATGCTCTGAAAGGCGTTATCGAGAAGGTACAGACTTGGATCACCGATTCTGGTGGTTCGGTTGTAAAGACTGATAATTGGGGCAAGCGACGTTTGGCATATGAAATTCGAAAGCAGCGTGAAGGCCAATACGTTTTTATTCAAACCCAGATGGCACCCACCTTTACAAACGAATTGGAACGCAACTTGCGGTTCCTTGAACCCGTGATGCGTTTCTTAATTACTGTAGTTGAATGACTTTCCTCATCAGACTGCATCAACTTACAGTGTTTTAAGGAGTGAGCGATGAGCCGTGGTTTGAATAAAGTCATGATTATTGGTCACCTGGGCCGAGAGCCAGAAATGCGTTATACACCCACAGGCCGTCCCGTTACAACCTTCTCGGTTCTGACCAGCCGGTCCTGGAACACTGCAGATGGCGAGCGCCACACCGAATCCGAATGGTTTAATGTAGTTACCTGGGGAAACCTGGCAGAGATTTGTAAACAATATCTGATCAAGGGGCAGCAGGTCTACATCGAAGGTCGGTTACAGACACGCCGTTGGGAAGATGCTGAAGGTGTCAAACACACCAGCGTGGAAATTGTGGCCAGTGAAATGATGATGCTCGGCGACCGTCGTGAATCAAATCACCCGCAGTCCGGAGAAACAGTCGAAGCAATCGATGAAACAGAAGTAGATTTTCCCTTCTAATGGAGTGTTAAGTTATGTCAGACGATATGAATGTCGAAAGTGAGCAATCCTCTTATGGCCGGCACTACGTCGCCAGGCCTAAGATTTGCCAGTTCTGCGCCGATAAAAACCTTATGATCGATTACAAGCAAGGCGATATGTTGCGCCGTTTTGTAACTGAAGAGGGTAAGATCCGCCCTCGCCGCCAGACTGGCACCTGTAGCCGCCACCAACGTGAACTTGCACATGCCATTAAACGTGCCCGCCACCTGGCTTTACTCCCCTTCAAGGCAGAGCCTTGGGGTGATAATTTACATTAATCTTTTTAATCAATAATCGGGGCATGGGGTGAATGCTCCATGCCCCTATTTTAATTGAGGTCGCCCTTATGGCAAAACAACAAACCCCGAAAGTGGTGTCCAAGAAACACCTGGCCCGGCTTGAGAGGGAAAGACTGCAAAAACGCTATCTCTTAATTGGCACGATTGTTGTGGTCGTGCTGGTGGTTGGCGTCATTATCTATGGTGTTCTTGATCAAACTGTACTGGTGGGGTTAAAGCCAGTCGCGAAAGTTGGAAACCAGACAATCACTACCAACGATTTCGTGTTACGCACCAGTTATGAACGCTCCAGGCTCGTTCAACAATTTGAAAGCACAATACAGTTCGCCCAATCCTTTGGCTCAGATCCCACATTCGCCAGTTACTTCGCCAGTACACTGACAGATATCCAGACCAAGCTCGCTGATCCCGTAACCTTTGGGAATTCCGTGCTTGATACCATGATCGACGATATTACGATATTAAATAAAGCCAAAGAACTCAATCTCAGCGTGTCTGATCAGGAAATTGATAATGCGCTTCATGAAGGCTTTGGTTATTTCCCCAATGGCACGCCGACACCATCGGTTACACCAACCGAATTCTTAACGCCTACCCTGTCATTAACTGAAAAGGCCCTGGTAAGCCCAACCCCTACTCCCACTATTGCCCCAACCAGTACCCTTGAGCCGTCAGCTACCCCGCTGCCTGCCACGCCAACCCCGCTGGTAACAACTACCCCAACCGTTCAACCGTCAATTACTCCCACCCTTGAACCCAGTCCGACACCGACCCCCTACACCCAGGAAGGTTATAATACAGAATTTAATAATTTCCTGACGCAGTTGAAGACTATCAAATACACGGAGAAGGATATCCGGGCTCTTGTCAGTATGCAGCTACTCCGCAAAAAAGTCTTCGATGTAATAACTAAGGATATGAAACCTGAAGAAGAGCAGGTCTGGGCCCGGCATATTCTGGTGAAAGATGAAGCAACTGCCCAGGATGTCATCAAGCGATTGAAAGCCGGTGAAGATTTCGGAAACCTGGCGAAAGAACTCTCCCAGGATACTGGCACTAATGATATTGGTGGCGACCTGGGTTGGTTTGGCCGTGGCAAAATGGTAGCTCCATTTGAAGATGCCGCTTTCAAGCTGGCAGTTGGACAGATCAGCGATCCCGTGAAATCAGATTTTGGTTACCACGTCATTCAAGTATTAGGTCACGAGATTCGTCCAATTTCCTCTGCCGATTTTGACACGCTTAAGCAGACCACGTTTACTGAATGGTTGAAATCTTTTTCTGCTAAAGAAACAATCAACCGTTATGCTGATACCGTGTCAAAAGTCGCTCCAGCCACACCGGCAATTCCGGACCAAGATCTACAAGCGCTGCAACAACTACAGCAAATACAACAACAGCAACAAGCGCCGGACCTGACACAACCAAGCCAGGAATCTGGAACTCCCCAACCAACCCAACAGTCAGGGACACCCGAACCAACTACGCAGCCGTAATAGACAAAAAAATCATGTGGGTATGACACCCGCATGATTTTTTATTTAATAAATGACTCTCCCCGGGTTGAAAAATCCGTGCAAGAAAATTTGTGGGAGGGTTACTCCACCATTTCTTCATTAACTTCATCCAGCTTCAAGCTGATTATCAGACTGGTTGAATCTCGTCCCATTGTTACCCCATAAATCACGCCAGCTGACTGGACTGTATTGCGATTGTGCGTGATTACCAGAAATTGAGTCTTTTGGCTGAGTTCAATCAATAATTCGCAAAACCGCCCTACGTTGGCTTCATCCAACATGGCATCTACCTCATCCAGAACACAAAATGGCGTAGGCGAAA
>Ga0315282_10014852_pt1 | contig 11554 bp, 6 predicted proteins | sample YL17G07_20_MG_FD_203693 | JGI IMG/M metagenome (GOLD analysis project Ga0315282, IMG submission 203693) | Sediment microbial communities from Yellowstone Lake, YNP, Wyoming, USA - YL17G07_20 | ecosystem: Environmental > Aquatic > Freshwater > Lake > Sediment | place: USA: Wyoming | collected...
GCGCCACTGGGGGGTGGTGCTGTTGCGCGACCAGAAGACGCGGGCGAACACCACTTTGCCGAGCATGCCGGCGGCCACCATCTGGCGCGCCTTCTGGTGCACGGGGGAGCTGCGGCGCTGCGTGCCGATCTGCACGATGCGGTTGTGCCGCCGGGCCGCCGCCACGATCTCCGGGCTCTCCTCCAGCTTGTGGGTCATGGGCTTTTCCAGGTAGATGTCCTTGCCGGCGGAGAGCGCGTCCACGGCGATTCGATGATGCCAGTGGTTGTGAGTGGCGATGATGACCGCGTCGATGTCTTTGCGGTCCAGGATGCGGCGGTAGTCGCCATAGGATTCAGCGCCCGGCGCCGCCAGCGCCAGCCCCTTGGCCAGCGTTCCCTGGTAGAGGTCGCAGACCGCCACCTGGGCCACGTCCGGCAGCAGGGCCGCCGCGGTCATCAGAAACTGCCCGCGGTTGCCCGTGCCGATTACACCGGCGCGGATGCGGTCGTTGGCACCCAGCACCCGCTGCAGGGACGCGGCGGTCAGGGCGCCCATCATCACTTCTCGTCGCGAAGCTTTCATTCCAACCTCCGATCGCTTGAAAGTCGTCGATTGCGCAGGTATTGGCCAATCCTCCTCGTGGGCCTCATCGTGGCATCTCTTGATACGCAGCCGCGATCAGCTTGCCAAGCGCACCCTCAGGCTCGATGCCGCAAACCTGGCGCAAGGCCGCGGCCAGGCCGCCGTCGCGGATGATCTGCTGCAAGCGGACGGCAGAGGGGTCGTCCGGGCAATCATAACGCAGCGCGGCGGCGATGCCGGTACCGAGAGCGGCGGGCGTAATGCCGTGTTCCAGCGCCAGGCAGGCGGGACCCACCAGCCGGTCGTGCCGCCCCAGCTTGCGCATGGGATCGCGCGCGTTGCGCTCGAGGGGATCGACGATTTCACGCCTCTGGTACTTGGCGATGGCGGATTCCGCGAAGCGCCGCTGGTCCTCCGGGTCAAAACCGAATTCCCGGCAAAGCGCGGGGGCAACTTCCTGGGAGGCTTGGCGCGCCACCGCTTCCAGTTCGGGGTCGTTGGCGGCATCGCTCAGCACTTCATACCCCTTGAGGCGGCCGATGTAGCTGATGACGGCGTTGATGGCGTTATAGGTAAACAGCTTGCGCACCAGCCCGCCCTGGAAGTTCTCCTTGGGCGCCAGCCCCAGGATGCCGGGAACCGGGCCCACGAATGCCTGCTTGTCGGCGGGCAGCTCCCACATGTCCTGGGCTTTCAAAGCCAGCGGATCCCGGTTCTGGAGGTCCGGCGGCGGCTCGATCACGGAACGCAGCACCATGGTCTCGACGATGCCCACATTGTTGGCGCACCACTGCGCCTCGACCGGCGCGAGCCGTTCGGCAATGAGGCGCCGCAACCACTGCCCGGGCTGAAAGTAGTTCTCGCAGAGGATCACGTTGACCGGTTCTGTTCTGCGGCGCAGCCCTTCGGCCAGCAGCGGCGCCATTTCCGGCAGGTTCGGGCCGCCGATGGAGACGAAGATCACCGAAGCGGCGGCAACCCTGGCGGCGACGGCCTCCGTGTCGCCGCAAGCCAGCACGCCGAAGCCCTCGATGACCATGCTTTTTTCCGGCGCCCCCATGATCTCGACCGTGTACCGGCCGCGCCGGCGCAGGGCCGCCACCAGTTCCGGGCTCTTTTCGACGAACGTGACGGCATAGCCGGAGAGCGCCAGCAGGTGGGCGATGAACCCGCGGGCGATCTTTCCGGCGCCAAAAACCACGGCTCGCTTATCCAGCATGGGCATGGAGGGCCTCGGAGCGGCCGTTGGCGGCGCCGGCGAACCAGCCTTGCAAGGCCGGATAAAGCCGGCGGTAGCGCTCGAAGGAGTCGCGGTAAAGCCCGGCGCAATCGGGGTTCGGCTCGACGCGTCCCTTGAACCGCACCATGGCGCGGGCCGCCTGGTCGCAAGACGAGTAGCGGCGTGTGGCGACGGCGGCCAGGATGGCCGCGCCCAGCACGCCCGTCTGTGGGCACTTCGGCAAGCTGATGGCCCGCTGGAGCACGTCGGCTTTGATCCGGTTCCAGAGGACAACGCGGGCCGCGCCACCGGAGACAATCAGGGGATCGGAGCCGCTGGTCGCGCGGCAGTCCACCAGTTCCAGCACCTGGCGCAGGCTGAAGGCCACGCCCTCCAGGATGGCGCGCACGAAATGCCCTTCGCCGTGCCCGGAGCGGATGCCGATGAATGCTCCGGAAGCGAAGGGGTCCCAGATGGGGGCGCGCTCGCCCTCCAAGTACGGCAGGAACAGCAACCCGTCGGAGCCGACCGGGGCCCGCCTAGCTTCCTGGAAGAGGCTGGCGAATTTGCGCCGGAAGGCCTGGCGATACCACTCCAGGGAGCCGCCGCCACAGGACGTAACACCGTACAACAACTTGCGCCCGGGAAGAAACGGAGCGCAAACCAGCTCCGGCACGCGATGATCGCGCTCGACGACGGCGCCGATGTGCTCGCTGGTGCCGGTGATGTTAAAGGCCTGCCCCTGGCTCACGGCCCCGCTGCCCAGCACGCAGGCATTCAGGTCGTTCCAGCCCACCGCCACGGGAATGCCCGGCGGCAGGCCGGTCTCCCGCGAGGCGGCTTCCGTGACCCGGCCGATGATCCCGGCCGCATCGAGAATCGGAGGGATGATGGATTCGGGCAGGTCCAGGCGCGTGAAGAGCTGGCGCGGGACGCGGCCCGTGGCCAGATTCACGATGCCGCGGTTGCTCGAGGCGTCGCTGGCCAGTTCCCCGGTCAAGCGGAAATTGACGTAGTCCTTGGCCTGCAGCAGCCGGTAGGCATTGTCCAGGGTGCGCGGCTCGTTTTTGCGGAACCACAACAGGCGCGGCAGCGGCCAGGTGGCGCCCGGAGGAAGATCGATGCCGAGATGCCGGTGCAACTCGCGGCGGCTGAAGGCGCCGGCGATCTCTTCGACTTCGGAGATGGCCCGGAGGTCCTGAAAACCGACCGCCGGCCGCAGCGGCGCGCCGGACCTGTCCACGAACGTCAGGCTGGAGATGTGTCCGGCGGCGGCGATGCCCAGGATGCGCTCCCGGCGCACCGACGCGGTCACCCTGCGGATGCTGGAGACCGCCGCCCGCCACCAGAGTTCCGGGCCCTGCTCCTTGTACGCCGGCCGCGGCTCGTGCGTGGGGTGGGCGCGACCGGCGATGGCCACAGCGGCCCCATCCAGGGAGAACAAGCCCACCTTCGTAGAAGACGAGCCGACGTCGATGCCTAACACGTACTCCATGCGCATGACCGATCTCGGTTTCACGCGGAGGACTGCACGACCGCCCTCTCGCCGGAGCTGCTGGCCTCGCCGGATTTCATCAAGGCCGTCTTCGTCTTGGGGCCGGCGTCTGGCGCCGGAGAAGGTCGCGTTCCGTGTCCGTGAGGTGGCGGCTCATGGCCTCCCGCGCGCCCTCCGCGTCCCCGGCGCGGATGCGCTTGTAGATCTGTTCATGCTGCCGGGTGCGCAGCTTCACCATGCGCGGGCCGGAGAACGTTATCAAGCGGCTCTCGCGGAGCAGGTCGGCCAGCGGCTCCAGCAGCACCAGCACCACCGGGTTCTGCGAAGCGCGGGCGATTTCGGCGTGGAAAGCCACGTCGGCATCCACGTACCCTTCCGGCGCGCTGGGCTTCTGCCGCATGGTTTCCAGCGCCCGCTCCATGCCCCGCAGGTGGCTCTCACTGCGGCGCTCCGCGGCCAGCCCGGCAATGCCCACCTCCAGAATCTTCCGGACCTCGACTAAGTCCTTCAGCACGTCTCCCCTGCGGCGCAGCAGCAGCTTGAAAGTCTCGGTGAGCGGACCCGCGTGCGGCTCCTGCACGACCGTGCCTCGGCCGCGCTCGATGCGCACCAGGCCGCGGCTCTCCAGGAACTTGATGGCCTCCCGGATCACGGTGCGGCTGACGCCCATGTCTTTGCACAGTTCCCGCTCGGTCGGAAGCAGCGACCTCTCGGGACAATCACCGGAGATGATGCGTTCCGACAGGATTCTCGCCACCTCGCGATGCAACGGCTCGCGGGCCTTGATGATGGCTGGTTTCATTGGAAGTAACATATCATACCACCCGCCCGGCTGGTGGCGCCTGCAACACAAGTAACCGGGCAAGGAGCCGAAGGTGCTGGAGATCATCGATATTACAGTCCCGATTCATGAAGGCATGGTGGTCTGGCCTGGTTCGCCGTCAAGTGAAATTGTGCCAGGGCGCCGTCTCTCCGCTTCCCAGCGGGGGCCGGCCCGGCAGGACGCAGGTTCGCGCATCTTGGCAGGCCGCCGGCCGGCGTGACATGATACCGCCGCAGGATTCATGCCAAGGCGGAGGTGCTAGACATGCTGACCCGAAGGAGCTTGATGCAACTGGCCGCGGGGACGGTGGCGGCAACCGGGGCCCGCCCGAAAACGGCGAAGGCACGCGAGGATTCCAAGGCGGGCGGGACGCCCGCGCTTGCAGGCCGCCCGCCGAACATCCTTTTCATCATGGCCGATCAGATGACGCCGTTCATGACCGGCCCTTATGGCCAGCGGGCCGCCATCACTCCGAACCTGGACCGGCTGGCGCAGGCCGGCGCCGTGTTCGACAACGCCTACTGCAACGCCCCGCTGTGCGTCCCCAGCCGTACGTCGATGTTTGCCGGGCGCCTGCCGGCGTGCCTGGAGGCCTGGGACAACGCCTCGGAATTCAAGGCGGACGTGCCAACCTTCGTTCATTACCTGCGCTCGGCCGGCTATCACACCGCCGTTTCCGGCAAGACGCATTTCATCGGCCCGGACCAGTATCACGGGTTCCACCAGCGGCTGACTCCCTGCATCTATCCCACGCACTTCGCCTTCATGCATCCCTGGAGCAAGGGCCCGTACTGGATCGAGGGCACATCGATCCAGGTGGGGCTGGCCAAGCTGGGACCTTCGGAGGTCAACGGGCAGATCGATTTCGACGAGATGGCGTTCGGGCGGGCACTCGAAAAACTGCGCCAGTACGCGCTGCCGGCCAACGATAAGCCGCCGTTGTTCCTCAACGTCTCCTGGACGCAGCCGCACGACCCTTATTGCGCGCCGCGCAAGTACCTGGAGATGTACCGCAATGTCGAGATCCCCATGCCCAGGCCGTACGGCGACATCCGCAAGCTCAGCCCGACGTATGAATGGGTGCGTATCGTGCACGGGCTCGACCGCGAGACGCCGTCGCCCGAGAAGGTGCGCGAAGCGCGCCGCTGCTACCTGGCCATGTGCACCTGGGTGGACGACCGCATCGGACAATTGCTCGACGAACTCGAGCGCCTGGGCCTGGCCGGCAACACCATGGTGGTCTTCACCAGCGATCACGGCGACATGATGGGAGAGAAGGGGCAGTGGTTCAAGCGCATCTACCTGGAGTGGTCGGCGCGGGTGCCGCTGATCGTGCGCTGGCCCGGCCGCGTGCCGGCCGGCAAGCGCGTGGGCGCGCCGGTGTCGCTGGTGGACCTGTTCCCGACCTTCACCGAGGGGGCGGGCGTGCCGCTGCGCACGCGCATCGACGGCCGCAGCCTGCTGCCGCTGCTGGACGGCCGCGAGGAGGGCCGCGATCGCGAGGTGATCGGCGAGTACTTCGGCGAGGGCACCATCGAGCCGGTGCGCATGGTGCGCCGCGGCGATTACAAGTACATCACCGTTAACGGCCACCCACCGCAGCTTTATGACCTGAAGAGAGATCCCGACGAGACCATCAACGCCGCCGGTCGTTCCGAATACGCGGCGGTGGAGCGCCAGCTCCGCACCCGCGCTGAGAAGGATTGGGATGGACCCGCCCTCAAGCGCAAGGTCATGGCCAGCCACGAGGAGCGCGACTTTCTCCGCTCGATCAAGGGCTACATGGGACCAAACCTCTGGAAACCGGACGTCAGCCTGCCCCTCCTGGCCGATGACGCCGCCTGGAAGTAAAGTAGCGCAGCCTTCAGGCTGTGCAAGCAGTTGCCGGCCGCAAATCTGCAACCTCTCCGCGGTACCAAGCGCGTGCCTGGCCCCGGCCGGGTGGACGCCGGCGGTACAGCGTGGTTCGCAGCCGCCCGGCACTCGCTTCCCTCTGACATCATCCACTTGACATCATACCACTTGGTATGATCTCATTTCACCCCGGAAGAATGGGTCGCAGTCCGTACCTGTTCTTTTTTCAGTCTTGGGATCGCCCGCTTGGAGGGTCGTCATGGTCAGGTCATGCCTTGTTCTGCTTTCAGTTGTGTCGTTGCTGCTGCTGCTTCCGGCGGCGCATGCGCAGAACCCCACCGCGACGCTGGTGGGCACGGTGCAGGACGCCAGCGGCGCGGTGATTCCCGGCGCCACGGTCGTCGCGCGCAACATCGCGACCAATCTGCGATGGACCGGGGTCTCCGGGAACAGTGGCGAGTTCACGATCCCCAATCTGCCGCCGGGTCAATATACGGTGACCGCGGAGAAGGACGGCTTTCGCAAACTTGAGGAGAGCGGACTCGAGCTGCAGATCGATCAGACGGCGCGGCTGGTGCTAACGCTCCAGGTCGGGGCCGTCAACCAGACCGTCGAAGTTCAGGCCGAAGTGCCGGTGCTGAATACCGCCAGCGCCGCCACCGGCGATGTGATCGTGAGCCGCGAAATGACCGAGCTGCCGCTCGACGGGCGCGACTACACCGACCTCGCCTTTCTGGTGCCCGGCGTGACGCCCTCGGCGCAGGGCAGCAATAGCGGCAACATGAACATCAACGGGGCGCGCCCGGACAACTCCAATTACCTGGTTGACGGCTTCTCCAACCAGAATCCGCGCGCGGGCGGCGCTCTGGCCAAACCATCGCTCGATGCCATGCAAGAGTTCAAGATGCAGACCTCCAGCTTCTCGGCCGAGTACGGGCGGCTGGGCGGCGGCGTCATGAACATGGCGCTCAAGACGGGCGGCAATCAACTGCACGGCTCGGCATTCGAATTCGTGCGCAACGACATGTTCGACGCGCGCAACTTCTTCGATGCCGGCAAGTCGAAGCTGCGGCGCAACCAGTTCGGCGCGACGCTGAGCGGACCGGTCTACCTTCCCAAGCTGTATAACGGCCGCAACCGGACTTTCTTCCTGTTCAGTTGGGAAAGCTACCGGGAGATCAACGGCGACAACCGGCTCGGCGTGGTGCCCACCGAACTGGAACACAACGGGGACTTTTCGCAGAGCAAGAACGCGGCGGGGAAAGTGGTTACCATTACCGACCCGTCGGCCAACAATACGGCCTTCCCCGGCAACAAGATTCCGGCGGCCCGCTGGCATTCGGTAGCCACCAAGCTGATGCCCTGGTACCCCATGCCCAACCGGCCGGGGCAGATCAACAACTTCGTCGTCAACGCCAACAACACCAGCGATTGGGACAGCCTGCTGGCCAAACTGGACCATCGCGTCAAGGACAAGGGAACACTCTCTGGGCGCATCATCCGGCGCAACTCGAACTCGGCCAATCCCTTCTCCGGAAGCGACCTGGGCAGCTTTGCGGATATCACAAATGCTACGCCCTTTTTCGGCGGCCTCAGCTATACCCACATGTTCACGCCTTCCATCATCAACGAGACGCGAGCGAACGTGAACCTGGGCGGGAACCTCGAAATCAGCGTCCACCAATATCACGATTGGAACAAGGATCTGGGCATCACCGGCGCGACCACCAACCCGAATATGCTGGGGTTCCCAAAATTCAATATCACCAGCCTGGGCAAGATGCAGCTTGCCGACAATGGGTCGGCGCCGATGAACCCGGGAATCCATACCTATGAAGTGGGCGATACGCTGACCTGGGTGAAGGGCAAGCACTTGATGAAGTTCGGCGGGAGCTATTTCCGCTTCCAGTTCTTCATGCCCACCAACGGCAGCGTGAACGGCCAGTACAATTTCCGCGGCAACTACACCGGTCAGGCGCTGGCCGATTTCATCCTGGGGCTGGCCGGCGACACCACGCGCCGCCTCGGCTGCATCAAGAGCTACTTGTTCAACAGCACCTACGGCGCGTTCGCCCAGGACGATTACAAGCTGAGCAGCCGGCTGACGCTGAATATCGGGCTGCGCTACGAATTGATGCCGCCGCAATACGAGAAATTCGGGCAGTACGCCAACTTCATTCCGGCGCTGGGCAAGCTCATCATCGCCAGCGACCGCACGGTGCCCAACTTCCGGCAGATGATCGATTCCGCCGGTCTGACCGGAAAGGTGGCGCTGGCCAGCGAGTACGGACTGCCGCGGGCGCTGGCCTACACCAATTACAGGGACTTTGCGCCTCGCTTCGGCCTCGCCTACCGCCTGGGCAACAAGACGGTGGTGCGCAGCGGCTACGGCATCTACTACGGCCAGTCGATGACCAATACGTTGCGGCGCGACTTGAGCAACGTGTTCCCCTTCACCCTGAGCCAGACGTTCACCAGTGTGAAAAATAACCCCGCCCAATGGATTTGGATGTCGAACCCGTTCCCGGACGCGCTGGCCCAGAACGGCGGCACGACCGACGCTAATGCCATCAATTACAAGGCGCGCCCACAGTACATCCAGCAGTGGAATTTCACGGTGGAACGGGATCTGGGCCGAGGGGTTGCCCTGGAAATGTCCTATGCCGGTTCCAAGGGCACCCATTTGGGATTCCATTACGAGTTGAACCAGCCTTTTTACGTTACTGCTTTGAAAATGCCGAACGGGAATTATCCGCGGCCGTTAACGCAATTCAACTCCATCACCTATTACGATTTCGCCGTGGACTCTTCGTATAACGGCGGCACCATCACGGTGCGGAAGCGCCTGAGCCGCGGCGCGTTCTTCCGCGCCAACTACACGTTCTCCAAGTCTATCGACGTCGGTTCACAATTCGCCGACAATTCAAACGGCGGCATCGGTGGCGTGCAGAACGCGCGCGACTTCGGTATGGACCGCGGCCGCTCCGACTGGGACCGCAAGCATGCCTTCACCATGAGTTTTGTCGCCGACCTGCCATACCGACGGATGTTTCTGCCCGAAATCGCCGCCAAGGCGCTGTTGCGTGGCTGGCAGTTGTCTGGAAGCGGGACCATGTACAGCGGCCAATCGTTCACGGTGCAAGCCAACAGCCAGAAGCTGAACCTGGGTGAGGCCAGCCGCCCCGACCGCATCGCGTCTGGCACGGTGCCCAACCCCGGCCCGGACGGTTGGTACGACATCAGCGCATTCCCGCTCGTTCCGACCGGCTCGTTCCGTTGGGGTAACGCGGGACGCAACATCCTGGACGGCCCAGGCCAGATCAACTTGAACCTCGCGTTGATGAGGAACTTCCAGGTGCGGGAACGCGCCAAACTGCAGTTCCGCTGGGAAGCGTTCAACGCCACCAACCACACCAACTTGCGGCTGCCGGTAGTTACGGTGAACGTCTCCAACGCCGCCACTATCACCGGCGCCAATGCCTCGCGCAGCATGCAGTTCGGTCTGCGGTACCAGTTTTAGCCTTATACCGGGCCCGATGTCGCCCGTGACATTGACCTACCGCCGGCGGGCGGGCTTGACCGACCAGCCGCCGACGCTCCCTGAACAAACCCGCCCGGCTTCAGGCGCAGAAGCCTGCGCTGCCCGCATGTCGCGCAGGGAGGCGGTGGGGTTCTGCTATACTCAGCCGGCAAAGGAAGAATCTCCGGAATGGGGGAGCACGGGAAGGGAGATGCCAATGCAGCGAACCATCTCATTCACGCTCAACGGGAAGCCGACCCGCGTGACGGTCGATGACCAGCGCATGCTGCTGTGGGTGCTGCGCTCGGACCTGGGCCTCACCGGCACCAAGTTCGGCTGCGGCGCCGCCCTTTGCGGTGCCTGCACGGTCGTCGTGGACAAGGAAGCGGTCCGATCCTGCTCGACTCCGGTCAAGGACGTGGCCGGCAAGCGGGTGCTCACGATCGAGGGCCTGAGCCAGGAGGGGCGGCTGCACGCCATCCAGGAGGCGTTTCTGAAACACCACGGCTCGCAGTGCGGCTACTGCACGCCGGGGATGATCATGAACGCCTATGCGCTGCTGCAGAAGACGCCGCGGCCCACGCGCGCCCAGATCATCCAGCACATGGACGACAACCTGTGCCGGTGCGGCTCGCACCATCGCATCCTCAACGCCATCCAGGAGGCCGCCGGCGCGATGAAAGGAGGCGCCCAATGAAACGCGACGATTCGAATTTCAAGAGCGGCATCGCCGAGGGCGCCGGCCAGGACGGCAGCGGTGAAAGCACCGTCCCGGACCTGAGCCGCCGCCAGTTCCTGGCCCTGGCCGGGTCGGGCCTGTTCGTGTTCTTCCCGACTGATCCGCTGGAAGCCTTCCAGGAGCCGGAGCGGCTTCCCACCCGGCAGGGTTACCCGACCGACTTCAATGCCTACCTGCGAGTCGGCCCGGACAGCCGGGTCACGTGCTTTGTCGGCAAGGTCGAGTTGGGACAGGGCGCGATGACGTCGCTGGCGCAGCTCCTGGCCGAAGAGCTGGATGTGGCGCTGGACTCGGTGGACATGGTGATGGGCGACACCGACCTCTGCCCCTGGGATATGGGCACCTTCGGCTCGCTCAGCATTCGGCAGTTCGGCCCGGTGCTGCGCGGGGCCGGGGCCGAAGCCAGGGCCGTGCTGCTCGAGATGGCGGCCGAGCAGCTCCAGGCACCGGCCAGCCGGCTGCAAGTGAAGGCCGGCGTGGTGACCGATCCCTCGGCGCCGGGCAAGCGCGTCACTTACGCGCAACTGGTTCAGGGCAAGCGCATCGAGCGGCACCTGGAGAAAGTGCCGGTGAAACCCGTGTCCGCGTTTCGCGTCGTTGGGCAATCGCCGCGGCGCAAGGATGCGCTGGAGAAGGTCACCGGCAAGGCCCGCTATGCCGGCGACTTCGCGGTTCCGGGGATGCTGCACGCGCGGGTGCTGCGCCCGCCGGCCCACGGCGCCACCTTGCGGGACCTCGACACCTCCGCCGCCGAGAAAGTAGACGGCGCGCGCGTGGTCCGGGACGGCGACTTGGTCGCTGTGCTCCACGAGCGGCCCGACCTGGCCGACAAGGCGCTGCGGCTGGTCAAGGCGCGCTTCGACCCGCCCCAGCCCTCCGTGGACGACAAGACCATCTTCGACCACCTGCTCAAGACCGCGCCGCAGCCCCGGCTGGTGGGCGAGAGCGGCAGCCTGGCCGAAGGGGAGAAGCTGGCCGCAAACATTGTTGAGGAGACCTATCTCAACAGTTACGTGGCTCATGCCGCCCTGGAGACCCACTCGGCGACGGCCACGATCGAGGGCGGCAAGGCCACCATATGGGCCTCCACCCAGACGCCGTTCCCGGTGAAGCAGCAGGTGGCGCAGGCTCTGGGCTTCACGCCGCAGAACGTGCGCGTCATCACGCCCTACGTCGGCGGCGGCTTCGGCGGCAAGAGCGCCTCCCGGCAGGCCGTGGAGGCGGCGCGCCTGGCCAAGCTCACCGGCAGGCCCGTCCAGGTGGTCTTTCACCGCGACGAGGAGTTCTTTTACGATACCTTCCGGCCGGCGGCGGTGGTGAAGATTCGGGCCGCCCTCACC
>Ga0315282_10014853_pt1 | contig 11554 bp, 7 predicted proteins | sample YL17G07_20_MG_FD_203693 | JGI IMG/M metagenome (GOLD analysis project Ga0315282, IMG submission 203693) | Sediment microbial communities from Yellowstone Lake, YNP, Wyoming, USA - YL17G07_20 | ecosystem: Environmental > Aquatic > Freshwater > Lake > Sediment | place: USA: Wyoming | collected...
GAATTTTCCCGGTTGATCGGGAAGGCGACCGTAGCCCTCAATGCCCTTATCAAAGAATGTTTTGAACATCAGAAGTACACCGATACCATCTGGAAGCTCATCTTGACAATCCATGACCTCGAGGATCAGGGCGACATGGCCTACGAACGGGCCATCCGGGCGCTCTTCATTGAAGAGACGGACCCCCTCAAGGTCATCAAGTGGAAGGACATCCTGGTCACGCTCGAGTACATCATGGACGTCTATCAAAAGTTGAGCAACACCATCGAGGGCATCGTCGTCAAAAGCGGCTAGGGATGGTCAGCTGGAGCCTCGGCTTTATCATCTTTGTCATCGCGGTCGCCCTCATTTTTGATTTCACCAACGGCCTTCATGACGCGGCCAACTCGGTGGCCACGATCGTCTCGACCAGAGTCCTCAGCCCCAAGCTGGCGGTCATCTGGGCGACTTTTTTTAATTTTGTGGCCTTTCTCATCTTCGGCACTCAGGTCGCGCACACGATCGGCACGGGGCTGATCGATATCAAGATTGTCGATCCCTTGGTTATCTTGGGAGGGCTCATCGGAGCGGTCTCCTGGAATCTCGCGACCTGGGTTCTGGGGTTGCCCTCGAGCTCTTCTCACTCTTTGATGGGCGGCTATTTGGGCGCGGCCGTCGCCAAAGCGGGTTTCGGCGTCGTCATCGTCAGCGGCTGGGTCAAGATCATCATCTTCATCGTCCTCGCGCCGGTCCTGGGAATGGTCCTCGGGAACCTGCTGCTGATCATTACGACCTGGCTGGTTTACAGAAAGCCGCTCGCCATCATCAATGTTTGGTCCAAGAGAATGCAATTTATTTCGGCGGCCCTCTACAGTCTCGGCCACGGTGGGAACGATGCCCAGAAGACGATGGGAATTATCGCCAGCCTGCTCTTCTCCGGCGGGCTTCTCAAAGAATTTCGTGTGCCTCTCTGGGTTGTCCTATCGGCTCATGCGGCGATTGCGACGGGCACCTTGACGGGTGGCTGGCGAATCGTCAAAACTATGGGCCAAAAGATCGTCAAGCTTCGGCCGATCGACGGCTTCTGCGCGGAAACCGCGAGCGCGGCCAGCATCTTTCTGGCCACGCATATGGGCGTGCCGGTATCGACAACCCACGTCATTACCGGGGCCATCGCCGGAGTGGGGGCGGCCAAAAATGTCGCCGCTGTCAAGTGGCAGGTCACGATCAGGATTGTCTGGGCCTGGATACTGACCATCCCCATGGCCGCGCTTTGCGCCGCCCTCGTCTATCAGGGGCTCAAGCTGCTTGACTAGCGATCCCGACGCGGGCGGAGGGAAGTTTCCGATGTCTCTCGATTCGTGGCCCTGACTCTGAGTCCCCAAAAAATGAAAATGCGGAAGAGCCGACGGCCCTTCCGCATTGTTTAGGTTAAGAAACGAGTCGTATCAAACCAATCCCTGTTCCATCATCGCCCGTGCGACCTTGAGGAAACCTCCGATGTTGGCGCCGTTGACGTAGTTCCCCGGAGTGCCGTACTCCGCGGCAGCTTCATAGCTGGTCTTGTGAATACTCTTCATGATCTGCTGCAGGCGGCTGTCGACTTCTTCCTTGGGCCAGCTCAGCCTCATGCTGTTCTGACACATCTCGAGCCCCGAGGTCGCCACTCCTCCGGCATTCGCGGCTTTCCCGGGAGCAAAGAGTATTTTCGCGTTGAGGAAGATCTCGACGCCTTCGGCCATGGTCGGCATGTTCGCGCCTTCGACGACGACGTAGACTCCGTTCTTGACCAGGTTCTTGGCATCCTTGGCGTTGATCTCGTTCTGGGTTGCGCTCGGGAAGGCGCAGTCGGCCTTGTGATTCCAGAGGGGATTAAAGTCGGAGTCTGGACTAAAGGGAGTATAGGTCACGCCTTTGAACTTATCGGCGTATTCTTTGATCCGGCCGCGGCGGACATTTTTCAGGTCCATAATGAAGGCCAGCTTCTTCTTGTCGATGCCGGCCGGGTCGTAGATATATCCGTTGGAATCCGAGAGAGTGACCGCTTTGCCGCCCAACTGATTAATCTTTTCAACGGTGTATTGGGCAACGTTGCCGCTTCCTGAGACCAAACACATCTTCCCGGTCATGGTCTGCTTTCTCGTGGCCAGCATTTCGGCGGCAAAATAAGTTGTTCCGTAGCCCGTGGCTTCCGGCCGGATCAAGGAACCGCCCCAATCCAGGCCCTTTCCGGTCAGAACGCCCGTGACCTCGTTTTTCAGCTTCCTGTACTGACCATAGAGGAAGCCGATTTCCCGGCCGCCGACTCCGATGTCTCCCGCCGGGACATCCGTATCAGGTCCGATGTGCCGGTAGAGCTCGTTCATGAATGCCTGGCAAAGCCGCATGACCTCGTAATCACTCTTTCCCTTGGGGTCAAAATCGCAGCCGCCTTTTCCACCCCCCATGGGAAGTGTTGTCAAAGCGTTTTTAAAGACTTGCTCAAAAGCGAGAAACTTCAAGATCCCCAGTGTTACCGTCGGATGGAAGCGGAGCCCGCCTTTGTAGGGTCCGATGGCACTGTTCATCTGGATCCTGTAACCCCGGTTGACGCGGACCTCGCCCGCGTCATCCATCCAGTTCACCCTGAACATAATCACCCGTTCCGGCTCCACAATCCTTTCCATGATTTTCGCTTTGCGGAACTCGGGATGACGATCGAGGACCAGGGAAACGGAATTGACAACTTCGAGAACGGCCTGATGGAACTCGGGCTGGGCGGGATTCTTGGCAACGACTTCGCTCATAAAATCAGAGACATAATTACTCATCGGTTCTCCTTTCTAAAAAATTTCACACCTATGATAAAAAGTTGGCTTCATATCCGTAATTTTTACAGAAGAAATGTTATGGATTTATTTGGTTTTTGTTTAGATTTGAATAAAAAACTCTTTCGGAAATTCCCGCTCTTAAGCCTCCCGCGACAGATTCTTAAGTCTCCCCCGTGCCTTCCTTGACATTTAAAATGGCTCAGGGTATTTAATAAAGAAGAGGATGGCTGGCAACTTTGCTTTCCAGTCCTGATTTCGGTTTTTAAGGGAAGGAAAACTCGATGAGCCACAAACCGTTTAGCTCGTTTGAAATGGCCCAGTCTCAATTCGATAAGGTCGCCGCCTGGCTCGAACTCGACGAGGCCACGAGAGAACTCCTGCGCTGGCCAATGAAGGAATATCAATTCCTGATCCCCGTCCGGATGGATGATGGCCGGACAAAGATCTTCAGGGGCTTCCGCGTGCTTCACAATGATGCCAGGGGGCCGGGAAAGGGCGGCATTCGCTTTCACCCTCAGGGGACGATTGACACCGTCCGGGCGCTGGCGATGTGGATGACCTGGAAATGCGCCTTGATGGATATCCCTTTGGGGGGAAGCACCGGAGGAGTCATCTGCGAGCCTCACAACCTGACGTTGAGAGAACAAGAGCTGGTCTGCCGCGGCTGGGTCCGGCAATTGCACAGGGACCTCGGTCCCCAAATTGACGTTCCCGCCCCGGAGGTCATGACCGGCGCCCAGCACATGTTGTGGATGTTGGATGAGTACGAGGCCCTGACGGGGAAGAGGCTCCCCGGGTTCATCACCGGCAAGCCCGTGGGATTGGGTGGTTCCGTTGGCCGGCTGGAAGCGACGGGTTTCGGGCTTGTTTTCATCCTGCGGGAAGCGCTCAAAGAGATGGGAATCCCTCCCGAAGAGACCAGGGCCAGCGTCCAGGGATTCGGCAATGTCGGACAGCACGCCGTCCGGCTCTACCAGCAGATGGGGGGAAGGGTGACCTGTGTCTCTTGTTGGGACCAAAAGGACGCGACCTCGTACTCTTTCAAAAAAGAGTCGGGTATTGATCTTGAAGCGCTCCTGAACATAACAGACCGGTTCGGTGGGATCGACAAGAAAAAGGCTCTCGATTCAGGCTACGAGGTGCTTCCGGGGAGCGCCTGGCTCGAGCAGGATGTCGATATCCTGATTCCGGCCGCCCTGGAAAATCAAATCTTCGGGGACAACGTCGGGCTGATCCATCCGAGAGTCAGGGTCATCGCCGAAGGGGCAAACGGCCCCACGACCGCGGAGGCGGATCAAGCGATCAGAGAGCGGGGCATATTTCTCGTGCCGGATATCTTGGCCAACGCCGGGGGCGTCACCTGTAGCTATTTCGAGCAGGTCCAGAGCAACATGAATTATTATTGGGAGAAGGATGAGGTCCTGGGCAAGCTGGATGTCAAGATGACGGCGGCCTTTGATTCGGTCCTCGAGCTGTCGAAGAAAAAGGGCCTGTCCATGCGAGAGGCGGCCTTTTTTATCGCCGTCGCTCGAGTCGCTCAAGCCTGTCGCGATCGGGGCTGGGTCTGATGGCCCCGTTAGACGGTTTTGATGCCAAAGAAGACTGAAAAATCATTTCCCGGGAACCTGATCCCCTTCGATCGTCATTTTTTCACGGGCCGGGAGAAATTCACTCTCATCGGTCGAGGATCGCTGGGCGGGAAAGCCCACGGCCTGGCCCGGATGAAAGAAATCCTCGACGCCAAAATCAGTCCTCTCTTCGGTCCGGATATTCAAGTTGTGATTCCCACTCTGATAGTTATCACCTCGGACTTCTTCGATCACTTTATAGAGCAGAACGACCTGTACGAGATCTCCCTTTCCAAGCAGCGCGACGACGCGATCGCCCAGGCCTTCCAGCGCGCCGAGTTGCCTGCGCAGCTCGTCGGCGACTTGAGGGCGCTCATCGCCCAGGTCCACACCCCGCTGGCCGTCCGGTCGTCCAGCCTACTCGAAGACGCCATGTTCGAGCCTTTCGCCAGCGTCTATGCGACGAAGATGATCCCCAACAATCAACTCGACCCGGATACCCGTTTCAGAAAGCTCGTGGAGGCCATTAAGTACGTTTACGCTTCGACATTTTTCGGAGATGCCAAGAATTACATGCTGGCCACGAAGCACACCACGGCCGATGAAAAAATGTCCGTTATCATCCAGGAAGTCGTGGGGAGCCGTTTCGGAAATCGTTTTTATCCTGATATCTCGGGCGTCGCCCGGTCCTACAATTTTTATCCCCTGGGCCATGCCAAACCCGGTGACGGCGTGGTGATTCTGGCGCTCGGGCTGGGCAAGATGATCGTCGATGACGGAATCGGCTGGTCCTATTCGCCGGCCTATCCGCAGGCCAATCCCCCCTATGTCTCGATCAGAGAACTTCTGGAACAGTCCCAAACCGAATTCTGGGCCATCAACATGGGCCCCCCGCCTGAATACAACCCGATCAAGGAGATAGAATACCTGCTCAAGTTCTCACTGGAAGACGCGGAACGGGACGGCGCTCTCCGCTTCATCGCCTCCACCTACCGGCTCCGGGACGACAAGATCGTCTATGGAATCGCCGAGAAGGGGGCGCGGATCATCGATTTCGCCCCGATTCTCAAACTGGACCTCATCCCCTTGAACAAAATGCTCCGGGTTTTAATCAAAGCCTGCGAAGAGGCCCTGGGGAGAATGGTCGAGATCGAATTTGCCATAAGTCTCGACGAAAAGAGGGGAGTCCCGGCCCGCTTCGGTTTTCTCCAGGTCAGGCCGATGGTCGTCTCCGAAGCCAAGGTGGATGTCTCCCAGGCCGAGTTGACCGGCGCAGGTGTGCTCGTCGCCACCGACTCAGCCATGGGCAACGGTATTCTGGACAATATTCGGGACATCGTCTACGTCAAGCCGGAGAAATTCAGTCCCCACAGAACGGAAACGATCGCCGGGCAGCTCGAGGATCTCAACCGCGAGTTGGCGGCTTCTCATGAGCCCTATGTTCTGATCGGGTTCGGCCGTTGGGGATCTTCCGATCCTCAGGGGGGGATTCCGGTCAATTTCGGGCAGATCAGCGGCGCGCGGGTCATTGTCGAGTCGACCCTGCCCGAGATGAATTTCATGCTGAGCCAGGGTTCGCATTTTTTTCACAACATCACGAGCTTCCGCGTTCTCTATTTCTCCGTCCCCCATTGGGAAAAATATTCCATCGATTGGAACTGGCTGAGAGAACAGAAGGCCGTTTCCGAAACAGAGTTTATCCGCCACGTGAGGCTCTCCGCCCCTCTGAAAATCAAGGTGGACGGAACGACGAGCCGAGGAGTCATCTCTCATGATTGACCAACCCAAGAACATCGATAACCTGATCTGGTTTCTCTCCGAAAGAGCCAAGGAGCTCAACTGCCTTTACAAGATAGAAGAACTCTTGAACAAGCCGGACACGAACCTCACCGACATCTGCCGCGGCGTCATCGAAGCTGTTCCCCCCGGCTGGCAATATCCGGATATCTGTGTCGCCAGGATCACTCTCGAAGGACGCACCTGCCAATCCCCGAATTTCAGGGAAACGCCGTGGGTGCAGTCTGCCGACATCGAAGTCCAAGACAAGAAAATCGGAACCCTCAGCGTCTATTACACCGCCGAGATGCCCCGGGTGGACGATGGCCCGTTCCTGAAGGAAGAGACCAAGTTGCTCGGAACGATCGTCGACCGCCTCGGCCACTACATCATGTACGCGAGAATGAAACAGGTTTACCAAGATTACCAGGTTGCCAGGCGGGAGATCACGGAGCACAAGGACGAAGAATGGCGCGTCGCTTTGAATTTTATGCGCCAGACCAATAAAAATCTCTTCCTGGATATTTCCCGCCACATGCTGAATTTTCTCTGCTGGAGCGGGATCCAAGAAGCCGAGCGCCTCCTGCAGAAAACGGCCCTCGGGCAACGAGGCCGGGGCGAACGGGTCCTGGCCGATGAGAATCGCCCCGATCAGAAGAACGCGGTGCCCTTCAGCGATAAGCTCAGCGATGAAACGTTCAAGCTCGCGGCCAAGCACCTGACCAGTGCGCAGATTCTGTCCAACATCCAGAAGTGGATTCAGGAAGATAGGCTGAGCTTCTTGGTTCAGGTTGTCAACCGCAATCTCCCCCTGGGCAAGGTTGTCGACGCCATCCGGCGCTATCACCACATCGCGGCGGAGGGAATCGAGCTGCCTCCCTCGAGCAAGCGGGGCGTCCAGGTCTCTCTCATCCAGCGGTTTCTCTCGGCCCGCCAGGAATTCATCAACACGGCGGTTGATTTTATCGATATCGATGATTTTTACGAGGTCCTGGATCACATCGTTTTTTCTCCAGACAGCCAGGGGAAGCTGGGCGGGAAGAGCACCGGTTTGTTCCTGGCCAAGCACATCATCCAGAAGTCCTCCCAGGCTTCTGATGATCTGGGGGACATTAAGGTTCCGAAAACCTGGTACATAACCTCGGACGGATTATTGAGTTTTCTCAGCCATAATAATCTCAACGAGGTCGTCGAGCAGAAATACAAGGACATCAATCAAGTGAGGCTTGAATATCCTCACGTGGTCCAGACCTTCAAGAATTCTAGTCTGCCGACCGAGATCATCCAGGGCCTCTCCGTAGTCCTGGATGATCTCAAGGACCAACCTCTGATCGTCCGAAGCTCCAGCCTGCTCGAGGACAGGATGGGCTCATCGTTTTCGGGGAAATACAAGAGTCTGTTCCTGGCCAACCAGGGCAGCAAACGGGAGCGCCTGGAGGCGCTGAGCGACGCCATCGCCGAGGTCTATGCCTCAACCTTCGGGCCTGATCCGATCGGCTACCGGAACGAGCGCGGGTTGCTCGATTTTGCCGAGGAAATGGGGATCCTGATCCAGGAGGTCGTCGGAACCAGGGTCGGAGATTATTTTATGCCCGCTTACGCGGGTGTGGCCTTCAGCCGCAACGAATTCCGGTGGTCGCCCCGGATCAAGCGCGAGGACGGCCTTCTGCGTCTCGTCCCGGGGCTGGGCACGCGCGCCGTCGACCGGACGAGTGATGACTATCCGGTCGTGATCGCGCCCGGCCAGATCGGCCTCCGGGTCAATGTCTCGGTCGACGAGATTTTTCGCTATGCTCCCAAGAAGATTGACGTGATCAACCTGAAAAAGAACGTGTTTGAGACGATCGAGATCAAGGAGCTCCTGCGGAAATTCGGATCCGAGATACCGGCGATCGAAAAGATGGTATCGATCTACGATGGTCAGCGCATCAAACAACCGCTGGGGAAAAACATCGATTTTGCCAAGGATGATCTGATCGTCACCTTCGAGGGGGTTATCACGAGCACACCGTTCATTCCCCAGCTGAAGTCCGTGCTCAGGTTGCTCGAGGAGAAACTCGAGACGCCGGTGGATATCGAGTTCGCTTCCGACGGAAAAAACTTTTACCTCTTGCAGTGCCGGCCCCAGAGCTACCTGGAAGGCTGCGAACCGGCCCCCATCCCCAAGGACCTGGCCAGAGAAAAGACTCTCTTTTTCAGCAACCGTTATGTTTCCAACGGCCGCGTGCCGGATATCACGCACATCATCTATGTCGACCCTCAGGGGTATGACGAACTCGAAGATGAGGCTTCTCTCCTGGCCGTGGGGCGCGCCGTGGGCAAGCTCAATAAACTCCTGCCGAGGCGGCGGTTCATTCTCGTGGGACCAGGACGCTGGGGCAGTCGGGGAGATATCAAGCTAGGGGTGAAGGTGACTTATTCCGATATTTCCAATACCGCCATGCTCATCGAAATCGCCCAGAAAAAGGGGAACTACCTGCCGGACCTTTCGTTCGGGACGCATTTCTTTCAGGACCTGGTTGAAGCCGAAATACGGTATCTGCCCCTGTACCCGGATGAAAATAACACCCTTTTCAATGTGCGCTTTTTCAAGGAATCAAAGAACATTCTTCCCGAGCTTTTGCCGGAGTGTGTCCTACTGGCCGGCGCCCTCAAGGTGATCGATGTTCCCAAGAGCACGGGCGGGCTTGTCTTGAGGGTGCTCATGAACGCCGATCAGGACGAGGCGGCCGGGATATTGGTTGATCCGGCCGCAGCAACGCAGGTTCCGGCGGTTGCCAAGGAGCGGGAAGGGAAGTGGTCGGAAAACCACTGGGCCTGGAGGTTGCAGATGGCCGAACACATCGCTTCACGGCTCGATCCGCTTCGTTTCGGCGTCAAAGAGTTTTATGTGCTTGGCAGCACCAAGAACGCCACGGCCGGCCCCCAGAGTGACATCGATGTGCTGATTCATTTTCAGGGGACGCCGAAACAGCGCCGGGAACTCATGCTCTGGCTCGAGGGCTGGAGCGTCGCCCTGGACGAAATGAACTATCACAAGACCGGGCACAGGTCGGAGGGTTTGCTCGATATCCATCTGGTCACTGACGAAGATATCGCCAATAAAGAGAGCTACGCCATGAAAATCGGCGCGGTCTCCGACGCCGCTCGACCCCTCCAGATGGTGAAGCCGGGTGGCCGGTCTAGATGAGCTGACGGGTCGCGGCTTCGAGGTTTTCAGGATCGAATCGAACCAGGGCCAGCTCCGGGCCGTCGTGAGCGGCCGAAAAGCAGTGGGTTCGGCCGATGAGATCCCGCCACGCAAGTGACAGTCTGGCCGATTCATGGATGTGGCCGTGCAGGGTGAGCAGCGGCTGACGGGCTTCGATGAAGCGCCGGATGGCGATGCTTCCGACGTGAGGGTCCAGGGGGACGTGGTCAATCTTTTTGCCCTCGAGAGCGGCCAGGTCCAGGGTTGTCATGTAAGGTGGCGCGTGGAAGAGGAAAATGGACCGGTCCAGGTCTTCTTCTTCGGCCAGATGGGAGAGCTCATCTTGAATCAGCTTGTATCTTTTTTCTTGATCTGAGACCGGAAAGGACCGAGCCCCTTCCTCCGGAGAGATACAGCCGGGGTCCACGTAGCGGGACACGTCGTACCGCTCCCAATCCTTGAGCCGGAAGGGAGTCGGCGGGACACAGGCATAGCCGTAAACAGAAAAACTTTTGAAATTGACCTTCCTGTTATGGATATACTGCCACACACCCCGGCCCTCGGCTTCGACCAGCGCAGGCTCTTCGGAACGGGGATCGTCGTTCCCCATGATGAGAAAAATCCGCGGATAGAGGTCCTTGAGCTCACCGCGCAGGAGGAGCATTCGCCCGAGGAGATATTCACGGACAAAATCCCGAGGGGAAAAGCCCGAAGCAGGCGAATAACGAAGCGGTAGGAAATCCCCTCCCATGAAGACCGCTCCGGGGACCTCATCCCTGATTGTCCGGAAGAGTTTCTGGAAGCGATCAATGTGGCCGTGCAGGTCAGAGACAAAAAAACAATCTGTCATTCGTGTGATGAGGGATCGGTCTCGGCCTCAAATTTGTACCCAACGCCGCGAACGGTCTTGATGTGCCTCCTCGCCCCGCCCAGTTTCTTTCTGATTCCGGTGATTTGATAATCAACCACTCTCTCGGTGACCGAGTAGTTGTCCTCACGGACGCGGTCCAGGATGCGGGACCTGGTAAAGACCTGATTCGGCTTTCCGGCCAGCAGGGAGAGGATATCGAATTCGGTTTTGGTGAGGTTGATTTTTTCTCCGGCGACGAAGACTTCGTAAGCATCCAGCCTGATCGTCAGGCTATTGAATGCGAGAAAAGTCCTCTCCGCATTTTCCGATTTGGATTTCCTCCGGAGTAAGGCGTGGATGCGGGCGATCAGGATCTGGGGCTCGAACGGCTTGATAACATAGTCGTCCGCGTATTCTTTCAGGCCCAGGACGACGTCCTCGAGCTTCCTCTTTCCGGTGAGCATAATGATGAAGATATTGGCCGTCTGGGGGTCTTTTTTCAGTATCTGGCAGACTCGGTATCCGTCCATCCCCGGAAGAACGAGATCGAGGAGAATCACGTCCGGTTTTTCTTTTCGAGACAGGATGATGGCTTCTTCGCCGCTCTGCGTGCAGAGGACTCTGAACCCCTCCCTGTCGAGAATAAAGGCGAGGCTCTTCTGGAGGCTCAAATCATCTTCAACTAACAAGACTTTTGGCAGATTCCGGTCTTCGTCCATGAACCTACCAATTTTATAACTCCTCCCTAACAAAAATCAAACACAATCCGAACAATCCCCTATTGCCTCGCTATGGGACGACGCACGGCGGATGAAGTGTCCTCACGGATTTTGCATGGAAGGAAATCGCTTGGCTTCCATACCTGTCCACATCGTGTCGCACCCGATTGGAATGGACCGGACGAAACCATCTCTGAGCTATGAAAGAAGGTTTCCAACTCAAAACGTAGAGTCTTCAATTGATCTGGGTCGAGTCCGACTTCCGCGACCTTTGAAACACCGTTGTTAAGCAGTTCGAAACTGAGCGGATCCTTTGCGAGGCCGCTCATGCCCCACGTGTCAAATCATTTATCTAGGTAACCGAGATTCGTTCAAAAGGGCCTTCCGTTCTGATATGATATGTGTCTTTCTCAGTCCGTTTCCTAAAGGACAGCACCATGAACGAAGTGAACTGGCATTCCCTGGATGTCCCCGAAGCCCTGGAGGCGCTCGCGAGCGACCCCCACCGCGGCCTCGCCGACGACGAAGTCGCCCGCCGGCTGGCCGCCCACGGCCCGAACGAGATCAGGAAGGAAGAGAGAGTCTCGCCGTGGACGATTTTCCTCGGCCAGTTCAAGAACATCCTGATTATCATCCTGCTCGTCGCCACGGCGCTCTCCGCC
>Ga0315282_10014854_pt1 | contig 11554 bp, 9 predicted proteins | sample YL17G07_20_MG_FD_203693 | JGI IMG/M metagenome (GOLD analysis project Ga0315282, IMG submission 203693) | Sediment microbial communities from Yellowstone Lake, YNP, Wyoming, USA - YL17G07_20 | ecosystem: Environmental > Aquatic > Freshwater > Lake > Sediment | place: USA: Wyoming | collected...
ATGGTGCCCGCCGCCAACCGTCGAGCCCGCTGAGGGTGTCACCCTCAGTATGGGCGTCATCCATAGATGCTTCAACCATGCCATTGATGATCCTACCTGTTCGATAAACGCTTCGTATAAGTACCAACAGCCGATGGGACACTTCGAATACGGCGTGCGCCCTATCATCGAAGAACTTCTCAATAAGTTCGACCCAACCAAATGCTTCCTCGTGGACTACGTAGTCGACTCTTCGAATTTTGCTCGCAGCATAATGACCCCATGGAGGGGACGCCTGCCTAACAACGGTGGCACCGTGCAGCGTGATATCCAGTATTACCACAGTGTGGGCATCCTTTCTATCTGGAGCTTTGTAATCTTTGTGGATGACCGCTACATGCAACGCTTCGTATCGCCCCTAATCTACCAATGGGGGGATCTACTGTGGAACCCCAAGGCGGATTTGCGTGCGGGGCTGCGTGACTTTTGTCTTCATTACCTGGGCGATGAGGCGTTGCAGGTCGTATTCCCCCTGGAGGAAATCACGGATACTAGAGATGCCACGAGGGAGCAGTGGCTGGATCAGAGTGCCCGTATATCAAAGGCGCTGGCAGTTGTGCGCGAGGCAGCTGCAGAGTCACGAAATGATCTCTACCGCCAGCGGTTGAACCTGCTGGCAGCGGAGCAGGAACACTGTTTGCGAGCGATCGGCGAGTTAATGAGAGAACCTATCCATTATTAGATTGAGCCGAGTAGCATTACATAGTAGTGATCTTTGCAACGTCCCGAACATCTGAAGGACAATGGCAAATAGCAATACACTCATCGACTTACAGCCTGGTATGTGCTAGAACTTCGTGTTTAGGGATAATCATTTATGGTAAGGTGTGAGAATGATTGAGACCGATAAGAAACAATCCCTTTTGCTTAATGTTGAGAGGGATGAGAAAATTCTCTCCCTGCTAGCAAGTCAGGGACCTCTACGAGTAAGAGATTTGAGTAGCATACTTGGAGTGAGCGAGCCGACGGTACGTCGCGATCTGGCTCGTCTAAGAAAATACCATCAGATTCGACGTGTGCATGGTGGTGCCATGCTGGAGAGTGAAACCATTTTTGAACCACCGGTTCTTCTGCGGAGGTCTCTAAATAAACAAGAGAAAAAACGAATCGGTAAGGCTGTTGCCGACCTCATTGGCGCCGATGAGACGATTATACTGATGGGCGGTAGCACTACTCTCGAGATAGTCCCCCATCTAAAAGGCAAGAGCAACCTAACTATCATCACTGATTCGCTGATGATTGCAAATGTGCTCGCCAAGCAGGGAGACACCTGTATCATTCTCGGCGGCAATCTGGTCTCATCGGAACTCACGGTAGAGGGTCATCTCACTGAGCTTTGCCTGTCAGAGCTTCAAGCCAACAAGGCGATCATTGGGGTGCGGGCCGTCAATTTCGAGCAGGGCTTGATGCTCGACCGCCTTGGCGAGATTGGGACTTTTCGTGACTGCATAAGGGTTGCCCGCGAGGTGATATTGGTCGTTGACCACAACAAGTTCGGCGCGGTGGGAACTGCAGTGTTAGGGCCGCTGACAATGGTACAAACCGTCGTCACAGATGTTGAAGTGGAACCTGATATTCCGCTCCGGATGGGCAAACTGGGTATTCGCGTGATCCTAGCTTAAACCAAAATCTCTGTAGGAAGATATTTTGACATGATAACTCCTCGTTCACTCTACGAATGGTGCCAAGTCCCATATGACAAACTTGAGTCGGATCCGAGTTGCAAGATCCCTTTTCGCTTATGCCTCGACTCTGCCGAGATGGGGGAACTTATGGCACACGAGCTTGTTGAAGAGATCCGCGCGCACAATGCCAGGGGCGAAAGCACACGTGCCATAATACCTTGTGGTCCGGGATGCTGGTATGATCCATTCGTCAGGTTGGTCAATGCAGAACACGTCGATCTACACCGACTAGTAGTCTTCCATATGGACGAATGCCTCGACTGGCAAGGTCGAGAGCTACGTCACAGCCATCCCTACAGTTTCCGAGGTTTCATGGAGCGTTATTTTTATAATCCGATCAACCCAGAGTTGATGGTGCCTGAAGAGAACCGTTATTGGTTGAACGCCAGTAACATGGCACAAGTTGCAGAAGCCATATGGGCGAAACCCCTTGATATTACCTACGGCGGATGGGGACAAGATGGCCACATCGCCTACAATCAAGCGCGGCGTCACCCGTTTAGCCAGGTGACTATCGAAGAACTGCGCAATTCAACCATTCGCCTCCAGGAAAACAACATTGATACCGTCCTAGCATTGGCCCATCGCACCTTCGGCGCAGCTTACCAGTTTGTGCCGCCAATGTCGGTAACACTTGGCATGAAGGAATGCCTGTCTGCGCGCAAAGTTCGCCTGTTCAGCGATACAGGTGCCTGGAAGCAGACAGCCTTGAGGGTAGCACTCTTTGGACCCGTGACATCGGAGTACCCAATAACGTTACTTCAGGAACATCCCGATGCGCTATTAACCGCGACTGTAGAGACGGCGCGTCATCCAATCAGTGAACATCCCGAGTGGGACCTGGGAGTGTAAAGATTTTTAACCACAGATGAACGCAGATAAAACACAGGTAATAAGAAAAAAATTCGTTCTTTTTTTTCCTGTTCTTAACTGTGTGAATCTGTGGTTATTCCAATATCTGTGGTTTAATTCCTCCCTATGAAACCTTTATCCTACCACCCTGACGCTCTACGCTACCGCGCCCTGCTCGGCACTGGCGGCATCGGCCGCGAAGAAAGCCGTTCCGGGCATTTCCTCGACCATCGCGATTATTGTAAACTGCATATTGTGGCCCATTACGTCAAAGTCTTCCTCGACAGCCCATTCCCGGTCTTTCCCATCAGTAAGGTCGGCCAGGACGACGGCGGCCAACGCCTGCTGCAAGAGATGCAGGAGGTTGGCCTGGACGCCCGCTTCGTCGGCGTTGCCCAGGGCGCTCCCACCCTGACCTCTATCTGTTACCTCTATCCGGACGGCACAGGTGGCAACCTGACCCTCGACCACTCGGCCTGCGACCTGGTCGACAAAACCACTATTGACACGGCCGAACCCCTTTTCGAACAGCATCGCGGTAAAGGTATCGCCCTGGCTGCGCCCGAAGTGCCCCTGGCGACGCGCCAGTACCTGCTGGAAAAAGCCGGCGCTTATTCCTTCTACCGGGTGGCTTCCTTTACCATGGGCGAAATGGATGCCCTGCGCCAGTCCGGCATGCTGGGTATGATCGATTTACTGGCTTTGAATCTGGAAGAAACCATCGCCCTGGCGCAGATTGAGCGCTCGGAGCGCACCGAGCGCACCACCGTCCACCAGGTAGTGGCCTGGATGCGCACCCAAAATCCGCACCTGGCTCTGTCGATCACGGCTGGCAAAATGGGAAGCTGGTTCTGGGACGGTTCCGGCCTGCATTTCACCCCTTCCATTGCCTTTCCCGCAGTCAGCGCAGCCGGCGCCGGCGACGCTCACCTGGCCTGCCTGATCGTGGCGGCTGCACTGGGTATGCCTCCCGAGGCCGGCGCCTTCCTGGCCAGCCTGGTCGCCGGTATTTCTGTGAGTTCCCCACACACCATCCACCCGTACCTGGATGCAGCTCTGGTCCGAAATATCATCTGGGAACGCGGCATCCAGATACCCGATTCACTCCGTTCTTACCTGGAGGTATAGATGACCAGAATCTCCCGGTTCAACATGGTGGGCAACCCGCCGCAAATTCACGCTATGACCGACGAAATGTTGGCCGCCCAGGCCCAATGGTTGCCGTATTTTAAGTCCTAAGACTTATTTGCCATTTCCCCCCTTCCCCTACGCGTGGGCGCACGCCGTCATCGGCGTGCACCCTCAGGGAGACCTTAAAATCCATTTTTCCCAAGCCCCCGGTGGTGACATTGGCCCAGCGCTTGCCGCGTCACCACAACCCGGCGGCACATTGGGGAACGAATTTCACTTGCTGCTACCATAATGAGTTTATAATACGTCTGATTTGAAATATAACTGAAAAGCTGGAAGAATCGCAAAGGGTGACCGGATTATGGGTAAATTACCGCCGGACGTACTTGTTTAATCAAATCTCAGCTAATGATCCGACGATTCTCATTTATTAATAAATTCTCCATGTGGAAAAATAAGGCTCAATGGGATTTTCCGTGGAAGGACCCCGTTCAGCACGGCTATTCCCAGAAAACCAAAAATAAAGTATTCGATAAGAGGAATCTGATTCCGGTTGTTACCGTATTCATTTTTTTCTTTGTCTACGTTTTAGGCGGGTCATTAATTTATAAGGATTACGGGGTTTCTTCAGATGAGCAAATTGACTATATCAGGGGGCAGATAAATTACAATCGTTTCATCGGAGGAAGCCTGGCTGAATTTCAGCAAGGATGCCAATATAAGGATACGATTTGCTATTACCCTCCTTTATTTAGCATGCTCTTATATTGGTATGCTCACACCGGCGATTCACAAACAATTTATTGGGCCCGCCATCAACTGACCTTTACCTTTTTTGCGTTTTCTGTCTTCATATTTTTCCTGATTGGGAAGAAGATATTCAAGGATTGGAAGCTCGGATTATTGGGCTCCCTTTTTCTCATTATCAGCCCGAGGATTTTCGCCCATTCCTTCTACAACCCCAAAGACATCCCCTGCCTGAGCGCCTATATCATTACTATCTTTACTTTATTGTGGCTGCTGGAAAAGAAAAATGTCTTTACTGCCGTCCTGCACGGTATGGCGATTGGAGTATTATGCAGTATCCGCACACCCGGGTTGGTCATCATTCCGATAACCTTCTTTTTCTATTTCTTCGATCTCTTTCTGACCAAAGCTGAATGGAAAAGCTATCTTAGGGCTTGCGCCTTACTAGTTACTGGCCTTGTCATTGCTACCGTTTTAGTGTATTGGTTCACACCGATACTGTATACCGATCCAATTGCCAATTATATAAAGACCTTTTATCTCATGAAACAATACCCCTGGAATGGCTACCAACTCTACCTGGGACAAAATGTACAGGGGAAAGTCCCCTGGCATTATCCTCTGGTTTGGTTCGCCATCAGCTCACCCATTTTTTACCTTGTGCTATTCTTGTTAGGCACAGTTATTTTATTCGCCAGGACGATCAAGTCCAGGATGCGCGATCATTTTAAGTCGATGCGGGATTTTTACCTGGCTGGGACATGCGGCGTCCTTCCGATTATCATCGTTATCCTGATTAAATCCACCCTGTACAATGGCAATCGGCAACTGTATTTCGTTTATCCAGCCTTGTTGCTGGTGGCTTTATATGGGATTAAGTTCTTGATTGATGAAATTCGCCAGAAAATCCTCCACTGGCAGCTTGTGATGGCCATTCTCCTGGTCGCCGGCCTGGCATACCCGGTTTATTTTATAGTACGCTACCACCCTTACGAATATGTTTATTTTAACTCCCTGGCCGGCTCAAAAATGTCAATCATTAAAAACCGTTTTGGTTTTGATGCCTGGGGCGTATCGGTCATGGATGGTCTGAAGTACATTGCCAGATCGGACCCGCGCAGCAAAATTTATATTGCCAGAACAGATCCGAGTAACAATAATAATGTTGGAACCCAGGGAACAATCAATTTGGGTTGGTTCCTGTTACCTCCATCGGATCGCCAAAGACTGATTTTTGCCAATAACCAGCCGCCTGATTACATCATAATTACCTATGGCCATCCCACAGATACCGCCCCTGAAGGAACGGTGGTTTATTCAATTAAGGTAGGTGATTCGGATATATTAACCATCTATAAAATAGGAAGGAATTAATAAATGGACATCTCAACTATCCCGATGATCGACACTCACGAACACCTGGTCGACGAATCTTTCCGCGTCAGCCAGGAAAATGACCTCCTGGCCATGTTCCTGCGCCACTACATCACCACCGATCTGGCCAACGCTGGCCTGTCAGTCGCAAAAATTGAAGAGCTGCGCGACCCTGGCCAACCACTCGAACAACGCTGGGCGGAGCTGGAGCCGTTCTGGCGCAAAGTCGCCAATACCGCCTACGCCCGGGCGCTGGTTATCGCCGTGCGCGACCTGTACGGCATCCCCCACCTGGACCGCGAAACCATCACCGAAGCCGGGCGCCGGGTCGCTGACGCCTCACAGCCCGGTTTATACCGCAAGGTCTTTCACAAAGCCGGTATCGAAACCGCCGTCGTGCACGATCTGGATGGCATCTATGATCCCAGCCTGGATTACGGTCTTTCCATCCCCAGACCGTCCGATCCACCCGGCCTGTTCAGAAAAGTCATCAAGGGCAGCGATCTGCTCTATCTGCCAGGCAAGGCCCCTTTTTACCAGATGGTCGCAGCCCTCGGCGGCAGCCCGGTGCATTCCCTGCAAGATTACCTTAACCTGATCGACTCAGTCTTCGAACGCAGCCCGGATGCGGCGGCAGTCAAGTTTGGCCAGGCTTACCAGCGCAGCCTGTTAACCTGCAAGCCCACCTTTCGCGAAGCCGAACAGGCCTTCAACCATCTGCTCTTCTCGGCCAACCCCGGGGAATGGGCCAGCCACGCCGCCATCCGGCCGGTGGAAGATTACCTGATCCACCACATCCTCCAGCAGGCTATCCAGCATGACCTGCCTGTGCAGATCCACACCGGCCTGCTCGAGGGCAGCTACAACAACCTGGATAACGCCAACCCGCGCCACTTAATCCCTCTGCTGATGGAATATAAAGAGGTCCGTTTCGTCCTCTTCCATGGCGGTTACCCCTGGACGCGTGATTTCATCGCCCTGGGGAAGATGTTCCCCAACGTCTGGCTGGACCTGTGCTGGGTATGGATTATCAGCCCGCGCGCCGGCCGAGGCATGCTGCACGAGATGATCGAAACCCTCCCACAAAACAAGGTAACCGCCTTCGGCGGGGATTATATCTTCATCGAAGGCGCCTACGGCCACAGCGTCCTGGCCCGCCAGAATATTACGCGCGTGCTGGAGGAAAAAGTCGCCGAAGGTTGGTTTGGGGAAGACGACGCCTGCCAGTATGCCCGGGCGGTGATGTACGACAATGCCCGGCAGTTGTATATTAAAAAGAGGTAGTTTGGTTTGGGCGTGATATGCCCGGCAGTTGTATATTAAACAGAAGTAGTTTGGTTGGGGCATGATATGCCCGGCAGTTGTATATTAAGTAAATGTGGGGTAGATTGGGCATGATATGCCCGGCAGTTGTATATTAAGTAAATGTGGGGTAGATTGGGCATGATATGCCCGGCAGTTGTATATTAAACAGATGTAGTTTGGTTGGGGCATGGTATGCACGGCAGTTGTATATTAAACAGAGGTAGTTTGGTTGGGGCATCCATAATAGGCAATACTGGTCTTCCTCATCTTAATTTAATATCGCCTAGCTATACTTTTATATGGATTCAGGGAGATATTGTATAATAATCCATAGGAGGAGAAAATCACCATGAAACAAACCTTTTTTTACCTGGTCTGCCTGTTAGTAGTCGTCACGCTCATTGCCGGGTGCACAGGAACCCAGGCGCAAAAAACCGCCCAGCCTTCATCGACTGCGACCCAGGCTGCCGCCCAGGCAGCCGGGCCGACCGGCACCGCCACCATCACGACGCCCTCGGTCGTGACGGTTGGCGCGCCCCCCAGCGCTGCTCCTCCTGCCACGATAACCCCCACCCCGAGCAAGACGCCCAAGCCAACCGCCACTCAGAAATACGCCCCGTCCATCAAAACTGCCAACTACGTCAAAACCATCGACAACCCCTACTTCCCCCTGACCCCAGGCACCACATTCATATACAATGGGACAAAAGATAAAAGCCAACAGATTGAGGAAGTTGTTGTCACCAAGAAGACCCGCAAGATCATGGGTGTGACCTGTGTCGAAGTGGATGATACTGTCACAGTGGATGACAAACTCGCCGAAAAGACCCTCGATTGGTTCGCCCAGGATAAGCAGGGCAACGTGTGGTATTTCGGCGAGGATGCGAAGGAATATAACACAGCCGGCAAGGTGACCAGCACCGAAGGTTCCTGGCTGGCCGGGAGCAAAGGCGCCCTGCCAGGTATCGTTATGCAGGCTAACCCAACCACCGACTTGAGCTATCGCCAGGAATATTACAAAGGACACGCCGAGGATATGGCGCAGGTGCTCAGCCTGACCGAATCGGTCAATGTGACGAACGGTTCGTATGACAACGTCCTGATGACCAAGGAATGGTCACCTCTCGAAGCGAAGGTGGTCGAAAACAAATGGTATGCTAAAGGCGTCGGGCTGGTTATGTCCAAAACGGTCCAGGGCGGGGACGAGGAGATACAACTGACCAGCGTCACTCAATAGGTCGATAGCAGACCTTCTGCCAGACGCCTGACGATATTGATAGATATTTTCGCGTACTTTCCTGTCCCGATTCTGTTATACTGTTCTAATGTAAATATGATTCATCATGGGAGGATTGCTATGGAAAATAAAACGAGTGACAAAGCCAAGATGTTGGCATTGTTCCGCTTCTGGTGTTTTGGTACATTCATCATCATTTTCGCGGCGGTAACGGTCTATATCGGCCTGTTCGTGTCCTGGACTGAAGCGCTCTCCAGAGGCCTTCCGATCTGGGGCCTGGTGGCAGTGATGTGCATCATCTGGTATTATATTTATAAATGGTATCTGGGTAGGAAGGCCTGATCCAGTCCAGGATAACCTGATAAAGGCTTTCCGGCATCCTCGGATAGTGTAACAGAGCCCAGGCAGTTGTACTCCCTGGTGATGAATAGCGCTTGGTAATGTTATCCAGCAGTTGTCCTCCCGGATTTCATCTGGTGCTCCTGTTGAGAGGTGTAATACCTGCCTGCTGTCAGAACAACTGCCTGGTATTCATTTGCCTCAGCCGGCCAGTCAGGCAACCAGAATTTCCCAATCGAATTTTCTAAGGGAATGTGAATATCCCCGCTTTTTCCAAACTGAAGGATAGATATAATTTCGCGCTGGTGGTTGGCCGCATGCTCCACGACATGCTCGAGTAACCAGCGCACTGTCACCTATCGCCCGTCGCGCGGCGAGATGCGTCGTTTGTCCAGGTCGCCGCGCTCGCATTTTTCCAGCACTTTGCGGCAGCAACTCAACGCATCATCCAGGCGTTTGCAGAGTTCTTTGTTATCCAGCCCGGTCACCTGATACACCGACCCCGGGCAGCGGGCAGGCTGTTCACGACCCCCCACTTCTCCGATCCAGTAACGTTCTGCGCCTGCCACGTGCGATACAATCATGTTCAGCGACCCCACCCCTGGCTGCGGCGACTAGTCCAGCGCCTGTTGGGGCTGGCTGGCGATCAATTCTTTAATTTTGTCGTGCAAGCTTTCCAGAATACAGAGAAAATACGTGTAGTAATGTGCATAATCCACCTGAATCTTTCGTCCTTAAATGGGATAAATACATTCTAATCAATTCCGGTGGCCGGACAACCTCCGAAAGTATGAGAGGATACTATCCTTTAGGGCGAACAAGCTGATAGTCCAGGACCACTTTTTCCACGTTCATTGGATGCCAATCTCGAGCTTGTATTTGCGCACTTCACCCGGGTTGAGCATCTCCAGCGTGCCGTTTTCACGCTCGGCCACCCGCCCGCTCACCCGGCAGTTGGCCGGTTCCAGGCCCACGGCGTAGAAGCCTTCGCCCATCTGCTTCCATTCCACCAGCACCGGGTAATCTCGCACAGAATAGCGCAGGGCCACGCCCAACCCCTGCCCATTGTTGAAGGCCGGGTTGACCAGCTTGACCTCCACCTTGCCACGCTCATCCGGGCGCAGGTAATGATAAAAGACCTGCTCGCGGTAGCCGGGCAGCGGATCGTGGAAGGTGGTGTAGTTGTCCAGGCCGGCCCGGGCATCCTCATCACGCGGCGCCAGGGTATGCGGCGGCAACTCCAGGCGGGCAGTGCTGTCGACCAATGGGAAGCCCAGGTTGATGTGCTGTAGGAACATGTGCGGGGCGGGGGTGAAGCCCAGGTTTTCCACCTCGTCCTCCACCCAGAAGCGCGACTCCGACAGCCCGGTATAGATGCGCCGGGTAAGCTGCAGATGGTAGTTGAACATGGCTACCTCGTGCACACAACCCGAGACCCACACCACGTACTCATTCTTCTGCCACTCGCCGCCCCAGGCCAGGTTGCGCGCCGGGGCGCCGGCTGCCCGCCCATGCTGCCCCAGCTCTTCGCCGTTGTCGACGGTAGGTGAGCCCACCTGGGTCAGGCCACAGGTGGTCATAAAGCCAGCCGGCCAGGTACGCAGCCAGTTGAGCCCGTGCAGGTCACCGTAGGCCGGGTGGACCGTGCCCACGCCGGTGAAGAACGGCAGCGGCACGCCCTTATAGCGCAGGTCGATGATCGACATACCCCGTTCGGCCGCCACGGTCATCTCCAGGCCGGCGGCGTTGCGCAGGATCACGGCGCGCACGCCGCGCTCGTTGCCTTCCACCAATTCCACCGCCTGGGCCGAGGCGATCTGGCTGATATCGCCGATGCGGCGCAGCAGCTCGGTTTTCGTATACTCTTTTCCCCAAATTTTGGCCATAAGTACCTCCTAAAGAGATTCGCCACACAGTCACGCGCCCTTCAGCGCACCCGACGCTCCGCAGCGCATCCGAAGGGGTGAGGGATGGAAAAAACAGAGAAGTTTTTTTGTGATCTTTGTGGTCGATTCCTAATCTTTTTATTCTATGTTTTCTCTGTTTCTCCGCGGTGATATCTTCTTTGATCTTACAGGTCAATCATCACTTTCATGTATTCTCCGTGTGAGCCTTCGATCATCTCGTAGGCGTCCAGGTAGCGCTTGAACGGGAAGCGCTGCGTCACCATCGGGCCAAGCTGCAGCTTGCCGTTAGCCGCCAGGTCAATGGCGCGCTCGTAATCCTGCTTCTGGTACATCAGCGTGCCCACCAGGCTGAGCTCGCGGTCCTGCACGAAGCCCAGGTTCACCTCGGGTTTCTTGCCAAACACACCCACGATCACAATCGTGCTGCCTTTACGGGCGTAATCAACCGCCTGGGTGATCGTATCCTGCGCCCCCACGCACTCGAACATCCGGTCGGCTTTATCCGGGCCGAAATACTTGAGAATAGCCTCGTTGAGGTTTTCCTGCTTCGTGTTGACGGCATGCGCAAAGCCGGTCGCGTGGGCTTTATTCAGCTTGTATTCGCTCACGTCCGTGATGATCACATCCGACGCCCCGGAAGCCCTGGAAACCTGCGCCACCAGGTTGCCGATGGTCCCTGCTCCCAGCACGACCACTTTCTTGCCTTCCACCCCGCCCGAGCGCCGCACGGCATCCGCCGCCACCGATATTGGCTCGACTAGCGCCGCCTCGTCCAGCGTCATGTGCTCGGGCAGCTTGAGCACCATTTCGGACTTGACCGGGAAGAACTCCTGCGCCGCCCCGCTGGTCTGGAAGCCCATCACCTTCAGGTTGTCGCAGATGTGGTACAAGCCATGCCGGCAGGGATAGCAAACCCCGCAAGTGACCTGCGGCATGAA
>Ga0315282_10014855_pt1 | contig 11553 bp, 13 predicted proteins | sample YL17G07_20_MG_FD_203693 | JGI IMG/M metagenome (GOLD analysis project Ga0315282, IMG submission 203693) | Sediment microbial communities from Yellowstone Lake, YNP, Wyoming, USA - YL17G07_20 | ecosystem: Environmental > Aquatic > Freshwater > Lake > Sediment | place: USA: Wyoming | collected...
ATGTCCGCGACTTTGGCCGTCTCGGTCATGAAAAGGTCGTGGACGACCAGCAGGTCGAGCTTCCCCAGGGCCTCCCGGACCTTCCTCGTATTAGGGTACTCCTGAACCGGGTTAGCGATGGAGACCATCATGGCCTTGATCGGGTAGGGTTTTCCGGTCAGGATCGCCTCGGGGAAGAGAGCGGTAGCGTCCTCGACGAGGGGGAACCTGTCGGCCCAGATGGGCTTGACGCCACCAAGCCTCTCCTTGCGGGTGATGTTGCCCAACTTGTTCCCGGGATTGAAGAGTAGACCGCCTCTTGTGTCGACGTTGCCGGTGATGGTGAGGAGGATAGCCATGGCTCTCAGAGTATGGGTAGAGTTGGCGTGGTGGAGGACCCCTTCTCTCCTGTCGAGGCACGCTGGCTTAGTTGTGGCGAACTGGCGTGTGAGGTCCATTATCTGATGTGAGGGGACCCCCGTTATCTCTTCGGCGTACTCTGGCGAGTACTTCTTCACGTGCTCCCTGAGCTGGTCGAAGCCCTGTGTGTACCTGGCGACGAAGTCGGCATCGTATAGGCCCTCGGCGATGATGGTGTTGATCATCGCGAGGAGAAGGGCGGCGTCGGTCCCCGGCTTGATGGGTATCCACACGTCTGCCTTTGAGCCAGTCTCGGTGAGGCGGGGGTCAACTACGACGAGCTTGGCACCCCTCTCCTTAGCGTCGAGGATGTCTGACATGAGTCGAGGATGGCGGTGGATAAAGGTGATCGAAGGGTTCGTCCCGAACAGCATGATGAACTTGGAGTTACGGAAGTCGCTCCACGGCATGTAGGGTGAGCCGTGTGGGGTCCTGCCGAAGGTGGCGGTGTACCCAATCATCTTGGGTCCTACGCAGTAGGACCAGTTTCCCGAGTAGTTGGGTGTCCCGTAGGCGTAGCAGAACCGTTGCCAGAGCTGGTCGAGCATGGACCTCACGGAACCTTTGCAGAAGGCTAGGGAGCGGGCGCCGTCGCTTGCCTTGATCTCAGACAACTTCTCTGCGATAGTGTCGAGGGCCTCGTCCCATGTTATCCTCTTCCACTTTCCGCTCCCCCTCTCACCGACGCGCTTCAAGGGATACTTGAGCCGGTCGGGATTGTAGAGCATCTGCCTTGCGGCTCTCCCTTGGGCACAGAGTACGCCCCTGTTGTGGATGTTCTCCGGGTCGCCCTCGACCTTGAGGACCCTCCCGTCCCTCATGTAGGTGAGCATACCGCAGTCGCAGTAGCAGGCCTGGCAGACGTTCCTTCTTATCATCACGCCTTCTTTCCTAAGCAATGCGAGGGCACCGAAACAATGATCAGGGGCGTCCTCACCGTATTAAAACTGAAGAGTCAGCTCCCACTGCCCTCCATGTCCTCGACCACTTAATATCCGTGCTCCCTCGCCTCTGTACCCTATGGGTCTGGGGAGGACGGGCATAAACCGCCGCCTGGCTGAGATAGCGTTCTCCTCGGCGATCTACAACGTCGGATTCTACCTCGGCACGAGCCTCATGATACTTTACCTGGTGGGCCTAGGTTACTCTCCCTTCCTCGCCGGAGTACTACTAGCCGTCTCCAAGCTTGTCTACTCCATTGCGATGATGACAACCGGGGCACTGTCAGACAGGATGGGGAGGAAGGTGCCTATCGTTTGGGGCTTCGCCATGACCGGCGCCGCCCTGGTCGGCATGGGGCTGCTGACGAACATGGCTGCGGAGGCTGTACTCCTCCTCGTCGTCTGGTTGGGGTACGCCTTCCAGGGGCCCGCCGCCTCTGCCGCCGTATCTGACTTCGCCCTCGCGGGAAAAACGGCCATTGGCTTTGGTTGGTTCTATATGCTCCTCAGCGGCGGACAGGTGATAGGGCAGGCCCTCGCGGGAGCCACAGCGCAGGGTTATGGCTACCCTGCGACCCTGATCTTCGGAGGGGCGGTCTCTCTTGCATCGATTGCGCTCCTGACGCGCTACGTAGACCGGCGGCCAAAGACCGAGGGTGCACGCCTCGACTTCCTTGGGGACCTTAGGCACGGTCTGAGTCTCGTCAGGTCGGACGACCGCCTGGCCAACCTGATCGCGGGCATCTCCCTCCACACCCTCGGCTTCCAGATGTTCTACACCTATATCCCCCTCGTCGCGGTGGTGGACCAGGGGCTAAGCGATTCCTCGATAGGCTTTCTCCTCGCCGTCTTCAGCGGCGGGGCTGCCCTGAGTGTCTTCGCCTTCGGCGTCGTCACCTCGAGGATTGGGGGCCTTAGGATGCTAGTGTGGCACCTGGCTCTTTCCAGTCTCGTTTGGTGGGTTTATCCATATCTCTCCGGCTACGGCTCCTTAGTGGCGCTGATGGCTGTCATGGGTGTCATAGGGGCGATGGACATGCCGGCGAGGAGGGAGCTCCTGAGCTATATCTCGGAGGGAGAGGTAGGCACCGCGATGGGTGCCCTCGATTCGATCTCGATGACCGTCGGATCGCTTGGAGTGCTGGCTGCCGGGGCGTTGTGGAACCTGGGCCACTGGGTCCCCTTTGTCACCAGCGCGGTCGTCAACGCTGTCGGGATAATCTTCCTTCTCAATGTCAGGATGAGGAGCAGAGCGCAAGCCTAGCAGGATGGTACTCCCTGATTCCGCCATGAGGAATTCTATAGGCTCATCTTCTTATAGTTGGATAATCCATCCAATAGTCGGTTCGTGGCATCATGAGGTCCACCCTCGAGATAAGTGTGGTTGCGGTTATGACCGCGACCTGCGTCGCCACGAATTACCTCCTCGTCGGGGTCGTGAATGTTAAAGTCATGGACCTGATAGTCTTCGTCTGTGGTGTGAGCTTTGGCGCAGTCGTCGGCTCAAGCGTGGGTGCTCTCACCTGGCTTGTATACGGGACCATCAATCCCTACGGCTTTTCACTGCCGGTGCTCGTTTCCACGTGCTTAGGTGAGACGATCTACGGGCTAGCCGGAGGTGGACTGAGGCGTCTTGGGTTCGATAGCTCAGACAGAGTGAAGGCGCGCTTGGCTGGTGGAATCAAGTTTGCATTAATAGGCTTCCTTCTCACCACAGTTTACGACCTCTTGACTAACCTGGCATCTGCCCTCTCCCTCGGTCTGCCGATTCTACCAGTGATGGTGGCGGGCATACCCTTTGCCGCCGTCCACGAGGTGTCGAACGCGGCATTCTTCTTCGTGGGGGTAGTGCCGCTAGTCGCAGTGATGAGGAGGATACAGCTGGACCAGAATCAGGTGTTTCGGAAATGATGAGAAAGAACTCCCTGTTCGTGTGGACCACCGCCTTGTTCGTCATCACTACGATCGTGGCGGCCTATTCCTCTGTATACTACTACAATCAGGCGCAAACATACAAGGACAGCTACGAGAAGCTCTCCAGCGATCTCGCGGGGCTGACCATGCATGTGAGCATGAGGCTCGAATTCGGAAATGGGACGGTGAGATGGTTCAACGGGACGAGGGTCCCCCTCAACTCTACCATCCTCACGGCGACGAAGCTAACAGTCCCAACCGAGTACTCGGTGAGTGACCTCGGTGCCTTCGTAACGGCGATCTCGGGAGTGAGCGGGGGCACCCACCATTATTGGGGGTGGAGCTACTACGACGCGAAGGCAAAGAGCTGGGCGATGGGCCCTGTCGGGAGCAACGCGTGGGTCCTCCATAACGGCGACCTGTTCGCTTGGACGTACACCTCCTTTTAGCCTAGATGAACGAATTATCCGATTGCCCCTGGTGAACTCCTGATGGACCTGGTCACTGCCCTCGACGCTGTCGCCGAGAAGGTTGCCCCAGGCCGAACGCCAGCCTACACCTCAGCTCAGGTCCTCAAGGCGATCGAGTTGATATCGGGTTCAGGGATTGGGAGGCAGCAGCTAGCGGGTAAGCTGGGGATCGGGGAGGGCTCAGCACGAACAATAGTGAAGCGCCTGACTGCGGATGGGCTGATATCGACGACGAGGGGTGGGATGGCCCTCACTAAAAAGGGTGAGCGGCTCATCGAAGACATCCACGACAAGATCACAGGTTCGGAGTTAAAGCTCACCGGGGTCACAGTTGGCTCGTCTGACTATGCGGTCCTTGTTAGGGGGAGTTCCCGATGCGTAAGGAACGGCGTCGAGCAGCGTGATTCCGCCCTGATCGCGGGCGCGAAGGGCGCCACTACCTTGATATTCGAAGGGGGACGCTTCCGAATGCCTGGGGTTGAGGTCGCTCCGGAATCTGGGCTGAGCCGGCAGCTGACAGCGACGTTCCGGCCCGAGGACGGTGACGTTGTCATCATAGGTACCGCGGACGAATCTATAGCTGCGGAGATCGGTGCCAAGTCGTCCGCTCTGGAGCTACTAAGGAGATGCAGATGAGTCCCGAGAATGAGAGATGAAAGCTAATCCGTGAAAGCCGTACAGGGCAATGTTCAATGTTGAATCGCCAGCATCGTTCTATAGCAACTATTTTCAGTAAAGTAGTTAAAATAATGTATTGAAGTTGAACAGCCTCAAGCCCCTGATTATGGTTCTCGTTTGTGTGGCTCTCTTGCGCACACTCTCGACGGGATATGCAGCAGTATCTTCTCCACTCCTGATCGACTCCGACAGCGACTTCGTCACTAACGGATACCCCGGGAGTGGAACAGCAGATGATCCCTATCTGATCGAATCATTACAGATCGATTCAAAGGGCTCCAGGTCTAACGGGATTGAGGTTACAAACACCCACGCTTACTTCGTCGTGGCCCGTTGCGAGATCAAGGCGGATTATATCGGTATACTGGTTCAGGACGTTGCCCCAGGAACAGCTTCACTCGAGGACAATATCATCACCGGTAATACGGGAGATGGTGGAGGGATAGTGCTAGGTGCCGACGGCGTCAGGGTTGTCGGAAACACCTGCAAGGGCTTCAGCGAGGGAATCCACACTAACTATTCTGACGAATGCGTCATAGTGGGGAACGATTTGATCAACAACAATTATCACGGTCTGAGCCTGCGGTACTCTAACCAGAACATCGTCGCTAATAACACAATCATTGGGAATAAAGCCCATGGTATTTTCATAATACGGGACTCCAAGGGGAACACTATCTACAACAACACTCTCACAGAAAACGCGAGCATCAAATCCTACGAGTGGGACGAAATATACCACTTCGAAGTGAAGAGTCAAGCACTGGATGTCGGTATGGGGAACGTCTGGTCCAGTGAAGAGCTAAAGTTGGGAAACAGGTGGTCAGACTACACCGGATCAGGTACCTATCGGATTGACGGATCCGCGAACGCCGTTGACGCGTACCCGATAAGCACTGGTGAATCCGCTGAGGAGGAAAGCAAGCCCTCAGAGAAACCGGGCCAGTGGGCTGTACCGGGTTACCCCGTCGGGGCTTTAGCTTTCGGCCTTTTATTAGTAATTCTCTTGGTAGCTAGGCACAGAGCAAAATTTCGTGGATATTAGGTGGTAGCCCGGCGGAGATTCGAACTCCGGTCTAAGGGTCCAAAGCCCTCCATCCTTGTCCACTAGACGACCGGGCTCCGCACCTGAAACGGCGCGCACACGGTATAAACTCTCCGCGGGGAAACCGTTAAAACCCAGCGTCTCCCGTGAGACGCGATTGAGATGCCCGAGAAGCCGGACAGGGCCGCCCTCCGCGCCCTCGCCCAGGAGCTGGATGTCGTCGCTCAAATCGGGAAGGCTGGCCTCACCCTCGCTCTAACCGCCGAGGTCGACCGCGCCCTCGCGGACCACGAGCTGATAAAGGTGAGGTTCATAGCCCACAAGGAAGAGAGGGAAGCCCTGGCGAGGGAGCTAGCCGAAGCAACGGGCGCTGAGGTCATCCAGATCATCGGAAACGTCGCCGTCCTATACAGGCAGAGAGAAGATGTGTAGTCCTCCCAACTGTTTTAAAGCCGCCAAAGGAGCATCTTTTGAAGCAAGTTGAAGTTCGACGACACTGATGTCCGCCTTCTCCGTGACCTCCAGAAAGATGCACGCACAAACTTCGCAGACATCGCCAAGGAGTGCGGCGTCTCGGTTGACACGGTCATCAAGAGGTTCCAGCGCCTTAAGCGCAGAGGCGTTGTGAGGGGCACAACCGTCCTCCTCGACCCGAGGCGGCTCGGCCTCGACTGCCTCTCAAGCCTCCAGGTCACCGCCGAGCCCGCCCAGGTCTCCGACGTTGTCGAGAAGATAAGAGCGATGCCCGGCGTCGTCTTCTGCACACCGAGCATCGGAGCACAGAATGTCTTCGCCGTCGCGGTCCAGTCCTCTGTCAGCGACCTCGGCTCCCTCAAGGAGGAGGTCACGTCCCTACCCGCTGTGAGGGACGTCCGGGCGAGCATCTGGGTAGGGGAGGTGCTGCTCTGTCCAGAGAACTTCGAGCTGGAGAGGCTCAAGGAGGGGGCCGCCTGATGGACGAGATCGACAAGCGTATCGTCGAGTTCCTGACGGCTGACGCCCGGACTAGCTTCAGAAAGATCGCGAAGGAGCTCGACAGATCACCGGACACGGTGATTAACAGGTTCCAGCGCCTCAGAGAGAGCGGCGAAGTCCGTGGCAGCACGGTAGTCGTCGAACCCCGAGCGATCGGCTACGAAGGTATGGCCGCATTCCACATCGACGTGAGCAGCGAAGGGAGCAAATCCGATACCAGTCGGATACTGAAGACGATCATAAAGATGCCGAACATCATCGTCGCCACCAAGACGGTGGGCGACCACGATCTCCTGGCTTTAGGCGTCATCCACAATTTCGACCACATGATGCGCCTCGGCACCGAGATCGCAGCCATCCCGGGGATCAAGAACATCCAGGCCGCTGTCTGGGCTGGCGGCGGGGAGATCTGCCCTAGGTACTTCATAATCTAAGCGGCCTGCTTTTTGACGCCCCTCAGGACCCTGTAGCCGCTACCCCTCGCTAGTACCTCAGCCTCCCCGAAAGCTGCCTCGACAAGGCATGCAACCGTTCTTCCCCCCTTGTTGCTCTGTACGACGAGCTGAAGGGATCCGCCGGAGTTCAGGTGGTCGGGAGAACCGGAGACTATGGGCGAAACTGTTTTTCCGATTCCGGCAGAGATGGGCGGGTTCGTCACGATGGCGTCGAACATCTCCCCCTCAACTGGTTCATAGAGGCTACCCACCACCACCCTCGCATTCACCACACCGTTTCGCTTCAGGTTCTCCTCGGCCAGCGTCGTGGCCCTCTGATTCACGTCTGTCATAACGACCTCAAGGCGTGGACTGGCCTTGGCTGCGACTATACCGAGGACTCCGTAACCGCAGCCGAGGTCGAGGAGTCGTCCCTCGATCGGGACCATCATCGACTCGGCGAGGAGGCGGGTTCCGTTGTCAACGCGTGTGTGGCTAAAGACGCCGGAGTTCGTAGTGAACTCCAGGTCCAGCCCCCTGATCTTGGCCCGTATAAGTCCACGCTCTTCCCTCGATTTGGGATGGGGTGAAAAGTAGTGATTGGACATCCTTACCATGATTTGGGGTAGGTTCCCCGTAGCATGATGACGCGTTCGGGGGATGCTGCTATCCCGTGCTCCTCTTTACGGATCTCCTCGCCGGGCATCTCGGCGTGCATGAGTGCGACCGCCTCGTCCCTCTGCGTCATCACGGCGACCAAGCCGCCCTTCTGGATCCCGGACTCAAACCTGAGTATCCCAGGTACGGCTAACTGGGCGCCGGTGCAGAGGGCCTCAACTGCGGAGTCACGGATCCAGACGTGGGGAAGGAGGCTGAGCGCCTCCTCGACAGGGTACAGGAGCTTCATAATGGGGGAATCTTCCCCCTCCCTGTGGCGGTCCATGGCGTCCGCGATGTCGTAGAGGGTCACTGACTGAGCCTCGGTGAAGGGGCCACTCCTAACCCTGCGAAGCTCCTGCATGTGGGCTCCGCAGCCGAGCACCTCACCCACGTCGCTGCACAGCTTCCGGATGTATGTGCCGCTCTGGCAGGCCGCCCTGAATAGCCAGTTGCGCCCGTCCCCCTCGAGGTACTCGATCCTGTAGATCGTCCGGGTGCGGAGGCGCCTCGCTACGGCGGAGCGTAGTGGGGGTCTCTGATAGATTTCCCCCTCGAAGAGTTTCAGCGTCTCGACGACTTTGGTCTCGGGCTGGTCCTCGTGGGTCCTCATTATAGCGACATATTCCTTCCCCGAGTCGAGGAGAGCCTGGACACACTTAGTTGAGTCCTCCAACGTCACGGGAAGTACCCCCGTAACCTTGGGGTCGAGGGTGCCGCCATGGCCGACATGATCGAGCTCCATGAGCTTCTTGACCCACGCCACGACCTCGTGGCTCGTGGGGCCGGGGACCTTGTCCACGACCACGACGCCGCGCTTGAGCGCCTGCTGGAGGCTCCTCTCGGCCGGCGGGTTCCCGAGGGAGAAGTCGAACGCCTCCTCGGCCTTCACGATCATCTGCCTCTTCGTCTCCCATGGGACGGGCGGCATCACTTATCCCCACGAGATTCCGTGCCCCCCCTCTTAACCGTGTTGCAGAACCACTTTCGCACCACCCTAGGTACACTCACGGGAATGTCTTAAGTTCAGCCACGAAAGGGTAGCTTGAGCCGCCATTGGCCGAACCCCTCGCCGTCTCCATCGACGCAGCGAGGAGGCTCCAACTAGAGAAGCAGGGCATCGGAGAGCTTCCAAAGCGAGCCACGAGGGGGAGGGTAGAGGAGACGGTAAGCCGCCTCGGCTGCGTCCAGATAGACACGATAAACGTCGTGGAGAGGGCTCACTATCTCACCATTTGGACCCGCCTAGGGAGGTACAGGAAGGACGACCTCCATTCCCTCGCCTACTCCGACCGGCGCCTCTTCGAGGGATGGGGTCACGCCATGTGCTACATGCCCACCTCGGACTGGCGCTACACCATACGCGCCAACAGGGAGAGGGCTAAGACCCGCGTCATCCACACAGGGTGGTTCAGCCGAGTCGACGATGGGTTGGTCGAGGCGGTGCTGGACAGAATAAAAAAGGAGGGTCCTCTCGGTAGCGCCGATTTCGAGGGAAAGAAGTCGAGCTCCGGTTGGTGGGGCTGGAAGCCCGCGAAGCGTGCTCTCGAGGCACTGTTCAGCGCGGGAGAGCTAATGGTTGCCCGCCGGGACGGCTTCCAGAGGATCTACGACCTGACCGAGCGCGTCCTCCCTTCATGGGTCGACGCCTCAGAACCTACTGAAGAGGAAAGGCAGAGATTCTTCATCATGCGGACCCTCGGCTGCCTCGGCGTAACGAAGCCATCGGACATCCGTAGATACTACCACTTCTGGTGCGTCAAGCTAGATATGTCCGTCAAACAGATCCAGGCCACACTGGACTCCCTCGTCGAGGAGGGAGTTGCGACGAGGGTGAAGCTCGAGGGCTTAAAGCAGCCTTATTACTGCCTCGCCGAGGACACAACCCGACTGGAGGAACTGGAGCACGGCTGGGGCTATAACGGCGTCCGCTTTGCCACGTACTTCGACAGCCTCCTCTGGCACTCTGACCGGTTGGAGTCCCTATTCGGGTTCAAACGGACGCTGGAGGTCTACCTAAAGCCCGAGGAGAGGAAATACGGCTACTTCACCCTCCCTGTCATCTACGCCGACAGGATCATAGGGCGCTTCGACCCCAAATTGGACAGGAAGAACAAGACACTGATCCTGCGTGGCCTCTGGCACGAGGAGGGATTCAGGCCAGACGAGGTGTACGAAGACGAATTCGAGAGGACCCTAGCGGACTTCGCAGCCTTCAACGGCGCAGAAAAGATCGATCGGAGGTACTAAGGGCTACTTCCCGGGTACACGGGTAGTGAGCTTTGGCTCACCGTGGATCGACTTCACCATCTCGACAGCTTCTTCGACGTTCTCATCCTCCCCCTCGAGGAGGAATATCTTTGCCCCCTCTGCGCCATCGATGCCGCCTCCCCCTATAGGGATCACCTCGATGTCGGTTAGGTTCGGGCCCCCGAAGAGCTCCCTGAACGCCTCCATCTCGGTGATGACGTTACCGGTGATTACCATCATACCACACTTTGTGTCGAGGGCGATGTCGACCTTGTTTATGCCGAGCCTGTTGGCGGCCTCGCTGAGGTTGATGGGTACTAGCTTCTCGAGCCCCGCCGCGATGATGACCGTAGTGCCGTTGCTCGTGAGGTACCCCCACGAGGTTCCGATGGTCCCGCCGCCGGGAGCGCCGAGGAGTATGCCCGCCGCGCCGAAGGGGTCGATGGCGTTTGCCCCTTTGATGAAGACGTCGCCTGGTCCCATCTTCTTGAGGATATCCGGGAACTCGGAGAGCTTCACGTTTTGTGCTTTTCCCTTCTCGATGCAGCATGGGTCGCCGCGACCCTTAGTGTCGGTAATTTGGAGGCCGTCCTTCGTGACGACCCCTGCGGTGTACATTCCTTTGTCTTTGACCTCCCTTCCGGTGAGTTCCTCCAGGACATAGGCGTTTGTCGTGCTTGTAGCGACCAGGATGGTGCCGTTCTCCATGGCGCTTCGAATAATCGGCATGTGGGCGATTGCTTTCGCTATGAGCCTCTTCCCCTCGGCTGGGGTTAGGACGACCTCGGCTAGCATACCTAATTGAACCTCAAAGATGGCTCGGGGGTTCCGAATAAAAACCTGCCCCCGGTTCGATCGTTCGATGGTTATCCCTGCTCTCATAAAGGAGGTATGGTAGGGTCGAAGACGGTGGACTGGCGTGGCATTCGTTGTGAGCAAGTATATGGACAGGACTTTCTCGACTGTGGACATCGACTCAACCGTCCGAGCGGCGGCCCGTAGGATAGCCGAGGGAGGTACGGGCTTCGCTCTCGTATTAGAGCAGGGTGTGCCCGCCGGGGTCATTTCGGCTGTGGAGATCGTCTCCAGCGTAGTCGCCGGCGCCCTCGACTCAGGGACAGTGAAGGTGAGGGACGTGATGGTTCCCCTAGTCTCCGTCGACCCGGACGACGACGTGATCAAGGCATCCGAGGTGATGCAGGAGAGAAAGAGGGGCCTCCTAGCCGTCATGAGGGACGGGATTGTCTACGGCGTCGTTATGGCTCAAGGGGTCGCAGAGCATAGCCCTGAGTTGATCGATCTCGCCGTGAGGGACATAATTAGATGGGGCTTTCCCTGGAAGCCTTAAGCTGGCTAGCTTCCGCTTAGGTATGAGACTGTGAAGGAGGAGCCGCCAGTCTTGACTGGGGACACGGAGACGAGGGCGTTGTCCAGACGGTTTATCATCACGAAGCTGGTCGAAGGGAAGCTAGTAATCGACCCGGTCTTCCCGCCAACGGTGGCAGAGCAGCCACTAAACGTCACCTCTCCAAAGTTCGAAAGCGACCCGATCCTGTTGCCGACCGTGGGTCGTTCGACAACCCACTCGGCAGAGAGCATGGAGGAGTCGTAGACTGTCGTGGTAGTGTACGTTCTCCCCGTGGTCACGTCGGTTATAGTTATCGTCCATGTGTTTGTCTCTATGCTGGTTAGTGCGATAGAGGCGCTGATCGTGTCTCCAGGCTTGATTGTGAGCTGGTTGATGGTCACGGGGTAGTCAGGCAGGAGTTCGTACCAGGCAGCGTAGCTTG
>Ga0315282_10014857_pt1 | contig 11552 bp, 12 predicted proteins | sample YL17G07_20_MG_FD_203693 | JGI IMG/M metagenome (GOLD analysis project Ga0315282, IMG submission 203693) | Sediment microbial communities from Yellowstone Lake, YNP, Wyoming, USA - YL17G07_20 | ecosystem: Environmental > Aquatic > Freshwater > Lake > Sediment | place: USA: Wyoming | collected...
TGAAAGACGTTGTATAATGTGTCTTGGCTGGTTTAGTCCGTCGAGACCCTGGTCTATGCGACCGAGTGTGTGACTGGACTGAATCCTGAGCTGCTAAAGAACTGGGCTCCGGCGCCCGGATGAGTGAGTGCAGCCTGATGCCAGCCCGTAAGCGAGAGGGAAAGATGAGACTCGAAGCGGTAGATGCAGATGAGCGGAACTGCGAAAACTTAACTCGATCGCTGACTATGGAGAGAACGGCTGGCAACAGGCAAACTTAGGATCACCAACCAGGACCACAACATCTTTCATGAGTGGGTCGCTTGGTGCGAGCATCGCAATTTGAACCCTTGTCTTCTTGCGTGTGTGCCCTTCTTCGTGCGGGCATCAGGAATTGGACTAGTAATCCTGTTGCAACGATCTCCGGCTCAGCTTCGTGTGAACGGCTTGGGTCGGAGAAGTCATCTTTTCGTGTCTCGTAGACCCGCTGCGAGGTCATCGAGTTTCTGGTAGAGTTCGTCTTTGGTCAGAATGGTCGTGTCTATTCTCTCGAAACGTGTCGTCGTGGCCTTCATCAGCGTTCCGAACCACTTCTTCCTGGTGCAACCGTTTGGCGGCTGCGACGTGATAGCCCGGTCTGCGAACCATTCCATTATCCTCTTGTCCGCCTTCGCCCTCTTGTAGTCCAGCAGTCGAATCCACTCTGTCCAGGTGCCGACGCGTTCAACGGTTTCTTCTGGGAATTGGGCCATGGAGTAGGCATGATGGAGCAGTGAGCGTTTTGGCTCCGGCGGCGTCTTGACTTTGAATAGTTTTGCGTGATCGTTGACCGCCCAGAGGAACAGGTCAAGCTCCGTATCCGGCACTTTGAACTTCTTCTGCACTTCTGCCCACAGTTTCCTCAGCTCGACACCGACACTGTACCAGAACTTGGCCGCGCCCTCTCTCTTCCCTCTCAATGCACTCAGCCCTTGACCTGCCAGCATGCGTTCCGTCTGAGGGATCCGTGTCTTGAGGAACCGATCCACCGCATCTGCAGTCTTCACTTCTGACGGATCTATGAGGCTGCCTTTCGAGGCGGATGACCTGTAGACCTGCCTATTGTACTGCCTCACGATGAAGGGCATCCACATCGCCTTGCTTGAAGCTGCACAACCGCCCTTGTGAAGCTGCCTGTCAGGCTTTTTGCTGTATGCATGTGCGAGCAATAACCTGCTTTCCTGCGGATTAATGATCAGGAACTCTTGACATCCTCGACGACGGCCACTTTGGCTGTAACGATGAGGTTCTGAGAGGAAACCGAACAGCCCCAAATCGTTTCACGCTAATTTCTGAAACCGGCCAGTGTTGACTGGTCAGCGGACGCTCTGCCGGACTTGTTGACCACGATTTCTTCGAACGCTGGCCGCCCACACCAAGGAGGTGAGTGGGAATGAATCAACCGAGAATTTGGGAGGCGGCTAGGACAAGCCGCGTCCCGTACGACCGAACGAACGAAGAAGTGAGAATGGAGGTGAAATTGGATTGAGCAACGCAACGAAGTTTTCGAGCTATGAGTTCAGTGGCTTAGACGAACTCTTGGGCGTCGCCGAGAAGCTGCCCGTGGCAGAAACCAGGTCACTGGCCAAGTTACTTCGTGCCGCAGAAACCTGGCGCAACGCAGGAGACTACAAAGCAGTCTTCAGCGGGGACAGGCTCTGGCAAATCTCGGGCAAAAACTACACCGTGGTCCAGCACGCCGCCCTCATCAAGGCAGTGGCCTTCCAGCTTGCAGAATTCGGCCTTGACGACAGTCACGGCAGAGTGGACACTTGGAACGACGATGGACGGATCTGGGTGACCGCGCTCTCGCCGCAAGAGTTCCAGCCAATATCCGGAGACACATACCGGGACGGCATTCTCTTCGGAAACAGCTACGACGGCAGCACCGCAGTCTGCGCAGCCTACTACGCTTGGAGGAAAGTCTGTGAGAACGGCCTGCATGCTTGGACGAAGGAAATGTCGGCCAGAAAAATCCACGTCGGAAGCAGCAGCGTCCGCAACTGGGTTCGGATCGCCATCCGCCGCATCCGAGAACAGCGGCCCGAATTCGAGCGGCTAATCCAACGAGCAGCCCAAGAACGCCTCAACGAAGACATCAACACCGTCCTGAAAAGGCTCGAAATCGGACCGAAAGTCGCCGACAAACTCCTTGCGAAGCTGGAGCGGACATCCGACCTCACCAAATACGACCTGGCGAACGCTCTGACAAACTACGCCGCACACGAACTCGCAACCCGACCGTTGGCCAGAGAAAAGTATGAGGACATGGCTCGGAGGGTCATGGTCAGCGTGGCCATGCCCACGATCCGCCGAAGCGAAACAGTGAGGTGAAACGAAATGGGCGATGTGGAGTATGAGTGTCCGAAATACCACGGAAACCTCCGGAGAACGAACGGGGCCCGCGAGTCGAGAAACCGTTTCCAAGCTGCACATTCATGCTCCATTCGCCTCTACTGCTCCCGCCCTCTCCTCAACAGACCCCTGTCCACGCGGTTGGTTCGGCGTTCGCGAGTATCAGCGCGAGTATCAACGCCGTCTCCTCGAGAAAAGTACCCAGTTATCCCTGCAGAGCTTATGCATGTTCTCTGCCTCTTTGACCGCATCAGGTAGTTCCGGCTGCTCATCGTCAACGATTACTTCCATGCGGAAATACCAATCCCAGTCAGAGAAGAGCCGTGCACGGCAACCCTTCTCTTCAAACCGCTCGTTAAACTCCTTAACCTTCTGAACGATTTCCATCGCGTCGTATACAGTGAGATTACCATTCAGGAACCACTCACAACAAAACATCACGTCGCGTTCGTCGACTAGGGTGAGCATGTCGCGTCGGCATTGCTTGCACACCCAGCGGTAACCGTCAAGGATGGAATTCCAGACGGGATTAAGGGGAATAACGCTTGATACTATTCGTGTCGAGCCACACTTGAAGCAGAGGTTCTCTCGCGCGTCCTCCAATGTGTCTTCATCGACTAGAAGCTCCAACAAAGTTCAATCACTCCCATAGAGACGCGAATGCTATTGGAGCTATTGCATCGATAGCAAACTTTCCTTTCGTTGAGGCCATTAATTCTGTCCTACAGAACATTGAACCTTGCTCCAACGCGATTACGGAGCTCAGAACCTACACTGAGCAGGGCATGGTCGCCCCAGACCTGCAGACTCAGGCCCAGACTTGTCAGCAGAAAGGACAGTCCGCGATTTCGGCTATTGTGGACGCTGATTATTCAGCTGTGAGCCTAGCTGCAGCGCTACCCGACTTGGCGTCCCAACTGTCCAGCGGGATCCAGTCACGGTATCAACAATTCCGGCAGGCTAGGGATCTAGTTGGCAAGCTTGAGACATCTGTGAGAACTCTTAGTGGGTGCGGGTTCCTCTGGGTGCAACCTGACCCTAGTCAAGTTCGTCAGGCAAATGAGGCAGTGCAGCAGGCTCAATCACAGTTCAAATCAGGTCAGTACGCCGACTCGATTGAGACCGCCAGTTCAAACCTCAAACAGATAAGTTCGGCCAGTCAGACCTGCGACACAGCTTCAACCCAAGCCAAGCTCGAAGTCGGAGTGACGGTTGGCGTCGTAGCAGTCGTCTCGATAATCGTAGTAGGCCTAGCGATTCATCGCGCACGTGGCGCCAGGACTAAGGAAGAGGAGAATCGGGAAGAAGCAAAGCACAGTGTAGAAGCCACTCCTGGTCTCTCTCTGTCTCCAGCTGCAGAACAAAACGGAGAAATGTGTCCTAAATGCGGGAGCCAAGTAAAAGCTGACGCGAGATTCTGTACGAACTGTGGCACAACCTTAGAACCTACAATTGTTCTTCCGCCGTCGACTCCGTCGGGTTACCTTCGGCCTAGGCTTCCAAAAGAAGCGCCCCCGACACTGCCTCTGACTCCGCTAGAAATGCAGGCCGTTGCGGCTGAACAAAGACCAGAGCCCAAAGTCCAGATCACCAATATCGAATCATTGAAACCCGATACTTCCAAGCCACCTGAGCCAGAGGCGCAAGTCATCCCGACAAAAACGTCAGCAACAAAGGTCACGAAACCAAGAACGCGAAAGCTCGCCATACACAGAACTAAGACAAAACGGGCGCATACCAGAGCAAAATCAGCAAGAGCAAGAAGGAAGACAGGGCGAAAGGTCTAAGCTTCCTGGCAAGGACGGCAAATCCTAGGAAGGAAAACGCCTTCGAACAGGTCAGTCAGCTTTCTAGGTTTCATTGATTCAGTGTGAATGCGTGATCACCGAACGATAACCAGACGAAAAGCCTAAGCCAATGTTCCGAATCTCTAGGTCACTATTCTCGTTGCTTGTTCATAAGCAACTTCACGATCTCATCCACTTGAGTTCCGGTCTCGAATCGTGCAATCACGGAAGTCAGATCCCCAAGCTTCCACGCATAGTAGAGTGTCGCAAGCACCGCCAGCACGAATAGAATCAATGAATACTTGAGCGGTTCATTTTGCTCTATCAGTTGATTTGGCTGAGAGAAAGCCAAGGCTCCACTGAGAACTGATAGAGCGCTCAAAGCCAAAACAGCCTTGGTAATCCAACCAAGATTCCAATAGTCTGTGTCCAACGATTTGATCGCCGAGCTCTTCTTGACCCACTCACGCACAAAATCCACGATATCCTCGGGAGGCTTTTCCAAGCGTGCTTTGTATCGAAGTCCACTCCTGAGCTTGCTCGCCTCTTTGTCTTGCCATTGAGAAAAAGCCTCCTTCAACTTCTTGTATCTTTGCACGAACCTCTGACCTGCATAAGTAGAGAGAAAAGTATACTGGCCTATCGCAAGTGCTATCACGCCGGAAATGACAAGAAAAGGTGAGAGCTCCATACTCCAAGAACAGCCCAGCATCCTCTTAACGGTAGTGCCGAAAACGTCTACTCTGGAATGCGAGCAAGACCAGAAGAAAGTTGTCAGCAGAAGCGATTGTGAATGGGTGAGGTGTAACCCTAGTCATCCGGATATCTTACTGGTTGGAAAGCTTGAAACGGTGGGAGTCTGGGTAATTACCTCTGTGGGTCCTTTGCTTCCGCAGAGTCTTTCTCCGCTAGCTATTTGCGTTCTTCTTCTCTCTTTTCAGATGCAGGCTACGCAGCCGAACTTCTCACTAGGTTGTCCGACCCAAGTTCAGGTAGAGAGAGGCTTGGTGGCTCAACCTAGCGTTCTGGTTTTGACTTGGGGTCCATCCAATGGTTACGTAGACTTGGACTTTATCCTTTCAGGTCTACCTGACGGGGTAACCGGAAAGGCGAAAATGGCGACTCAGGGCCCGACTCTCAGGATGAAGTTTGGTGATAGCTTCTTGGGCGCGTTTACTCTCTATGTCGGGGATGACGCTCCGATAGGGGAGTTCCCAATTGTAGCGAGTGCCACAGCACTCAACGATCCAATGGCAGGAACTGTGCGCAGCTGTCAGTTCACGTTGTCGATAAAGCAGCTCGAAAAGTTCATCACAATTGGGCTTTCGACTTCAACAGTGCAAGTTGGCGACAAAGTGACAATTAGCGGGCAGGCTGGCTATCACGTGCCACTTGGCGACGTGTCAGGAATGTGGTTTGTCTTCATCGAGGTCGCGAAAGGGACGGGCTACGAACGCGTTGGATCCACGTCTCTAACTGACTTTGATGCCTACGAGTATGAGTGGGTGCCAAGTCAGGCCGGAACTTACCAAGTCCGTACTGAATGGGTGTACTATCACACTAGATGGCTGGGACCACCCTCAAAGGCACCTGATATGATTCTCGCCACGAGCCAGATCGTGGTACTTGCAGCTGAGCCCGCCTCTCCGTCTATTCCTTTGGTTCCCGCGCTGCTGAGTGTAGGGATTCTAGCAGCCATAGCCATCGCTGTGACAGGTGTCATCCTGCGCAAACGAGCCGATGTGCCTAGACCTGCCATAGAATTAGGCGTGACAACTGGACAACTTGGAAGAATATGCAAGAGTTGCGGGAGCAGAAATCCGGAGAATGCTGCAAACTACTGTGTAAGATGTGGCGCTCGGCTTAGTAGTCCTCCCTGCATTTCTGAGGCACGGAAGATCCGATTCTATGATTCTAGCCGAGGAAATCTATTATACATCAAGAGTTTACCTGATTCTTGCGCGATTCTGACTTGACGCACAATGGTCTTCTTATCTTGGTAGCCTTGGTGCTGCTGTCCGCATCCCTTCCTGCTGCTCAATCCCTAACGCCTGCTAGATTTGAGATAGTAGAACTTTGGATAACACCCTATGGTTACGACCCTAGGTCGGTGAAGGTAACAAAGACCTTCACAGATCAGCAGTACTGGTTTGGCGCGACAATTCGCAAGTATGGCGAAGAATCGGCTGAAGCTGTCTACAGATGGACCTTGGACACACTGCCGGCAGGCGAAAACCACGACAGCGTGCAGTCTGGGGAAGTGCTGGAATACACCCGTGCCCTTCAAGTTGGCCCTCTTCCCACGGCCGGCTACATCTTGCTGTGGCCGAACGCTCCGCACAGGTTCAGCTTAACGATAGAATGGCGCAGTGCCTCAGGGTCGACGGGCACAGTGTCCAACACTATGGATTTCGCGGTCGAGCAACTGCCAACTAAGACGACCGCGAATGAAGTGACATTCAGCGGGGTCTCAACAGCCTTCACCGGCTGGACTAACGCAGAAACAATCGCGAACGTATCGGCCCCGACACCTACAGAAATGATTCTCGCAGTAGCCGTGCTGGTACTTGGAGCGCTTGTGGTCATCCTGCTGATACGTAGAGGGGGCGAAAAAAGGCCTTGAGTGAACGCGAGATAAAACTAACAAGCCCTGTTCCCTGCCCGAAATGTGGAACAGGTCACTTGCTTGCTTTCTTGATACCGCACTATGAGGGTGAGGGCGGCTATGCTCTGCACAAACCATTCACCCACTACGAAGTTCTGTATCGATGCTCCAGATACAACCCGCACGCCTTGATGTTTGAATGTAACTACGAATCTCGCCTGTAGTCAAATACAAGTCGAGGCTTTGGCGCAATTGGGAAGTAAGCGTATCTCCTGTCACTGTGGACGGCAGATGGACATCGAAACTGACCACAGGGGCGAATCTGGATGGTTCGAGTGCGCCTGCAAATGTGCTTGGGAGTACGAGAATGTCGGGGACGGAGTCATCGAGCTAAGCAAAGTTAGAGAGTGCGAATAAGAACTAGATTCTCGCACTCCGCGCTGTTCGCGCAATGTAGAAAGACAGTTATTGTAAGATTGACATGTTTGTTTGGGAAGACGATTGCCTCAATGTTCACGATGCGGGGCCGGTCTCCCGTTCATTGACGCCCGTGCCTTGTAGTACGAGGGGAGACGAATCTGTCGAGGCTGCGCGGTGAAGATTGAGAGCCCACCTTCAGCTGCAGAGCAGGTTCAACCTCAGCCGCAACTAGTGACGCGAGAGGTAATCAAGGAAAGGGAAGTCATTCGCGAAATAGTCAAGATTCGCTGCCGCCACTGTGGAACTGCTTTTGAGGAAAGACTGGATCGGTGTCCACATTGCGGGGCTCCACCGTAATAGCCCTCACACCTGAACCGTGACCTTCGCCTACAAGACTGGCAAAGCAAAACTACCTACTAACGCGTGATAGGAGGACTGCGCCCTCAACACCGTAATGCGGGGCACGTCTCCTCACTCGCTTCTCTTAACACGGAAAAGCCTATCATGCTTGAGCGCACAGTTTAGTCGGGGACCATTGCGATTTCGGGTCGCCGATTGATGCGTACGATCCACTTGACACAAGGCGATGTGGATATGATGCACCATGCTGGAAGTGTGCCCGCTCTCTCAATCTTTGCGCCGCAGACACGCAGTGGGACGAAGGTCTCGGTGTTACGAGAACGACAAAGGAAGTACGCTATTGCGGCTATGACGGCGGGCTTCGTCTTGATGCCGCGTTGAATTACGCGTTTGACCTCGTCTTCAAGGTCTCGTGGTGTAAACACAAGCCAACGAATCGACTCCTGGCGAGAGATTAAGCATAAGAGGCAAGGCAGCAATCACAGCAGCCTTTCTCATCTTGTTCAGTCCTAGATCTCCTTTCCATCAGTGATCGTACTCTAAGAATCCTCCCACCTTTGCCAGCGGTGATGCTGTGGCCAACTGTGACAGCAAGTAGGGAAATAAAGCCAAGGTAGGCCAACGGACTCGATTCACCACCAGCACCTGCTCCTCCTGGACTTGCGGTTACGGTCGTGTAGACCACGCTGGTACTAGTGGAGGTCTGCGTGGCAGTGTAGCTGGTCTCAGTCGTTGTAAGAACTGAGGTCACAAACTCGGTGCTCTGGATCGTTGAGGTCACCGTTAACGGAACCAAAGCAACGGTTGTGACAGTCGGGATCGTACTCGTCAGCGTTGACGTGCTAGTGTAACTCGTGACAGTCGTTGTGAGAATTGACGTCAGATATTGCGTGCTTTGGACCGTTGAAGTAACGGTGGATGGAACCAAGACGATGGTCGTGGGAACCACGATAGTACTTGTCGAAGCCTGAGTACCAGTGTAGCTAGTGACAGTTGTCGTAAGAATTGACGTTAGTAACTGTGTGCTCTGGACCGTCGAGGTCATTGTCAACGGAACCAAAGCAACAGTTGTGGGAATCGTGCTCGTCGAGGTCTGCGTGCTAGTGTAGCTAGTGACGGTTGTGGTAAGAATCGAGGTTACATATTGGGTGCCTTGGACGGTTGAGGTCACAGTCAACGGAACCAAGACGACAGTCGTGACAGTCGGGATCGTACTCGTCAAAGTGGAGGTGCTAGTGTAGCTCGTGGTTGTGGTTGTTGTGTACCCCGTCGTGTAGGATGTTGAACGCGCCGTCGACGTGATCGTCGAAGTAACCGTGACGGGAGGATAAGTGAAGACCCAAGTGGGTGATCTTCCAGAAGTGTAACCAGATTTCCAAGCAGTGGCGTACCAGCTATACGTGTGTCCAGTCTGATTAGGAGTATAGTCGCAGTGACAGGTGGTACCCACACATATGACGATTGAGCAAGCCGAGACCCCATCTACATAGAAATCCGCGATATCTGGAACGTCGATTGGCGGGTCACCGGTCACCTCGGCTTGCAGTCTCACTGGCGAAGAGGCTATCGTTGTTCCATTCGCAGGCGCGACCAGGGCTACATTCAGAGCGCCCAGCGCGGTTGCCCGCATAAGGTCCGGCCTCGGTCCGATATGGTCCGCACCACCTTGCGGAGTTCCTGTGTCAACTAGTCGTTGTCTTATCCAGCTAGGGGAAGCAGGAGCGCCAGTCCTAGATTTCTGGACCGACTGGAGATTGGCCGCAGCTCCTGCGACCATGGGAGATGCAGAAGACGTTCCTGAGAATTGGCTGGTATAGTATGAGTTCTGGTTGCCACCAGAATATAGGTCCCCAAACCCTGTTGTAGTAATCCTCCAGTCTCCCCAGCCCTGCAAGTCCACGCGGCTTCCGTAGTCCGAGAATGAACATCTGTAAAGGTCGGTTCCATATGGGCTGCCCGGAGAATATCCAGCTCCTACAATGATGGCTCCCGAGTCGCGCACACTTCGATTGAATGCGCCTTGAAAGATCGCGTCATCTAGATTCTCGTTTCCGTTTCCGGCTGCTTCAACTACCACGACTCCTTTCGCAGTTGCGTATTGTATGGCATCGAAGTAGGCTTGGTACCACTCGACTGGGACATAGAAACAACTCGCTTGGTTGGAGGGGCTGCAATCGGGTCCCGCGTGCGGCCCTGGTATTTGCAGCTCAATGAGAATTACATCTCCAGTCTGAAGGTTGTCTGCTGCGAATTGTATTGACTGCTCCAGCACGTAGCCCTCCCCGTTGACGTAGGCAGGCACAACGCCGATTGCGGCATCGTATGATATTCCGGTTACTCCGAATCCGTTTGCATCAGCTATCAGTTCGCCAAGCACGGCGGTCCCGTGATTATTGTCATTCCCAGGATCAACCGGAGTCCAGTACGACTTCTTCATTAGAGCGTTCCTTGCCTTTGAGAGATCCTCGTGGTTCAAGTTCCAGCTGAACTCTATGTCCACGATCTTGACTCCGGACCCGGTCCCCCCTGGCACCGTCCAGGAATATCTGGCGTCGATTCCGCCGGGTGCTGCATTGAGGTATCCTTGGTAACCGGTATAGTCTGGAGTAGGGGGAGGAGCCGGTTTTGCGAGTGGATATGCTATCTCAACGATTGGAAGCTGATTGAGAGAATCTATCAGGTTCTCGACCATACTCTTGTCCTCGCCCGGAAGAAGTATCCTGTAATAGAGGTTGAGGTCGGCTAGTGTCTTTCCCGACTTCCGTTGCAGATCATGTCTGGTTGCACTCGACACTTCGTCGAAGATCCTTTCTATTATTCGCCCCTTGTGTGACTTGAGCAGCTTATGAATTCCAGATAGGTCGTCGTGACCCACGGTTGTTAGATTCCCAGCTCGCAGCCGGATCGAGGTTCCTTCTGAGAATTTGACGATGACAACGGTCCCGTTCATGTAGTCTTCGATCTTTGTGTGACGAGGTTTCGGAAAGACAACCCTAGAGGTCAGATTCTCTGGCTGGAGGGGAACACTTGCAATCAAATCCCCGGAGATTTGCGTCAGCGTGGTAGGAGCTGATGTTGGTTGACCGTCAGCATGAGGCTCGATTGCTGAAGTCTGAAAAGACGAGACGAAGAGCGGGATGTTTGCAAAAGACGGAATAGCCGCCAAGAGCAGAAGAAGCGTGATCGAGCGAATCTGTGGGAGCGTCGTAGCCTTGCTCCTTACCTGCTTAGGCGTTGTCGGACACCGCCTTGTCGAATGCGCACAATGGAACCTAGCACGAGAACCCAGAAGATAAGGTCTAGGAGAAAGAAGGGGAGGTCGCCGTCGTATACCGTTACTGGTAGAGACGAAGACGACATCGTCGGTGGAGGAGCCACGATGGTCCTTCTGAGCCATCCAAACGGTAGACCCCAGAAGGCCCTGAACCCAAGGGTTCCGACCGGATACAAGGCCTGAAAGGACAGTACGAACTCAGCTAGACCCATACTCAGGGTGATGAAAATCGCTCCTGCAAGGATGCCTAACACGACGCTCCTTTTGGAGACGAACACCCAACTTTCACGCTTGCTAGTCACGTCTTCCACGCAACCACTCTGTTGTCTATGGCTGTCGCAATCAGACGCCCAGCCAGCCTCCCACGTTGAGGGGAAAGACTGTTGTACTCACTAGGTTCGACACTGTATATAGCGGCTCGTATGGTGCCTGCTTTCCGGCTAAGGTTCGCATGCCTTAGTTTTGAAAGGCTCTGTGAAGTAATGTGCCTCGCTGGATCATCCTGGATCCTCATCGAAACCGCCCATCATGCCAGAAGAGATTTCGTGGCATCCCCGTTCTATGATGCCCAGACCGTGGATGTCCAAGTCTACGAGCTTAAGGGGCATTACGAGCCTAAGTTAACGATGGTCACACTAATAGGTCACCGAAGTCATCTTGTTGATCCACGAGATGCGCCAAGCATTCTGAAGGCGCGGACTATTGGCCGCCGAATTCATACGTGACTCCGAAT
>Ga0315282_10014858_pt1 | contig 11552 bp, 10 predicted proteins | sample YL17G07_20_MG_FD_203693 | JGI IMG/M metagenome (GOLD analysis project Ga0315282, IMG submission 203693) | Sediment microbial communities from Yellowstone Lake, YNP, Wyoming, USA - YL17G07_20 | ecosystem: Environmental > Aquatic > Freshwater > Lake > Sediment | place: USA: Wyoming | collected...
AAATCGGCATGCACAGAAAACATGTTAAACGTAACCTTTGTGTAAAGTCATTTGCAGAGGATTTGGATATAATTGTCGGACAGCCTGTTTAGCCTGCGTATAAATGGTAAAAAATAAGTGAAATGCAAACTATAAACCCACGCAATCTAAAGGTTCTCTACGCCTCATCGAGCGCCTACACCCCTTCGTAATCCAGGTTAAACTCTCATGGTGGCAATCAGCCTCTTTGGAGAAAGGAGTAAATTAATAGCATCAATCGGGGAGGTCACAAAGATTTGGGAGGCATCGATAGCCTTTTGCGAACATCCTTCCTTGAGGCATACTGCAATACCGAGCTTTGCTGCCCTCAGCATCAGTGCATCATTATTCCCATTTCCAAGCGCAACAACTTTGTCAGCACCAAGATTTATTACGTACTTTTCTTTCTGAACTACATGTCCCTCTCCTTCAAGCACATGGACGATACAGTTAATACCTTCGAGTTCTTTTTTCGCCATGCCAAATGTATCCGATGTGAGGACATGCACCTTAAGTTTACCTGATAGCTCGTTGAGCTTCTCTTTTACTCCGGGCAACACCCTTCCATCTTCTGAAAGTGTGCCAGAGAAGTCCGTGACAAAATGTTCAAATTCCAAGAGACCAAATCCCGGTATGTCTACTTTAATCATAATCTATTATCTATTTTACCAATATTTCATCAGGCAATAGAAGTGAAGCTCCCCGCCACAAGAAGGCTGGGAGCTTCACTTCTTTAAGCCATCCTTAAAGACTCTTTCCCAAGAAAACTTTTTATAATCTCTTCAGCTTTGTTCAATGCAAATTCATCAAAGAATCTCTTTATAGCTTCTTCATTCAAGATTACACTGCCATTCATTTCTTGATAATTTTTACTTAAAACACATTCAAGCTGATGATCACCTTCGTCCCAATGTTTACCAATGATTGACTCAATTTCCTTGCCTGATTTCACATATCTCAGTGGAAGAAAAAGTTCAATATCGAACTTGTTCAGAAAATTTACATAGACATCCAATGAAATCCCTATTTGATTGATTTTGGTCTTTCCGTTATGAGATTCTCTTTCTCCACCAATTACAAGGCTACAATTTAATTTCTTGGCAATAGGTATCCTTACAGCATGAAAATAGAGATGGCAGCCTAAACAATGAGAATAAAACCCAAATTTTTTGAGAAGATGGGTCATATATCTTCCACAAAGAGCCCACCAGAATTTTGGAGATCCTAAGGTAATTGGATTGTAAACTTTAATGTTCTTTTTTTGTAATTTGTCTTTCAATACCTTAATTCCCTTGAAAGGTGCCTTCCAGTTACCATATTCCGTTCCAGTATATGCTATTGTTGGCACTATCGCTTCAATGGGGTGTATTTCACATGCGCGAATGGCGGCTGCAATACTGTCTCTACCCGCTATTTCCACTATTGCAACATTCTTAATTTCACTGATTTCATTGAGTGTTAAGGGCGGGAGCATCCAATTAGGGAAATCAACAATAAGATCTGGTTTGTTGGCTAAAATCTCGAGAAATCTTTCATCCATATCTTTCATAGTGTCAAAGGTTTGTAGTTTCCCGGATAATAAGGTTGATCAACTGGAGTATCCATAAGTCCCTGCATCTTTGCTCTATCAAGAAAATTAAGTATTAGATACATCAATTCCTTTCCCCTCACGATTCCAAACCCACCTCTCGGGCAGGTTATTTCATTGAATTCTCCCACCTTATCCCGCCTCACATATTTGCCTGCCATGGTGAGTGGTACTGTCTCACCTGTGTGAATCATGGTACCTGAACTTGCTGTGGAATGGTCGGCTGTAACAACAAGTAAGACTTCAGTGTCTGTTATAATTTCATTAACAGCAACAGACATCGCACGGTCAATTGCCTCAATGACCTCTTTTTTATACTGGGGGTTTTTCGTATGACCTGCCTCATCAGGCATTTTCGTATGGACATGGATGAACTCATAATCCTGTGCATCCTTTGCAAGACGAAGACGGTATTTCAAATCCTCCTCTACATTCCCTGTGTCTTTGACCTTTATCGTATCTATTCCCAATTCACTACAGAGTCCCCAGTAAATTGGTCCAGAAGAAATGGATAATCCCCGAAGTCCCCATTTGTCTCTAAAAGTTATCAACTTTTTCCTTTTGCCTGCCCTCTGAGTAACAAGGGCATTGACAGGAGAGAGGTTCTTTGCGATACGCTCCCTGTTGATCTGATGATCCGAAAGTTTCTGGTAACACCAGATCAGGTACTGATTCAATGCCGATGCTGTCTTCCTTGAAGATGCAGATACCTTCTTCTGTAGCGTTGGCACAATTTCTATAACTGCCTTCCCTTCATAGATCGGGTCAGAGTCAGTGATTTTATCTGATACATTACCGGTCAGAATGAGGAATCCATCAATATTCTTGGAGGGCTCGAGGATGATCTTAATCTGCTCCGCTCTAAAAGATTGTATTTCTTCCTTGAGCATTCGGGCGTCATCATCGGAAATCTCAGGACGGCCCCATGTAAGAAAGAAGTTGCCATTTTTTAAATCCACAGAACATAGGTGGCATAAGACAGCAACATCATTATCCCCGGCTTTTACCCCCTTACCTATAGCTTCAATGATGCCTCTTCCCGGGAAATCTTCAATTTCATAACCAAAAATTAAGAAGTGGGCTGTCTCGCTTGACATCGGGATGCCCTGCATCAAACTGTGATACAAGCCATTCATACCAACAGATGAAAGATAATCCAGATTGGGCGTATATCCTGCCTGGAGTGGGGTTATACCTTCAAAACACTCCTGTCCTCTATCTCCAATACCATCTAAAATTACTAAAATACACCGCATGTCCATTTATACCACAGGAAATACCGATTTTACTAATAGATAAACACTATTTGTCAAAGCATTTTCATTGGTAATATCTATTTGACAATCAGAAAGTTACAGACCTATTATGAAATATGTTAATTGATATGCACATACATACTTCTTTCTCTCCTTGCAGTGTAATCAACATTCCACAACTTCTGCAGAGGGCGCGAGATTTGGGACTAGCCGGTATTTGTATAACTGACCACGACACCACTGACTCCAAGTCTATCATAGAAAAGAGAGTTGACGGTTCTGGAATCTGTGTTATTGTGGGCATTGAGTATACAACCACAAAAGGTGATTTTCTGGTATTCGGTCCTGTTGAATATATCCCAAAAGGGATGGATGCAGAAAATCTCTTTCGATGGATAAAAAAGGAAAGAGGAGTAGCTATTCCAGCCCATCCATTTCGGAAAGACAGACCTGTCGACATGGGTATTCTTCAGTCTTCTAAAGTAATTGAAGGGTTAAATGGTAGAAACAAACCATATGAGAATGAATTATGCAATAAATGGCTTGATAGACGGGGCAACGGCATGAAAATAATCGGAGGAAGCGACGCCCATACAATCGAAGAAGTCGGGCGAATCGTTACCGTATTTGAAAAGAATATTTATAGTGTTGAAGATTTAATTAAAGAACTTCAATATGGTAGTTACTCCCCATTACAAAGATATCCTTCGCTTTCTGTCATTCTAGGAACAAAGTGACCGAAGAATCTCGCTCGACAGGTCTTAGTTAGCGAAGAATCCCAACAGATGACTCAGGATAAACTCCGCGAAGAATCTCTTTTTTGAGACTCCTTCATGAGATTTTCGTAAAACGGAGCATTAAACCTTTTCCCCCATTTGAAAGCATGTGCATCCCTTAGAAGCTGATGACTTAAGAACCCCCTGCTACAATATTTATCTATAAAAATTTCTATAAGTCATTCCTTTAATATAGATATTAACTATTTGATTCATAGATTTTAACTATTTTAAGATAAGATAACGAAAAATAATAGGTTGATTCCTTTTCTGGAATAAGTGAGTCTTTATGGGGGCAATGGTGCTGGGCGCCCCACGGGCTGCAAACCCGTTGGCCTCGTCTAAGAAACGGGGAGGAGGTTCGATTCCCCCTGCCCCCTCCATTTTAATGATGGATAAAACCTCGAAACACATAGTTGTAGGCACAGCAGGGCATGTTGATCACGGAAAGACAACCCTGGTTAAGGCACTGACTGGCATTGATACCGAAAGGCCGGAGGAAAAACGCAGGGGGATGACTATTGAGCCAGGCTTTGCTCCATATACGCTACCCTCCGGGCAAAGGATAGCCTTTATAGATGTCCCAGGCCATGAGAGTCTTATAAAAAACATGATTCGAGGCATATGGGGGATAGATGTTGTAATGCTGGTAGTGGCAGCAGATGACGGAGTTATGCCCCAGACTAGGGAGCACTTAGATATCTTGAATTTGTTGGGAATTAAGCAAGGGTTTGTGGTTCTTTCAAAGATAGACCTGGTTGATGAAGAGGTCTTAGAGATGGCCATCGAAGAGATTAAAAGCCTGACGAAAGATACATTCCTGGAAGATTCTCCCATAACACTTTTCTCCGTCAAAACAGGCCAGGGTAAGGCAGAGATTGAGCAAGCCTTAAAAACGTTTTACGAGAAAACCCTTGAGAAAGACTCAGAGGGGATTTTTTATATGCCTATTGATAGGGCTTTTCATATGGATGGCTTTGGAGCTATTGTCACGGGAACTGTAGCCTCTGGGACGGTAAAAGTTGGGGATGCATTAGAGATTTATCCCACAGGGAAGCAGGTTAAGGTTCGGGCTATTCAGGTTCTTCATCAAAAGGCCGATAAAGCCCAGGCAGGGGAGCGGGTAGGGCTAAATCTGCGTGATATAGAACTAAAGGAGATTCAAAAGGGGATGGTTGTAAGCGAGGCTGACACCTTAATGCCCTCCTATTTTCTCAATGTCCATTTTCATTATCTATCTTCCCAGACAGACCCTTTGAAAAACCGTACCCGTGTGAGGTTTTATACAGGAGCGAGTAAGACCAATAACCTCATAGTCTTTATGGATAGAGAAGTTATGCATCCAGGGGAGACGGCCTTTGTGCAATTCCGCTTAAGTGATAAACTCGCTCCCCTTCCTTTCGATCGATTCATTATACGAACGCTGAGCCCTGTTGCAACCATTGGAGGAGGTACTATCTTAGAGATTGAGAGCCAGAAATACAGGAAAAGAGATGAGAAGAAGATCCAACATCTGAGGCTTCTTATAGAAGGAACGGATGAGGAAATCATTGAAGATGTGCTAAAGAGGGAAAGGCACTCTCCGGTCGGAATCAAAAACTTTAGAGAGAGTACACGCTTGAGTACAAAAAGAATTCTGGAAATCCTTACTTCCCTCCAGATGGCAGGGAAGGCAATTTCCTTAGGAAGTGATCGATTCTTTCATAAGGAAAACTATGAAGCCTTGAAAGGCCAGCTTTTAAATATCTTGAAGGAGTTCCGTGAGAAAAACCCTCTTGAAGTTGAAATCCCGAAGGATGAAGTAAAATCATCCTATCTTAAAGATCTGGATCATACACTATTCAATTATGTAATTGAGGATCTATCCTGCGAGAAACCCATCCTTTCTAAAGGAGGAATCCTTCGCCTGGTCGATTTTGATTCGAGGCTAAAACCTGTTCAGGAGACCATCCGTCAAAAGATCATGGAATTTGCTGGCCAGAGCAGATTTAAGCCCTTTACACTCAACACGTTACTCATGTCAATGGATCGCATTGATCCTTATGAGGTGCAGAAGGTTATGACGTATTTAAGAAAAACGGGGCATCTCATTCTTATAGAACAGCGTCGAGACAGCAACCGGCAGCTCTATATCCACAGAGAGGCCGTTGATCAGATTAAGAAAATTATAAAGGAGTATATCCTTAGCCAGGGTCAGATTGATGTTCACCGGCTTAGAGAACTAATAGGTATAGGTATAAGCCGAAATTCAGCCAGCTCCATATTAGACTATCTGGACACCATCCAATTCACCTTGCGCATTGGTGATACTCACACTCTGTCGAAAACTACAATTAATAAATCGAGACCCCCCTAAAGGGGGGTAATAAGGCAAAATCTATAAATTATTCTTTTTATATAGACATAATCTATTTGATTTATAGATTTTATGTTATATATTATTAAAATAATAGCCTAAGGAAAGTATAAAAATTACACCGAGAGAGTAAGCATCAGGGAAAGACCTACTGCTCGTCATCGCTACGGATACAATGGAAAAAGACGAGGAGCTTGGTGAGATTCTGCTGAAAGGATTTTTTGAGACGATGAAGATTTATAAGGAAATTCCCCATACCATTTTTTTTCTGAATAACTATAACCTCGAATCTGAGCTTAAAGTCGGCTTTAGGGCACTGCAAACCACATCGTGGAAGGGTTGAAGGATTTCAAGAAAACAGTTTGTATTGGTTAAACATGGAGGAGATATGGAGGGAAAGAAAATGAGCAAAAATGATCACTATGGAATGAGCAGGGGTGAATTTCTTAAGGCAATGGGGGCAGGTATTTTCGTTGCAGGACTTTACTCTATGGATGGGATAATGGCCTTTGCTGATTCTCAAGAAAAAGGCAAAACCAAACTCATAGCAAAAGCTGGTGAACCTGAAACACAGAATTTCCCCACAAAAGAGAATCCCTTGATAATAGACGAGAAGGGAAAAAGGGTGCTCATCTATACAGAAGTTCATGAAATGAATGTCCACCAATGGAATGTCCATTGGGGAGTTGTGTTTAAGGACGGCAGGTTTCAGGACAGAGCAATTTTAAGGGCTTATGCAAATCAGTTGGATTTTCACGATGCTATGACCAAGATAGGTGCTAAGCCAGGGAATAATCTCAATAAGGATACAATCGGTCAATATGTGGAGGGAGATACTTTAGATGTCAAAGCCACATGGCCTGGATTGGGGAAAGAACTTTCTCTCAATGAGATATTTGTTGATGAAAAAGGGAAGGGTTTCAACATTAAATTTGGTGGAAACAGAAAGGCTTCTGAAGAACAGAAGACAGGATGTATCACCTGTCTGGAAAGCTGCTGGATATCCATTTCAAGCAATTCGAATTATCCACAAACGGGATCAATAAAGCGGTTCCTCAATCCGAATTCACACTTTAAAGGACGTGCGGATGTTCTTCCCGGCGACGGGAAACCTGTCATCATGATATACAAAGTGGCAAGTGGAAAGTAAGAGTATATCTGTTATAATCCCGGCCTTTAATGAGGAAGTAACTCTAAAGGCATGTTTAGAGTCAGCTAAGGGACTGAATCCTTTAGAGATTATTGTTGTTGATGGAGGAAGCACTGACGGGACAAGAGAGATTGCTCAGGATGCAGGAGCAATTGCAGTGAAATCCTCAAAAGGAAGAGGTATTCAGATGAATAAGGGTGCCTCATTGGCAGAGGGTGAAATTTTACTCTTTCTTCATGCTGATACTTTAATGCCTGAAGCTGGAATAAATTTTCCGGCGGAATCCCTCAATGGTTATGTAGGCGGCTTCTTTAAACTAAGGTTTAGTGATAATGCTATCTCTATGAAGCTTGTGGAACTTTTTGCCAATGTGAGGGCAAGGATATTTTCCTTGCCCTATGGTGACCAGGCAATTTTTATCAGGAAAGACGTCTTCGAAAAAATTGATGGCTTTAAGGAATATCCATTCCTAGAAGACATTGATTTAGCAATGAGGATAAGAAAGATTGGCAAATTAAAATATATACCTTTAACGGTAATTGTATCATCGAGAAGACTTAAAAAGGGTTATCCCTTATCTCCCATTTTTGTGAGTTTAAGGAATGTAATTATAGCCTTGTTTTTTATGCTAGGAATAAGTCCTTACAGACTTATAAGGTTGTATAGATAACTATAGTAATCACTCTGTGGAGAAACATTTGATAGAGAAGATAGTTGAAAAAGCTTTAGGTGGTGGAAGACTCACTTCAGATGAAATTGCAGTTTTATTTAATGTACCATTATTTTCATGTGAAGGAGCGCTGATACAATCTGCTTCTCGAAAAATGAGTGGAAAAGCATGTAATGGTCTTGCTGAGATACATGCTCAAGTTGGTCTTAATGTTGCTCGTTGTCCGCGTAACTGCCAGTTCTGTTCTTTCGCAGCCGTTAACAAAGTTTTTTCTGAGAGTATTGACTTGTCAGTTGATGAAGTTGTTATTCGTGCCAGCGAATTTGAATCTGACGGAGCGAATGCAATATACCTTATGACAACAGCACAGTATCCTTTCGAGAAGTTCATCGAAATAGCACAGGAAGTTAAGAAGTCACTGAAACCAGATACCATTCTTATCGCAAATGTTGATGACTTTTCTGAAAGGCAGGCTTTGCAGTTAAAAGATGCGGGCTTTTCTGGTGTCTATCATGCATTGAGATTAGGGGAGGGGAGAGATACAACAATCCCACCGGAGAAGAGACTCAAGACCTTTAAAAATGCTAAGGAGGCAGGGTTACTTTTAGGGACATGTGTTGAGCCTGTAGGACCAGAACATACGATTGATGAACTTGTTGAAAAGACTATCATTACGCGTGAAGCAGAACCAGTTTACAGTGGAGCTGCAAGACGAATACCTATTCCCAATACCCCAATGGCAAGACGCGGCGCTGTTAGTGAGACAAGAATGGCCCATATCCTTTCTGTTGTGAGATTGGCTCTTGGGTATGAGATTCCAGGAAATTGTACACATGAGCCGAATGTTATTGGCGCTGCAGCAGGAGCTAACTTACTGTGGGCAGAAACAGGAACAAATCCCCGCGATACAGAAAAGGAAACAGAGGGTAAACGAGGGATGACCGTTCAGCAGTGTAAAGAGATATTTAAAGAGGCTGAATGGGCTGTTCTTTCTGGACCTTCAAAATTCTTTAACGCAGGAAAAATTTTGAAAACTCGGGGCAAGTATGGAACTACCCTTAAACATTAAAGAATTTGTTAAAAACTGTTCGTCCTGCAAAAGGTGCCAAAGAGTATGCCCATTTTTAGACACCTATGGCATGCCTAATGAGATAATTACTGAGAAACCTGAAAAAGTCTTCTTTTGTTCCAATTGCAAAGCCTGCGATACTGTATGCACAGAAAAATTGCTTCCTTCAGATGCATTATTTGAGATGAAATCCATATTAATGAGAAATGGCCCTATTCCAGAGGAAGTCAGGAATGCCAAACAATCTGCTTCCGGATTTGCCATGAGGGGGCACAAATTCCCCTTTTCTTATTATCCAGCTACTGATACAGCTTTTTGGCCAGGGTGTGGTTTAGCCGGAACAAGCCCTGAAATAGTCAAAAAAACTGTTCGCTTACTCAGTAAGCATCTGAATAAAAAAGTAGGGTTAGTCCTAGATTGCTGTTTCGATCCTCTTTATCAACTGGGTGATATTGACTCAGCAGAGAAAGCAACAAAAAAAATTCAGGAGAGACTTAACCGACACAAGGTTATGCATGTAATCACTGGTTGCACAAATTGCACAAAGGTACTATTATCTCATCTTCCGGAAATTAAGGTTGAACATATAATAGAGGCTTTACCTGAAAATTTCATTAATCCCTCCTTGATTAATGATCCCTCCACACTCCCTTTTATTTCCCGCCTTACTAAGGAGGGAAATAAAGGGGTCAAAGGGAGTAATGTGGGATTGTTTCTCCATCATCCCTGTCCTTCTTTTGGGCTCGATGGGATAAGAGAGCGAGCAAGGGCGTATGTACAATCACTCAGTAACGGATCTCAATTCATTAAGAACAATGAAAATACTGATTCTCCTGTTAACGAAATAAAGGAATCGCTAAGACCGTTTTGTTGTGGACATGGAGGGGGAATCAGTTCTTTGTCGCCTGACTTATCTGATAAATTCACGGAAAAGGTTATGAAGGCATCAAAAGGAAGCCCGGTCGTTACCTATTGTATGGGCTGTAAGGGTAAGTTTATCGAAAAAGGGCAAAAGGCGTATCACTTGCTCGAACTCATGACCGATGTTAAACCAATAGAGAAACCTGTTTCTTCAGGAAGAAAATGGGTCAATCGTTTTTTCCTTTCAATGGGTCAGAAGTTTAACACCAAGAAATTGTTTTTTGGGTTAATAGTAGTTTTATTAATTCTTCTGGCTACCTATTTAAGAAAAAGTGGATATATCTCAACAGATAGCATATTGGAATTCTTGCGGGAACATAAAGTTGCTGCACCATTATTTTTTATCCTTATTTATGCCATAGGTCCGAGCCTTTTTATCCCGAGCCTTCCCCTTACCCTTGGTGCTGGTTTCCTCTGGGGACCTTTCTGGGGAGTTCTATTTTCTATAACAGGCGCAACAACTGGCGCATCAGTTGCATTTCTGGTTTCCCGCTATCTGGTGGCTAATACCATCAGAGAACGCTTTGGGTATAAAAGGTGGGAATGGCTAAAAGAAAAAGTTGAAAGACATGGATGGAAGGCCGTTGCATTTGCGAGGATAGTGCCTATTTTTCCTTTTCCAGTTTTAAATTATATGTTTGGAGTAACACCTATACCGTTTTTACATTATCTCTGGAGCACATTTGTCTTTATGTTGCCAGCATGTATAGCCTATGTCGCATTTGGCAGTTCAATGGGAGAATTGATTTTAAAAGGTAACATAAGGGGCTTAATAATTGGTATTATCGTTGCTTCTGTTGCATTGCTTCTGCCCTTTGCCTTTAAGCCCCTCGTCAAAAAGGTATCTGCTCAAAAAGATATCTAGTATGTCCAAAAAATCCGCACTGGGAATTTTTTTCAGGATTCCTTTATATGGAAAGGTGAAAAAGAGACTCGCTGCTGAGATCGGAAAAGATGCAGCTTTAAAAGCTTATAGATCTATGCTTGATGCAACTATTGAAAATGTCCTGAGAATTCATGGCGTAGATATTTATGGGTTTTATGAAGGAGAGGAAACATCTTTAAATCCATCCTTACCCCCCTTTAACTCCCCCCTTACTAAGGGGGCCCGCCTGCCGTCCGTCGGGCAGGGATACAGAGGGGGCGAAGAGGGTTCGAGGGGATTTTTAGGAAAAATACCTCTCTATTCACAGCAGGGCGTTGACCTTGGAGAGAGAATGTGCAATGCTGTTAAATTGCTTTTTAATAAGGGATACGAAAAGGTTTCACTCATTGGAGCTGATTCACCTGATTTACCTCTTCCCTTTATTACAGAGGCATTCGAAAAGCTTGACTCTTATGACCTTGTCATAGGACCGTCTGAAGATGGTGGCTATTACCTGATAAGCATGAACAAACCTTTTGATACCATTTTTAAAGATATAAATTGGGGTCATGACAATGTCCTGAAAGATACGGTTTCAAAGGCTAAGGCTGCGGGGATAAGCTACTTTCTGCTTCCTCAATGGTATGACATAGATGATCTTAATAGTTTTAATCGCTGGAAATTGAAAAATCTTGCTTGTTCTGGAATTGATAAAAACTTGAAAAGCAGATAATCAGATGAACTCTTGATTAACACATACACCTGATAATCATATAGAGGGCACCTCCTGAGCATATCATTTTGCGGTATGCTCAAGGAAAGAAACCAATCTTAACCTTTAGGAGGTGCCGTATGAGATTATATGCAGCTTTTGATTTGCATT
>Ga0315282_10014859_pt1 | contig 11552 bp, 5 predicted proteins | sample YL17G07_20_MG_FD_203693 | JGI IMG/M metagenome (GOLD analysis project Ga0315282, IMG submission 203693) | Sediment microbial communities from Yellowstone Lake, YNP, Wyoming, USA - YL17G07_20 | ecosystem: Environmental > Aquatic > Freshwater > Lake > Sediment | place: USA: Wyoming | collected...
TTCCGGGCGAACAGCTTCGCGGCCTGTCCCGGATGTTGCACGATCCACGCCCATGCCCGCTCGTAGAACCAGGAGGATGCCTCCTCATCGGTGACGGGCCGGCCGCTGGCCTTCTCGACCACACGCCGCATGTCGCGGTCCTGGCCCGCGATCGACGGCGTGATGCCGGCCACCGTATGGTAGGTGCCGTCCGCCTCCGGGTTGTTCCCGATGTAGAAGTTCAGGCCGCCGTGCGACGAGACGAGCGCCAGTTGATGGGCGACGGCGTAGTTGCGCAGCGCGACCGGGCTCAGCGCGAGCACGACGCCCAGGGCGAGCATGGCTGCGGGCATCGGAGAGTAACGAGTCACGAGTAACGAGTCACGAGGGCGACCGGCTGGCTGCCGCCCGTTGCCCGCCGGCCGCTGCGCGGACCGAGTGGTGACAGGAACGAGGAGCGCCAGCACGGGTGCGGCCGCGGCCCACAGCAGCACGTTCGGCCGGTTGAGGCCGTGCAACCCGAGGACGACGCCCGCGGCGAGCCAGGGTCGCCACCCTCCATGCAGCCAGGCGCGCGCGAGCAGCCAGAGCCCGAGCGCAGTGAGGAACGGATCGACAGCCGACTGGAGAATCAGGATCTCGTTGAACGCGAGGTACCCGGTGAGAGCGGCGAGCACGCCAGCCACCAACGCCGCGCGTTCCCCGAACCACTCGCGCGAGGTGAGCATCACCAGCCAGACGGCGAGCGTTCCGAGCAGCACCTGGACGAGTTGGACGGCGAGTACCGAGGAGCCGGACAGCACGAGGATCGCTGCAACGAAATAGATGTAGAACGGCGACATGAAGAAGGTGCGATCGCCGGCCAGCAGGTCGCCGCCGGCGACCCGCCGGGCGAGATCGAGGTAGACGCCGCTGTCCATCTCGCCGCGGGGCTGGAGCAGCGGATGGCCGTGAAGCTGCACCAGCACGATCAGCCTGGCGAGCAGAGCGATGCCGGCGACGAAGAGGATCGCCCAGACGAGAGGCCTGCCTGTCGGCGGACGACGTGGCCGGCCGGTTCGGCTGCCGTTCACGGGCCGATTATAGACTTGGCTCAGGGTCCCGGCTTCGAACAGCCACTGGGCCTGGGCCCGAAGCCTGACGTCCGACGTCCGAAGTCGGAAGGTTGAAGCCCGAAGAGTGACCTTCGCCGGTCCCGCGATTGACCGGCCGCGAGACGGGAGGTATCATCGGCCGCTGACACTTCCTTTCCGAAGGACGATCTCGAGGGCGGCTGCGGGCGCTCTGGGCGCCCGTGAGGTGTCACCGGTCCGCGTAGCAGTTCGGGAGGCAACGCGCGTAGTCCACGGAGGAACGTCATGCGTACCAGATGGACCTTGTTGGCTGTGGCTGCACTACTCCTCTGGCTTCCTGGTCAGGCGCTGGCACAGACGACCGGCGCGATCGCCGGCGTGGTGTTCGACCAGAACGGCAATCCTGTCGAGGGCGCGGTGGTGAAAGTCACCGGCGACATGCTCCCCGCCGGTCGGACGCTGACGACGCCGGCCAGTGGCCAGTACGCGTTCCCGCTGCTGCCGCCCGGCGCGTACACCATTCAGGTGACCAAGCAGGGCGTTGGCGACAGCACGCGCCAGGCCGTCGTGGAGGTGGACAAGACCTCCACTGTCGACATCGTGCTCGGCCTGACCGTGAAGGAATCGATTGACGTCACGGCGACGCAGCCGGTCGTCGACCTGAAGTCGGCCGAAGTCGACACGAACTACAAGAGGAGCACCATCGAAGCCCTTCCCCTCGAGCGATCGTACAGCGGCCTCTTTCAGTTGATTCCCGGCGTCGCGGACAATCGCAGCTCGGTCGGCCCGGCGGCCGGCGGGTCGCGTCAGGACAACACCTATCTCCTGGACGGCGTCAACATCACCAACCCGGGGTTCGGGTACTTGAGCAGCGAGGTGAACGAGCTCGACATCCAGGAGGTGAACATCAAGCGGGCCGGCGTGTCTGCCGAGTTCGGCCGCACGGCTGGGGTCGTGACGAACGCGGTGAGCCGGTCGGGAAGCAACACGATCTCCGGCATAGGCCGCATCGACTACCTCCCGAATGCGCTGATCGGCGGCTTCACCAGCACGGCGTTCCGCGACACGCTGGTGGTTCCCACCGTGACCCCGGCACTCGGGATGGGTGGGCCCTTGATCAAGGACAAGCTGTTCTGGTACGGGTCGGCCCGCTACTTCCAGAGCACGGTCGGACAAGGCCGCACCAACAAGCTGGGCGCCGCGCTGCCCGACAACAAGCAGACCGGGCACGAGCTGCACGCGAAGATCACCGGGAACATCTCGTCGCGCCACGTTGTGAACATCGCGTACCGTGACCGGCCGAACCACTACGACAACACCGGTCTCGGCTCGAGCACGTCAGCGACGGTCGGCTCGAAGACCGACAACAGCACCCGCATGGCGATGGCGTCCTGGTCCTATTTCCCGGCGAACCGCACGACCGTGGACGTCCGCTACATCTACATGAAGGAGAACAACGTCGCCACGCCGCTCACGGATCTGGGTTTCACGCCCGACATCGCCCACCTGCCGGCATTCAACGTCAACAACCTCGCGGCGATGGGATACTTCCAGGATCCGAACCAGTTGAATGTGCGCGTTGGCGGCGCGGAGTACACGAACAGCGACAACTACCGGCGGCACGAGATCAAAGGGACCTTCACGCAGTACTTCGACCTCGGCAAGTCGACCCACGAAATCAAGGCCGGCGGCGGGTACGAGTTCGGCGAGGAGGCGCTCAGCCGGTTGTCGAACGGGTGGGGCGACATCACCCGCCAGACATCGGCCGGCGTGCCGTACTGGCGCGCCCGGTACTACTTCACGCAGCCCCCGCAGCTCGGCCAGGGCCGCACGTATTCGGCCTTCGTGCAGGACAACGTGACCATCGCCTCGCGGCTCACCGTCAACGCCGGCGTGCTGTTCGACCGCGACCAGTTCGCGCAGAATCTTCCCGGCAGCGGCGGGTGTCCTGTGGTCGCGCTGAGCGGCGGATATGCCGTCTACCAGTCGAGCGGCGACCTGTGCACGTTCCTGCGGTTCCCGTTCAGCAGCGAGGTGCAGCCGCGGCTGGGAGCCAACTACGCGCTGCGTCCCGAGGTCGGCGACAAGGTATACGCGAACTGGGGTCGCTACTACGCGATGGATCAGAAGTCGAGCGGCCGCAGCCTGGCGCCGCGGCGGATCTACCAGTACGAGGCGCGCTTCGATCTCAGCGGGAACCTGATCTCTAACGGGCCGCGCGCATCCACGACCGGGAAGATGATCGACCCGGCCATCAAGCCGACCTACAACGACGAGGTGCTGGTCGGCTACGCGACGCCGATTGGACGCGACTGGAGCGTCGACACCTTCTTCATGTATCGCAACGCTCACGACTTCATCGAGGACACGCCGTCGGCGCCGACCGTCTACCCGACGACCGGTTCCTACGTGGCGGCCAACCTCCCCTGCACCGCGTTCGTCGCGTGCCAGGGCGCGGTCGGCAAACGTTCGTACAAGGCGTTCACCGTGGAGCTGGCGCGCCGTCTGGCGAACAAGTGGAGCGCCAACATCAGCTACACCTGGAGCCGGTTCGAGGGCAATTTCGACCTGGACTACGGCGGGGAAGCCGCGGTGTTCAACACCTCGTCGTTCATCCAGGATGGGCCGGGGACGATGGTGCAGGAGCCGAACCGCTACGGCCCGCTGCGCCAGGATCGCCCGCACGTCTTCAAGGTGTTCAGCAGCTGGGTGCCCATGCCGAACTTCACCATCGGCGGATACTTCCGGGTGCAGAGCGGCACGCCGTGGAACGCGCGGGGCCAGGATACGCAGGGCAGTTCGGCGCTCAACTACCTGGAGCGGGCCGGGTCGCACCGGAACCCCGTGTGGGCGAACGTCGACCTGCTGGCCTCCTACAGCGTGCGCGTGAGCCAGCGGGCGAACGTCGTGCTCGAGGCGCGGGTCCTGAACCTGATCGGCAACCAGACAGCGATCTCCACCGATTCGGTGGAGTATCTCCAGGCGAACTGGAGTAACACGTACCCCTCGATCGCGCAGAACCTCTCTCCGAATCCGTTGTACGGCACCGCGAACGGCTTCGCGCCGCCGCGTCGCCTGTTCGTGGACGCGAAGCTCCAGTTCTGATGCACGAAGGGGACGGGGCTCTTCCCGTCCACCCCTCTCGTTTCCGCCACGCGGCCGGCCAGTCGTGCGACAGCGTGGGCCAGCGCGGCCGGCTCGACGGCCCTGGCGAGGCGCAACTGGCAACCGGCCGCGAGGGCGCGGCGCCGGTCGTCCCGGCGCGTGTATGCTGTCAGCGGGCGGCCGTGGGTGCGCCGCGGCACGAACGCGATGCTCGGGCGCATCCCGGTCGTCCTTCACGAGCGCGGCCGGGACCGGAAGCCGGACCGTGAAGGTGGCGCGCTGTCCCTCACCTCGGCTCTCAGCCTGCACCGTTCCCCCTGCAGCTCGACCAGGTGACGGACGATCGCCAGGCTCGATGGTCTCGAGCGCACGCTCGGCGACGTCGCCCCGCACGTTCCCGGCTCTGAGCAGGCGTGCCCAGCCGAGCATCGCGTTGAGCGGCGTGCGCAGCTCGTGGGACACCGTGGCAAGGAACCCATCCTTCGCGCGATTGGCGTCATGCGCCGCAATGACGAGCATCTCATCGGTGATCTCGGGGTAGAACTCGGATCGCCCGGTTCGCAGCACATTCGGGACGCCGGCCGACGCGGTCGGGTCGATCGAGAACTGTTGCTGCAGGGCGCGTGCCCAGGCCACTTTGGCAGGCTCGATGTGCTCGACGGCGATCGGCCGGATGGTGCCGCCCTCCTCGAGGATGTCGACCTCGCACCGGTCGGCCAGGGTTGGCACGGCGAGGCGGGCCGGGAACGTCCGGGCCTGGGCCCATGCGCGAGTGAGACCGACCTCCGGTTCGAAAGGGCGTTCATGCGTCCAGTGTTGGGTCCGTCCGGTCTGACGACTGCCTGCCGGCGGCGGGTGTGCGCCCTCGCGCCGCGCGACTTTCGGGTCGTGCTGGCACGCGTGGTTTCACGCCGGGACGGGCGTTCCGGCCCGGGTGTGCCTGCGCCGAGCGGCCGCTTGTGGCGCTCGCGCGCAGCTTTCCTCGAGGAGAGCCATGCAGAAGGTCTTGCACACGTTGACGTCCGAGTCGGTGTCCGAGGGGCACCCGGACAAGGTCTGCGACTACATCGCCGATTCAATCCTCGATGCCTATCTGGTTGTAGACCCGCGGTCGCGGGTGGCCTGCGAGGTGCTCTGCAAGAACGATATCGTCGTACTCGCCGGCGAGATTACGTCCAACGCGCGTGTTAATCATGAAGAGGTGGTCCGCAGGGCCGTGCGGGAGATCGGGTACGTGGACGACCGCGAGCCGTTCAGCGTCGGCACGCTTCGGGTGTGCGAGTTCCTGAGCACCCAGGCGGCCGACATCGCCCGAGGTGTGGATGCGGAGCAGAACGCCTGCGGGGAACAAGGGGCTGGCGACCAGGGGATGATGTTCGGCTATGCGACCGACGAGACGCCCGAACTGATGCCGCTGCCGATCCTGCTGGCTCATCGGCTGACGCGCGGCCTCGCCGAGGATCGCCGCGGCGGCCAGTATCCGTGGCTGCGGCCGGACGCCAAGTCGCAGGTGTCGGTCGTGTACGACAACGGCACGCCGCGCCACGTGTCGCACATGCTCGTGTCGACCCAGCATGCGCCCGACGTGCACCAGAACGAGATCCGGGAGTACGTCGAGACCTACCTGGCGCCGCGCGTGCTCGGCTCGTGGTTCCACCCGGGCATCGAGGTGCTCGTCAACCCGACCGGCAAGTTCAGCCAGGGCGGGCCGTCCGCCGACTGCGGCGTGACGGGGCGCAAGATCATCGTGGATACCTATGGCGGGGCGTCGCGGCATGGGGGCGGGGCGTTCAGCGGCAAGGACCCGTCGAAGGTGGACCGCAGCGGCGCCTACTTCTGCCGCTACGTCGCCCGCCAACTGGTCAAGCGGGGACTGGCCGAGCGCGCCGAGATCCAGGTCGCGTACGCCATCGGCCGGGCCCTGCCGGTGTCGGTGAAGGTGGACACCTTCGGGACGGGTGACGAGGCGGCGGCACGCGACTTGGTCGCGCAGTTCGACTCTCGTCCCGCGGCCGTGATCGAGCGGCTCGATCTGCTTCAGCCGATCTACCGGCGGACCACCAACTACGGGCACTTCGGCAAGCCGGGACTGCCCTGGGAGGCCTGACAGGCTACTGAACCAAGACAGCCTGGATGAAGAATGTCGAATGCAGAATATAGGAGCTCGGGGCGCTGGCCTTGTGCATTTTACATTCTGCATTGAGGCGCACTGCTGTCTCAGGGGGCCGCCACGCAGTTGATAGTCACGAGTTGGGACCTTCTGGCCCCAGGTCCCCGGCCTCTGGTCCCTGCTCGCTGCTCATCGCTCGTTACCGTCGTCGCCTGCCTTGACACCCGATCCACCGGCGATTTAGAGTGCGGTCCTTGGGGTTCCTGCCGCTCGCCGCCCCCTTTCTGCATCACCACCCGGTCATCGAGGACAAGGAATGAAGCCCAGAGAATCGTTCACCGCGCTTCTGGCCATCCTGGTCAGCGTGCTGGCGTTCCACGCTATTCCGCGCGCCGACGAAGGGTTCTGGCCTTACAACAGCATTCCGAAGGCCGCCATCAAGCAGCAGTACGGCTTCGAGGTGACGGACCAGTGGCTCGCGCACCTGCAGCTCGCATCGGTCCGGTTCGGCGGTGCCTCGGGCTCGATCGTGTCGCCCGACGGCCTCGTGCTCACGAACCATCACGTGGGCCTCGGCGCCATCAGCCAGCTCAGCACGCCCGAGAAGGACTACGTCAAGAACGGGTTCTACGCGGCGACGCGAGAGCAGGAGTTGAAGGTGCCGGGCGTGGAGCTCCTGGTGCTCCAGAGCATCGAGGACGTCACGCCGAAGGTGAACGCGGCCGTCAAGGCGGGCATGAGCGCGGCCGACGCGTTTACGGCGCGGCGCGCGGCGATGACCGCGATCGAGAAGGAGTCGCAGGCGGCCACGGGGCTGCGCAGCGAGGCGGTGACGCTCTACCAGGGAGCCCTGTATCACCTCTACCGCTACAAGGTCTACTCGGACGTCCGCCTGGTCTTCGCGCCGGAGTATCAGACGGCGTTCTACGGCGGCGACCCGGACAACTTCACCTACCCGCGGTTCTGCCTCGACATGTCGGTGTTCCGGCTGTACGAGAACGGCCGGCCGGCGCGGACCGGCGATCACTACCTGAAGATCGCGACGGCGGGGAGCAAGGAAGGCGACCTGGTGTTCACCTCGGGCCACCCGGGTGCGACGCAGCGGCTGAACACGGTGGCCCACCTCGAGTACCTGCGTGACACTGGCCTGCCGACGACGATCAAGACCCTCGAGCGGCGCCACGCGCTGCTCAGGAAGTACGCGGCGCAGGGCGCCGAGCAGGCGCGGCAGGCGCAGCAGGAGCTGTTCGGCATCGAGAACAGCCTCAAGTCGATCCGCGGGCAGCTCAGGGGGCTGCAGGACAAAGACCTGATGGCGAAGAAGACGGCCGCCGAGAAACGGCTGCGCGACGCGATCGCTGGCGATCCGGCCAGGCAGCAGGCGTACGGCGATGCCTGGGACGCGGTCGCCCGGGCGCGCCAGGCGGCGAAGCAGTACGACCTGGAACGGAACTTCACCGAAGGGGCGGTGGGCCTCAACACGCAGCTGTTCGGCACCGCGCGCACGATCGTCCGCCTCGTCGCCGAGAGCGGCAAGCCGGATGCCGACCGTCTGCCGGAATTCGCCGAGGCGCGACGGCCCGTGATCGACCGCGGCCTGTTCACCGCGCGGCCGCTGTACCCCGCGTATGAAGAGGCGAAGCTGGCCGACTCGCTGGCCTTCATGCAAGAGGAGCTCGGCGAGGCCAGCCCGATCGTGAAGAAGATCCTGGGCGACAAGACGCCCGAGGTGCGGGCGGCGGAGCTCCTCGACCGCACCAGGCTCGGTGACATCGCCACCCGCAAGCAGCTCGTCGCGGGCGGACAGGCGGCCGTGGACGCCTCGACTGATCCGCTGATCGTGCTGGCGAAGGCCATCGACCCCGAGTCGCGCGCCATCCGCAAGAAGGTCGAAGACGAGGTGACCAGCGTGGAGCGCGCCAGCTACGCGAAGATCGCGCAGGCGGTGTTCGCCATCGACGGGCCGAGGGCGTACCCCGACGCGACGAGCACGCTCCGCCTGTCGTACGGCGCCGTCAAGAGCTACGTGGAGAACGGGCAGCGGATCGCGCCGTACACGACCTTTGCCGGCCTCTACGAGCGCGCGGCGCAGCACAAAGAGCAGCCGCCCTACGACCTGGCGCCGCGCTGGGTCGAGAAAAAGGCGGCGCTCGACCTCGCCACGCCTCTCAACGTCGTGACGACGAACGACATCGTCGGGGGCAACAGCGGGTCGTCCGTGGTGAACACAAAGGGCGAGCTGGTCGGGCTGGTCTTCGACGGCAACATCCAGTCGCTGCCTGGCTACTTCATCTACGACGAGCCGGTCAACCGCGCCATCGCCGTGGACGTCCGCGCCGTCGTCGAGGCGCTCCGCAAGGCGTACGATGCGGGCGCGCTGGCCGACGAGATGACGGGACGAAGAACGGGAACGGACTGAAACGGATCAGTCCTTGGTTCGTGGTTCTTGGTGCGGTTCTTGGTCCTCGGTTTGTCGCGCGATCGAAGACCAGGAACCAGGGACCGCACTGGGGACGAAGGATCAAGGACGGACATGAACAGTCGTTAGCCATGAACTTCCGCACGATCATTGAGCCCTTCCGGATCAAGTCGGTCGAGGCCGTGAAGTTCACGCGGCGCGGAGAACGCGACGCGGCGCTCAAGGCGGCCGGGTACAACATCTTCCGGCTGCACTCCGAGGACGTGCTGATCGACCTGCTCAGCGACTCGGGTACCGGGGCAATGTCGGCCGCGCAGTGGGGCGCGCTGATGCAGGGCGACGAGTCGTACGCCGGCAGCCGCTCCTTCTACCGGTTCGAGAGCGTGGTCCGCGACCTGACCGGCTTCAAGCACATCATCCCGACGCACCAGGGCCGGGCGGCCGAGCGGATCCTCTTCCACACGATCCTCCACCCGGGCCAGATCGTCCCGAACAACAACCACTTCGATACCACGCGCGCGAACATCGAGGTGGAGGAGGCCGAGGCGCTCGACCTCGTCATACCCGAGGGCCGCGTGCCGGCGGTGGTCCATCCGTTCAAGGGGAACGTCGATCTCGGGGCGCTCGAGACGCTCCTGGCCGCAAAGGGCGATCGCGTGCCGCTCGTGATGGTGACGGTGACGAACAACTCGGGCGGCGGCCAGCCGGTCTCGCTCGAGAACCTGCGCGGCGTGCGCGCCATCTGTAACGAGCACCGGAAGCCGCTCTTCCTCGACGCCTGCCGCTTCGCGGAGAACGCGTACTTCATCAAAGTGCGGGAGTCGGGACAGGGCCACCGGACGCCGAAGGCGATCGCCGGCGAGATGTTCTCGCTCGCCGACGGGTGCACGATGTCCGCGAAGAAGGACGGCCTGGCGAACATCGGCGGCTTCCTCGCCATGAACGACGACCAGTGGGCGGAGAAGGCGAGGAACCTGTTGATCCTCACCGAGGGGTTTCCGACCTACGGCGGGCTGGCGGGCTACGACCTCGAGGCGATCGCGCGCGGTCTCGAAGAGGTGGTCGAGGAGCCGTACCTGCGCTACCGTATCCGGTCGATCGAGTACCTCGCCGAGAAGCTGATTGCTGCGGGCGTTCCCATCATCCAGCCGGCCGGCGGGCACGCCATCTACCTGGACGCCCGCGCGCTGCTGCCGCAGATCGCGCCGCTTGAGTACCCCGGGATCGCGCTGGTGAACGCGCTCTACGTCGAGGCGGGGGTGCGCGGCGTCGAGATCGGCACCGTGATGTTCGGCCGCCACCCGGACGGCTCGGAGACGCCCGCAACGATGGACCTCGTCAGGCTGGCCGTGCCGCGGCGGGTCTACACGCAGTCGCACATCGACTACGTCGCCGAAGCCGTGATCGCGGTGGCGGCGATGAAAGACTCGCTCCACGGCTATCGGATCCTCACGGCGCCGCGCGTGCTGCGGCACTTCACCGCGACGTTCGACCCGCTCGGCGCGTGACGCCGGGCCTCGGGCTTCGGCCTTCCACGACCGTCTCGTTCTATCCCGGTGCCGCGAAGGACCGCGGGATGGTGCGCTGGTTGAAGGGAGCGCTTTGTTGGGCATAGGATGAATTCTCTCTCCCCGTCGATGCCCGCTCTGGAGGAGACACACCCCGATGGCGCTGGTCCAGTTCACCCGCAACCACACCGACCACTCGACCGACAAAGGCTACCAGTTCGAGTTCTTCTGCGACCGTTGCGGCAACGGTTTCATGTCCGAGTTCAAGCCGTCGGCCGCTGGCTACGCGACCAGCTTCCTGCGCGCCGCGGGCGACGTCTTCGGCGGCGTCTTCGGCCAGGCCAGCGCCGGATCGTACGAGATCGAGCGCGCCATCCAGGGACCGGGCCACGACCGCGCCTTCCGCGAGGCGGTCGAGGAGACGAAGCCGAAGTTCCGCCAGTGCCCGAAGTGCGCGCACTGGGTCTGCCTCACGTGCTGGAACCAGCAGCGCGGCCTCTGCTTCGAGTGCGCGCCCGACGTCGAAACCGAGCTCGCCGCCGCGCAGGCCCAGTCCACGGTGGATCAGATCCGCGAGAAGGTGGCCCAGCAGGACCTCACCAAGGACATCGACCTCACCAGCGAGGCGGCCGCGCTCTGTCCGTCCTGCGGCGCGCGGACCGAAGGCGCGAAGTTCTGTCCGCAGTGCGGCAAGTCACTGCGGCCGAAGAACGAATGCCCGCGGTGCGGCACGAAGGTCGAAGCGGGCTCCAGGTTCTGCCCGGAGTGCGGCAACAGGATGGGCTGACGCGGGCATGCCCACCTTTTCCGGTAGACACCAGTACCTCGACCCGGACGGGTCGATCGCACAAGCCGGCCCCTGCTAGGTCACCTTCGACGACCAGACGTTGACGGTCGTGGGCGGCGCCTCGCCGCTCGCCTTCGACCTCGGCGACGTCGGCGTCGTCTCGCCGGGGGACTACGAGCTCGCGCTGACGCTCGACACCGGCAGGCGGCCGCTACTCACGCAGTTCGGCAAGGCGTTCCAGAACCTCTCCCACGACCTCCTCGAAGCCGAGCGCGCGCGCCTGGTGCGCTGCCTGCTCGTCGGTGACCTGCCGGAGATTGCGCGGTACGAGGCGTTCGCCGAGCTCAAAGGGGCAGGGCAGCCAATCGGCGGGCCGGCCGAGATCCGGCTCTATCAGAGCAACGTCGCCATCCTGCCGCTCGGCGCGACGGGATTCCAATGGCGGCTGGCGGACATCGACAAGGTCAGCTTCGACGAGGTGAGCTGCGCGGTCGTGCTCGAGTCCGGATCAGTACGGCTGCTGATCACCAGGCTCGCCAGACGCACGGGAGAGTTCCACGAGCGGCTCGCG
>Ga0315282_10014860_pt1 | contig 11551 bp, 6 predicted proteins | sample YL17G07_20_MG_FD_203693 | JGI IMG/M metagenome (GOLD analysis project Ga0315282, IMG submission 203693) | Sediment microbial communities from Yellowstone Lake, YNP, Wyoming, USA - YL17G07_20 | ecosystem: Environmental > Aquatic > Freshwater > Lake > Sediment | place: USA: Wyoming | collected...
CTCATCCCCAGAATTGCCACGCTCGGCTATGATGGCATTGAGATCTGGGGAAATCACTTGGAACAGTTCCAGGTACAGAATGGTGAGATTAGAACTCTTCTGGAGCTTCTGACTGAGTTTCGATTGAGCGTCTCTGTAATCTCACCGTATTTTTCCTTTACTGAGGGAGAAGAAAAGCAAGCTTCGAGCTTCAGGCTTGCACGAAAGTTTTGCTCTTATTCTCAGGTTCTCCACAATGCTGCTGTTCGAGTCTTCGTTGGCCCACCGGGTTCTCATGACGCAACCGAAGCTCACTGGACAGCTGTAGTACAAGGTCTTCAAAGGATCTGCGATGAGAACCCAGCGACCACATTCTGTCTGGAGACACATCAGGGTCAACTTATGGACACAACGGCGAGCACTCTTGAGATTCTTCGGCGAGTCGCCAGAGAGAATCTCAAGGTTCTCTTAGACATCCACAATCTCTTTGCGATGAGCGAAGACCCCGTTGAAGCACTGCACGAATTGTATTCACACACTGTCCATGTCCACCTGAAGAACTTTCACGGGAACAAAATCTGTTACCTCGATGAAGGGGATATGGATTATCAACCTTTCATCAGCGTTCTGCGATCGAAGGGCTATAGCCGCTATCTCTCTGTGGAATGGTTCGGCGAGGAGCCATGGGGGGCAGCAGAACGCGAGATTTCAACGCTTCGCAGGTGGCTATGATCATGACACTTAAACATCCTTTTCTCTATTTCTCCAAAGAAGACTTGCCAGACCTGAGAGCCCTCGGGATGGAGGGAGATCATGCCATCATCTTGAAGAACATTCTCTTGACGGCCGAACGCCATCTCAACGACCAGATCCCTCTCCAGCCACCCCCAGGTCCGGAGAAGGCATATCTGGAAGATGGGGTCACGTTCGATCCCAAATTCCTGACCATCCATAATGCTTATTACGAAGACGGTTACCGGGTTCAATACTACAGCGAGTTGTTCGCATTCGCCTATCTGATCTCGGGAGATCAACGCTTCCTTCGCCGGGGAAAAGATTGGGTGATGAATCACTGTTCGTGGTCTCAGTGGGACGAGATGGCGAACCGAGGTGACGTCCAGTCGTCGCATGCACTGAACGGAATCGCCATCGTTTATGATTGGCTATACAGCGACTTCACAGTTGTAGAGCGGAAGGCAGTTCGTTCAGCGCTCATCGAGAACTGCAAGCTCTTCTATGACAATTGGTCTAAAGCATTTGACCTCGGAAATCATTTCTGGGTCTGTTATGCTGCGCTAGGGATTGCAGCTCTCTCGCTTCTTCCGGAATATCCTGAAGCCGAGCAATGGATTTCGTTCGTCACGGAGAGATTTCGGGGGCTCTTAGGAATCTCCTTCGGTGAAGATGGGGATTACATCGATACTGTCTTCTTTGCGGGTTATGCACTACGAAACGCACTCTTCTATTTTGAAGCATTGAAACGAATTAAAGGGATTGACCTTTCAGCTACTTCACTCCTCGAAAAGGTTGCACGCTGGTTCTTGTACAGTCTGCCTCCAGATCGTGATGGCCACCCTGAGCAGCGATCCCAACCGATTGACATGGTTGCCTACTTCCGCCCAATGATGATGCGTTTTGCCTCTCAGTTCCGTGATCCCTACGCACAATGGTTTTGCAGGGCAAACGGTGAGGAACTGGGTGCAGCCTTCACATATACGTGGTGGTATGATGTAAAGGCAAACGGTGACAAGCAGGCTCGTTCGTTTCAAGGTCCGTGGGAGTTCTTGTTCTTTGACAAGACTGTTCCGACGAAGCGGCCAGATGACCTTCCGATGTCGATGCTCTTCAGAGACACAGGACAAGTCATTATGCGGTCGGGATGGGAGCGAGATGATGCTTGGCTCCTGTTCCGGAGCGGCCCTGCGTCTGGGAAGGACAAGCTTGATCAAAACGGAATCCTTCTTTATGCGTTTGGGGAGAGGCTTATTGATGTTCTCCTTCCTCCTCGCTCCACCTATAGTGAAACGGGCGATTACTGGAAGCAAATACGTTTTTTTCAAACCACCATTGGCAGTAACTCCGTCCTTGTTGACGGTGATGGTCAGACCGTTACGCATCCTGTCTGGCTGATGGATCCAGAGATTTCGCGAGCTCAGTGGAAGAGCAAAGGAAGGGTAGAGCCGTTTGGAAGGATTGTCCATTTCGAGTCTCGACCCGATTGGGATTATGCGGTGGGTGAGGCAAGCAGGGCATACGGATCATTGCTAAAGATTTTCAAGCGCCATATCATATTTCTCAAACCGGATTGCTTTGTGCTCTATGACGAAATCGAAGGCCTGGATCACACTCTCCCGCGACGTTTCGATCTCCTTTTCCACTCTCTCGGCGATATTACCCTTGAGCCTGATGGGATCAAGATCGTTCAGCCGAAGGCGGATCTTATTGTGAAGGTCGTGAGTCCCGACAAAATCGAAGTCGAGATGAAGATGACTCCACCTGCCCAAGACGAGAGGACTCATCCCTTTGCAATGATACATCCATTGGCGAAGGGAGCCAGCGTTTGTTTCCTCACGATTCTGGCTCCTGGCCGGAAAGGAGAGAAGCGTGTCCTTCCTGAGCTGGAGATCAGGACCGAAGGAGGAAAACACATTGCTGTTCATCACAAAGAACGTCGGCTGCAAATACCTTTGTACTGATCCATGAACAACAGGAGAAAAGTTCGGGCGGTGGTTCTTGCTGCTGGCAAGGGAACCCGAATGAAAGCGGGGAAGCCAAAGCTTCTCATCCAGATCAAGGGGAAGCCTATCATCGCGCGCGTTGTAGAGGCTTGCGACGTTTCTGAGATCGAAAGGATTTATGTTGTCGTCGGCCAAAGGGCTGAGACGATTAAGAAAGCGATTGGAAGTAAATGCGAGTTTGTGGTGCAGGGCAAGCAGCTCGGGACGGGACATGCGCTGATGCAAGTCCGGCGGCCTTTAAGGAATTATCGTGGGGATCTGGTCGTGCTTGTCGGTGACAGTCCTTTTCTTACACGCGGGCTCATTCGCCGATTGATAAGCGTCCATCGGAGCTCAAGAGCAGCTGCGACATTCTTGACGACGCGGTATGCTCACCCACCGCCCTACGCTCGAATTATCAGAGACGGGGCGGGTGGAATTGCCGATATAAGAGAAGAAAATCAGTGCACGCCTGACCAAAAGAGGATCAAAGAAGTCGTCACTTCTCACTACTGCTTCCGCGCAGAGATTGTTCTTCCGCTCCTATCAAGAATCAGAGATGACAACCCCAAGCACGAGTACTATCTTACTGACATCATACCGGTCCTGATTCGCCACGGGTACGAAGTCGATACGGTCAAGGTGAACGACCCGCGCTCGGTTTTTGGAATTAACGACATCCGGGATCTCAAATGGGCGACGGGGAAGTCATGAACAGTCCACGCATCATTGTGAAGGCCCCGGGAAGAATTTGCCTCTTTGGGGAACATCTTGATTACCTTGGCCTGTTCGTGATCTCCACTGCCATCGACCTTCATATCACCGTCAGTGGATCGCTCCGTGCGGACAAGCTGCTCCACATTGTCATGCCCGATCTCCAAGAGGAGGAGAGGATTGATTTAACCAAGCCTATTGAGTATCAGAGACGCCGGGACTATCTGCGGTCTGCAGTGAAGGTTCTCCAGAGGAACGGTGTTACCTTCGATCACGGCTGCGACTGCACATTGACCGGGAATATTCCAATTCAAGCCGGCGTCTCAAGTTCCTCAGCATTTGTCATCGCATGGATAGCATTTCTGCTCTCAATGACAAGCCGCTCTGGAGTTAAAGACAGAGAGTTGCTCGCTCAATTAGGATATGAAGCTGAGGTCAAGGAATTCAACGAGCCCGGCGGAATGATGGATCACTACACATCGAGCCTCGGTGGCGTTCTATGGCTGGATTGCCAAGAGCCATTTCATGCCGAACGTATTCATGCAGACCTCTCAGGATTTGTCCTTGGTGATTCGCTCGAAAAGAAACAGACAACTCAGGTTCTCTCGTCTGTGAGAGAACGCGTCCAGGCCGGAATCAAGCAGCTCAAGCACTCCATCCCCTCCTTTGACTTCCGTCATGTGACTCTTCGAGAGGTGGAGCCCTGCTTAGGGGGACTTTCGGAAGACATTCGCAGGAAAGTTCGATCGACCCTTATGGACAGAGATCTCGCTCTCGAAGCAAGAGACCTCTTGAAGTCTTGGTCGAAACACTCGGAAGTCCATCTCGGTGGGCTTCTCACTCGCCATCATCAGGAACTTCGAGATGGATTGGGCATCTCGACCCCAAAAATTGATCGGATGATTGAGGCAGCAATGAAGAACGGGGCTCTCGGCTGCAAGATCAATGGCTCTGGCGGTGGTGGATGCATGTTCGCTTATGCCCCGGGCTGTGAACAACGAGCTGCAGAAGCGATTCGATCGCAGGGTGGGAAAGCTCACATCGTTAGTGTCAGCGATGGGGTTCAGGTAAGGGTTGAATAGCTTGCGACATAAATAGTCCAGTTTCATTTCACGTTCGAGTGCCGTGATGTCCTTAAGAGACGGATTCCATCTGCAGTCTGATCTGGAAAGCGGGTTCTACTCGATTCTGTTCGAGAAGAAGCCTGTCGTTTCCCACGCCTTTGTCAGCTTGGACCTGGAAGAGGGAACGCTCAAGTCTTTCGACAATCGCTTCTCGGTTGAAGCTAGATCAGCGTCGAGCGGTTTTTCTCTCGTCTTCTCTGATGCTCTGAAAGCTATCGACATCGAGCTGAAAGCCAAGCCGATTGAAGGAGGAGAGGGTCTCGTGTTCATTGTTTTCGTCACGAATCGGAGCCGCCACGAACTACGAGTAAGAAATATTTTCCCTCTCGTGGTGACCAGAGAGACTGGTGGAGCCCTTTCCTTTTGGGAAGATCCGGATCACGTCAGGCTTCTGAACGACGAGTGGGAGCGGTGCTATGGCCTCTCAGATGTGAAACCTCTTGGGGCAGACATCGAATTCCAGAGTGCATGGGATGTCCATCTCTTCGATAGAAGAAGTAATCTCAATCTCGCCGCCAGCTTCTACGAAATCCCAAACGCAAAGCTTTCATTCTCGGTTTGTCAAAGGAGTGGTTCGAGTGGCGTCGATTTCACCGTGAAGGCGGACACCCATTCAGGCAGACGGGGGGTTGTCCTGGAGAGTGGTGAGACCTTCGTTCTCAGTGAACTGCTGCTTCTCTTCACTCGAGGATCTCCTCTGGAAGGACTCGAGCGTTATGCTCAACGCATCGCCGAGCGAAACAATGTTCCTGGGCCTCCAAAGACTCCTCTCGGTTGGGCTGATTGGTACTACGCTTACGGGACAACCGATGAGGTTGAGGCCTTGAAGAACCTCGAGTTTGTCGCAAACGAACTTAAGGACTTTGGGGTGCAGTATTTTGAGATCGATTCTGCGTGGCAGCTGGGAGTGGAGACCACGGCGCCACCGGACAACGTAGTCGCTGGCGGCCCTTGGATTCCCAACAGAAAATTCCCGCACGGGATGAAATGGTTCGCTGATAGAATACGAGAGAAAGGTTTGAAACCTGGAATATGGGTTAGGCCATTTCAGATGATTGATGACGCTCCGGAACGAAATGCACATCCAGACTGGTTCAATGAGAAAGGTCAAATGGATTTCTCACATCCAGAGGTCCGCGAGTGGGTGAGGAGTCTCTTCACGATGCTCGTAGACGATTGGGGTTACGAATACATCAAGTATGATTTTCCCTCCTTCGATCTTTTCAATGAATGGGGCCCGAAGCTCTTTGAAGACCATGCAGCTCATGCGGAGTTGCACGATCAAACGAAGACGAACATCCAGGTCTATCGCGAATCGCTGAACGTTATACGAGAGAGGACAGCTGGAAAAGCTTTCCTCTTAGCCTGCAACAGTGTGATGCCGCCCACGCTTGGTTTGGCAGACTCATTCCGCATCGGCGATGACGTAGGCGACTGGAGCAGGACATTCAAGTACGGGGTCAAATCGGTCTCGGCGCGGTACTATACGAATGGAGTCTACTGGGCTAATGATCCAGATTCTCTGGTCGTCCGAGACCCTTTCACTCTCCACCAAGCTCAGATGTGGGCAAGCCTCATTGCGCTTTCGGGAGGGGTAATTTTCATCAGCGAGCAAGTCTATGCCCTACCGCCCGAAAGACTTGGGATCATCAAGAAAATCTTACCCGCATTTGCAAACGAAAATAAACGCTACTCATTTGGCTGGCCAGCAGATTTCCTTGAGAGGCGAGAGCCAGAAGTCTGGGTGTTGCCGGTGAAAAAGCCTTTCGGAACATGGACAGTCGTCGGGGTATTTAACTGGTCGGATGCATCAGTGAAGAAAACACTCGAAATCGCGTCGTTTGATCTTCCACCAGATGTCTCCTATTTGGTTCATGAATTCTGGGGGGACGAATTTCTGGGAGAGTTTCGGCAGGCGATTCATCTGGAATTACCGCCTCACTCATGTAAAGTCCTTGCTGTACGTGCGAAACTTGCACATCCTCAGTTACTCTCTACGACTCGGCACATCACACAGGGGGGAGTGGAAATACATCAGTTGAGCTGGGATGAGTCAGCGCTAACTCTGACTGGAGTGTGCCAGGCTATTCGAAATAATCCGTATGAAATCTTAATTCACGTGCCTCCGGGACGTGGCGTGGACCAAATCCAGGGTGCAGAGATGGTTGGTCAGACGGCTAAAAACGTTCTTCGACTAAGAATTGTGCCGATCGAGACCAGGTGGATAACCTGGAGTGCGAGTTTTGAAAGGAACACCTGAGGTCAATCAATGAAGTCTGTACAAATCCTCGTTGGAGCTTGTCTATTTCTTTTCCTTTGTGCAGGTACTGTCTTGAGTCAGGAGGAAGGTCGGATGATCCAAACTTCCATTCCATCGATGAAGCTTGAAAGAATCTGCATGCCGGGGAAGTCGCCCGCACAATTGAATGCCCAGGTGATTGACGACGGTCGCGCACCGTATGGCCGGGTGCTCATCGGCACGATCAGTGCGAATGTCGGTTACCTCATCGACTACGATTTTCTCACAGGAGAGATCCGCTACAACCCGACGGTTCCTTTTCGCACCAGACATGATGCTGAAAACCTCAATGGCTCCATATGCATCTGGGGTGTCGCTGTCTATGATGAAAGCACCGCCTACGCTGCGAGCACGTTGAATGCAGGCATGTACAAATACGATCTTCGCACCCGAGTGTTTACTCAATTCCCATTCCCTTTTGGCGCGAAGCGATTCGTGAAGAACGAGTTGATCGACGGCGAATCATATATTTGGCAGCTGCACAAAGCAACCGACGGGAAACTCTATGGGGGTACATGGCCGAATGGTAAACTGATCTCATACGATCCAGCGAGCGGCAAATTTGAAGACCACGGGCAGATGGCGGAGGGTGAACAATACCTCATTGGGGTCTGCGGGGAGTTCCCTGATCGGGTTTATTGCGGGATCGGTGCTCACGCCCAGTTGGTTGAGTATGATACCAAGACGAAGACCAAGAAAAGTCTCTTCGGCGACCTGTACAAGGGTCGGGAGGCCTTTGCTCAACTGAAGAGGGTTGGGGGCTTGCTCGTCGCGCTTGTTTATCCGCAGCCAGTAGTCCTCATCATTGATCCATCGAAAGGGCAAGTTCTCAGGGAAGTTGTTGTCCCGGACCAGGACGACGATTTCTATCGCACGAATGCTAAGTCAATCGTTGTCCGTGGCGACGAGATTTTCTTCGGGATGAACCCCAGCAACAAGCTCTACAAGTACAACGTTAAGATGGACAAGCTGACTCTTATCGGCGCGGATCTTGGCGGACCAATCGGTTTGGTTGGTAGACGTTATCTTTATCTAAAAACGGTAACAGAACGCTATAAGATTTATGATCTTGAGAGGAATCGGATCATCAAAGAGGTTCAGCTTCACGTCGAAACCGATGACGGGATGATCGTTTTTGCGATGAACTTCGGTCCCGACAGGAAAGTCTACGGCGGTTCGTTCATCAACCAACATCTGTGGGTCTACGATCCCGGAACAACGAAGTGCAAGGACCTTGGGGTCGCGATAAATCTTGGTGGACAGGTGAACAGTATGGTTCCATACAAGGGAAAGCTGTATGTTGGCCACTACATCCTTGCCACCGTATCTGTCTATGACCCAACGAGATCGTGGAATCCAGCCCCCGCTGAGAATCCAAACCCACGGATTATTGGTAGTGTCGGTGAGGAGCAAGACCGCATCCATGATATGGTCGTGGGCACAGATGGAAAGATTTACATGGGTACATACCCGGCGAAAGGTCGCCGAGGAGGATCACTGACGATTATGGATCCCGAATCGGAGAAGATGGAAGTTCATCGAGACATTATTCCTTTACAGAGCATACGATCAATTGAGTCTTCAAAGGCTGGGATCATTTACGCTGGAAGTGATAAGCACATTGGTCTTGGCAATGTTGGAGAAGAGGAAAAAGATGCGCACGTCATCGGGTGGGACGTGAAGCAAAAGAAGATTGTGCATGATTTTGTGCCTGTGCCGGGTGCACGAATTGTCTGGAAAATCTCAGAGGGGCTGGATGGCGTGCTGTATGGTTCTGCTGACAGTACGTTCTTCATCTATGATCCAGGATCAAAGACGGTTGTATACCGCAAGAACCCGGGTTGGGAATCGCTTCTCCATGTCGTCGCGAGCAAGAAGGACGGGAAGGTTTATGGCATTGCAAAGAAAGGCATTTTTGTGTTTGATCCTGGGACTAAGGAGTTCGCTCTTCTTGTCACGATGGAGGCTGAAGGATGGACGGACTATATCATTGAGAATGAGCAGGGTGATCTGTATCTTGGGATCCGCGAGTGGCTCTACAGGCTCCACCGCTAGTCCGAGAAGTATGAAGTTGAGTTGAAAGTGTCTCCTCAGCCACTAGTGTGCAGTATGCTCTTTACTTTCCCTTCAATTGTTCTCGCCCAGTTGACGTTTGCTGATAGTTCCCGGCTGAAGGACCCTCAATACCTTGAGGACCGCATCAAGAACATCAGCGATGGTGATCTCTTCGCGTCGATCAATCTTGAAAAAGCTGATCTTGGTGGTATCCGGGTTGCAGTCGAGAAGAAGGATTTCAGACATGCCTATGAAGAGTGGGCAAGGTACTGGAATTCGAAAGAACAACCGACCTATATCACCCAGAATTATCAGCTCCTGATAGATACAGATTTGCTGAAGACGTACAATGAAGTGCGTGGTTATGCCAACGCCTATCCAGCGGAGAAGGATTCGATTCTAAGAGCGGCTGATAAGGTCTTGCGGCACGAGATCCGTACGTGGGGTGATGCCCTTGTCGAGTTTGGTCCAGCGGTGGATTTCAACAAAGAGATCGGAAAGTCTGGCAAGTACGGATTTCACTACTGGATGTGGGCGCGCCCGTTGAACACCGCATACGTACTAACCGGTGATCCGAAGTACTTAGAAGAATTCGACAAGCTCTTCAATCAATGGTACGTGCAGCGGAATGGCATCGCCCGGACCATTCCTGAGCTTGACGTCGTATATTACGAACTCGGCTTGGGAGTCAGGAACCGAGTGTTCATCGAGCACTATTTCTTTGCTTGTGAAGGTCGAACCTGGAAAACACACGAACGCATGTTAAAGACCATCCTGGGTGCTGCCCGCTGGTTATATCAACTCGAACGATGGGAAGGATACCGTCCGGGGAACTGGCAGATCGTTGGCTCGTATATGCTGGCGCAGATTGCGATGGTCTTTCCGGAGTTCAAGGAGTCAGCGGAGTGGCTCCGCATCGGTCTCCAACGTCTTGAAGAACACATGGAGCAAGACTTCTTTGAAGACGGTGGGCACTCGGAGCGGGCACCGAGGAACTACACACTGCTGACTTACCTAAGCTATCGAAATCTCTATTATCTTCTGAGAGTGTACAAAGTTCGGGAAGATCTCGAAGACAGAATCCAGAAATCGATGGGCAGGACGATCGACTGGTGGATTACGATGCTCGCGCCGACTGGTGAGGTACCTGCAATCAATGATAGTCACCGTGGGTTGTTTCCCATCGGAATACTGGAGGACGGGGCTGAATTCTACGGCAAGCGTGAAGTGTATGGGGTATTGAAGAACCTCTTCAATACAGAAGTGGCCAGTCCTGCGCCGCTTCCCCCGTTTACCTCGCGCCATATGCCCGCCTCGGGCTTCACTGTGATGCGAAGTGACTGGACATGTGATGCACTCTACATGAACATCAACTATGGCAAGTTTGCAGGGTTTCACTCCCATAACGACCTCCTCGATTTCGAAATCTACGCCTATGGGAAAGCGCTTGCTGTTGATGCGGGAATTGGACTTACCTACGATGATCCACTCTATATTCCCTGGTATCAATCCTCGAAGGCGCACGACATGGTCGTGGTGAACGACGAGAACCTTGTGAGGAGGGATATCGCAGGTGAGAACGTCGTATGGAGTTCGACAAATGAGGTTGACTACTTTGTTGGAGACCATCGAGGGTATGCAGCGTTTGGCGTCGGCCATCGACGGAAGATTGCTTTCATGAAGCCGAGGTACTGGGTCATCCTCGATCAACTGAAATGCGAGAGGAATGGGAATACCCTCTCCTGGTATTTCCACTCGCCGACGCACCTCGTTCCTTTCGGCATGGGGTTTAGGAGTTCAACTTCTCCGGGAGTTGTTGTCCTTCCTGCGAACGCGGGCCTCAATGCCCGGGTTGGGAAAGGTTTTGCGGCGAGCACAGACGACTTAACACCAGGGAAGTCACAAGAAATTGGCTGGATCGCTTTTGACCAGACTTCATCAGTTGGTGCAACGAAGCAGTTTCCTATTCTTCTGTATCCGTTTAAAACGAAAGCCCCATCGATTGAGTTTAGCGAGATCTCTCATGAGCATTATATGCTGAAGACCGCTGATATCCAGGACGATTTGTACTTTCCGGTCCATCTGTACGATGATGGGGAGGTCTCTACCGATGCTATCTTCCTGCTTCTCCATCGAGAAACGCAGGGACCTGTAACCTTTGGTCTCGTTCAAGGTACGTACCTCCGTCTCAACGGGAAGGAGATCTGGAATTCGAACGGGAGAGCCTCTTCAGATGGGGTGGTATCCTATGCTAGATGACCTTTATTATTTCTTTGAGTGAAGGATGCTCGGATATAAAGCTGCATTGATTGTTGATACGAGGTTCATTAGATTCATTGTTGATTCAGTACAGAGCCCACTGAAAGTTGGGGGTTAAAGATCGTGATACTTGAAGGCAAGAAACTCCGTAAAGTGCGCGTCGCTGCCATCCAGATGCTGGCGGATGAGCATAACACGAAGGAGCAGAACATCCGAAACGCTTTGGCTCTTATCGACAAAGCTGCAAGGCACAAGCCTGACCTGATTGTTTTGCCAGAAGCAGTTCCCACACTCGGTTGTAATGGACAACACTACCGAGAGGTCGCTGAACCGATTCCTGGTCCGACAACGCGACAAGTTTCAGCGAAAGCGAAGCGACACAATTCTTACATCGTCTTTCCGTT
>Ga0315282_10014861_pt1 | contig 11551 bp, 9 predicted proteins | sample YL17G07_20_MG_FD_203693 | JGI IMG/M metagenome (GOLD analysis project Ga0315282, IMG submission 203693) | Sediment microbial communities from Yellowstone Lake, YNP, Wyoming, USA - YL17G07_20 | ecosystem: Environmental > Aquatic > Freshwater > Lake > Sediment | place: USA: Wyoming | collected...
GCATCGCCGACTCGATGCTACAGCAGATCCTGACCCGCGCCGACGAGTACGAGATGGTCTGCACGCCGAACCTGAACGGCGACTATCTCTCGGATGCCTGCGCGGCGCAGATCGGCGGCCTCGGCGTTGCTCCGGGCGCGAACATCGGCGACGGTTTTGGCGTCTTTGAAGCCACGCACGGCACCGCGCCGAAATACGCCGACAAGGACGTCATCAATCCCGGCGCGCTCATTCGCTCGGGTGTTCTGATGTTCGAATTCATGGGCTGGGCGGAAGTCGGCGACCTGATCGAGAACGCCTTGGCCGAAACCATCGCGCAGCACCGGGTCACGTACGACCTCGAGCGGCTGATGAAGATGGAAGGCATCAAGGACGTCCAAAAGCTCGGCTCGAGCGCCTTCGCCAGCGCCATCATCGAGAACATGGACAAGGTAAAGGCCCGCGCCGCGTAGGCTGCGGTCTCGCTCTAACCGGATTGCCCCGGCGGGGTGGCGCACACATGTCCTGGCGGGCCATGTCTGCGAGAGAAAGATGTCGTATCCGTCCCGCACGGCGGGATGGATGCGCCCCTTGAACCGCCGGGGCGCAATCTCCATCCGTTCGACCTCTGGGCGCCATGCGGCGGTGGCGGATGGCAAGATCAACACAAATCGTCAGTCTCGCACGTCGTCCGTAGGGCCGACGTGTCTCGTGAGTTGGGCTCGTGAACAAATCAACGATCCATTAAGGGGGGCTCATGCGGAAAAAAATCACGGTGGTGGGGTCGGGAAATGTGGGCGCGACGCTCGCCCACCGGCTCGCTGACAAGCAGCTTGGCGATATCGTTCTCATCGACATTCTGGAAGGCATTCCGCAAGGCAAAGGATTGGACCTGCTACAGTCCGGTCCCATCGAAGGCTACGACGTCAGAATCAAGGGGACCAATGACTACGCCGATACGGCGAATTCTGACCTGGTTGTGATCACCGCCGGCTTCCCGCGCAAGCCCGGCATGAGCCGCGACGACCTGCTCAAGGCCAACTTCGACGTCGTCAAGGCGACGACGGCGCAGGTGGTGAAGCACTCACCGGAGAGCATTCTCATCGTGGTCACCAACCCGCTCGATGCCATGGCGCAGACCGCCTACCGGGTGAGCGGCTTTTCGAAGAATCGTGTCATCGGCATGGCGGGCGTGCTCGATACGGCGCGCTACCGCACCTTCCTGGCCGAAGCGCTAAACGTTTCCGTGCAGGACGTTCAGGGGCTCGTCCTCGGCGGGCACGGCGATACGATGGTTCCGGTGCCGAGTTACACCACGGTGGCCGGCATTCCCATCGCCGATTTGATGCCCAAGGAGCAGCTCGACAAAATCATCGCGCGCACGGCCAAAGGCGGGGGCGAGATCGTCAACCTGCTCAAGACCGGAAGCGCCTACTACGCGCCTTCGGCGGCCGTGGCCCAGATGGTGGATGCCATCTTCAACGACCGCAAAAAGGTTCTGCCCTGTGCGGCTTACCTCGAAGGCGAGTACGGGATCAATGGCCTGTTCGTTGGTGTGCCGGTCAAACTCGGCGCGCGCGGCATCGAGCAGATCGTCGAGATCAAGCTGACGGCCGAAGAAAAGGCTGCCCTTCAGAAGTCCGCCGCCGCCGTCAAAGAACTCGTGGATATTATCGGCGTCTAGCGACAACCTGCTGGAATTGATTCCCTCGACCGCAGGGGCGCCTGTGGAGCGCCCCTGCATCGCGGGAAGACTATTTCACTTCAATAATTTTCAGACTGTTCATCACGACGGCGGTCGCGGGCCGGTCACTCCGGTCGCGCGGGACGTTCGACATCTTCTCGACGATGTCCTGGCCTTTCACTACCTCGCCGAAAATGGTGTGGTGATTGTTCAGCCAGTCGGTCGCCGCAACGGTGATGAAGAACTGGCTGCCGTTCGTATTTGGCCCGGAGTTGGCCATGGCGAGTTTGCCGGGGCGATCGAATTTCAGGTCGATTGAGAACTCGTCCTGGAATTTGTAGCCCGGCCCACCCGTGCCGCTCCCGAGCGGGCAGCCGCCCTGGATCATGAATTTGGGAATCACGCGGTGGAACGTCAAGCTGTCATAGAACGGCCGCTTCACGCGCGCGCGGGTTTGGGGATCGACAAACTCCTTGGTGCCCTGGGCGAGTCCCACGAAATTCTCGACGGTCTTCGGCGCCTTGTCGGGGAACATGCGGCAGGTGACCTCGCCGAGCGTCGTCTCGAACACGGCGTACAGTCCGGGCTGCAGATCGCTCATTTCGTCTCCTTCTGAGCAGTGCTTGATTTGGACGGCGCCGCCGGCGGCTCAATCACAGCGGATTTGACAATATCGAGCCGCGGGAAATTCTTGTCCAGGTAGGCTTTGCCTTCATTGGTCAGGCGGCCCTGATCCGGGCCGTTGCCCGTCGGCGCACCTTCGCCGTAGCCGCTGTAGAAGCTATCCACGACGTCCATGCCCTTAACCACCTTCGCAAACGGCGCAAAGCCCATGCCGTCCAGTCTCGGGTTATCGGCCAGATTGATGAACAACTGGGTCGTGCGCGTGTTGGGTCCTGCCGTGGCGAAAGTTACATAGCCGCGCAAATTGCTTTGTTTCACGGGATCGTCGGGAATTGTTGCCTTTGTCCAGATCCGGGCGAGCTCTGGTCGCGCGGAAATCCCGAACTGCGCGACGAAACCCGGGAGCACGCGGAAGATACCCGCATTATTATAGAAGCCGTTCTTGACGAGGTTGTAGAACCGGTCCGCTCCGCGGGGCGCCCAGGCACGTTTCACCTCGACTAGGAAATCGCCCTTGGTGGTCGTGAACTTCGCCCGGTAAACGTCCGGCGACTGCTCCTTGAAAGAGGCCGGGTCTAATAGCGACGGGCTTGGCGTCGCCGACGGGGCGCCCTGCGACGGGGCGTGCTTCTCAGCGGTCTGAGCCGAAAGGGCGGCCGTGAACAAGAATATGCCAATGGTAGCGATGACTGCTTTTCGCATAGTGTCCCTCACTTTTCGTTTTGCATCTGGCGGGCGACTTGTTCCACCTGCCGCATCACGCGCAGGAGGTTCCCGCCCAGGATTTTCTCCAAGTCTTCTTCGCTGTATCCGCGCCGGGCAAGTTCGGTAACGAGGTCGGGGATTTTCGAGACATCCTCCAATCCGCGCGGGGCGGAGGTGATCCCGTCATAATCGGAACCTAGACCCACGTGATCCACGCCCCCCACTTGGACCGCGTGGTCGATGTGGTCGGCAACGCGTCCCAGGCTGGGGGCGGGGATGTCAGCAGTGAACTTGCGTATGATCTTCGTTTCTTCTGTCCACGGCAGTTGGCGGCCCTGTCGCGCATACTTCTTCCGCTCGGCGGCCACCGCCGCGTCGATCTGACGGCTGACTTTCTTCGCGGCGGAAGCGTAGCCTTCGTCCAAGAAGGCGGAATAGAAGTTGATCTGGATCACGCCACCGTTCTTCGCCAAGGCCCGGATCATCTCATCGCTCATGTTGCGCTTCTGGTTGCATAGCGCGCGGCAAGAGGAGTGTGACGCAATCACCGGAGCCTTCGACGCGGCGAGTGCGGCATAAAACGTCGTATCCGACACATGGGAAACATCCACCATCATTCCCAGGCGGTTCATGCGCGCGACAACTTCCCGGCCGAAGTCCGTCAAACCGTTGGCTTGAGGCTTGCCGCTCGAGGAATCCGCCCAGTCCGTGTTGGCCGTGTGGGTGAGCGTCATGTAGCGAGCGCCCAGGCGGTAATAGTTATCGAGCACCCGCAAGTCGTTGCGGATCATGTGCCCGCCCTCGAGACCCATGAGGATGGCGATCTTGCCCTCTCGGTGCAGGCGAACGATAGCTTCGGCGGTCGTGGCGAGCCCAAGCGCGTCGCTGTGGCGTGCCACCTGCTCATCGACCACGTCGATCAGGTCCAGCGCACGTTGGATGAGGCCACCCTGCGGCCATTTCACATCTACCCAGATGGAGAAGAAGGCAGCGCCCACGTGACCCTGGCGCATTTTCGGGATGCTGACCATGTAAGGGCTGGCCGGGTCGGCGAGGTCGTAACCGGCCTCGAGCAGCGGCTGGGGCGTGTCCTCGTGCGTGTCAATAACGATGGCGTGCTCGAGCACACGCGCGGTGACCTTCTCCGCCTCGGCACGCGTGCGCTCCGCAGCGCGCAACCGCGGAGCTACGACGAGCGAAAGCAGAAGCGTCATCGCTGTCTTCCGGGCTGAATGCATGCTGACCTTCCTCCACGAAGTCGGCCAGCGATTATCGGCAGGCGGCGAATATTTTGTCAAACCCAATCCACTGCCGCGGGCGCGGGCCGGTCGCACGGGCGCGGCGGTTTACCGACCAGACAACAGGCCGTTTTCTCCTGCGGCGTTGCTTGCCCGCAGGCGTTTCAGTATAATCGCCCCACAATCACGGGCTTCAGAAGGGGGACACGGATGGCGGACATGGATCTCAGCCTGACGGTGGCGAAACATGTGGAAGAGATACGCAAGACCGGAGCTCCGCCGTCGGATGAGGCGCTGAACCGGCTGGCTGCGCAGATCGCCACAGCCTTCGGGGCCAAGAAGGACGAAGTGGCGATCCTTCGCCTGTCGGAGGACGGCAAGATGCTGCGTTTTGTCTTTCCGATCAGGCTGACGAAGATCGGCGCCATTCCGCTCACCACGGCGCACTCGCTTGCTACCAAAACCATCCGCGACCGCCGGGGGGAGATTGTCAACAACTTCTCCGCTTACAAGCATCCCACGGTATTTGAGGCGGTGGACCTTTCGGCGGAGGAAAAGGCCATGCCGATTCAGAAAATCATGAGTGCGCCGATGATGGCGGAAGGGAAAGTGGTGGGCGTGATGCAGGTGAGCCGCAAGGCAAAACCCGGAGAGCCCGTCGGCCCGGACTTCACGCCGAAGGACCTTTCGGAGTTAACGTCCGTGGGAACCATCCTCGGGCAATACCTCGTTACGCTGCCTTTTACACCGCCCACGCCGCCGAAGCCACACGGTTCGCCCCCGGCGAAGGCGTGACGATCGACCTCCGGCAAGCGATCCTGCGGCGGGGCCAAAACCCCCTGGTTCGAGTGTCGCCGAACACGCTTCGCCACCCATGTCATCCTGAGCAGAGCGAAGGATCCCGGCAGTTCCCTTTCGAGGAATGATTGAGACGCTTCGCTCGCGCTCAGCACGACAGCTAGGGTCGCCTAGCAGCCCTCTAATCTTAATACTCCAGCCCCAGGTGCGTGATCAGTTCTTCTCCCCGCAGATGGCGCAGGGTGTTCTTGAGCTTCATGAGCTGGATGAAAAGATCATGTTCGGGGTAGAGATTCGGCGCGCACATGGGGCTCTTGAAGTAGAAGGAGAGCCACTCCTGGATGCCCTTGCGGGCCATCATCGGGCAGCGCTGCGCGAGGTCAAGGAAGAGCACGAGGTCAAGCACCAGCGGGGCAGCCAGGATGGAGTCACGGCAGAGGAAGTCGATCTTGATCTGCATCGGGTAGCCCAGCCAGCCGAAGATGTCGAGGTTGTCCCAGCCTTCTTTGTTGTCGCCGCGCGGCGGGTAGTAGTTGATGCGCACCTTGTGACAGAAACCCTTATAGAGCTCCGGATAGAGATCCGGCTGGAGGATGTACTCGAGCACCGAGAGTTTGCTCTCTTCTTTGGTGCGGAAGGAGCCCGGGTCGTCGAGCACTTCACCATCGCGATTGCCCAGGATGTTCGTCGAGAACCACCCGCGCAGTCCGATCAGGCGCGCCTTCAGGCCGGGCGCGAGAATGGTCTTGAGGAGCGTCTGGCCGGTCTTGAAATCCTTGCCACAGATGGGGAGACGATTCTTCAGGGCCAGTTCCTGCAGGGCGGGGACATCCACCGTGAGGTTTGGCGCGCCGTTCGCATAGGGGACGCCGAGCTTGAGCGCCGCGTAAGCGTAGATCATGCTGGGGGCGATCTCTTTGCTGTTGGTCCGCAGGCCCTTCTCAAAGGCCGCGAGCGACTGGTGAACCGGGCCGGCCTTCAGGTAAGTCTCGGTCGAGCCGCACCAGATCATGATCAGGCGCGAAGCTCCGGTGGTCTTCTGGAATCGCCGGATGTCTTCCATAAGCTGCTCGGCGAGGTCCATCTTGTTCTTGCCCTTCTTGACATTTTCGCCGTGCAGCAGCTTCACGAACCTCTGCTCGAAGACGGCGGGCATGGGGCGAATCTCGGTCAGGAAGTCTTTGACCTGATCGAGCAGCGAGCGTTCGAGCACCCCTGCTTTCAAGGCCGCTTCGTAGCAGTTGTCCTTGAAGAGATCCCAGCCCCCGAAGACGAGGTCGTCGAGTTCGGCGAGGGGCACAAAGTCCTTGACGGCGGGCGAGTGCTTGTCGGTGCGCTTGCCCAGCCGGATGGTGCCCATCTGGGTGAGCGAGCCGAAAGGGCGCGCCAGGTGTCGGCGGATGGCTTCAACCCCCGCAATAAAAGTCGTCGCCACGGCCCCCATGCCGGGGATCAGGACGCCCAGTTTCCCTTTGGGTTCAGCAATTTGGACGGCTTTCTTGGCCACGTTCGTTGCCCTCCCAGGACTAGGACAGCAAATTCGACTCCAAGCGAAACGTCCGATGATGCGTCAACCTTGCCGGAATTGCAACGGATTTCCGCGCTCCCTCTCGCTGGGGGAGGGGCTGCCGGAGGCGCGGAGTCCACGGAAGGAGGGCGGCGCGCATTCGCTCCAATCTCCTCGCCCCCAATCGCGAATCCGCAATGCCATTCGACCAGTGACCGCCACCCGCCTGAGGAAACAGTCCGCGGCATTTGGCCTCATGGGTGTGAGTAGAGGTCAACGATCTCCTCGATGGCGTGTTGGCAAACGGCACAGAACTCCCTGCCTGAAAGCAGGATGCAGCGCTGCTGAGGCCGGTAGTAGCCTTTGGTTTCGTACATCGCGCCTTCGAACGCGCCCACCTTGTTCGCGTAGGGTCCCTCGGCTAGGCAATGCTCGGGCGTTTCGCGCGCTTTGCGCCGGAATTCTTCGATCTCGGCAGCGGGACGCCCTTCGGAGCGCATCTGCTGGATCCGGCTTTGCGAATCTCGAATGCTGTTCTCGTAGCAATCCTTTGGCCAGGGAGTGGGAATCGGCGTGCCGGGAGCCACGAGCGCCTTCCACTTCAAATTCTGCGGGTCCAGGAGCGCGGTAATGTTGGGCTGCCACGGCTCGACGCGAGTGTCGGCAGGCGAATAAGCGACGTTGGCGCTGAAGTAGTACTCGTCCCCAAGGTCCGCGAAGTGGTGTCCGAATTCGTGAAGGAACACGCGAACGGCAGTCGGATAATCAATGCTGACACTGGCGAAGAGCCCAAAGATGCCTCCGTTCCCATACTCCTTGGAGTTCATCACAACCCCCATCACGTCGTAGGGAGCAAACGACGCAACGGTGCGAATGGCACGATTGTCAAATGACAGGGCGTAACGCTCGGTGCCGAAAACATCAAACGTCGAACCGAAAAGCGTGTTGCGGTGGATGCCCGCCGACGGATGCGATACACCCGACTCGGGAGAAGGGGAGCAGATCCCCCACACGTTGAAATCCTTGCGGCGCTCTTTGAACGGCGAGAAGGTAAACACACCTTCGGCAAGTCGGCGCACATCTTTCTCGCATTTATCCAGCTCGGCTGCGGTATAGCCCTCACCCAGAAAGACCAAGTCTACCTTCAGCGCGGGGTCGCCGTTTTTCTCGATGGCGAGCACGCGCCCAGGGGAGGGAGGCTTTGACGTGTCGATGTACTTATCATGGGGATCGATGGTTGTGGACCAGACCTCGCGGAAGGCGTTCTGCGCGTCGCGCTTTTTGACGACGAGTTGAACGGGAGCTTCCGGAGCGGGGAAACGCAGGGACTCGTGGAAAGTCCGGTTCGCTTTTTTCGCTTCTTCCGTCGTCACCCATTCGCCATAGATGGATGAGAAGCCGCGCGAGTACACCACGCGTTGACTGCCCAGGTCCTTCACCTCGAAGTAGTACACGCCGCGGTTGGTGCTGTCGATAGGTTTATCGGGATTCCCGGGCCAGGGCAGAGGTTCGATAACGACGCGGTCGACGCTGAACAACTCCTGGGTGATGTTGCCGGTATGGAAGTAATCCAGGCGCATCGTCGCCGGGGTTCCGGCCAGTGCATCCAGTGCGCCAATAATGGCGAGTGCGATTGTGGTTGCAAGATTCTTCAAACGCATAAACACCTCACTCACTTCTGGAGCCAACAAGGCGTGCGGCCGCAGCGGCCGTGCCGTCCTGGCCGCTTGTGGCTACGAATCGATGGAGAGAAACTGGGTGCCTCGCTGGTCTCCTGTCCCGGCTGATTCATTACGACGCTCGGTCGGTCGTGATTTCACTAGCGCTCCCAAGATTGCCTCGTCCGCCAACGCTCTGGGGTCCATTCTAAACGATTAGCCGGAGCTGCATGCCAAGATACTATCTCGGTCGCAGGTCAGCTGCCTGGGGAAATATCCCCGTCGATATAACTAGAAGTCGGGGAACGCGGCTGGCGCGGAATCGCGCCTTCTGCGGCGCGTGCGATGACGGCTATCGGAGTCGAAGAGCCGGGCGCGCCAGTACTGGGACACCCGGGGAGTTTTGGCATGCTCGGGTTCCAGGTGCGGCATCCCCCAATGTTCACGTTCCCCGCCGCTCGCTGCCTGACCAATTCCTTTGGGCGCCTTCAACTATAATCGATCTTCGTCTGGAGGAGGAATGGCATGGCTGGACGCGTCTGCCCCTGGTGGCTCGGCTATCTGCTGGCCAGCCCCGTACGGCGCCTGATGTACGACCCCGCCAAGATCCTGGCCCCATATGTTCGCGAAGGCATGACGGTGCTCGAACCTGGGCCGGGCATGGGCTTCTTCACGCTCGAACTGGCCCGCCTGGTGGGGCCTTCCGGTCGAGTAGTGGCTGTGGACGTACAGTCGAGGATGATCGAAGGGCTCAAACGCCGGGCTGCTAGGAAAGGGCTTCTGGAACGCGTGGATGCGCGCTTGACCGCACGTGATTCCGTGGGCGTAACTGACCTGGCGGGGATGGTGGATTTTGTGCTCGCCTTCGCCATGGTGCATGAACTACCCGCTGCGGCTCCCTTCTTCATCGAGGTCGCCGAAGCCTTGAGGCCGGGCGGCTCTCTGCTGCTTGCCGAGCCCACCGGACATGTGAATGCCGCGCAGTTCGAGGGCGAGTTGCAGGCTGCTGCCCAGGCCGGCTTCGAGCTCGCGGACCGTCCGTCCATACGCCGCAGCCGCGCGGCACTCCTGAAAAAGGTTTGAGGCGTCGCCCTCGGGTGGCGCATCCATCGCGTCGTTTGCGATGTTTGCACAGGGTTATTTTCTGCCGCAATCAGGTCTTTCCTATGGACGCCGGCTTACATCCAGATTCGAGTTAGGAGATTGGTGGACTACTTGTCCTCGATCAATTGTTGGGCAAGCCAGTTCTCGATGCCGATCTCGCGGATGGCATTCAAGCGCGCCTCAAGCTGGTTGGTGTGCTCTTCTTCGTCTTTCACCATCCCTTCGAACAACTCCCGCGTTCCGTTATCGCCCGCCTCCCGGCACACCTTGATCGCGCCGTTGTACTGCTGGACGGCGTCGCTTTCATCCTTCAGGTCGTCCTCCAGTTGCGCCTTGATGTTGGGAGAGATCCTTGGAGTCAGCGTAATATCCACCGCTGGTGTCCCATCCAGGAACAGAATTCGCTCGATCAGACCCTCCGCGTGGCGCATCTCTTCGATGGCTTGCTTCTTGATTTCGCCCCCCAGCCGGAGGTATCCCCAGCCATCACACATCTCGGCCTGAACCATGTACTGAATGATTGCCGTCAACTCGGCCTTGAGAGCCGCGTTCAATTGCACAAGAACGTTTTTGTTGCCGCGCATTGTGTCCTCCTGAGACCATTTCAAGTCGAGGTGATGATAGGCGCAGCCGCCCTGCTGGTCAAGCGAACGGGGGAGTAGCGCATGCCTCCTTTTTCTGGGTGGCGCATCCAGGGCTGGCCGGGAGATGCACGTCGCGCTTGATCCCATGGTGCCATCGCCGTCCTCCCCGGGTGGGGGAATGGTCGTGCGGTGAGAACGTCGGGCTGCAATCGGTGGGGCAGGAGGGTATAATGCAGCGCGCCTGGACCGGGCGCTTCGTGCTATTTTGTAACGGGGACGCGTTACCATGCCTGCCAGCGTGCCACGGATTATCGTTCGGGACACTTCCGGCAACGAGCGGGAAGTGGAAATCGCGCGCACGCCGTTCACGCTCGGCCGCCAGAGCGATAACGATCTGGTCCTGCTCGATAACCGCATCTCCCGCCGCCACGCCAGCATTCTTAAGGACGGGCACGACTATCTCATCCAGGATGCTGGCAGTCGCCATGGCACGTTCGTGAATGGCGAGCGGGTGACTTCCTGCGCTCTCCGCAGCGGCGATCAGATCGGCCTCGGCGTGGCGGACGCCTACCAGATCTTTTTCCTCACCGAGCAGGCGGCTCTGCCGCGGTTGCTTGCCGAAATCGGCAAGGCCGGGGAAAGCCCTCTGCCGCAACTTCAGCACCTCGGCTTGCTGCTGAAGATGGCGGAGATGCTGAACCGGGCGCCAGCGCTTGAAGAAGTATTGACAGCTCTGGTCGATTCCGCGATTCAGCTCGGCGATGCCGAGCGCGGGCTTCTCTTCCTGCGCGACGATGCGGGCCAGTTCAACCTGCGCCTCGCCCGCGGGCGGGGCGGCGTGCATCTGCCTCCCGCGCTCTCCGATTACTCCAAGGAAGTTGTGGAGCGAGTGGTCAAAACCGGCCGCGAGGAGGTGACGCTCCAGGAGGAGAAGACGGGGCTATCCGCGAATGAAACCGGGATCATCCGACAGGGCCTGCGCGGCGTGGTGGCGATTCCGCTGCAAAAGCTCCCCATGATGGAAATGGGGGGAGAAACGATCATCCAGGCAGCGCCCGAAATGCTGGGAGTTCTCTACCTGGACAGCCGCGCGCAGGCCACGGCGCTGACCGGCCTCGACCGCCAGGTGCTGCTGACGCTCGCTATCGAAGGCGCCACGGTCATCGAGAATGCCCGCATGTTCCGCCTGACGCGCGAGCAGGAACGCATGCGCCACGAGCTGTCGCTCGCCCGCAACATTCAGCAGAGCTTGCTGCCTCGCCAGTTGCCGCGCAGCGACCATTTCGAATTGCGCGCGCTGAGCATTCCCTGCCAGACGGTGGGCGGCGATTACTACGATGTGGTGCGCCTGCCCGGCGACCGCCACGGATTCACGGTCGCCGACGTTTCGGGGAAGGGCCTGCCCGCCGCCATGATGGCCGCCTCGCTTCAGGGCGCCTTCGGGGCCGTCGCCGCCGGCGACCCCGATTTGCCCGAGCTGTTTCGCCGCGTGAACGAGTTCCTCGTCGAGCGGACGCCGCCGGAGATGTTCGCCACAATGTTCTACGGCGTGCTCAGCCCCCAGGGTGAGTTCGCCTTCGTCAATGGCGGCCACACCACTCCGTTCATCCTCCGCGCCGGCGGGGAAGTGAAGCGGCTGGACTTTGGCAATTATCCCCTGGGCCTTTTCC
>Ga0315282_10014862_pt1 | contig 11551 bp, 10 predicted proteins | sample YL17G07_20_MG_FD_203693 | JGI IMG/M metagenome (GOLD analysis project Ga0315282, IMG submission 203693) | Sediment microbial communities from Yellowstone Lake, YNP, Wyoming, USA - YL17G07_20 | ecosystem: Environmental > Aquatic > Freshwater > Lake > Sediment | place: USA: Wyoming | collected...
TGCGTGACCATGTGCCCCGAACGACGCCTGGCGCGTCACTGCGACATGGTCACGCAACGGCGCGTGACCATGCCACCCGGCAAAGGGGCGTGTTGTCGAGACTGACGCACTACTTTCCAGTTCCCGGCAGCCGGGGTCTTGCAGTCGGCCGGGCAGACTGTATAATGTTGACCTCTTGGTCTCGGTGCGAAGGGCAAAGGAAGGTTAAACCATGAAGAAGGACATTCACCCGAAATACGTCGAGTGCAAGGTCACGTGCGGCTGCGGCAACACGTGGACGACGCGGTCCACGGTGGCCACGCTGGCGGTCGAAGTGTGCTCGAACTGTCATCCGTTCTTTACGGGACAGCAGAAGTTCATCGACACGGCCGGCCGCGTCGAACGCTTCCAGAAGAAGTACGCCTGGAGCGCCGAGAAGGCCGTCACGAAGGCCGATGAGGCCGCCAAGGTGGCCGCCAAGGAAGGCGCCAAGCCGGCTGCCAAGGCGAAGATCAAGCCTCCCATCGCCCTGACGCTCCACTCCACCAGCGTCAAAGGCAAACTGGCCCCGAAGACGCTCGAAGGTATCAAGGGCGAGGGCGCGGGCAAGGGCGGAATGGGCGGAGGAATGGGCGGCAGGATGGGCGGTGGGCCGGGCGGCCCTGGTGGCGCCGGCGGCGGACGGCCGGGTGGCGGCGGCAGGCCGGGCGGCGGCGGACGGGGTCGCGGGCCGAAGAAGGCGCCCATCAGCACCGAACGCCAGCGCGTCGGTAAGCCCAAGGCAGCCGAACCGCCTCCGGCGGAGGCCCCGAAGCCGGAAGCCCCCGCAGCCGAGACGCCTCCTCCTCCGGCCGAACCTCCCAAGCCCACGGAAGGTCAGACGTAAGTCGTCGGGCTGAAGATTCTCAAGGTACAGACAGCCGGCCGCCTCCCCAAGAGGCGGCCGGTTTCGTTTCTGCGTCTAGCGGTAGTAGCCGTGCCTGTAGCCGTACGGGCGAGGACCGTAGAACCACGGGTCGTAGTAATACGGCCCGTAGGGCGGATACGCGTAGGGTCCGTAAGGCCCATAGTAGGGTGGACCGTACGGGTAGGGTCCGTAGGGGTAGCCGTAATAGTCCGGGTAGTAGTACGTCACCTCTTCGATACGGACAAACTTGGTGTTGACCACGAAGGCCTTGTCGCCGTACTTGTACGGCCAGACGACGCGGAGCGACCCGATCGCCTTGAAACTGATCTCGTTGGGCATGTCGAACACCAGGAGGAACGTCGTCCGCATGCCCCCGCCGGTCATCAGCGTCCCGACGGGGTTCTTGTCGCGGTAGGCGCGTGCGCCGACGATCACGCGGCCTTCATCGTCGATGACCCTCACGGTTGCCGGCTCAAGCGTCCAGGGGGCCGCGCCCCGGTTGCGGACGGAGAAACGGACCTCCAGTATCCGCTTGTTGCCCTCGCCGTTCTTCTCTTTCTCAATCACCCCGCGGGCGCTGATTTCGACCTCGGCCGACTGCGTGCCGGGCGGCAGGTCATACTTGCCCTGCGCGACCCAGCCCGGCGAGGCGCCCTCCGGATTCTCCGCGGGCCGGAAATAGATGTATTCCGGCCCGCATCCTGCCACCACCAGCACAAGGGCCCCAAGAATCATCGCCCATCCCGAGGCCCGAACAACGCTTCTCTTGACCCGCATGGCCGTCCCTCCCGGAAGCCCATCATACCTTTCCTTTGACCGGTCTGCCAAGGGTTGGCCTTTTCAATCAAGATGACCGGTGGGCGCCTCCTCCACCGCCTCTGCCGCCGCCGGAGAAGCCTCCTGCCCCTCGGCCGCTGAATCCACCCGAGAATCCCCCGCCTCGCATTCCTCCGCCGGGTGCTGGGCTCGAGAAGGACCGCGGCGCTGAGAAGTTCCTCGGCGCCGGTGCTGCAAAGGACCGCGGGGCCGACTCAAACCGAGGCGTCTCGATGCGAGGCGCGTTGAAGACCCGCGGCTGAGTAACCCGGGGCGTTGAGGCCTGGGGCGCCACGAAAGTCCGCGGTCTAGCGCCTTGCATCTCCGTCCCAGGGGCCACAAAGACCCGCGACTGTCCGCAGGCCCGTGCCGCCGCTGCCTGCTGAGCCGCAGGCCTGCTTGCGGCCCCCAACCGTGCAGCGGCCGGAGGATCGCGGGCCAGCCGGCCCCGGTGCTCCAGCAACTCTTCCAACTGATGGTGCCGGCCGTGACCGATGAAGTCGTCCGCGTCAAAGACTCCGCCGCCCAACGACCACCGCGGGGACCACCAACCCCACGTAGGCCATCCCCAGCCGGGCGCCCACCAGGACGACCCTCCATAGCCGCCCATGTAGCCGGGGAAATAATCCATGTAACCCGAATCCGCGTAACCCGGCTGGTTGGAATAATTGTTATAGATGTAGGTCTTGCCGGTTGGAGCGGCCGCCGAAGCGCCGCCTCCGCCGATGCCTGCCGGGGCCGGCGCGAATTGGAAGTGAGCGACCTCCGACCGGCTGCCGTACTGGTACGGCAAATCGACGCTGAGGGCCGCAAGGGCCGCCACGTTCATCGTCGGCGGCAAGATGAACGCCAGTTGCACGTCGTCTCGCCCGCCCGGCCCGAGGGAAATCTGCGTCACCTGCCTATTGTCACTGTAGGCCGTCGCGCCGACCACCACGTGCCCCGCATCGTCCGACAGCCGCGCACGCGAAGGGTCGATCGTGAACAACTGGCTGCCCGTGGCGGCAACAGCCAGACGCACCACCAGGCTCTGTCCGGCTGCGCTGCCGGTTGCGTGCGCCGTGCTTCCGGCCGCCGAAACGCCGATGCCTACGCCTCCCACGTCGGGCGGCAGGCTGTACTGACCGGGGCCCACCCATCCCGAAGGGGCTTGCGTCGAAGGTTCCGTCGCCGCGAAAACCACGTATCCCGAGGAGTCTTGCGTGGCCGGTGTTGCAGGACCCGGCTGGGTGTACGAGTATCCGCCGCCCCAGCACGACGCTGTCAGCACGGCCAGCAGAGCAAATGCGATTGTCAGGGGGAGAATCCCCTGCTTGCTTTGGGTAACCATAGTGCACCTCTGCTTTCCCTGTCCCATTCGTAATTCTATGGGGCGGGCGGCACGTAAGAGAAGCAGGTGCACCAGGGGTTTGCGGCGGTAAATGTAGGGGCGAGGCATGCCTCGCCCGAAGAAGTCCGGCGAGACCGCGGCCGGGTGCCACGGCTGCGCCGTTTGCAGCCGTGCGCTGCAGCCAGCAGCGGCACGGTTGCTGAACAGCGCAACCGTGGCACCCACATAATCGAGAACGCGCGGGCGAGGCATGCCTTCGCCCCTACATTCCCACGCCCCGACCTACCAGTGCTTCTTGGTCAACTCCACGAGTTCCGGGTACGGCTCGTCGGAATCGCCGACGGCGGCCTTGAGGCGCAGCAGTTCGGCCTTCAGGTCCTTGACCGTCTGGGCGTAGGCGGGGTCGGCGTAGACGCTCTTCATCTCGTGCGGGTCCTTTTCGAGGTCGAAAAGTTCCCATTCCGGGTCGGTGGGCGTCTTGATCGTGCCGGTCATGCCGAGCGGCAGGCCGTAATAGAAAATGAGTTTGTACTTCGGTGTCCGGATGCCGTAATGGGCCGGCACGTAATGGTCCGCCAGGTGCATCCAGTAGTGGTAATACATGCTGGTGCGCCAGTCGGCGGGGGTCTTGCCGGAGAGGTTGGTGCGGAAACTGCGGCCCTGCATCTCGCTCGGTGCGGCAGGGCGGCCGGCCCAGTCGAGGAACGTCGGGGCAAAGTCGGCGTTCAGCACGAAGTCCTTGTTCGTCGAGCCCGCCGCAATCTCGGGCGGATACCGCACCAGGAAGGGCATCCGCAGCGATTCCTCGTACATGAACCGCTTGTCGTACCAGCCGTGCTCGCCCAGGAAGAACCCCTGGTCCGAAGTGTAGATGACCACGGTGTTGTCGGCCAGGCCTTCCTTGTCGAGGTAATCGAGCAGCCGGCCGACGTTCTCGTCGACGGCCCGGATGCACCGCAGGAAATCCTTGATGTACAACTGGTAGCCCCACTTGCGGAGGGCGTCGCCCTTGAGGTCCGCCGGGATGTCCTGCTTCACGTCGGTCTTGGTCATGTTCTCGCCGACGCGCATCTTGGCGTTGGCGGCGGCCTGGGAGCGGTTCTCGTAGTGGTCCATCAGGTTCTCGGGCTCGGGCATCGTGACGCCGTCAAAGAGCGTGGCGTGCCGCGCGGCAGGCTCCCACGGCCGGTGCGGGGCCTTGTGGTGGCACATGAGGAAGAACGGCTTGGCCGGGTCGCGCTTCTTCAGGAACTCCAGCGTAAAGTCGGTGATGAGGTCCGTGACGTAGCCGGTGTGTTTCTGGCGCCCCCCGTCCTTGTGGATGAAACCGGGGTCGTGGTAAATGCCTTGGCCGGGCAGGATGATCCACTCGTCAAAGCCGGTGGGGTCTTTGTGCAGATGCCACTTGCCGAAGATGGCCGTCTGGTAGCCCGCCTGCTGGAGGTACTTGGCGACGTTCGGCCGCTCGGGGTCCAGCGGATCGGCGAGCGTGTACACGCCGTTCTTGTGGCTGTACTGGCCGGTCATGATGCAGCCGCGGCTGGGCGTGCAGATGGAGTTGGTGACGAAGCAGTTCTCCAGGCGCATGCCGGCCCGGCCGATGCGGTCGATGTTCGGCGTCGGCGCGACCTTGGCCAGGATGCCGCCGTACGCGCTGATGGCGGCCGAGGCGTGGTCGTCGGCCATGATGTAGACGATGTTCGGCCGCTTGGCCGGGGCCGCCCCGGCCGTAAGCAAGCGCGGCAGCGCGAGCGCGGCGGCGCCAAGCCCGACGGTCTTCAGGAAATCGCGACGGCAGAGCATACGTGTTCTCCTTGTGTTGACGTGCCCACGGCACTACCGCGTCACTTGCAAGGGTGGCTCGCCGCGGCGAGTGCCTCGAAGGGCGTCTTGCCCGTCACTGCGACATGGTCACGCAAAAGCGTGACCATGCCACCCCCCCCGCACCACCCACTGCGGCCGTCAACAGTTGCCCGTTGCGGCCCACGTCGCTATCATACCGATTCCACGGGTCCAGTAAACTATTTAAGGACAGGCCGCCGATGAAAACCATGGCCCAGGTACTGGTCGGTTTCAAGAAGCCGCTGGAGGCGCAGGAATTCGACCTCCTGCCGCTCGCCCCCGGAGAAGTGCTTGTGAAGGTCACCGCCGCAGGCGTGTGCGGCTCGGACCTGCACATGGCCGGCGGCGAAGACCCGCGGACGCCGCTGCCCATCATCCTGGGGCACGAGGGCGTCGGCGAGATCGTCGAGATCAAGGGCGAAAAACGTGACCTCGCCGGCCGGCCCCTTCGCGTCGGACAGCCCGTGCTCTGGAACCGTAGCGTGGTGTGCGGCCAGTGCTTCTTCTGCTCGCACGGCGATCATCACCTGTGCCCGAAGCGGTTCGTCTACGGCATCCACCGCTCGTGCGCCGTGCCGCCGCACGTCAACGGCTGCTACAGCCGGCTTCTGCCGCTCGACGCCCGGACCGACATCATCGCCATCGACGACGTGCCGCCCGAGCACCACACGACGCTCGTGACGGCCTCGTGCACAGGCTCGACGGCGGCCCACGAGTTTGACTTCTTCCCCCCGGCGGCGGACGAGACGCTCGTCATCCTCGGCGCCGGGCCGCTGGGGTGCTTCACGGCCGCGCTGGCCCGCGACCTGGGCGTAACGCGGATTATCATGATCTCACGCTCCGAGGGGCGGCTGGAGGCGGCCAAGCGCTACGGCGCCACCGACATCCTCACGATCAAGAGCACCACGCCCGAGGAACGCAAGGAGTTCGTCCGCTCCGCCACCGGCGGCCGCGGGGCCGACGCCGTCTACGAGTGCGTCGGCAAGGCCGACGTGGTGCGCGAGGGCCTCGGCCTCGTCCGCCAGGGCGGAAGGTTCATCACCTCCGGCTTCGGCCAGCCGGGCGGCAAGATGGAGTGGGACCCGTTCTGGGACCTCACGCGGTTGGACCTCAAGTGCGTGGGCGTCTGGGTGAGCCACACGCGGCACACCTTGCGGGCGCTGGACCTGATGAAGAAGCACCTGGCCGACTTCGCCCTCATGGTCAGCCACAAGGTGCCCCTGGCCGAGGCGAACAAGGCCCACGACCTCATGCGCAGGGGCGAGGCGATGAAGGCGGTGCTGGTACCGTGAGGACACCTGCGCACGCCGTCGGGCTCTATCATCGACACTAAAAGACGAGGCTTGACTCCGGTCCCCCGGATAGTTATGATGACTCCGAGTATCGGCAAGGGAGGCGTGTCGTGACAGCAGTCATTGGCCCATATGAATTGAATCGTGTCGCTCGGGGGGACTGCCTGAAACTCATGCCAGCCCTCCCGGAAGAGAGCATTGATATTGTTGTCACAAGCCCGCCCTACTGGGGGCAGCGCATCTCTAACGGGAACGGTATTGAGGAGGACCCAAGAGAGTATCTGGCTTTCCTGAAGAACGTTTTTGCGTCGCTGCTACCTAAACTCAAGCCTCTTGGGGTTGTTTGGATTAATCTTGGCGATGCTTACAACACACCTGTGAACTGGAACTTCGAAGCGAGAAAGTACAGTTCACTGGGGCCCGAAAGGAAGGGACTTTCGCCTAGCAACTCTGCCTACACCAAGCCACGGCTGAAGCGAAAGGCTTATCTGGACCCAGACATCGCTTGGCTGCAATACGGGAATCTGCTGGCCCTCCCCTACCGTCTGATTATCGGCCTGTGTGATTCAGGCTACTTGTTCCGGGGAGAGGTTATCTGGCGCAAGAAGAACCCCATGCCGGAGGGACGTTGTCGGCGTCCTCACCGGCAACATGAAGCCATCTACCTTCTGGCCAAGAACGAGGACCACCACTTCAGGACGGTTCCGCCCGTTAAGAGCGTTTGGGAATTCGGAAATGAGAAAATCGAGGGGCCTGCGCATTACTCGCGATTCCCGGAAGAACTCCCCACGCGATGTATCAATGCGTATGGCAAGGACGGCCCGGGTGTCGTGGTCTTGGACCCATTCTCCGGATCAGGTACAACCGGGATTGCGTCCCGAAAGATGGGGTGCTCGTACGTTGGGTTTGAGATCGATGCCGTGCAGGTAGAGGCGTCAAACAAGCGACTGGAGACCGTGGAACTCACTCACATGCCGCTCTTCAGGGTTACTTCCGTTTGCCCCAACTCTCAATGATAAACCGAGAGAATGTATCGTCGGGGTTATCAAAGTCGCAGACGTGGATTCGGGCTCTTGCCTTGGCACGCGGCGGGGTAGGAACGGTGTTCGAGTTGTAGGAGAAACAAGCCGAGAAGTAGCCGTCGCTTTCGATATCCTTTCGCTTGGCGCTCCTTTCATCGGGGCCACGCTGCAATGCTTGGCCAAGTTCGCCCTTGTTCACAGGGTTCCCGGCAGGCATGCTCTTGCAGTCCATGGTCCACAGCGGCGATGTATAACCTGCCTTGATCAACGCCCTGCTCATAGGCACGTCATCCGTTCGGCGCTCGGCAAAACTGGCTTTGACATGGACAACGCCGAACATTTCCTCGCCACGGCCCGCATCGGCAGTGAGCAGTACGTCGATCTTGTCAGCCTCAAGGCGATCCCGGACTCTCACAGTGCTCAACAGCCGCTCTTTAACGTCCGACGGGGCGATGAACAGGTTAATGCCTTTCCGCTTGAGATACGGGCCATAATGCCGAACGAGCACTTCCTCCAATGCCCATCCGGCTGTTCGTTTCCAGCTCTGCGTGAAATCCAACCGGGCGAACTGCGCCGGATGGTTGAATGGGTCGCAATAGGCCCGGTAAATCACAAACCACCAGAGGTCGGACGGGTTTGCGTGCGGCCAGACACGCGCCGCCGTGAGAAACGCCTTCGCAACGGAATCGGTCTTGATTGCCTCGGTCACAGCCGCGTCCGAAGCCGCCAACCGCGAAAGGCCATCGCGCAGGGTCTTAATCACCAAATCGAACTGCTCGGTGTTTGCCCCGGACAGAACGTAAGCCGCATCAAAATCCCCATACTGGAAATGCACAACGAGGTCTTTGCCCGATTGCTCGGCCCATGCCTGACGCTCAAACGTGGAATCCTGAATCCTGCCCGGCAGGCCCTCCAAAAGGTCGGGGAGACCCTTGCCAAGCACCCGGAGAACAGAAAGCAACACACCCAAACCGGGCGTACTCTCACCCGCCTCAAAGCGGGCAATCCATCCCGGACCAAGGATCAGGCGCTCTTCAACATCGGCGGGTGAAAGGCCGGCATCTTCACGCAGGCGATGAAGCCGCGCGAGGAGTAACCGAAGATAGTCCTTGTTGCCGGCCATCAGAAGAATTCCTTGGGCGATACCCCCAGAGCCTTGGCGATCTTGACGATGTTCACAAGGCTCACGTTTCGTTCGCCGCGCTCAATGCCGCCTATGTAAGTCCTGTCCAGGCAACACGCCATCGCCAAGGACTCCTGCGATAGCCCTTGTTCTTTGCGCAGGCATCGTACCCTTTCGCCAAAACGCTTTTTTGCTTCCTCATCCAGAGACTTTGCCATGGCCGGACAATAACTTTTTGATGACGGTAAGTCCACGGACTATGAGTACCATCGGCTGAACGATGCACGATGACATCTGACGGGGCGAGGCAATGAAGGCCGTGCTGGTTTGAAGAATAGGGACAGCGGCAATGTAGGCCGGGGCAACGCCCCGGCAACATCGCTTCGTCCCTTCATCCCTCCGTCCCTTGCCCCTGCAAACCGTTGACCTGCGCGGCCCCTGCCGATAGAGTAGCAGATACGAAAACCCCAGGAGAGGACCCGCGTATGGCCGAAGAACTCGCTTACGTCATGATCACGCCGTACAGCCTCCACAAGAGCCGCACGGGGGGCATCATCGGAAGGCTCCTCAGCCTGACGCGCCTGGACCTCGTGGGCATCCACATGTACGCCCCCGGCGACAAGTGGGTCGACGGGTACCTGGACCTCCTCAGGCGCAGCGACTTCGACAACCCCGTGCGCCTCCAGTTCATCCAGTACGTCGACGAGAACCTGCGGAAGAACAACCCGCTGGGCCTCTCGAACCGTTGCATGGTGCTCCTCTTCAGGGGCGAGAACGCCCTGAATCACCTCATGGACGACGTCGTCGGCCACGCCAGCCCGCGCGTCGAAGGGCACACGGTGCGCGGCACGTACGGCGACTTCCAACACACGCCCGACGGCAATGTGAAGTACTTCGAACCGGCCGTCATCTGCGGGCCCGATCCGGCGACCGCCAAGGAGGAACTGGAGTTCTTCGCCCGGACGGCCGCCACCAACGGCGGCATCGTGGAGCCGGCCGTTCATTTTCTGCCGACGGCCAAGAACGTCCAGACGGAACTGGTGATCCTGAAGCCCGAGAACTTCGAGCGGCGCAGCCGCCGCCCGGGCAACATCATCGACGTCTTCGCCCGCACGGGCCTGTACATCGTCGGCGCGAAACTCCTCTCGATGAGCGTCGCCCAGGGCGAGGCGTTCTACGCACCCCTGCTGGACGTCTTCCGCGACAAACTCCAGTTCCTGATCGAGAACACGATGCGTAAACGCCTCTCGGGGGCGTTCGACTTCGAGATTCCCGACGTCTTCTTCAAGCAAGCCAACCAGATGCTCTCCGACCTGAACGCCGAGACCGAGTTCGCCAAGATCGTCCAATACATGACCGGCGTCGACCCGCGCAAGGTGAAGAGCGAGGCCGACCGCAAGAAACCCGGCCCGGTGCGGTGCCTGGCGCTCCTCTACCGCGGCGAGGACGCCGTCGAAAAAATCCGCCGCTGGCAGGGCGCCACCAACCCCGACAAGGCCGAGGCCGGCACGGTCCGCAGCGATTTCGGCCGCGACCTCATGCGAAACGCCGCCCACGCCTCCGACTCGGCCCAGAACGCCGATCGCGAACGCAAGATCATCGGCATGTGGACCACCGAGAAGGAACCGGAGTTCAAAAGCGTCATCGGCGAGTTCCTGGCGAAGAAATGAGCAACGTTACGGATCGCGAAGAACCTCGCTACGTCCATCGCCTGCCGGTGCAGGTGCGGTACCCCGAGGCCGACCCCATGGGCCGGCTCCACCACAGCGTCTTCCTCATCTACTTCGAAATGGGCCGCACGGAGTACCTGCGCGAGCGCGGCATAGCCTACGCCGACATGGAGCGCACGGGGCAATTCATCGCCATCACGAGCGCCGACGTCCGCTACCGCGCGGCGGCCCGCTATGACGAGCAACTCATCGTTGAAACGTGGGTCGAGGAGATCCGCGGAGCGAGGATCTTCTTTAAGAACCGCGTGCTGCGCCCGGGGAGCCCCCTCGACACGGTCATCGCCGAGGCCACCATCTGCGGCGCCTTTATCGGCCCCGACGGCCGCCCCCACCGGTTCCCCGAAGAGGCCGCGACCCTCATGTTCGGCCCGCCGAAGGCTGGCGCGTAAGCACGTAGGCCGGGGCAACGCCCCGGCAATGCCGAGCCGTAAACGTTTAGCCGTCGCCGCACGCGGCGGCGGTCATCGCCGTCATCGTTTAGCCGTCGCCGCACACGGCGACGATCATTGCCGTAATCGTTTAGCCGTCGCCGGTACGGCGACGGTCGATCGCGCGTCGCCGTGCCGGCGACGGCTAAACATTAAGGAGGCACCCCATGTCATCCATCACCCGCCGCGAATTCCTGAAAACCGTTGCCGCCGGAGGCGCGATAGCCGCGACCGGCCTCACAGGCCTCTCCTGCAACAGGGCCGCCTCGCCGGAGGCAACGGGATCCGATCGCCCCAACGTCATTTTCATCCTCACCGACGACCAGCGCTGGGACGCCATGAGTTGCGCCGGCCACGCATTCCTGAAGACGCCGAACCTCGACCGCCTGGCCGCCGAGGGCGTGCGCTTCGCCAACGCCTTCTGCACAACCTCTCTGTGTTCCCCCAGCCGCGCGTCGTTCCTGTCGGGCCTCTACGCCCACAGCCACAAGGTCTCCAGCAACTTCACCGACTACCCGAACGACCTGCCCTCGTGGCCGCGCCGCCTCCAGGAAGCCGGCTACGAGACCGCCTACATCGGCAAGTGGCACATGGGCGAGCAGAGCGACGAGAAGCGGCCCGGCTTCGATTACTGGGTCAGCCACAAGGGCCAGGCCAAGTACTACGGCACGGAGTTCAACATCGACGGCCGCCGCGAGACGCCCGAAGGCTACTACACGCACGTCGTCACCGGCTTCGCCCTCGACTGGCTGAAGCGGCCGCGGACCAAGCCGTTCGCCCTCATCCTCGGCCACAAGGCGCCGCACGGGCCGTTCGTGCCGGAACCGAAGTACGAGCACATCTTCGACGCCGTCGAGATCAAGTACCCGGCGTCGGCCTTCGCGCTGGAGGGCCAACCCGACTGGATGAAGCAGCGCCTCGACACCTGGCACGGCATCTACGGGCCGCTATACGAGTTCCGCAAGACGTTCCCCGACCGGCGGCCCGAGGCCGTCGCCGACTTCGCCCGCTTCGTGCGGTCGTACCTGGGCACGATCTGCTCGGTCGACGACAGCGTCGGCCGCGTGTACGAGGCCCTCAAG
>Ga0315282_10014863_pt1 | contig 11550 bp, 3 predicted proteins | sample YL17G07_20_MG_FD_203693 | JGI IMG/M metagenome (GOLD analysis project Ga0315282, IMG submission 203693) | Sediment microbial communities from Yellowstone Lake, YNP, Wyoming, USA - YL17G07_20 | ecosystem: Environmental > Aquatic > Freshwater > Lake > Sediment | place: USA: Wyoming | collected...
GTTACCACATCACCGAAGGCAAGGCATGAATATATCATTGACTGGAATGCTCTTTCTCAAGGGGAAGGAAACTTTATACTCAAGGCAGATAACGACGGCGATGGTATATTTGAGAAGACTATTACCACTGCTAATGAATTCAAGCAAACTACTAACGGAACTGTTGAGTATAAAACTGTTTTTACTATTACCTCTTCGGCAGGGCCTTTCGGTACAATTTTCCCTTCAAAAGGTATAACCGTTGATTCTGGCTCAAATCAAACATTTACTATCACTCCAAATACAGGTTCCCATATTAAAGATGTATTGGTTGATGGTAAATCAGTTGGAGCAGTTTCTTCTTATACCTTCACAAACATTTCAGCAAATCATACAATTGAAGCTCAATTTGATATTAACACGTACAATATAACAGCTTCAGCAAGTGGAGGTGGTTCAATCTCGCCAGCGGGGATAGTAACAGTAAATTATGGAGAAAGTAAATCGTTCACAATAACCTCCAGAACAGGATATCACATCAAAGATGTTAAAGTTGACGGCACTTCATTAGGTGCAGTTTCGACTTATACCTTTACAAATGTTATATTAAACCACACAATTGAAGCAACCTTTGAAAAAGAAATAACTCAAACAGTAATCATCCTTCAAATCGGAAACCAAAACTTCACAGTAAATGGTGTTCAAAATACTCTTGATTCTCCTCCTGTTATTAAGAACAATAGAACCCTTCTTCCAATAAGAGCGGTAGTAGAAGCGCTTGGTGGTTTTGTAAATTGGGATGCCTCTACAAGGAAAGTTACAGTGTCTCTCGGCTCAACTGCAATTGAACTATGGATTGGTAATCCTACTGCAAAGGTAAATGGAATAAATAAACCTATTGATCCAATTAATCTAAAAGTAGTTCCTGAAATTATTAACAATAGGACAATGCTACCTTTAAGATTCGTTACAGAAAATCTCGGTTGTCAAGTCCAATGGGATGGAACAACACAAATGATTACGATAACGTACGGGGGATAAAGTTTGGATTATATGGAAGGGATTTTTTCTTCAACCAGTCCTTTGTATTCGCACGAGTGCCATCTCTCGATTAACTTATTTGTACTTGGGAAGCAGGAGACAAACTCTCTTATAGGTTTTTATGGCTCAGGTCAAAATAGTTTCCCTGCTTCCTTAGTTTTCTTTAATTTATAGAATTATTAGGAGGCTATTAGATGAAAAAATTTTTGACATTTTTGGCAGTAATGTGTATTTTGCAAGCATGTTCGCCTCCTGCACGAGGCTTTTCAATTACTCAAACTATAGGACAGCGTTCTGAGGATAAGATTTTAAATGTTAACTCAATTGATGTAGGAAAGGAAATTGGTGAAAAAAGCGTTAGTATTTCGTTGAACAATGTGACTTCAATAATCCAAGATGCTAATGTATTTAAAGAATCCATTAAAAGTGCAACTAGATCACAATCGGGAGGCTCATTCTGGGCAAAAACATATGGTGGAAGTGGCGATGATTTTATCTGCTCTTTTCAACAAACAACAGACGGGGGATACATTGTTGGTAGTGAAACTAACTCTTTTGGTGCAGGTAAGGAGGATTTGCTTATTATTAAACTCGACTCAAGTGGAAATGTTACCTGGGCAAAAACATATGGTGGAAGTGAATATGAGTATGGTTCATCCATCTCCCAAACAAAAGATGGAGGATATATTGTGGCAGGACAAACCGTCTCTTTTGGCACAGGAGGTAGTGGCGATGTTTTTGTCCTTAAGTTGGACTCTTCTGGTAATATCCAATGGGCAAAAACATACGGTAGATATGTTTATTCTCTTCAGCAGACAACGGATAGAGGATATATTGTAGGAGGACAAATCGAATCTTTTGGTGCAGGACGTTCCGATGTCCTTATTCTGAAGCTTGACTCAACTGGAAATATCCCAAGTAGCAATTGCGACTTTTTAAAAGACATAACGTCAAGTCTAGTTTTAGATTCAATAACTCCTACTGTTTTAAACTTAAGTCTCTCTACACCAACACTAACCCTCTCGGTATCCTCTCCAACTTTGACCGTTACTTCTCCAACTTTGACCGTTACTTCTCCAACTCTACAAACTTCAACAATTTGTGGTAATGTTTCAAATCAACCAATCTGGCCTATGCTCCACTACAATGCACAACATACAGGACAATGTCCGTATGATACATCAAAGAACAATGGTACGCTTAAATGGAAGTTTAAAATAAGTGATCAGATTTCTTCTTCTCCTGTGATTGATTCAGAAGGTACAGTCTATATAGGATCAAAAGATGGTTATCTTTATGCACTGAATCCAGATGGTACGCTCAAGTGGAAGTTTGGAACAGGTAGTAGAATTGACTCTTCTCCTGCCATTTCTTTAGACGGTACAATATATATAGGGTCAAATGATATTATTACAAAGACTGGCCCAGGGTATGAAGATTACTTTGTAACACGTGGTTATCTCTATGCAATTGATCCTGCCGGTAAAATTAAGTGGAAGCATATGATAGATGATTATTTTGATTTCTCTTTTTCTTATAATATGATTGCACATATTGGGTCTCTTGTCATTTCGAATGGAATAATCTATGTCTCTATGGATTGGGGAAAATATATGACAGACGCCGGTGCCGGAATTTTTTGTGCGATTAATCCTGATGGCACACTCCGGTGGAGGAAGACAATAAGTTTTGGTTATTCTCTCCCTGCAATTGGGTTAGATGGGACAATCTATGTCGTAGGGTGCGGAGGAGACTTTGGTGCTATAGAGAGTTATCTTTATGCGTTTACTTCAGATGGTGGACTTAAGTGGAAATATGGTGACATAAATATAACTTACTTTGACTTTAATCCTGTTGTTGGTCCAGACGGAACGGTATATGTAGTGTCAAGAAAAGAGATAGAAAATAATTCTGACCTCTTCTTTCTTTCTGCGGTAAATCCTAACGGTAGTCTTAAATGGAAATATCAAATAGATGGCAGTGTTTCCTCTCTTCCCGCCATTGCTTCTGATGGAACAATATATGTGGGATTGAATGAGGGCTATCTCTATGCAGTAAAATCTGATGGTACGCTCAAGTGGAAGTTTGGAACAGGTAGTAGAATTGACTCTTCTCCTGCCATTGCGGGAGATGGAACAATCTATGTAGGGTCGGATGACGGTTATCTCTATGCAATTACTCCGGATGGTTCACTCAAATGGAAGTTTCAAACAGGCAATGGAATTGACTCTTCTCCTGCCATTGCGGGAGATGGAACAGTTTATGTAGGATCATTGGATAGTTACCTCTATGCAATAGGTGGTACAGAACTAAGTTGCAAAATTGAACTCAGAAAAAATGGTATTAAAATAGATAAGATTGATGTTGGTGAAGGTTTTGATATTGTCATAACCAATTACACTGGTAACATTAAGCAAGTAAGATTCTTAAGTGACGAAAAACAGAATGGTAAGGTTGATGAGGGATTTACATGGGCAGATTGGTATGATTGGAATGCTTCAAAAGATGATTGGGATGCTATAAATAAAGTTAAAAAATGGTCTTTTGGAACATCCGGAGAAAAAGAGGTTTGGGCAGAGGTGAAAGATGATACTGGCCAAACTGCTAAATGTTTTGCTAATATCTCTGTATCCACAAATTGGTCTTTTGCTGTCATTACAGATCTTCATATCGGCTATAACTCGTCACCTTGGGACCCTGACAATGACGGTAGCCCTGAGATAGACTATTGTGGTAAGGGGTGGAATGATGCTAAACCAAGTCCTGATGAGGGAAATTATTATATAACAGGTATGTTAACTAATGCTATTAATACGATTATAAAGGAAAGAGAAGATTATAACATTAAGTTTGTTGTGGTTTTGGGAGATATTAGTGATACTGCAGAGAGATCAGAATTTTATAAGGCGAGAGAGATCTTAAATAGATTAAATGATCCAAATGGAGATGGAGATACAAAAGATGGCATTCCTTATATTCCACTTATAGGAAATCATGATATCTGGCCATATACACAGGATATAGGTAAACATTCAATTAATCCTTTGGACAAAGGGAGCGATGCAGGCGATAGAAAGCATTATGCAGATATTTCATTTTATGCCAATGGAGATAATATTTTTAGAAAGATATTCTGGGGAGAAGAAAATAAAAATAATAAAGATTTGATAAAAAAACTTTTTGGAAGTTCTTGGGAAACTACATCGGATATAGAACAACCTATAAATGATGAATTGGGATGTGCAGAATACAGATTCCAACCAGTTAAAAGGGGAGATAACTGGTTTTATGATATAGATGATAAGGATTGCGTATCAGATAAAGGATCTTATTATTTGCAAAATTACGGCTTTGTTTATGATAATATAACTTTTATTGCATTAGATTTAGCACCAAGACTTGGAGAGGATCCAAAACTTCATAATGGCAATGCACTTCCAGGTGCTGTAAAAGGTGGCATAGCTACTGATCATCCTCAAACTTTAGAATTTTCAAGAGAATACTTCAAAGAGCACCAAAATAAGAAAGTAATTCTATTTAGCCATTATTCAACTAATCCAGGTGCTATAGACAACTATCTGTATACAGCAAGCGATCTACTAATGAACCGTGTAACACCTCCTGATGCTGCATACTGGTTTGGAGGTCATGTCCATTATCATAAAATCGAAAAAGGTGAAGGTGAGGAGAGGTACGTAATATTAACTGAAGATGTAGCAGGAATACCCCTCAGCCTATTAGGAATAGCACCGGCAGAAGATATTGGAAATGGAACACGTGATGGGAGAACTATTAGGATCGTTCAGATAAAGAATGGCGATATAGACTTTTCAACTACGATAGAGCCAATTTATAAAACACAGTGCATTATCACAGCCTCAGTGGGCTCTAAAGGTACAATTTCTCCTTCAGGTAAAATGGAAGTTAACTATGGGGCAGATCAAACATTTACTATCACTCCTAATGCAGGTTATCATGTTAAAGATGTTAAGGTTGATGGTAAATCGGTAGGCTCAGTTTCGACTTATACTTTTACAAATGTTACTTCAGACCATACAATAGAGGCAATATTTGAAGAAGAGAAAAAGAAAGCAGTTATTATTCTCCAGATTGACAAATCCAATTTTACTGTAAATGGTGAAACAAGAGTCCTTGATACTCCTCCAATTATTAAGAATGGAAGGGCACTTGTTCCCATTAGGGCAATTATTGAAGCATTGGGCGGAACTATCTCCTGGAATGGAACTACACAGAAAGTTACAGTTTCTCTTGGCTCAAATACCATAGAACTCTGGATTGGCAAATCCACTGCAAAGGTAAATGGTCTTGTGAAACCCATTGATTCAACGAATTCTAAGGTTGTACCTGAAATAATCAAAGGCAGGACTATGCTACCATTGAGATTCGTTACAGAAAATCTTGGCTGTGATGTGCAGTGGGACGGAACAACACAAACGATTACGATAAGATATAAGGGATAATAAACATTTTGCTTTTCAAAAGCAAAGTATAAAATTATTTATAGGAGGAGGTATTATGAAAAAGTTATTAGCTGTGTTGACGATTTTTTCTCTTGTGCAACTTCTTTCTCCTGTTACTTTAGGTAGGGTAGTTGCCTTAGGGAAAACAACAACTCTTGAAAGCAACATCTCAAACCTCAGGTCAGAAGTTGTTACAAGTCAAGTTGGTGCAAAAAGTGTTTCATTTGAAAGCAAAGATGTAACAATTAAGGTAAAAGAAGCTATCGGAACCTATCTTGCAAGTCAATCAGACTCTTCATCCTGGGCTAAAACATATGGTGGTAGTGGTGAAGATTGGGCTCGGTCTGTTGCTTCAACTTCTGATGGTGGATTTGTTGTTACAGGTGAAACTGTCTCTTTCGGTGCAGGACGTTGGGATATTATCATAACTAAATTTGATTCAAAGGGTGGAATTTCTTGGTCAAAAACATATGGGACAGTTTTAGATGAGAGAAATTATCTTGGTTCTGGAAATCAGAAAATTATTCAACTATCAAACGGAGATTTTGTTATAGAAGGTTATACTAATTTTTCTGGAACTTGGAAGGCACTTTTAATAAGGATTGATTCTTCTGGAAACCTTCTATGGGCAAAGACATATGGTGGAGATAAGAATGATTGGGCTCGGTCTGTTGTTTCAACTTCTGATGGTGGATTTGTCGTTGCAGGTGAAACTACATCATTTGGTGCAGTAAATAGTGACTTTCTTGTATTTAAGGTTGACTCAAGTGGAAATATTTCATGGGCTAGAACATTTGGTGGTAGTGGTGACGATTGGGCTAATTCTGTTGCTCAAACATCTGAGGGTGGTTTCATTGTTTCAGGAGCAACTAATTCTTTTGGAGTAGCTAAAGATGATGCACTAATTATAAAACTTAGTTCAAGTGGAGATGTTCAATGGGCTAAAACATTTGGTGGAATAGATGTTGACTGGGCATTTCCTCTTATTCAAACTTCTGATGGTGGATTTGCTGTTGCAGGTGAAACAGGCTCTTTTGGTGCAGGTAACAGTGATTTCTTTATAACAAAAATTGATCCGTCAGGGACAGCTCTTTGGACAAAGACTTATGGAGGAGCCGATAATGAATGGGCTTTCTCTATTGTCCAAACATCTGATGGTGATTTTATTTTGACAGGTGGAACTATGTCATATGGTTCGGGAGGAATAGATTGCCTTATAATGAAGACAAGTCCAACTGGGGACTTGATATGGGCTAAAACATTTGGTGGAAATAAGGATGATATGGCACGTGCCATTGTACAAGCTTCAGATGGTGGGTTCTTTGTAGTCGGTGGGACGGAATCTTTTAGTTCAGGCAGCGTTGACTCGCTTGTAATAAAAATTGACAAGGACGGAAATATAGGTGGAAATTGTAACTTTATCAAAGATTGCACTCCAATAATATCTTCTCCTTCGGTTACCACAAAAGATGCAACACTTACAACAAAAGTAAACCTTACTTTAAGTGTTCAGCCTATACAAATTACAATAGGAAGTCCTCAAATTAATCTTATAACTCTTGAAAAAGGCTCAACCTGGGCAAAGGTATTCGGCGGGGATAAAGATGATATGGCTTATAATACTATTCAAACTTCTAATGGTGGATTTGTTGTTGCAGGTGACACAAACTCTTTTGGCGCAGGTAACAAAGATTTTCTTGTAATAAAAACAGGTTCAAGCGGAGAATTAGAGTGGGCAAAGACTTTCGGTGGCGAAAAAGATGAGAGCATATTCTACGGCAGCTCAAAAAAAGTTATACAAACTCCTGATGGTGGATTTTTATTCGGCGGCTATACTGAGTCTTTCGGTGCAGGCGCACGTGATATGGTCCTTGTTAAAATTGATTCGAATGGAAAACTTCTATGGGCAAAGACATACGGTGGAATTAGCGTTGATAATATCCGCTCCATTATGCAAACACCAGATAATGGATTTGTTGTTGCAGGTGAAACAGGCTCTTTTGGCACAGGAAGTTATGACATACTTGTGGTTAAGGTAGACCAAAATGGTTTACTTATATGGGCTAAGACTTATGGTGGCACTGATGATGATTGGCCTAACTCTATCATTTCAACTTCGGATGGCAAATTTACTATAGCAGGGGCCACTAAATCATTTGGAGCAGGAAATATTGATTTTATCATATTACAAATTGACTCTAATGGAAAACTTCTATGGGCAAAGACATACGGTGGAATTGAGGAGGATATTCCATTATCAATCTTACAGACTTCTGATAATGGGTTTATAGTAGTTGGAGATACCTACTCTTTTGGAATGGGAAATGACGATGCACTTATAGTCAAAATCAATCAAGATGGGTCCCTCTCCTGGGCAAAAACCTTTGGAGGAACCGAAGATGATTGGTTTAGAGATATTTTGCAGACTTCTGATAATGGGTTTATAGCTGTAGGGGCTAGCTACTCTTTTGGAATGGGAAATGAGGATGCACTTATAGTCAAAATTAATCAAGATGGGTCTCTCTCCTGGGCAAAAACCTTTGGAGGAACCCAAAATGAGGGGTTTGGGGATATTTTGCAGACTTCTGATAATGGGTTTATAGCTGTAGGGGCTAGCAACTCTTTTGGAGTGGGGAAATTCAATTTTCTTATGGTAAAATTTAGTTCTGATGGCAATATGAATGGTAATTGCAACTTCCTCGAGAACTGCAACATCCAATCGTCTTTGCCCCCAATAACCGTAAAAGATACATCACTGACAGTCAAGGGCAATTTCTCTTTGAAAGTTCAAACACAAACTCTTATACAAAAAGACCAAAACATTAACATAACAAGAATTTGTGAGGTTATGAATGTTTCAACAATTTGTGAAAATATTACATACACAATTGTTTCCTCGGCTGGAGATGGCGGTTCAATTTCACCGTCGGGTAGTATAACTGTTAACTCTGGCGCAGATCAAACTTTTACAATAACTCCTAATACAGGATACAAGATCAAAGATGTACTGGTTGACGGTATTTCAGTTGGTGCAGTTTCAACATATACCTTTACAAACGTCACAGCAGACCACACGATTGAAGCGGTATTTGAAATCAACAGCTATACAATAAAAGCTACTGCTGGAGTTGGAGGGTCAATTACACCTTCTGGACTAATAACAGTAAATTATGGAGGAAGCCAAGCATTCGAAATTTACCCTGATAAAGGATATTTAATAAAGGATGTACTTACTGATGGAATTTCTATTAGAATAGGCCAACAAAATCCACCACCTTTGACATCGGCAGGATTTTCATTTGACAATATTACAGCAAATCACACAATTGAAGCAATTTTTGAGAAAGAGACTCTTATCATAATCCTTAAAATTGGAAGTAAGTCTTTTACTGTAAATGGAGTTTTAAATACATTAGATTCTCCTCCTGTCATTAAAAACGGAAGAACTCTTCTTCCAATAAGAGCAGTAGTTGAAGCATTAGGCGGTAATGTAGATTGGGATGCAACTGAAAAGAAGGTTACAGTTTCCCTTGGCTCAAATACCATAGAACTCTGGATAGGAAAATCTATCGCAAAGGTAAATGGTAATAGTATCCCAATTGATGCAACAAACTCAAAGGTTGTTCCTGAGATCATTAATGATAGAACAATGTTACCTTTAAGATTTGTCACTGAAAATCTTGGCTGCCAAGTCCAGTGGGATGGAACGACACAGACGATAACGATAACGTACCTAGGGGGATAATAAGCATTTTGCTTTTCAAAGAGAAGCATAAAATTATTGGTAGGTGGTGATAAGAAATAAAAAGATTTTTTAGTGTGTTGATGACTATCCTACTTGTATTATCTGTATTACAGGCAGGAGGACTGAAAGTTAATCCAGTTAAAGCGGATACCGATACCGAACCACCCGTTATTACAATTTATTCACCAGTAGATGGTTCAACAGTTAATACTCCAACAATTACATTTACAGGGAAAGTTACTGATAATGTTGGCGTCACAATGGTTGAAATCTATGTGACAGACTATCATGGCACACGCTTGGCAGGCGGTTTTCTTCCTAATTCTGATGGGACATTTAAACTGAGGATAATACTAAGCTTGGGCACGAATATTTTTACTTTTACTGCATTTGATGCCGCAGGCAACAAGGCTGAGAAAACTATTACTATTACGCTCTCTTTTGATTTTGAAGCACCCGTCATTACAATTTATTCACCAGCAGATGGTTCAATAGTTAATACTCCAACAGCTACAGTTATAGGAAAAGTTACTGATAATGCTGGCGTTGTTTCTCTCGTTGTTAATGCGGTAACGATTGACTTTGCGCCGGATGGCTCATTCTCACAAAAGGTTGAGCTTGTAGAAGGTACAAATACCATAAAACTCTTTGCATTTGACGCTGTAGGCAACAAGGGTGAAAAGGATCTCACAGTTACTTATAAGAAGATCTTCACTACTTTAACGATGCAAATTGGAAGTAACAAAATGTATATAGATAACTATACTATTGATCTATATGTATCACCTGAAGTATCAAATGGATTTATCTATATTCCAATTACTGCTATTTCAAAAGGCTTTGGTGGAGTAGTTGAATGGATTCCTGATTCCAAGAGTATTATAGTATCACTGGGAGATATAAGCATAGGGCTTCAGATAGGTTCAGATACTGCTGTCTTAAATGGAAATACCTTATCAATTTACCCTGTATATTTGAAAAAAGGCATTCCAATGATCCCTCTGAAAGTATTTTCAGATGGCTTAAATGCGAAAATAGAATGGGACCCATCTACTCAAGTTATAACAATGTCAAGCAGTAAAGTGTCATTTAACCCTAATTTAAAATCGATAACTGTTCTCTATCCTGAAAACGGTTCAATAAATCCTTCCGGGATAATTGATATTGGTCCATCAAAATCTATAACTTTTGATATTATCCCGAATCAACTATCTAAAATCAAAGATGTCAAAGTAGATGGTGTTTCAGTTGGAGTAGTTTCAGCATACACCTTTGAAAATGTAACGAAAGACCATACCATTGAAGCAATCTTTGAACCAATCACTTTCACTATCACTTCCTCTGCAGGTTCAGGTGGTTCTATCTCTCCATCAGGTGCAGTTACTGTTAACAGTGGAGATTTGAAAACATTCACCATTACACCAAATAATGGTTACAAAATTTCTGATGTTAAGGTTGATGGTATTTCGATAGGTGCAGTTTCAACTTACACCTTTACTAATGTAACTGATAACCATACCATAGAAGCAGTGTTTGAAAAAAGTGAAACAGTTATAGTTCTTCAAATTGGACAAACCTCTTTTACAGTGGGTGGAGTTCCTAATACATTAGATTCTCCTCCTATCATCAAGAACAACAGGACACTTCTTCCGATAAGAGCAGTAGTTGAAGCACTTGGTGGCACTGTAAGCTGGGATGGAACTGCACAGAAAGTTACAGTGTTGCTTGGTTCAAATACCATTGAACTCTGGATTGGTAAGTCTACTGCAAGAGTAAATGGTAATAGTATTCCTATTGATGCAGCAAATAATAAGGTTGTACCTGAAATTATTAACGATAGAACGATGCTTCCTTTAAGATTCGTTACAGAAAATCTTGGCTGTGATGTGCGGTGGGATGGAACAACAAAGACGATTACGATAACATACGGAGGATAAGAAGTTCCAGATCGATATGCAAAATAGGGCAGGAGAAATCCTGCCCTTAAAAGTTTAAAATTATCCCTTCAAACCCCCTCAAATTTCAACGAAAAGGATCGAGTAGGAAAAATATTACCACCCCACCCTGACTTTGCAAACCTTGGGGCATTTCTGACGATGTGAAAAGAAATTAAGAGAGCCAGGGAGGCCAAAAATAAAAATTCTAAAATTTTCTGTCTCAATATCTTTGTCCTGTTGTCCCGACTTTATCAGCTGACTCCGACCCAACCATCATAAAACCTAAGGTTTAAAAATTGGAAACTGACATTTTGTCACTACAAAGATTTTTTGTTAGGATACCGTTTAGTTTTTAAAGTTTTAGTTC
>Ga0315282_10014864_pt1 | contig 11550 bp, 11 predicted proteins | sample YL17G07_20_MG_FD_203693 | JGI IMG/M metagenome (GOLD analysis project Ga0315282, IMG submission 203693) | Sediment microbial communities from Yellowstone Lake, YNP, Wyoming, USA - YL17G07_20 | ecosystem: Environmental > Aquatic > Freshwater > Lake > Sediment | place: USA: Wyoming | collected...
GCTCTTCGTCGTCGTAGCGTGGCTACTTGTCGTTCCTTTCGGAGGCGTCGCTCACGCGGCGGACGGAGACCTGGATGGTGCCTTCGGTGGGGACGGCAAGGTGACCACCATGTTTCCCGGCGGCGCGTATGCCCAGGCGGTTGCCATCCAGCCCGACGGGAAGATCGTGGCGGTGGGTGCAGCGGCAGGGGGGTCGGCGAGCGGGGAGTTCGCGCTGGCTCGCTACGACTCGGACGGAACGCTCGACACCACGTTCGGGGCGGACGGGAGGGTCACGACGGCGATCTCTGGGGACGGAGGAGGCGAGGCGCGCGCCGTCGCGATCCAGCCCGACGGCAAGATCGTGGCGGCCGGGACCGCCAACCGGGAGATGTTCGCGCTGGCTCGCTACGACTCGGACGGAACGCTCGACGCCACGTTCGGATCAGGCGGCATCGTGACGACGGATCTCACATCCGGAGACGATATCGCGTATGGCATGGCGATCCAGTCCGACGGGAAGATCGTGGCCGCGGGCTCTGCCACGCCGGGGAGCGTCTGGCGTCCTGCGTGGGCGCTCGCTCGCTACGACTCGGACGGGGCGCTCGACACCACGTTCGGGGGCGACGGGACCGTCGTCACGAAGTTCGGCGTCTGGGGCGTGGCATGCGCCGTCACGCTGCAGGCGAACGGGAAGATCGTGGCGGTCGGGACGAACGGCAGGGGCTTCGCGCTCGCCCGGTACCTCCCGGACGGAAGCCTGGATACGTCTTTCGGCAACGAGGGCAAGGTCGGCAGGAGCTTCGACGGGGGATGGGCCAACGCGGTTGCCCTCCAGCCGGACGGGAAGATCGTTGCGGGAGGGGACTACGAGATCTTCTTCTCCGCGGTGGCGCGCTACACGGCTCACGGTAGGCTGGATCCGACGTTCGGCGGGGACGGCCGGGTGACCACCGACGTCGGAGCTAGCGAGGAAGCGGTGGTCGGCTTGGTGATCCAAGCGAACGGGAAGATCGTGGCTGCCGGCCGCGTCGGTCCTCACGAGTACGGGGAGACCGCCGTCTGGCGGTTCGCCTTGATGCGCTACCGTGCGAACGGCGTCCTAGACCCCGGGTGGGGCAGCGACGGGAAGGTGATCACGAAGTTCAAGGGCGGCGCCGGCGCCAGCGGCGCGGCCGTGCAGGCCGACGGGAAGATCGTCGTCGTGGGTGGGGCGGGCGAGTCGAACGCGGAGGCGTTCGCGCTGGCGCGATACCTGGCGTGACGTGGCGGGACGGTCGGACCTTCACTTCACGATCTTCAGCAGCGTGTCGTGAAGGAACCAACCCATCCCGACGAACCACGCGAGCCCAGCGACCCCGGCAGACCACGGCAGCACTCGAGGGGAACGGATCGCCGTCAACCCCACCACGGCGGAGGCCGACCACAGGAGCGTCTTCAGCCAGACCCAGCTCGTGGCCTCGAAGCGATCGACGCTGCTGATGCACAGACTGAACCCCGGGTCCAGGTGGTACCCGCCCGGACACGTGGAGCTTGGGATCCGCGTGATGGCGATCCACGTTCCGGCGATGAACACGAATGCCAACCCCCACGTCCATCCGGATCCACCTTCGGGATCGACCTCGCTGTGATGGACGGTCCAGGCGATCGCGCCCCCGAGCGCTGCGGCGGCCAACGCGGCGAGCCACACGAGGCCGGCCTTCGCCGCTTGCGGGGTGCATCCACGCATGCGGCATGTCAACTCGTCCCACGATGCGGCTAGGTAGGCGGCACTCATGAGCATGAGGCAGAGAGCCGTGGTGTAGCCGGCGATCTTCCCCGCCACTGTGACTCTGGAGAAGCTGGCACGCAGGTGCGCGAACGGGCGCCGCTTGGCGGATGGCGAATGCATCACGGCGGATCCCCGGTATGCGGTGCTGCCCGGGCCTTCCGGAACCAACGCGCGACCACCACGTCGGTGGAGGAATGGGCCGCGATCGACACGGTGACGACGACCGCCACGAGTTCAAAGAGGTGTTCCGCGCGAGGCACACCGCTCTGGAGGATCAGCAGCCCATACACAACCGATGCGAAGCCCTTGGGCCCGAACCAGGCCGCGGCTATCCATTCCTGCGCACTGATCCTAGAGCCGACAAGAGCAAGCCCGACAGCCACAGGGCGGACCGCGAACAAGGCCAGGGCCACGAACGCCCAGCCGGCCAGTGGCAGCTCGGCGAAGACCCTCGGCGCGATGGCGATGCCGAGGACCATGAGGGCGGCCAGCTTCAGGAGTTCCGTGATCAGGTCTCCGAACCTGTGGAAGGCGTCTCGGATCGCGGGGCTCATGGAAGCGATCGTGATGCCGGCCGAGAACGCGGCGAGGAAGGCATTCACGCCCGTCAGGCTGGCCACCGCGAGCACTATGAGCCCTATCGCGAAGGCGTTGAGAGGTTCGTAAGCCGTCGAAGCCGCGAAGAACCGGCTCCGCTCGAGCTGGATGGCCGCCCACGGGACGACCACTCCGAGTGCGACGCCGAGGGCAAGGCGAACCAGGACTTCACCCACGTCCAGCTCCCCGTGTTCGACTACCGCAAGGAGCACCACCACCACGGGCAGGGCCAGGCCGTCGTTCAGACCGCTCTCCACGTTCAGCAGATGCCGAAGCCGGTACGGGACGTCCTCGCGCCCCACGATGGCGGCGGCGAACACGGGATCGGTCGGGCTCAGCACGGCGCCCAGGAGGAACGACTCGGTCCACGGAAGACCGATCACGAAATGGCCGGCGAGCGCCAGCAGAAACAGGGTGAGGGGCATCCCCAACAGGAGCGCTCGACCGGGCAGTCTCCAGGCGGACGTGAGGTCGCGTACCCCCACTCGCATGCCGTCGGTGAACAGCACGCTGAACAGGGCCAGCTCTTCGAGCGTCGTCACTAGCGGGGCGCGGGGCTGGAGGAACACCAGGTTGAGCGCCCCTTCCCCTACCGCGAACCCTGCTGCGAGGAAGAGGACGGCCGTGGACAGGACGGTGCGATGCGCCAACTCAGACACGAGAACGGCAACGAGCAGCGTGACGGCGAACGTGAGAAGGGCGACCATGCGGTCAGCCTATCGGCGTGCAGGCACCGGCGGACGCGCCGTCGCGTCGAAGCGCGCGGTCTCCGCTACCGGGGGGAGCTGCCACCCAGCGCAGCTGTCTGCTCCGCTCGGAGGCGGCGGAACTCGGTGATGAGATCCTTGATCGTCTGGGGCGTGATGATCAGCGCGCGCCCATCGTCCTCGGTCTCGAGCGCGTAGTTGGCGCGCTTCTCCAGCCGGTTGAGATCGTCATCGTTCCAGATATCCATCGAGAGCCGCCCACCTTCCCCGGCCGAGGGGTGTTCCCGGAACGCCACGCTACACCCCAGTTCCGGGTACACAAGAGCACTTGCCGAGTTCCGGGAGGATCTCGACGGCTGGTCGAGCAGGGACGCGGCCTCGTCCGGGTGCGTGAAGTCCTCGTTCCACAGCAGGCCGGACGGGCCGGACAGGGACCTGCGAGTGGGCCCAACGGTCCGGTCGGGCGCTTCGGCTCGCTCGCTACGATGAGGTCGCTCGAACACCAGTCAAGGAGCACGGCAGTCCGCGTCACCATCGTCGGCAGCGGCTTCGTCGGTCATACCACGGCTATGCGGATCGTGGAGGAGGGCCTCGACGAGGTCGTCCTCCTCGACATCATCGACGGCCTTCCCCAGGGCCTCGCCCTCGACATGAGGGAATCCTCGCCGATCGAGGGGTTCGAGCCTCTCGTGATCGGAACGAACGACTACGCCGACACGGCCGACTCGGATGTGGTAGTCATCACAGCTGGGTTCCCGCGCAAGCCGGGCATGAAGCGGATCGATCTCCTCGGCAAGAACGCCGGGATCGTCCGCAGCGTCGTCGAGCAGTGCGTTCCCGGCTCGCCGAACGCGATCATCATCGTGGTCGTGAACCCCTTGGACGAGATGACGTACCTGGCGGCGGAGGTCTCCGGGTTCCCGAAGGAGCGCGTGATCGGGATGGCCGGCGTGCTGGACTCCTCGCGGCTGAGGTACTTCATAGCCGAGGAGCTCGGCGTGTCGCCGCTGGCCGTGGAGGCGATGACGCTTGGCTCGCACGGCAAGTCGATGGTGCCGCTCCCGCGGCACGCCACGGTCGACGGCAAGCCGCTCACCGAGCTCGTCGACGAAGCCACGCTCGAGCGCCTGTACGCGCGCACGCGCGACGCGGGTGTCGAGATCGTCGCTCTCCTGAAGAAGGGGAGCGCGTACTATGCTCCGTCCGCGGCGATCGCAAAGATGGTCCAGGCGATCGCGCGCGACACAGAGGAGGTGCTTCCCGTCTGCACGTGGTGCACCGGCCAGTACGGGATAGATGGCATGTACGTCGGTGTTCCTGTTCGCCTGTCGCGCAGCGGCGTCGAGGAGATCGTGGAGCTCGACCTGAACGCCGATGAACTGGGGGCGCTCCGCGCCGCCGCCGAGGGCATCCGCACGAAGTGTGCGGACCTCGCGAAGCTCTAAGCTGCTGGTTCGAGCCTGACATCGGGGGCTCGTGGGTGCCTCCCTCACATCAGGGTCCCTGCTGCTCAGTTCCATGCGCCCGAAGATCCGCGACACCCCTGACTCGCCCGCCTGGCGCGGTGACTGCTTTCGCGAAACGTTGGCCACTCGGGTCTCCTTCGGGCCGTTCACAGGACCGCGCGACGAACGCCGGCGTTCGGGATGTGAGGGCTACCAGGGCGCGGCTCCGGGACGGCGACGCCGTCGGTAGGATGGGCACCTAACCGCCCCGTCGGAGACCATGTGAGCGCCATCAACAACCTGAGGGACTCGGCCCCAGCCGCTGAGCACGACGCGCGGGTGCTTCCGCTCCAGCGTGGACCAGGTGTCACCGTGCTGTCCGAGGACGAACTCGCGCGGCTCGACGCGGCCGCCCTCGGAGTCCTGGAGGAGACGGGCATCGAGGTCCGCGGCGGAGCCGTACTCGAACGGCTCGGTGCGGCGGGTGCCGAGATCGACACCGAGACCCGGCGTGTCCGGTTCCCCCGATCGTTGGCCGAAGAGGCCCTGCGGCTGCCGCCACGTGAGCTCCTCCTCGCGGGGCGAGACCCGGCCTGCGATCTGCGGGTGGACGGCACCGCCGGGTGGCTGTCCACGGGCGGCCACGCTACCGAGATCATCGACCCCGAGACCGGCGACCGCCGGCCCTCCACCGGAGCAGACCTCGCCGCCGTCTCACGTCTGGCCGATGCCGTTCCGCACATCGGATTCGTGGGTGCGTCGGTGACCGTCCTCGACGTGCCACCCTCCGCCCGACCCCTCCACGAGCTGTACGTGCAGTTCGCCAACACCTCGAAGCACGTCCAGCTGATGGCCGCAGCCGATGCTCGCGATGCCCGGGCCGCCGTCGAGATCGGGCGGATCATCGTCGGCGACGAGCGGCAACTTCGGGAGCGGCCGGTCCTGTCGGCGCTTGTGCGCAGTCGGTCGCCCCTCGCCCATGAGGGCGGGGTGCTCGAGGCCGCCGTCGCGTTCGCTGAGGCCGGAGTGCCGTGCGGGTTCGTGGCGATGCCGGTCGGCAGCGCCACCTCGCCCGTCACCGCGGCTGGATCGCTCGTCGCGGCCAGCGCCGAGGTGCTGGCCGGGGTCGTGGCCCTTCAGCTGCTCGTGCCGGGAGCGGCCAGCTTCTGCGGCGCCCGCGTGAGGACGGCCGACGGCACCGGCTCGGAGGCGACCTCGGCCGGTCCCGAGGGTCTGCTCTTCTTGATGGCCTCGGCCGAGCTCGCCCACCGCCATGGGCTCCCCGTTCACGTCGGCACGTTCGCCACCGGGGCGAAGACGCCCGACTGGCAGGCGGGGCTCGCGGGCGGGCTCTCGATCTTCGCCTCCTGGCTCTCCGGAGCTGACATGCTCGGGGACGCCGGGCTGCTGGGAGACGGACGGGCGTTCTCGGCGGCCGAGATGCTGCTCGACACCGAGCTTTTCGATCTCGTCCGGCAGATCCCGCTGGGATTCGAGGTTGACGAGGAAGCGCTCGCCGTCGAGGTGATCGAGAAGGTCGGGCCGGGCGAGCACTTCCTGGGCGAGCCCCACACGATCCGCCACATGCGCGAGGCGTGGGCGTCCCGCTTCATGGGCAAGGACACGTGGGAAGCCTGGGAAGAGACCGGCAGACCCGAGCCTTCGAGCCGCGCCGCTGAGCGGGCTCGGGAACTACTCGCTTCGCACGAGCCCGAACCCCTCGCCCCCGGCGTGGAGGAGCGTATCCGGGAGGTGATCGTCGAACGTGAGCACGACACCGCCGGCTGAGGTGGCACCCCCGGCTGGGAACGGGGCGACCACGCGAGCGATCCGAGCCCTCCGCCACCCGTGGACGGTCGAGGTCCTCACCGAGGACCAGGTGGAGCGGGTGCACGGCGCCGCGCTCCGGGTGCTCGAGCGGGTCGGGCTCGAGGTGCGCTCCGAGAGCGTGCTCCGGGACCTCGGGACGGCCGGGGCGAAGGTCGACGAGGCGAAGATGCGCGTCTTCCTACCTCCGGCCATGGTGGAGGAGTGCCTCGCCCTCATCCCGCCGAGCTTCCTCATGGCCGCGCGCGATCCTGCGCTCGACCTGCCGATCGACGGTAGCGCGGGATTCCTATCGCAGGACGGCACCGCGGCCTTCATAGTCGATGCCGAGACGGGGGAGCGGCGCGCATCGACCCTCAAGGACCTGGAGGCCGTGACCCGCGTGGTCGACGCCGTGCCAGAGGTGGGCTACCTGTGGCCGGGGGTGGCGCCGGGCGACGTGCCACCCCACACGCAGGCCGTCCACATCACCCGCGCGATGCTCGGGAACTCGACGAAGCACGCTCAGCACAATGAGACCTACAGCCGTCGCGACGCTCAGGCGGTGCTCGAGATGGTGCGCGTCGTGGCCGGAGGCGATCGAGCGCTGAGGGAACGACCGATCGTGTCCACCTACCAGTGCTGCATCAGTCCCCTCGTGTACGACAAGGGGCCGATCGAGGCCGCGGTCGAGTTCGCGCGCGGGGGCCTGCCCTCGGGTTTCGTCTCGATGGGCATCCCGTGCGCCACGGCACCGGCGACGCTGGCGGGCACCCTGGTCTCGATGAACACGGAGATGCTCGGCGGGATGGCGATCGTCGAAGCCCTGGCACCCGGCGTACCGACGTTCTACGGCCCGTACCCGACGTTCATGGACCTCCACACCGGTGGGTACCGCCAGGACTGGGGGCCCGAGGACACGCTGCTCAAGCTCTCGTTCGCGCAGCTCGCTCACCGCTACCGGGTGCCCATCAACATCCTCGCGCTCGACACCGGAGCCAAGACCCAGGACTGGCAGGCCGGGGCGCAGCACGCCATCTCGCTGCTGGCGGTGGCGGCGGCCGGACGCGCCGAGATGATCGCCGCCACGGGTGGGCTATACGGCGCGGCCGTCTACGACAACGTGAACGTGATCCTCGACGGCGAGCTCTTCGACCTCGTCTGCACGCTGCTCAAGGGGATCCCGATCAGCGAGGAGACCCTGGCCCTCGATGGCCACACGCTGCGGCGCACGCAGGAGCTATGGATGCCGCGGACCTTCGGCCGGGAGACCTGGGAGGCTTGGGAGCAGGCCGGGCGGCCGGACCCCCGCGACCGGGCGCGCGAGGAGGTCCGGCGGATCCTCGCCTCACACCGGCCCGACCCGCTTCCCGAGGACGTCGACCGGGAGCTGATCCGGATCATCGAGGCCCGAACAGCCGAGGGCTGATCGACGCCGGGTACCGTGGGGACGGTGAGATCGGGCTCGGGCCACCATCGTCGGCAGGGGTCCGTCGACCAGACGACGGCCGTGCGGATCGTGGTGAAGGGTCTCGCCTGGGTGGTCCGTGCCGGCTTCCGGTCGGGGCCGCACAACGGCGGCTGACCGTTTACGATTCGGGTCTACAGTCTGGCCCGCCAGGGGACCAAGGAGGTCGAGATGGCTCGTCGTCCGCTTCTGATGCTCGCCGGCTTGCTCACGTTCTCGCTCGCCGCGGTCTCCTGCGGCGGAGGCGGCGTCGGCGGAGGAGGCGGCGGCGGAGGGACCTCCGGGTCGCCGACGACCCCAGGCACGAGCATGCGGCCCGAGGACATAACCGGAACGATCCGGCTGCTTTCCTACACCGACGGGTACGACCCCAAGTACTTGGCCTCCTTCTACAAGGAGTACCCCAACATCACGCTAAAGACCTCCGCTATGGCCAGCAACGAGGAGGCTATCGCCAAGATCCAGGCCGGGTTCGAAGTTGACGTCGTGAACAGCTGCGTGGATGAGGCGTCCCTTGAGATGGTTCAGAAGGGTCTGTACGCACCGCTTGAGACCTCGCGCCTCACCTACTGGAACGACCTGTTCCCCTCCATGAAGACGCTCCCCGGGGTCGTGGTGGACGGCAAGGTCTACGTCGTGCCGGTCGATGCCGGGACGGCAGGGCTGCTCTACAACGCGGACGCCGTCACGACACCCCCCGACTCCTGGACCGACCTGTTCGATCCGCAGTGGAGTGGTCGTGTGTCGGTCGAGGAAAGCTCCACTACTGCGATCATGATCGGCGCTCTCGCGATCGGGATCACCGACCCGCTGCACATGTCCGACGCGCAGCTTGAGCAGGTCAAGCAGTTCTGGATCGACCATCTGGGCCAGTTCCGGACCTTCTGGAAGTCCGGAGCCAGCCTCAAGACCCTCTTCAAGTCCGGCGAGATCGTTCTCACGTCCGGCTATCCGGACTACGCGACGCAACTCCAGGAGGAGGGCGTCAACGTCAAGTTCGCGGTCGCCAAGGAGGGTCAGTTCCTCTGGGCCTGCGGGTACGGCATCACCCCCGACATCGACCCGGCGAACCTCGATGCCGCGTACGCGCTCCTGAACTGGTACACGAGCCCGGAGGCCGAGCTGTTCGAGGCCGCGACCTGGAGCTACCAGGTGGCGAACATGGACGTCCTCGACGTCGCGTCGCCCGAGGTCATCGAGGCCGCCTCGCTCGAGGCGCCGATGAACATGGAGAACGCGATCCCCGCGGCCCCGCCGGAGAACCGAGCTGCTTGGGTGGCTGCCTGGACCGAGGTGAAGGCCTCCTAGGACGGTGCAGGTAGTGGAGCTTCTCTTCCTCGACGTCTGAGCCGGGGTCTGGGGGTGGTTGGCGAGCGTCGAGTCGAAACGCGATAGGTCGGTGCGATCGGACGGCAGGAACCGCCGTGAGTCATCGCGAAACTCCCCACAACGACGGGCCGATCGGGCCTACGCGCTTCCTTCGAGCTTCGTTTCGACGAAGGTGATGGTGAAGGGAGGCAGGCCGAGCGCCGACCAGACCTGATGTGCCCGATCGCTCAACGTGCTCTCTGCTGCGCTCCTCGCCTCCTGGTCGTTCATGGCATCGACCGTCAGGCGAGCGACGATGGTTCCGGGGCCTTGGCGCTTGAGCTCCGGCTTGACCCCGTCCTCCGTCAGCCGGGCGACGAGTTCGGCGATCCCCTCATCGCTGAGAGACCCGCCATCGTCTCTCGCCAACTCGAGCCACACGAGCCACGCCTTGACCATCCCGTGAATCCTAGTCGATGTCGGTAGGACGCGGAAACCCTATCGTGCGCCGTCTCGGCCTGCGGGACTGACAGTTGGCTGTCGCGAGTGCTGGCCGAGCGACACGACCGCGAGGAGTAGCATCCGGGGCATGGGCCTCCAGTGGTACCCGCCGCCGCGGAACGAAGCCGGTCGGCAGATGGGTAAGGACAAGACCGAGGAGCAGATCGAACGGAGCGAGCGGGACCGTCTGGCGGCCGAAGCCGCCCACCGCGCTCCGTGGTGGCGCCGGATCTTCCGCCGCTCCGCGCGCTGACGCTCCGCGCGCATCAAGGGCCCGGTCGGATCTCAGCCGAATCCTGCGTCGGCCTCCTGTCGCCTAGGCGTGAGCTCTTCGGAGCGCTTCCGAGATCGCCTCGAGCCCGGCGGCCAGGCGCTCCGTCGTCGGCCACCCGAACCCGATCCGCATGTATCGGTCGTCGAACCCGAACCAGTGGCCCGGACCGACACAGGTTCGAAGCTCACGTAGGAGCACCTGGTGGAAGACGTCCACCCGGACGCCCATCGTGTCCCGGATGCGGACGAAGCCCGTCACGCCGGCCCTCGGCTCGACCCACTCGACGTCCCGCCGGTCGTCGATCCACGCCTTCAGCAGGGCGCGGTTCGCATCCACGTGCTCGGCGATGGCGGCGAGGATCGGCTCCTTGCGGCGGAGGGCCGCACACGCGATCGCCTCGTCGACCAGGGAGCCCGAGAGCCCGATCTGCTCCTTCGCCGCGAGGAAGGTCTCCATCAGATCCGGGTTACTGCAGGTGATCCATCCCACCCTGATCCCGGGCAACCCGAAGCTCTTGGACATGCCCGACACGCTGATCGCCCGCTCGGAGAGCGTCGAGGCGAGCGGGGCGGGCTGCTTACTCATCTCGCGATAGGTCTCGTCGACGAGCAGGAGCGAGGACGATGCCTCGACGACCCCGACGATCCGGCGAAGGTCGTCCTCCTCGATGACCGCGCCGGTCGGGTTGTGGGGGGTCGTGAGGCTCACGAACCGCGTGTCGGGACGGATCATCGCGGCGAGTCGCTCGGGGTCGAGCCTCCATCCGTCCTCGTATCGGAGCTCGAACCGCTCAAGGTCGGCACCGATGGCCAGCGGCGTCTCGAGGTTAGTGGCGTAGTTCGGGAACTCGATCACAGCGTGATCACCGGCCGAAAGGAGTGACGAGTTGACGATGTAGAGCGCGCCAGCGGCTCCCACGGTCACCAGGACGTCGTCCGGTCCGATCGGCGGATCATCGGCCGCGATCAGCTCCCGAAGCTCCGGCGTCCCTCGGTGGTCCCCGTAGGCGAGGACAAGCTCATCGAGCTGCACGCTGAGATCGCCGAGCCTCATGTCCGAGACGGAGCTCTCGGACAGGTTGTTGTCGATCAGGTCGAACCCGTACTGCTCCGGAGACTCGATCTCGATCGGCATCCTTCGGTATCGCAAGGGAGCTCCTGCCCGAGTGTGGGTCGACGGCCGTGATGGTACGCGCTCCGAACCGAGCGGAGCGTGATCGATCGGTCAGGCCGCCTCCAGCGAGAACCGCTTCCTGCCCCGGACGCTAGGCGCCGATGCAGCCAGCACCGCCGCTCGCAAGGAGTTAGCGCCGCGTCGCTCCACCTGACAAGCGACAACGCGCGTCAGACCCGGGCGAGGACCTCGTAGCGTTCGACCGACTCGATGGTGCCTCCGACCTCGCGCAGGGCGAGCCCACGCAGTCGATCGATCGTCTCCTCGCTTCCGCGAAGCTCCTCCTCACTCCGCCAGAAGGTGACGGACAAGAAGCGGTGTTCCTCCGGATCGACCAGCCAGACTCCGCCCTCGAACCCGTCGAGCTTGCTGGCGGCCGGTATCAGCTCTTCCTTGGTCAGGAGCATCCTCGCCTCGAACTGCTCGGGAGGACTCACGATCCTGGTGACTCTCGCGAACAATCCTGCACCCCCTGGTCATGCGCTGGGTCTCCGTCGGCATGATAGGGGACACACCGCGGC
>Ga0315282_10014866_pt1 | contig 11550 bp, 9 predicted proteins | sample YL17G07_20_MG_FD_203693 | JGI IMG/M metagenome (GOLD analysis project Ga0315282, IMG submission 203693) | Sediment microbial communities from Yellowstone Lake, YNP, Wyoming, USA - YL17G07_20 | ecosystem: Environmental > Aquatic > Freshwater > Lake > Sediment | place: USA: Wyoming | collected...
TAGTCCCTCTTCTGGATATGCGGGTAGCACGTGGGTGGCTGGTTTTGGATCCAATATTGAATCAAATGGTTTCCAGATTGATGGATTGGATTCAACTTCTTCCGCGTTTGGCTATGCTTTATTGACTCCCAATCAAGATACTTTCTCTGAAGTTGAGATTTCCGGAATAGGCCAGCCGGCTGAATATGGAAATTTCTCTGGAGTTGTGGTTAATGTAGTTACAAAATCCGGTGGAAATGCATTTTCAGGGACTCTAAGTTACTACGGTCAATCTCAGGCCTTGACTGATGACAACAATCCGGATCCTGCTAAATACTATTCTTACGCTCGTCACAAATTCTATGATACGGCATTTAGTTTTGGCGGACCCATATTGAAGGATAGGCTTTGGTTTTTTGCCTCTGCTAATATTACCAAACAAGATGAGACCAACTGGACTGTAGATCCTCAATACCATTCACCGGTTACAAACAATAATTACATGTTCAAACTATCATATCAGGTGGCCCAAAACCACAAGCTGGTCGGCGTTTTCTCTTACGCATATTATGATGCGCCGGGTGTTGCAAACCAATGGCAAACACCAAACGCGTCCAGGGGATTCCATAGAACCATCCCTCCCTGGAATGTTATGTACACATGGGTGATAAATAAAAATGCATATTTTGAATTGAAAACCTCAGGATATAGCTTTGATGAGACAGGTCTTGGCGCTGATGGGAGAGCGGGTCTTGTTAATCCCAGGCGTTATGATCTTCTTACTGGAATGGCTTCGGGTGGATGTGTGTGGCCTTGCTGGACGGATTATTCGAGAGTCCAGGTTAATACGAGCGTATCTTATTTTGCCGACAATTTTCTTGGCGGCAGTCATGAGTTCAAAATGGGAGTGCAGTATAACAGGGGCAAGGATGTTTGGGCCGGTGGCTACAGTGCCGGGAAATATTATGTTGATTATGGGGGCGAGAAATATCTTATGTATACAATGGACTCATTTCATTACGGCGGCGTGAACTTGGGCATAGGGGCATTCGTTGATGATTCGTGGCGCCTTGGAAAGCGGCTAACGTTAAATTGGGGTCTAAGATTCGACAGCCAAACGGGTAGCATTCCACCGATGCCTGTAATGCATGCATGGCAAGATGCCTCAGTAATAAACCCGGGGATTAAAGATCTGCTCGCATGGAGATATTTTTCTCCTCGAATCGGTTTAACTTATGCCTTGACTTCGGACAATAAAACTGTCCTCAAAGGTCATTATGGCCGTTACTATGATAGCATGTTTAGTGGCACTTATGAGTGTCCTGGTCCGTTGGGTTCAGATTGGGCAGCTTATTATTGGGACGCTGGCGAATGGGTGATGTATGATTATGTGCCCGGATCATCAACGTGGATTGCGCCTCGAGGTCTTAAATCCCCAGTTAATGACTCGTTTTCAATAGGCCTAGAGAGGGAATTATTTCCTGATTTTTCTATTGAATTATTGGGGACGTATAAGGATTGGAGAAATGAAATAGCTTTCGCAAATACGACAGGCCAATACGAATTAGTCCCGATGGTCTCTCCTGATAATGGCAAAACTTACATGGTTTACAATCAGATCAATGTCGGAGAGAGTACGTTCGAACTCAAAAATTATAAGGATCATAAACACAACTATAAAGGAATAAGCCTTATTCTAAATAAAAGGTATTCAAAAAATTGGCTGCTCAACGCTTCCCTCACTTGGTCAAGATCTTATGGTAAAAACGCCATTTCATCAATGAACAGCTCTTCTCAAATGAATGTAATAAATATGAGTGTTTATTACCAAGGCAGAGATCTGAACGATTGGATCAATGCGCAAGGTCTGATGAATATGGATCGAACGTGGGTATTTAAGCTTCAGTTCGGCTTCAATTTCCCCTGGGATATCTTGCTTAGTTTGAATTATTTGGCAATGACGGGACGGCCTTACGTAGAGCAGGTCCGTGTCTATCCTGATCAGGGAATGAGGATCATTTTTGCGGAACCGAGAAGTAATAAATTAAGATTCGATCCCGAGCAAATGTTAGATTTTAGAGTTGCGAAGACCTTCACACTTTATAGAAATGTTAGATTCAGTGTCGTAGGTGATGTTTTCAACTTGCTCAATGACAAAATGATAACAGGCTTCCGTTCTTACCGTGTGTGGTCCGAGGTCTATCGTTTACCTTCTTCTATGCCTCTTCCCAGACGGTTGCAGGTAGGATTAAGACTAGAATTCTAGTCGCGCGTAGGCGTATTCCCGGTTCGTTCCTGTTGATTTGTGAAGAGGAGCGTAAATTCTCGCCCTAGGGCGCCATTCTTGCAATATCTTTTGCGGGATGCCCCTCGGCTTGCCGCTAGGGGCTTCAATGGAGACGAAAAAGGGTCTTTGATTCATGTTGTTCTTGGGGAGGATGGGAGGTCATTCGAATGAGCAAAAGAAGGTTTCTTTCTTTGATTTGGATTCTATTTTTAGCATTGCTGGCTCCCGCGCCCACTCTGTCTGCCCATGCGACACAGCGCACTGCTCGGGTTGAAGTCACGCCCCCCACCTACGAATTTGCAGTTCAAAATATATGGCTCAGCATGAGGGACGGCGTGCGCCTATCAGTCACATTCAGTAGGCCTATTCCTCGCACGCCGGGGGAAAAGTTTCCAGTCCTCCTGGAATATTTGCCCTACCGCAAGGACGACGGCGGGGGAGGACGGGTCCCGCCTTACCTCTATTTTGCCAAACGGGGATTTATCGTTGCCAAAGTGGACATCCGCGGCACCGGTTCCTCTGACGGAGTCTTCCCGGGGCGGGAGTACACGGAACAGGAGCTTGACGACGCTGTCGAGACGATCGACCAGCTCTCGAAAATGCCCGATTCAAACGGACGGGTGGGCATGTTTGGGATTTCCTGGGGCGGTTTCAATTCCATCCAGGTCGCGATGCGTCAACCTCCCGCGCTCAAGGCTATTCTGGCGACAGACGCCACGGACGATCTTTATCACGACGACGTCCATTACATCGACGGAGTGCTGGAAATAGATCCTTGGGCGACGGAATTCTATCACTCGTTAGCCCTGCCGCAAACACCCAATTGGCAGCTCGATGAGGCTTACTTTCGTGACCGGTTCGATCAATACCCGGGTTTCTTGACCTACCTAAAGCAGCAACGCGACGGAGAGTTTTGGCGGAAGAATTCTCTTCGCTGGCAATATGACAAAATCCGCATCCCCACTTACCTCATTGGCGGGCTTCTTGACGGCTACAGAGACGCGGTTCCACGCATGCTCGAGAATATGAAAGTTCCCGTCATGGCTTCCGTGGGACCATGGAATCATTCTTACCCCGACTACGGCATGCCCGGGCCGAACTATGAATGGAAGCACGAGGCGGTACGCTGGTGGGACTACTGGCTCAAAGACAGGAACACAGGGATCATGGACGAGCCGCGTTTGGCGATTTTTATTCGCGACGCTCATGGGCCCGACGAACAGCTCAAAATGACGCCAGGACACTGGGTGTGTGAGGATTGGCCTATTCCAGGGACAAAATGGAAGAAATTCTTCCCGGCAGACAACCGCCAGCTTCAGACAAATCCAAGTCAGAAAGCCGTTGAGAAGCTGCCTTATGTTCCAAGCTATGGCATTGCCACGTCAGGCTTCATTTGGTACACAAAGTGGTGGGGTGACCCCAAAGGCGACATACGTCCCGACGATGCTGGAAGCCTTGTCTTCGACAGTCCGCTGCTTGAGGAAGAATTCGAGATTGTCGGGCTTCCGAAGGTTCATCTTCGTGTCTCAGCGGACGCTCCGCTCGCCCACTGGGTCGCCCGCCTCGAAGACGTCCAGGCGGACGGGACTGCTTCTCTGGTCGCCGGTGCACTTCTTAATGGTTCCCAGAGAGAATCAAGGCTCGAGCCCAAACCCCTTGTTCCGGGTGAGATCTACGATATTGAGTTTGAGATGCACTTCACAACATGGACTTTCAAGCCGGGTCACCGTATCCGGCTTGCGGTCTCAAATGCGCTTTTCCCAATGGTGTGGCCATCTCCTTATCCTATGATAACGAGCTTATTCATGGGTACTGAGAGCACTTGTCTGGAGCTGCCCATTATTCCTGCTGTGAAACGCAAGGCCCCCTCTTTTAAGTCTCCGGAGCCTCGTGAAAAGAGTCAAATCAAGCAAATTACAGACGATGAGCGGCCAGAGGCACCATATCTCGGAGCCTATTTCTGGCCGCAGGCCTCTGCCGAGCTGAAACGGGATTTGGATTCGACTGTAAGCGTCGATTGGAAAGGGGCTAGAAGAAATGAGGTCCAGGGCGCGCGTAATCGCTCCTATTATAGAGATTATCAAGATACGAACGACAAGAACCCGGCCAAATCGAGCTATCACGGCAAGAGGGGTCGTCTTATGGAGTTCGAAGGCCGGACGATCGAGTTGCGGACGAACGTCGACATCACATCCGATGAAACTAACTTCTACGTGGTGTTTTTACGAAAGATTTTTCTGAATGGTGCCCTGCTCCGGCAGCGCGAGTGGAGAGAAACTATCAAACGGGACTTTCAATAAGCTCCATGACAAAGTAAATGGGATAAAAGGAAGGTTACCGTTAAGCATTTACGACATGATGCCTATTCAGTTTCCTATGGAGCCATCAGCCCCGAGGGGCTCTCCGCACTCCTGTTCACAGGCATCACAAAGCCATCATTGAACAAATGTTTTGTCTTCTCCCATGCCGTTTGCAGGAATTTATGAGCCAGGCCTGAAAACGCCAGGCTTTCAAGCTTGGGGACGAGTGGCATCCCCAAGCAAAGCGGAAGGAATTCACGCTCATGGCTTGAAACGCCGGCCTTTAGGTCCGGGAGTTATCGTTCTTTATCTGATCGTGGCTCTTTGGACGATCTCGCTAAGCTTTCCCCTTACATTGGCAGCCAACGGCTCTGGTTTGTGTTCGGCAAGAATTTGATCGACTGATTCTGTTGCCCGCTGAACAAAGTCCTTCCCGCCCTTTTTGAGCCAGCTGTCGTAGTTAGTACGTTCGAAAAAAGTCGGGTACCAGCGCTCCCTGAAGTGCTTGAGGGTATGGTCCGTGTTGAGAAAATCCCCGTCCGCTCCTAGCTCTGCGATCACATCCAAGGCCAGAGTCTCATCGCTCACCTCAAATTCCTTCGTGAATGCTTTTATCCAGCTCACGATCTCGTCGCACAGGACCAACTGGGCGAAAGAAAACGTGAGCCCGGATTCCAGATATCCGAGGTCATGGATTATATTGCCCCCCGCCAGCGTTTCCACGACCAGACTCAGAGCTGCCTCTGCTGCGGCCTGGGAGTCGACGGTTTTGGATTCAGATGCGCCGGCTAAAGCGAACATGGGAAAGCCGTAAAACTGACCCAGAGCTTGAGTAATCGTGCGCTCAGGCTCACAATAAGACAAGATAAAGGTTTTCATATCGAAGGTGGCACCTGGAGGCATCCCGGGCACGATGACCGGGGCTCCCTCATGTTTCAATTGAGAAAGCGTTAAGCCAATGAGGGCACCCGCAAAGTCCAGCGCGACAGAACCGGCGGGCGTCACAGGGCTCGTGATGGCTGCGGTCGAGGAAGGGATATAAAGGGAGGGAAGGTTTTTGGATGCGAGAAAGAGAAGCTTCTCCAAGGCTTCCTTATTATGACGAAGCCCTGAAACAGCGTTGATGTAGCAGGCGATGAGCGGTGTGCTCTTAAGAGCCTCCGCCCCACCCATGACCAACTCGGCCATTTCCACCGCGTCTCGGCATCCTTCCATTTCGTAGGTGACATAAATTATGGGCTTAGTTGTACAGGACAACATGGCCTCCATCTGGTAGCGGTCAGCAATGGTTCCGTCGACATCAGAAGGCAGGACCATGGACATCAGATAGTCGATCTGTGGAAGGAAGTCACAAAGAGTAGTTCCTTCCACAATGTCTTTGACAACAGGCTTCCGACGTTTACCAGTGCGATGGTCGATGATATTAAGACAGTCCGAGCCCGGCCCATAAAAACAGCGATATCCAGCTACCGGCATAACAGGATCACCTTTGCGATTATATAAAATCACCTGTTTGGGGACAGTTTTGAGAGCCTTCTCCACGATTTTCGAAGAAACACGGATAAGGTTTCCGTCGGTCACACTAGCGCCCGCCTTTTTGATCAACTGAACAGCCTCTTCCAGATACAGCCGGACTCCGACCCGTTCTAATATTTCCAGGCTGGCCTCGTGCATCCTGCGGCACTGTTTCTCAGAAAGGCGAGGGAAACAGAAAGCTTTAGCAACTTTTCCTTTTTGATTGGACTCGGTCATTTTCTTTCTCCTTTTCTATCATTAATCCTAAGCTGCCGTACCAGAGAGCAATTTGTCCTTTTGTTTGCTATATTTCTTGAGAATAATAAGGCTCGACAACAAACCAAGAATACACAGACCCGCAACAAAGGCGAAGTAATACTTATATCCCAATCCTCCCGGGTATCGATCCAGGAACACTCCCCCCAGCATCGGCATAAAAATATCTGGCGTGAAGCCGATTACAGAGACAATGCCCGTGGCCGCGCCCGTCACCGCAAGGGGCACCCCCCCTTCCTCAAGCAATGCAAAGTAGATTCCCCTCAAGGCAAATATGGCTAGCGAGGCGACTGCTGTGTTCGTGATCAGGATCAATACTAGATTCGGATTTCCGGGAGAAAAGATGAAGACTCCAAAGCTCAAGATCAAGATCGCGAAAGACCAGGCAACTGTTTTGGATACTCCTATTTTGTCCGCCAACAACCCCGCCGGTAATGCGGTTAAGGGCTTTACCCACATTTTGGCTGTGCCTATGATTCCGCCAAAGACCACACTCATCTTAAACACGTCGGTCGCATAGGGAGTGAAGTAATAAGAACCCCAGTAGGCGCTGTAGGCCGTTATGATAACCACCGAGATCAGCCAGACCACGGGCATTTTGAGAACTCTGAGAACTTCGCGAAAACCTATCTTCTCTCTTCCTTTGTTTTGTTCCGCGTCTGATCGACCCGCATCGCTGATAACAAACCAAGCCATGACTGCGAGCAAAATATTCACCAAAGAAAAAAGAATAATAACCCAAGAAAGAGCATGATTTCCAGCCCCTAGCTTTTTGAAGACGAGAAGAAGAAAAATTGTAGAACTGCCGGCTTCTGCAATGCCCCGCCCCCCCTCCAGGATACCAAAAGCTCTGCCCTGCTCTGTGCTCGGAGCCCAGTTTCTCGTGGCCTTGATCATCGATGCCCAGAAAGTCAAGCTGGTAGTCACTCCCCAAAAGGCATGAATGATAATTGCCATTTTGTAGGAAGGAAAGGTTGCGAAATACAAGCCGCCCATTCCGGTCAGCACCATGGAAAGGGCTATCAGCTTGCGCGGGGATAACCTGTCGGCCAGCCAACCTCCCGGAAAATAGGAGATCAAGGCCATGATCCCAAAAACGCTGCTCAGGACTCCAAGTTGAGTATTCGATATGTCGAGCGCCTTTTGGAGAGGAATATAATAGACCTCTCTTAAGAAAGGCAACATAAAGATCATGCCGCCCGATAAACACAAACACGCCATTATCAACCATCGCCGAAATGCGCTCATTAGCAATTGGACTTCCCTACGTTCCGCTCCGGATTTCATTTGCCCCGTAATCTTTTGTGCTGCTGATCTTCGGGTTTCGTGCTTGTCAGTTAATCGACCTAATAATCTTCATTGTTTCCGTCATGATATTTTTTTCAGAAAGCTTAGAATTATCGCTTCCAAGAATGTGTCTTAGCTTTTCATCGGCCCGTGTTCTCAAGTCTTTTTTGCCTCCTCTCTCCCATTTCTCATAAGGGAGCCTGGAAATCAACCTTGGAACCCAATTTTGCTAAAAATGTTTCAAGGTGCGTTTCCCGGTGAGGAATTCGCCACTGGGACCGACCTTGTGGATCACGTCCCGGGTCATGGTTTCTTCGTTGAATGCGAAATTTTCCGTAACTGTTCCCAGACGCTCAGGCTGATTTCTTAAACTGCAGTTTTTCGCTTTCATCTTAGCATACTTAAAATTATGGAATCAAGGACATGTGGATACGACCATGACCGGTTACACCGAGAGCCCGACTTTCTCTCGAAATCGCTCATAGGGAGTCTGCCCTCCCAGAGCGGCGTGGGGGCGGTTATAGTTGTAGAAGTCTTCTCACTCCCTTAGCTTGGCGTTGAACAGGTCTGTATCATCGATCACAATGCCCTCCAGCATACGATAAAACTCTTCTTCGTCAACCCGATGGCTACGTTCAACCTTACCGTTAAGCCACGGTCTATATGGCTTAATATAAACGTGGTTGATACCCTTATCCAGGATATGCCAATGGAAAAGCTCCTGAAACTCTGATCCGTCTGGATGACTTCCGCATGAAACGGAAACCTCGAGAGGATATAATCGATAAACTGAATCGACGTCTTCTGATTGCACTTGTCATAGACCTTCAGTACACGCAGCCGCGTACAGTCATCGATCGCTGTGTATTGATAGTGCCGCCTTCGCGTCCCGGGGATTCTCTCAAGGAACTTCACGTCGACTTGGATCCGGTGGCCTGGTTCAGGCTTCTCATATCTTTTCCATCGCTCTTCATGCCGTTTATAGCGTTGATATTGGGGAAGGCGGTTCATATTAAGCTTCTTCAAGATCCTCCAGATCCCCGAGGAACTGATGGTCACATCATGATATCTCAGCAGATACATCTTGATCTTCCAAGGACCAAAGTGACAGGTTTGCCTCAGATAGATGATTTTCGCCACAATTTCCTGTTTCGTTGCTCCCGGACTGTTGTGAGGTCTATCGGATCCTCAAGGCTTTTGACCTGATCACATCGCCGGTGTTTACTGTGGTTTCGGCCAAAGACAAGTTCGAACATCCGACAACCCGGGTCAATGAGCTCTAGCAAACTGATTTTACCTACCTGAAGGTGGTCCACTGGGGCTGGTATTATCTATCGACGGTGATGGACGACTTCTCGCGCTTTATCATCGCTTGGCAGCTCTGCCAGAGCATGAAGGCCGAGGACGTGAAAAACACACTGGATATGGCCATCACGGAAACCGGGGTCGAGCATGTCCAGGTGGTCCAACGGCCGAGGCTTCTCAGCGACAACGGGGCCTGCTTCATCTCTCATGAGTTGAAGAAGTATCTCGAGACTCATGAGATTCGGCATGTTCGGACGAAGGTGTATCATCCCATGACCCAGGGGAAGATCGAACATTACCATCGGTCGATGAAGAACCTGATCCTGTTGGACAATTACTATGCACCGGCCGAGTTGACCGAAAGGATTCGGGAATGGGTGGAATATTACAATCACCAGCGGTATCACGAGGCCATCGACAATGTGACCCCCGCGGATAAGTACTATGGCAGGGACGGGATGACCCTGAAAAAGAGGGGAAAGGTCCGCCAGGAGACCATGAAGCTGAGGAGGGAGTTGAACCGCTTGGCCATGCTTGAATCCTTGCCAAACGGCGTCAGCTAAACTATCATGAGAGACGGAATCCGCAGCTTAAGAAATCAGCACGCAAATCCGAAACCGCCTGACGACAGACAGTTAGCACCCGTGTGCTGCCGGCACTATCAGCTTTTTCCCTTGAAGCCTGGTTTATGGCCCACAACGGTGATGCTCATGATGGCGACGTCGCTCTTGCTGATCGCGTCCAAAGTATCCTTACTCAAATGGCCTTTCAGAATATCTTTGGCCAGGTCAATCCTTTTGGCATCTTTAATTTCTACTTTTGAAAAGCCCGCCGCTTTAATCACTTCGATGCAGTCGTTCTGCTGCAGGGCCCCGGCCACACATCCCGCATACAGTTCTGCTAATTCCACAAGCTCGTCCGGAAGCTCGCCCTCAAGGACGATATCGGATATACAAAAGTGCGCTCTCGGTTTCAGAATCCGGAAGATTTCAGAGAAGGCTTTCTTCTTGTCCGGCACAAGATTGATCACACAGTTGCTCACAACGACATCCGCCGTGCCGTCAGCAACCGGCAGTTCTTCGATATCCCCGAGCCTGAACTCGACATTGTCGTAGCCCAATCTTGCGTTATTGAGTCTGGCCTTCTCGATCATGTCCTGAGTCATATCAACCCCGATCACTCTTCCTGAACGACCGACCGCGGTGCGGGCCACAAAGACGTCGTTCCCTGCGCCGGAGCCCAGGTCGACAACTGTCTGACCCTCTCGAAGCCCTGCGAACTTTACGGGCAATCCGCAGCCTAACCCCAGATCCGCCTCCGGGAGGTAGCCCTCCATACCGTCGTAGCTGTCGCTGAAAGTGGACGAGAGGACGCCCTTGTCAACATCGCAGCAGGAGTCTCTTGCACAACATCCTTTTTCTCCGCCCCGGCGTGCGATCTCAGCATATTTGTCTTTGACGACTCTTTTGATTTCTTTATCATTTTTCATTTTTTCCCTCCTTGGAAAGAGCACCGGCAGATGCCCGAAAAGAGTTTCGAAAACGAAATCATGGCCTTTTCTAGGACCGGCAGATTAAGACAATAACATGTCTTGGGACCCTCGATTTCTCCATGGATCAGGCCGACTTTCTCCAACTCCTTGAGATGCTGAGATACGGTCGATTGGGAGAGAGGAAGCGAATCGACGAGCTCTCCGCACAAACAGGCATTCCTGTCAGCGAGAATCTGGAGGATCCTGATTCGGACCGGATGGGCCAGGGCCTTGGCCAGGCGCGCGAGCTGAGCGAGGTCCCGGCTGAAATTTTCGGTCTTTGAATAAGCCATTGATCACCTCATTCATCGTATATCGTAAATATACGATTATCGAAGGCTGATGTCAAGTTTTTTTCTAAGACATGGGGAGGCTCTATAAACCTCAGCGAGGGGAGGATTGTCGCGTGCCCTCGGGCTGGGGAGTCAGGCCTGTTCAGGTCTGCATGATCGACTCTTAACCGTATTTGCTTGACCTCAGACAGCGGCGCCTATGCGAACGTGACCACCGTCAAAAACGCGATCACTTATTTGAAGAAGGGCTTGGTTAAAAACGAAACCTATTACTGGAATGTCCGGGCCAAGGGGACTGGAACGAGCGCCAAGGACTCTGCTTGGGCAAATTCAGGAGTTGACTGGAGATTTACGACGATAAAATGATTTCGTATGTACATAATGGATGCCAACTACTGGCCTCTCTTAGATCAGAGACGCCAGGCAGAGGCTGGCTGCGCTGAAGGGCTGCTGTTTTCGTGAGTATTAGCTTAACCTCGGATCATCGGATCTCTCATCCGTTGACCTCCATCATTTAGGCATCTTGTAACTTGAGTAATATCAATTGATTATGATGCTCCAGCCAACGGGCCTCTGATCATCTGTGACCCAAATGCGACCAGTTGTTTCCGATTTACAAAAGTCACGTGATGAGATAAGATATTTTTCCGAACGCGCCTGTAGCTCAGCGGATAGAGCGACGGACTCCGGATCCGTAGGTCACAGGTTCGAATCCTGCCAGGCGCGCTCCTTTCCCCCATATGAATCAACGTTTTCCCATTCGCAGGCTTAGTCACG
>Ga0315282_10014867_pt1 | contig 11550 bp, 6 predicted proteins | sample YL17G07_20_MG_FD_203693 | JGI IMG/M metagenome (GOLD analysis project Ga0315282, IMG submission 203693) | Sediment microbial communities from Yellowstone Lake, YNP, Wyoming, USA - YL17G07_20 | ecosystem: Environmental > Aquatic > Freshwater > Lake > Sediment | place: USA: Wyoming | collected...
TGGGGGAGAAGCTCGGCCCAGCTCAGGGCCTCGTTCCCGCCGGTCGAGTACCTTTTCCAGAAGGTGTTATCCTTCGCGATGGCGAAGCTCATGTCTTTAAATTTGAGGGCGATTTCATGGGCCCCATCGCCGATGTTCAGGACCCTCCGGGCGACGGGGAGCCGGACGAAAGCGAACCCCTGGTCCATCTCCTTGCTGTTAAAATAATAGATCCCGGAGACGCGGAACATCTCCTGAGCCAGGTCGCCGCTCTTCGCCTGGCTGACGGTGACGACGACCCTGTCGCCGAGCGCAACCTCAAGCAGATCGGCGAGGTCCCGGCCGATGACCATGTCCCGCTCGTCGGCGCCTTCGAAAAAGCGGCCCTGGACGATGTTTTTCTCGATGCGCGAGAGGAGCCGCTCCCGGCCCGGATCCACGCCGACGAACATGACGGAGCTGACGTTGGCCGGCGAGGTCAGCATGCCGAAGCTCTCGGCCCGAAGGGCGAAGGTTTCAACGGACGGTTCTTTTCCCAGCTCGACGACCACGCGGTCGAGTTCATCAATCGTCCGGTCGACCTCGTAGGTCAGGCGGAATCCGCTTTGGTGGATTTGTCCGTCGCCGAGATAGGTCGACGTCACGGAGACGATCATGTTCGTCTTCATCCCCTCGATCAGGGCGTCGGTAAAGATCAAGGCGGCCAGGCCGATTCCGATCGCCGTGCCGGCGATGAACGTCCGCCTCTTGTTGCGGAAGATGTTCCTCCAGGCGAGCTTGATCGTGAGAGGCAATTCCGTCTCCTATTGCATCCGCATCGTCTTGGCCGGTTCCGTGCGCGCCGCCTTCAGGGCCGGAAAGAAGCTGACCAGGAGCGAGCTGATCAAGACCGTTACCGCCGGGATCGTGAAGCTCCGGATGTTGACCTCGGCTTTCATGGTATCGAAAACCATCCCGCCGTAGGTCAGGCCCTCCCCGAATTTGATCCCGTGCCTCGCAAGGATGAGGTTGGCGCCGAGGCCGAGGCCGGCGCCGATGACCATGGCCATGGCCGAGAGAACCACGGCTTCGATCTGGACGAGCCGGACGATCTGGCCCGGCTTCGTTCCGATCGCCTTCATCAGGCCGTACTCCCGACGCCTCTCGAGGACGGACATCAGGATGGTGTTCAGGACTCCCACGGCGACGATCAGGACGATTACGACGAGCATAACCCACGTCCCGGCCTGGTCGGTCTGCATGGCGTGGTAAAACGATTTGGCGAACACCTGCCAGGGATCGACGGATAATCTCGGGTCGTCGATCGCTCCGGTCAGAGTCCGGCTGATGGGGAGGACGCGGCCGAGCCTGTCGACGACGACGGCGATCTCGTGGATCCGCTCCCCCAGAGCCAGGAAATCCTGGGCCCTCCTGAGAGGCATATAGAGCGCGATCCGATCGCTCGTCTGGTCACCGCTTTGGGCGATTCCCGCCAGAGGCAGAAGGGCGCTGGCGATGGATCCGTCGGCCGCTTGAGTGAGGACGATGATCTGGTCCCCGATCTTGGCCTGAAGAACCTCGGCCAGTCCCCGGCCGATGATCACCTCGCCCGCCGCTTCGCCGGAAAAGCTTCGCCCCTGGAAGACTTTTTTCTCGAAATGAAAAGCGACCGATTCACGGGCGGGATCGACCCCGATGATCTCGACCCCCGCGCTCTTCTCTCCAAGGGCGGCCAGCCCCGGCGAGTAAACGCGCGGCGCCCAGAGCTCCACGCCGCGCGTCGCGTCGAGGACGCGCTCGACCTTCGCCGGGTCGGCGATGGTCTTCTGGATCGAGGGCCGGTCGAGGTAGGTCTTTTCGTGGATCTGGATATGGCCGAAGAGACTGCGGGTGAACTGATCGATGATGTTGTTATAGCTCCCGTCCGACCAGCCGATGAAAATGACCGCCAGGGCATAGCCCCCGACGACGCTCAAGCCGGTGAAAATCGTCCGCCGCTTCTGGCGGAAGATGTTCCGGAAGGCCATCTTGAAGATGAGCATGTCAGCAACCTCGTACTGTCATCGCGAGGAGGCCTTGCGACGCGGCGATCTCCACAATAAAAATCTGCTTCATTTTTCTCCCCCGTGGAGATTCCTGAGGGTGAAGATCTCGGGGCTCAGGTCGATGTCGAACCGGGCTTCGAGATATCGGATCACGGTCTTGTGGCCTTCCTTGGACGTAGGGATGAGCTCCATGACCGAGGGAATCCGGCGCGTACCGAACGCCTTGACGTCGCTGAAGCGGATCTCCCTCATCGGCCGCGCTTTTTCGTCGTAATATTTTTCCCAGACTGGCATGAGCCCCTCTTGGCGGACCGCGATGACGATAAAGCCCCAGACGATGGGAAGGCCTTCTTTGGGGACGCACCGGACGTAGAGCAGGCCTTCTTCCGGGGCCTCGGGCTTGAACATCTCAAAACGGTAAGACTCGATGAACGTGTACTCCTTGACGAGATCGTCGTTAGTGAAATCCGAGCCCATCCAGGAGCTCATCATCATCGAAGGCGGAATCTTCAGGACCTTATCGATATTCGGCAGGAAGTTCCACATCTCGTTGCCGAGCCGGAGTGTCGCGACGCCCTCCTCTTTTTTCGGCTCGAGGATTCGGATGAAAGTCTTGTCCGTCCCCAGGCTCCAGGCCCGCATCTTGAGCGTCCGCTGCCATTCGGGGGTGACGATATCCATCTCGATCAGAGTCTCGCTCGACCGGCTCCGATAGAGATCGTCCATTCTCCGGACGATTCTTTGGGCTTCTTCGGAGGCTCCCGCTTGGGGCCGGAGCGCGCCCGGAAGAAGGACCGTGAGAACGATGCCGAGGACGACGGCGCGTTTTTCCATCTCGCCTCTTTTCCGACCCCGCGGGGCGGTCTCACGCGAACATGTATTCTTGAAACAGAATCCGATAAGGGCCAAGAGAGGAAGAAGAATAACGATATCATATCTCCGCGGGAATGAAAATCTCGGCGCCGAGGTCGGCGCGGAGGAGTTTGATTTTCCTGCCGGACGAAATTGGGGATATAATCATCCCGGAGGTAGCCAAATGCCCGAACATCCCTTAGCCATCTTCGAAGGATTGGATCCGAAGCTTTACGGCCAGGTCAAGAGCAGCAACGAGCTCGCGCTCTGCGACGGCGCCCTGCCGAGAAAGGTTAAGCTCCTCATCGCTATGGCTCTCGACTCGTCTCTGGGCGCGGCGCAGGGAGTCAAGTCTCTCGCCCAGCAGGCCCTCGCCGCCGGAGCGACGAAAGAAGAAATCGCCGAAGCCGTACGAGTGGCCTATTACATCTGCGGCGTGAGCTGCGTGTATACGGCGGCCCAGGCATTCCGAGAGCTGTTTTAGCGTCCGACTCGATCCTCAGGCGTCAACCGACGCGGGGGTGTTTCCTATGGCGCGGACGAAGCCGGCGAACCGGAGATTTCCAAAATGGGCTTATGCGGTCCTGGTGATCTCTCTGTGCGTCGTTTCCCGTCTTCCCCAACTCCTCAGTCCCAGCCTTTTTTTGGATGGCGACGAATGCATCCTGGGATTGATGGCCAAACACACAGCCGAAGCGAAGGAGATCCCCCTTTATCTCTTGGGCCAGAACTACGGCCTTGCGTCGATCGAAGCCGGGGCCGGCGCTCTGAGTTTTCTCCTGCTCGGGGTCGGCGCCGTCCCCCTTAAGATCGCGATGCTCGCGTTGTGGGGTGCCGGGGTTGTGTTCTTCTTTTTGGCGTTTGCCGCGCTTCTGGGAGACGCGGGAGGATTCCTGGCCTCCGCTCTTCTCATTTTTTTGCCCGCGTGGGCCAGTCATTCGATGAAAGCCTGGGGCGGATACGTCACCGCCTTTACCTGCTCGGCGATCATCATTTATCTCATTGTCAGATTCAAAGACAGGCCTCGGAACGGCGTCTCGCTCTTACTGGGGGGCCTGACCTCTCTCGTTTTTTTGGCCCAGCCTCTCTGGCTCCCCGCCCTGCTGCCGTTCGTCCTGTTCTATTTCTTGTCAAGACGGATGGTCGTCCGCTTCATCTTTTGGTTCTTGGGAATCGCGGGCGTGGCCTGCTTCGTGAAACTCATCTCTCTAGCCAAGCCGCCCGCGATCTGGACCCACCCTCCGTTCGTTCTGGATCGGGGCATCTTTGGGGCCCTCTTGGCGCTTCCCGAAAGAGTCTATGCTCATCTCACCGGCAGCTATTATCTTTGGGGTCCGGCGGCGTCCGGCCCGGCGACCAAGCTGGCCGCCTTTTTTTGGGCAGTCTTGATTTTCGGCGCGGTTTTCGTGCAGATATATCGTTTGGTGAAAAAGGAGCACAATTCCTGGTCCCTTCTTTTTTTTCTATCCATGCTCCTGACCCTCCCCGGAGCCGTCTTGCCGACGCCGGATTGGGGACCGCGATATCTTTTGCCCTTGAGCGGCTTCCTGGCCGGCTGGGTCGCGATCGAGATCTCGGATGGAATGCGCCGCGGTCGCGGATGGAGACGTGCCGCCTCGGCCGTGCTTGTGCTCTTGATCCTCTCCGGGGCGGGGTCGATGATCGAATTCGGGAATCAAACATCCACGGCGTGGCGCCCCTCAGCCGGGCCGACCGAGGTTGAGAGGATGAATGCCCTTATCGAATACCTGAAATCTCACGCCGTCAGAAACGTTTTTTCCATGCATTCGATGCTCCAGTGGCAGGTGATTTTCTACAGCCGCGAGGAAATTCTCGCAAGATGGCAATCGGACCGCGAACGATATCCCCCGTATATCGACGGCATTAACACGGCCTACCGAAACGGAGAGAAGACGGCTTTGCTGGGTTATTCTCCGCAGGCCGACCTCGTCAGGCGCCTGGTCGACGATCCGAAAAGCGTGGTCAGAGTCGCAGACGGATATTTTGTTTTCCTCAATCCGAGCGAGAATATGCTGAGGAAGCTGGGATTTACTCTCAGATAGAAACCGCCCCTGTGCCGCGGAGTGCCCTGAATGCGCTAGGAATGTCGGGCCTTCCGTTTGATCGCTATACGGTAAATCAGCAACAGCGATATCTATGATCTATAAGCTCCCCCTTCAGGGGGCCGAAATCCCGGCCAGGAATATGTCTATTTCCTATTTAACAACTTCTAAAAAATAAAGGCGCCTTAAAAAAGGGTCTTGAGACATGGACTATTATTACTCCTCAAAAAAGTAGAGCAAAGGCCAGCCGGCTCTCTTCGTAATCTGAGCTTTTTGAGTAAACTTCTTATCGCCCACTTCAAGCGTAACCAAATATTCACCGGGCGAAACCATTAACGCCAGCGGATCTCGTCCTCCAATTCGCATCTTAGCGGCTTCCTCTTCTTCTTTGGTCCTCTGGCGCTGCATATTCCACAAGACACTGTTAATCCCGGCGTCTGTTTTGCCCTCGAGACTATTTAGCTCCTTCCCAAAGGGATCTGTCATTGTGATCTTTACCTTTCCGTCCGTCTTGTTTTTTAGGTAATAATTTATCATGATCCCGTTGGGCTCGTTATCGGGAGAAATATGCCGGTGTCCGTACCATTGGGAGTTGCCCCAAGAGCGTATGATCCTCTGTGCTTTGGGCTTGATACTGAAGAAGAAAATATCTTGGGCTAACACTTTTTCATCGAGCTCCCGGAGAGGAGTGATATCAGTAATAAAAATCCCCCGGCCGTACGTCGCTACCACCAGGTCATTTTCACGGGGATGGACAAGAATGTCATGAACAGGCACGTCAGGAATATTATTGTTCATCTTTAGCCATTTTTTTCCACTATCGAGGGAGACATAGATACCGATATCATTTCCTAAAAATAGGAGATTCGGGTTTTTTCTGTCTTCATAGATAACGTTGATCGGCTGATCAGGAAGGCCGCTAGATAGTGACGTCCAGGTGGTACCAAAATCTGTTGTTTTGAACACAAATGGCCGGAAAACGTCGTGACGATATCCGTTTTTGCAGACATAAGCCGTTCCTTCGTTGAAATGGGAAGCAAAAACTCGTTCCACCCAAAAATCTTCTGGGACACCGAGTTCCGAGATCTTTTTTGTAAGATCCGTCCACGTCCCTCCGTAATTCTTGGTCACCCAGACCTTTCCATCATCCGTTCCAACCCAAATTATTCCCGGCTTAACCGGTGATTCCGAAATCGTAGTTATAGCGCAAAACTGGAGCCTGCCAGCTCTGGGAGGACCTTGGCCTATCTTTAGCTGATCTCCTAGTTTCTTTATCGGGTCGTTTGTGGTCAAATCGGGGCTAATTTCCTGCCAGTCATCTCCGCGGCGCATGGAACGAAGAAGAACTTCACCCCCCGTATAAATGACCTCGCTGTTATGGGGCGAAATCTGAATGGGGGCCACATAGGTAAATCTATAAGGAGGCTCGCCCTTTCGTCTCGTGGGGGCTATGCTCGTCCGCACCCCTAGCTTCTGGTCAATTCGGAGATGCTGGCCATATTCTGATGTCGTATACGCCCATCGGCTGTCTTCATAGTCGACACGGGCATACATGCCGTCACTGGTACCGATTATGCAATAATCTCCTTCGGTCACTTTGCCTGAAAAGCCGTTGCTTGGGATCTTCCATGCCTCGTGGCACTCAAATGGGGCGTAAATATTATAGGGATCGTCCATATCCACATCGATAATATATGTCTGCGCTATAGGCAGGTTATCATAGTGATCCCACTTTTTGCCTTTATCATAGGATATGCTAAACCCTCCATGATTGCCCACCATCATGCGGTCGGGATCCTGGGGATCGATCCAGAACGACATATTATCGCCGAAAGCATTTCCGTAATCGTCTTTAAGAACATCGATCATATTCCCCTTTTCATCTCTCCAGGTCTTCCCGCCATCCTTTGATCTATAGAGCGCTATTCCCAACACGTAAACCAGCTTGTCATTCCAGGGATCTACCCTAATCTGGGTGAAGGAATGAGAGAGCTTATTGCTGAGGTTATCTTTCTCCGAACTCATCTTCGCCCATGTCTTTCCCGCGTCTTCCGTTCGATAAACTTCGCCTCCGATCTCCCGTTCGACGGGCTCTCTGCCTTCGCGGGCGTCCTGCCTGGCTTCTTCTTCTGTTGGACGCCGCTTATTGGCGTTTTCGATCACCGCATAGAGAATTTTCGGATTCCTCGGATAAATGTCAATTCCAATCCGTCCGAGCTTGCCGCTGGGAAGGCCATTGCCCAACCGAGTCCAGGTTTTCCCTCCGTCGGTCGTTTTATAGATGCCACTGCCCGGACCTCCATTAGTGATATCCCAAGGATGTCTAAGTCTCTCATAGGAGGCGGCATAAACAATATCGGGATCTGAGGGATTGATAACAATATCAATCGCCCCGACTTTTTCGTTGACGTACAGAGCTTTTTTCCATGTCAGCCCGCCGTCCTCCGTCTTGAAAACGCCCCGCTCCTGATTATATGTCCACAGATGTCCGATAGCCGCGACATAAACGACATTTGAATTTTTGGGATGGACTACGATTCTCCCGATGTGCTGGGTCTCTTTCAGGCCCATATTTTTCCACGTCTTGCCTCCATCCGTCGATTTGTAGACCCCATCACCTGCGCGGTCAGATTTTCTATTCGAGGCGCCTCCCGTTCCCACCCAGACGATATTTGGATTCGAAGGAGCGAGGGCAATATCTCCAATGAAGTGACCTTCAAAGATGGGATCAAAGGAAGTCCCGTTATTGACGGTTTTCCATAATCCCCCGTTTCTTGAGGCAATATAGAAAGTATTGAAGTGAGCCTTGAGAGGAAAATCAGGAACAGCAATATCCACGATCCAGGTACTTACCCGAAATGGGCCGAGATTCCTGTAGGTGAAACTCTTCAATAAGTCCGCGCTAAATAATTCCTGGCCATTCAAGATAGATCCCGAACCTAAGAACAGAAGGCAAAGAACCGCTCCGAAACCCAACAAATACCCCTTCACTTTCATAAATTCTCCTAAAAAAAGGGTGGTGTTAATGCCCCTTCCCGCCTGTATAATTTTTGGTGGAAGCACATCGCTACCATTGCTGCGAAATGCCACTTCCTTCACTGAGGTCGAATTAGACGTTAGTCGAGTCCTCTAGCTCACAGGGACATACAATTAATCTTTTAATTCCGCTGAACCGCGCCGAAATAAGCTCCTCGAGCCGAAATGCAGCGCCGTAAAGTTCGTCGAGTCCGCGATGGAATCAGGGTCGATTGCGGATGATGCTCGGAAAAGAGGGTCCGACAGACCAGCCCTGTGTTTTTGTGATGTGCGCGGGCTGACTGAATTTCTGTCCTCCGACTTCTAGGTTGACAAGATAATCCCCAAGGGGTACCCACTGTTCGGGGGAGTATCCGCTCCTGCCGCCTCCCCCGCCCCTGGCACCTTCGGGCCCGCTTACGCGCATATTCCAGACGACCGTGTTGATGCCGGCCCCGGTCTCTCCCTTGAGACGAGCGACCTCCTTGCCGCGTGAATCCGTAATCACGACGCTGGCGGATTCATTCCGCGCGTTTTTCAGATAGTAGCGAATCACCATCCCGCTCGGCTCGTTCGGAGTCACGATGTACCTCTGGGAAAACAGCCTGTCGTTCGCGGCGAATGCCCAGATCACTCTCTGGACGGTCGGCTTGATCCCGAAAAGATGGATGTCCTTCGCCAGGACGGCATCGTTCAGCTCCTCGAGCGCCGCGATGTTGGTGATGAACGCGCTCCGGCCGAGCGACCCTACGACCAGATCATGCTCTCTCGGATGCACGACCAGGTCGAGCACGGGGCAATTGGGGATGTTGTTGTTCATCTTCAACCACTTTTTTCCGCGGTCGATCGAGACGAAGACGCCCCCGCCGCTCCCAACGAAAAGAAGGTCGGGGTTTCTGTTGTCTTCCCATACGACGTGGATCGGCTCGTTCGGGAGGTTGCCGGAGATCGATGCCCAGGTGGCTCCGTAATCGTCCGTGACATAAAGATACGGATGGAAATCGTCCAACTTGTTCCCGTCCTTCGACATGTAGGCCCGACCGGCCACATGGTTGGAAGCGAACACCCTGCTTACGTAAGCTTCCTTCGGCCCGCCAACCGCAGCAACGGCCTGCGTCAGGTCCGTCCACGCCCCGCCTCCGTTTTTCGTGACGTGCACCTTTCCGTCGCATGTCCCGACCCAGATGACGCCCTGGGTTACGGGCGATTCCGAGATCGTCGAAATACAGAACCAGTAGTTGGGCGGTTGAACACCAGGCTCCTTCGAGGGAGCAAGCTTCGATTGATCGTTCGTGCTCAGATCCGGACTGATTTCGGTCCAGTGATCGCCCCGGTCAACCGACTTTAGAAGCACCTCGCCCCCCGTGTAAATGGTACTGCCGCTGTGGGGAGACAGGTGCAGGGGGGTTCCCCAGATGGACCGGTAGGGAGCGGCATTCGTTCCCGGCCTTACAGGCCGGATGCTGGCCCGGACCCCGAGCTGCATGTCGGTCCGGAAGACCCCTCCCCACTCGCTGGTTGTGTAGGCCCACCGGCTGTCGTTCGGATCGACCCGGGTGTACATGCCGTCGCCGCTGCTGATTGCCACCCAGTCAAGGATGCTGACGTTTCCTCTGGGTCCGTTCGAAGGGGCCTTCCAATCCTCGTGGTCCTGGAGCGAGACATAGACGTTGTAGGGATCGTCCATGTCGACGCTGACACTATAGCACTCGCCGACCGGGAGATTCGAAATATGGTCGCTGCTCTTTCCGCCGTCGTTGGAGAGATAAAAGCCGCCGTCGTCACCGATGATCATCCGGTTGGAATTCTGGGGATCGATCCAGAATGTCCGGACATCGCCGAAGATGTTGGGGAAAACATCCCCGGAACGCATCGCTCCGCCGCCGCTCCAGCTCTTGCCGCCGTCGGTCGATTTCCAGAGCTCGTTGGTCACAGCAAAGACATTCTGGTCGTTGTTGGGATCGACTCTGACCTGGGTGAAGCCGTTGCAGTCTTCGTCTCCGGAGCCGATATAAGCGCTTCCCTTGGGCGTAAGATCCACATCAGCGGGATTCCTCTTGGTCCAGGTCTTGCCGCCGTCATCTGTCCGATAGAGCTCGCCGCCGACGAGGCCGGCCCTCTGTCCGCCGGTGCATCCCCGGGCTGTCCCCTCTTTCGCCCCCGGGTTGCAATTCACCACGATGGCGTAAAGGACCTCGGGATTCTTGGGATAAATATCGAGCCCGATCTTGCCGATCCGTCCCGTCGGCAGCCCGCCCGCGAGCTTCGTCCATGTTCCGCCTCCGTTTACGGTCTTGTAAATCCCGCTCTCCGGACCGGCGTTGACGTTGCTCCAAGGGGTCCGTCGCATGTCGTACGCGGCGGCGTAAAGGGTCTCCGTATTCTGGGGATTCATGACCAGATCGATCACTCCGATCTTGTCATTCACGAACAAGACCTTTTTCCAGCTCTTGCCCCCGTCCGTCGTCTTGAAGACGCCCCTCTCCTCATTTGGGGAATAGAGATGGCCCATCGCCGCGACGAAAACGATATCGGGATTCTGAGGATGGATCACGACTCGCGAAATATGATGGGAATCCCGCAGGCCCATATTCGTCCAGGTTTCGCCGGCGTTTACAGACTTGTAGACGCCGTCGCCGGGGAAAGAACTCCGGGCGCCCCGCTGGTCTCCCGTCCCGACCCAGACGATCTGCGAATTCGATGGCGCCACGGCGACGGCTCCGACCGTTATTTTGCTCTGCCCGTCGAACACGGGCTTGAACGTCGTCCCGCCATTCGTCGTCTTGAAGACGCCCCCCGTCCATGTCGCCAGATAAAAGGTGTAGAGATGGTCGGCCGGCGTCATAGGAACGGCGATGCAGGAAGCCCTCGCCTCCATTCTCCAAGGTCCGACATTCCTGTAGACGAAGGCCTTGAGCAAGTCCGCATTGAATTGGCCCTGAGCGTTCGCGTCTGCGACCGAAACCAGACCGACGAGAACAATCAGACACACGGGAAGCGCACGCGCAATTTTCATCTGTCCTCCTTGTGGCCCGGACGAGTTTGCCACCAATATTATTTCGATTAGATATCCTGGAAATCCTCGATCATGCCCACCTTCGGTTTTTCCGCGATCCGGCCGATCCCCACCTAAAAAAGTTAGACCTCATGATCTGTTTTGTCCCGAGGCCCCGCAACGACTCGTTTTCGATTCCTAAAAATTGAACCGGGCAGACAGCTTTAAAACTCGGAATCCCTCGATCCCTCGCACCTTGCCGAACATTGCCGTCGGAGTGTACGTGCCTTGATTCGTATTGACATCCGTCGGCCGCCACGTTCCCCCGGGATCATCCTGGACGTAGACGATTCGGTTCGACAACAAATTGAGAACATCGGCATAGAGTCCCAGAGTGCCGACTTTTCCCAGGCGGATTTTCTTCTCGAGCCTGAAATCGAGATTCGAATAAGCCTGGATTCTCCGGGTTCCGACGGGGTCGACGTTAATGGAATAGCCGACATTTTGGACATTATTAGCCCCTGTCCAGCTGGAGGGAGCATAGACGGTGACAGTCCTTCCGAACGGCGACCCCACTTCATAAATGTAATAGAAGGACGCCAGGATGTCGTAGGGAAGAGAA
>Ga0315282_10014868_pt1 | contig 11550 bp, 6 predicted proteins | sample YL17G07_20_MG_FD_203693 | JGI IMG/M metagenome (GOLD analysis project Ga0315282, IMG submission 203693) | Sediment microbial communities from Yellowstone Lake, YNP, Wyoming, USA - YL17G07_20 | ecosystem: Environmental > Aquatic > Freshwater > Lake > Sediment | place: USA: Wyoming | collected...
AATAAGTAAATCCTCTTTCTAATTTGCCTTTTTTTCTTTTTGAGAATTCAAATATCTTTTTTACTCTTTTATCTCTCATCTTTTATCTTCAAGCCTGTAGAGGGATTTGAACCCCCGACCCTCTGCTTACAAGGCAGATGCTCTGCCACTGAGCTATACAGGCATTCAAATATGAAGAAATAGAAGGTTTAAAAGATTTCTTATTTTATCTCAAGAACTCTTATCTCACAGAGTGAAAGAGGATAAATCTTTTTTAGCTTCTGGCTCAATGGTCTTTGAATTTGATTCTTCAAAGTTTCATCGAATAATTCTTCTGCAGTTTTGTCTTTAACATAATTTACCAATTCCTCTTTTGTCTTTTTTCTCAAAGCATTTCTTACTGCTCTTGAAACTTTTCTTCTAGTAACTAAAAATGGTTTGATTGTTATTTTTCCGTCTTTGCATTCTGTCTGGAAAGAATCCTCGACGTAATTTGTTCCTTTTCTTACCATTCTTCTTAAGAAATAAGGCATGAGAATCATTTTTTTCGGAGATGCAACAGCTTCATTGTTTTCTACTTTTACTTTCAAAGTTAGCATTATGCTTTTTCCTTTCAGCATCCTTGTCAAATCGTATTTCAAAAATCTTCCATCTAGCTCAGGAAGTTCGTAAGCTTGCATTTGCGTTTGCTTGCTAATTATCGGCATTTCAACATCAAAAAACTTTTTTTTCTTTTTTGCTACTGCCATCGCATCACTGAACTCGACGAGATTGCGAACTTCTGTTCGCAAGGTTATAATTGCCTACTCCCACTTGCATTCGTCTTGGTTTTGAGGTTATCTCATGCAAATGCTCGCACTTCGCTCGTTTATTTAATTGAATTATCATTCTTGTACCACCTTACCAACTCTTTGTCCTTTTTTTTGGTATTTAGATTTTCCGCATACTGAACAAGTATACATGAAATTTGTCTTTTTGTTAGTTTTAGATTTTCTTTTAAATTTTGACATTGCTGGTTTACTTCCCCATTTTCCTTTGTTTCCTATTCCTCTTCCTTTTCCTCTTAATCTTGCTCTTGATTTTGAACCTCTCGTGAGAGTTCCTCTTTGGAAACCAGTTCCTACTATCTTAATTTTTTGTTCTGTTTTCTTTTTGCAATATGGACAAAATCTCTTTGTTGTCTTAGGTATTTTCATCGCGTCGTTGAATTCGACAAGGTTTTGCACGTCAACCTGAATTCGTTCAGGATTTTCACTTCGTGAAAATGGGACCATGCAAAAGCATCGAAATTTGCTGAATTTAATTCAGCAATTTAGTTATAAAGAAAAGAAAAAACGGGTTTTTAAAGTTAAGGTTTTTAATTCGCGACCTTGCTTGTTTATCTCGTACCTTACTTCCGCAAGGTCGTTCATGGTCCCACCAGGAATTGAACCTGGGTCTTGTCCACGTCAAGGACATATCTTAGCCGTTGGACTATGGGACCATAAAGAGAACCAAGGTTCTCCTTATCAACCTCTCCTTTTAATGGGTAAGAAATGTTTAAAAAGTTTCTTTCTTAATTTAATATATGGAAAAAAGAGATAAAAACAGGAAATTTTTTCACTATAATTTTTTCCCAAAAAATCATAAGGGGCAAGCAAGAGGCAATGGAAAAATGCTTTGGTTTTTGTTGAATTTAGTTTTTGGATTATATTTCTTAAATAGTGGATTACATTTTATTACTCTTCCATTTATAACAGACACAATTAATAATTGGGTGATTGGTATTGGTGGTGCTTTAATAATCATCAGTGGCGTGATGTCTATGAAAGGAAATTCTTACATGCCTCGTTACAGATAATTTAATATTTCTAATAAAGTTTATATACGTAAATTCCATTATTTTCCCATGTACAAAAAGAGGGGTAAAGCGAAACTTTCTTTGGTGAAAAGTGATAGAGGACAGGTTACAATTTTTATTATAATCGCAATAATTATTGTTGGTGGTGTTGTTGGTTTTTTGCTCTTTAGAGGAAATTTAGGAAAGATAACAATGCCAGCAAGCGTACAACCGGTTTACAATAGCTTTCTTTCTTGCTTGGAAGACAAGACAAGTGTTGGTATAAATGTCTTGGAGAGTCAAGGAGGTTATATCGAATTGCCAAATTTTGAACCAGGAAATGCTTACATGCCTTTTTCATCCCAATTAAATGCTTTTGGCAGCCCTATCCCTTACTGGTATTATATTTCTGGAAATAATATCCCGAAAGAACAAGTTCCATCTCAGAGCAATATGGAACAAAGTTTAGCAACGTTTATCGACGAAAAGATTAGAGAATGCAATTATGATATTTATTATCAGGAAGGATTTGAAATAAACCAAGGAGAGCCAACAGCGAGCGTGAGCATAAAAGACAATAGTGTTGATGTTAACTTGAACATGAACATGCAAATAACAAAAGGAATAGATAACACTTTAGTTACGAGCCATCAAGTCAGTGTCAAGTCAAATTTAGGTTCGTTATATAATTCAGCTAAGGCAGTTTATCAAAAAGAACAGAAAGAATTATTCTTGGAAAATTATGGAGTTGATACTTTGAGATTGTATGCTCCTGTCGACGGTGTTGAGATTACTTGCGCTCCTAAGACATGGAATGCGGATGAAGTCTTTAGCAATCTGCAAGATGCAATTGAAACAAATACATTAGCATTGAGCACGAAGAGTCCTACGAGCAAGGACGCAAAATATTTTTATGTAAGCACAACTGGAAATGTCAGATTTATCAATTCAAGAAATTGGTCAGAGAGTTTTGAAGTTCTTCCTTCACAGGAAAATCTTTTAATAGCAAATCCTGTAGGAAATCAGCAAGGGCTTGGAGTTATGGGTTTCTGTTACGTGCCTTATCATTTTGTTTACAATGCAAGATATCCTGTTTTAGTTCAGGTTTACAATGGACAAGAGACATTCCAATTTCCTATTGCTGTTGTGATTCAGGGAAATAAACCAAGACAAGCTTTGAATTCAATTGCTGGTGCAGCTGCGTCTAATCTGTGTCAATACAAAAATACCCCTGTAACTGTTAATACTTATGACACTAATTTGAATCCTATTAATTCAAGAATCTCTTATGAATGCTTTGGAGAAAGTTGTGATATTGGAACAGCGAAATCTGGGACATTAACTTCTAGCTTTCCACAATGCGTCAATGGTTATGTAACAGCAAGAGCAGACGGATTTGTCGACGGAAAACAATTATTCTCTACTACCAATGGTGGAAGTGTTAGCATTGTAATGGACAAGCTATATAATTTGAATGTAAACTTGAAACTAGACGGAACAAATTATAACAACAAGGCAATTATTTATTTCAATTCAGAAAAAGATTCGAGAGCAGTTTCTTACCCAGAACAAAGAACAGTTAAATTAGCAGAAGGGCAATATGACATTTCGGTTTACATCTATAAAGATTCTTCATTGCAATTGCAAGCGACAACACAGCAACAATGCACAGATGTTCCTAGTTCTGGAATTGGCGGACTTTTTGGAATAACTGAGAAGAAGTGTTTTGACATAAAGATTCCTGCACAATTAATATCGAATGTTCTTGCTGGTGGTGGAAAACAAACTGAATATTTCTTAGAGAGCGACTTAAAGAGTTCTAATACTATTGAAATAAGTGCACAGGGACTGAGCACTCCTACCACTATAGAAAAACTTCAAAATAATTATCTCTTATTCGACAGTAAAACTTTGGGAGTTAGCTTCAAATGATGCGAAAAAGTATTTTGTTCGGATTGTTTTTGTTAGCGACGATAATTTTATTATCAAATTTCTTTTCTGCATACATGTCTGCTTCAAATCCACAAACAACGCAATTTTTTTCAACAGCATTGCAAACAGTTAGTCCAACAATATGCCAACAGGGTGGTTCTGATTTTTTAATTCAGATTGCTCCATTTGGGTGCACTCCTGCTGTTGTGAGAAGCGATTTGCTCGAGGAGAATGATGTTCCCATATATTGCCAATTAGGAGCAACTCAAATAAATCCGTTGATAGATGTCAGTTCAATAGACAGCATTTCTTTTTCAGGACAACTTCCAAAAGAAGTTTCTGGTGTTGGTTTTTATCCTGCTAAGGCAGCATTAGGAGTTCAGGGAGCATTAAATAGTCCTGCTTTGAACAATATTGGTTATGTTGTTATCAATTTAAAACAACAGTCAAATGAATCTGCTATGCCAGATTATGTTTCTGGAACTTTGACAGCAAAAGTAAAATATAATTTGAATAGTCAATTTGGGATTGGAAAGTCTTTATTTTATCTTCCAGAAGTGAATGATAAAGATTTCTCCAAGACAATTTCTCAATCTACTTTCTGGGATGGGAAGGGATATTTGAGAGCAGATAGTGTAGGTGTTGATTCAGCGCAAGTATCTGTTTACACAGACGCTGGAAAAGTTTCAACTGTTAGTTTGAAAAAGGGAGAAACTTCAAGTGTTGTTTATCTTCCTGGTTTGCAATGTCAAGCAGGAATAAAAATAAAATTAGAAGGATTGGATAATCCAAATAGCAGAGCGCAATTGAGAGTTAATGCCGAAGTAAACAATGTTGCTGTAGGAGAGAAATTCTTGAATAATAAATGCGAAGTCAGAGACTTGAAAAATTACGGAATCATGCAACAAGTTACTATGAGATGCCAGGAAGATACAGGAATAAATACATTCAGCTTGACAATAAGTCCTAATATAACTTTGAGTCTTGGAGGAAGAACACAAAGTTTCCAGCTCGGAGATAAGGTATACAGCAATGGAGCAAACAATGTTTATTTGGCGTACATAGGAACAAAAGGAAATTCACGGGATTCAAAAGATTTGTTTGTTTATCTCCTTTCTTCTCCACAGGAAAAAAACAGCAAACTCAGCGACGATAAAATTGCTTCTTTGAGTCATTTGTTTGGAGACTTGATAAATGCAAATGTTAATTCTGGAACAATCATAGAACAAACTTCTGCAGCATTAAAAGTTAATGCTGGCTTGATGAATCTGGCTTACAAATTTTTAGCAAGCGGAGAACAAACCACATGGATAGATGTAAACAGCAAAAATCCAATTATCTTTGGAACTCCTGTTGATATTGTAGGATTTACAGGACCACAAGATGTAGAACTTGATTCAAAAGTACAAGAACAATATAATAATGCAATTAAGGACTATGACACTATTGTAACACAATATCCTACAGAATCAACTACTCTTGGAACTACTTATGGAGAAGAAGCATTATACAACGAAATAACTCTTGCTTCATATGCCAACCAGAAAAAAACTGCTGCTGATTTATGCAAACAGTTTATTCAAAATTATCCTCATTCCGATAAAAATTTAGATAATTATTGCAAGGATTATCAACTTTCAAATGGGGAAGCGCAAAGTGTAGAAGTGGCAATTAACCAGCAATTTAAGAAAATTTCTTTTGATGGAATTTATGAACCCAGTCTCGATGATTATAGTGTTATTGTTCAAGCAAGCACGTCCCAAGGAGCAGACCCCTTTTCTCTGAGAAAAGACCAACCAGCATATTTATCTTCTGGAAATGGTTATATGCAACTTGTTTCAATCAACGACGATAATTCTGCAAATGTGCAAATAAGTGTTGTTACAGATTCTGGAACTGTTTCAAATGCAGTTACACTAACAAAAGGTTCTCCAAATGATTTTGCTAAAGGTTATTCTTTTACGCTCTCAAAAGTTAACCTAAAAAAAGTTGCTAAAGTTTCACTTACTTCTAGCATAGACAACACCGGAACGAGTGCAAATTTCAGTTTCAAGATTTCTATTGAAAAAAGAGCTGTTCAATTGTCTCCTGACTTAACAAGAAAAATAATAAAAGATTTGAATGAAAGCATAAATACATGGCAAGGGATTTCTGCTACGATTGCAAATGTTACTCAGGGGTTAAAGACAGTATGTTTAGCGGCCGGTGTTACATTAGTTGCTAAGAATCTTTTGTTTAGCCCTGGAGTATCTGGACTTGCAAGACAATATGTGATGAGAGGAATATCTGGATGGGATGAGAAATGCGCAGATTTAGTTAGCAAAGGGACTTATGTTTCACCTGACGCCTGTTTCACGCAAAATGCAGACAAGATAGACGCTGATGTTAAGACAATATCTGACGTTATGGGAAATCAAAATGCTCAGAAGAAACTATTGCAAGCAGGAGCAACTACTCCTGGTTGGCTTGGAGAACAGACTGTTGATACGAAGAAATATATGATGGAATCAAATATTCCTAAAGTTAATCCCTATTTAGCGAACAATCTTCCAACAATTATGCAAGACCCAACAGGAAAAGGAAAAGAAATAGACGTGAATAATCTTTTGACATATGTGATTACTCCTGATGGTTATAATAAAGGCATTTTTACTTCAGACCAATTGAATGATATTGAACTTTACACAAGAGTTTTGAAAGACCCAAGTGTAAGTCCACAATTAAAAGAAATTGCTAATGCAAGAATTTATTCTGACTTATCAACTCTTCAAACATCTGCAGCTAATTATGCCCAGATTGCTCAAACAGCAAGCAGTACAGGTATTGACCCGAGCCAGATAGGATTTATAGGGGGGAAAGATGTAAAAATAATTCCATACTTAGAACTTACAAACGGAAAACTGGGAAATAAGAAGATAGTTGGTGTTGCTGATAATAATCCTGTTTATTTAGCTCCTGCTTATGATGGAAATACTTATCTTTTTGTCCTCGATGATTCTTTAGGAATACAAAACCTTCCAATAAAAAATGTGGGGGGGGTTTTACAGATTTATGATTATAACACTATGAAGATTGTTTTAGACCCTTCTTCAGACTTGACAAAAACATCTTTCCAAAAGTTTGATGTAACGAGCTACAAGAATCCTTACAAAAATGCGAAGCTGACTTATTATGAAACAGACCCTTACAAGGGAATGCCTGCGATTGTCCCATTTGATTTGGCTAATGGTTGGTATGCTGCTACAAAACCAAATGTTCCTATTAGTGGAAATATTCAGGCTTATGAAACAAGTGGGAGAGTCAGCAGTTTTTATGTTTGTAATGTCGGAGAAGGCGGAATTGAGGAGAACATCGGAGGAAATGATATTTGCGAACTGATTAACACTGCAACAGGGCAATCTTATACAGCATTTCCGTATTTGAGTCCAACCGAAGCTTCTGCAATAATAAGCAAAGCGAATCAAGCAATTGAAGAAGCTTCAAAGATTCCTGAAAGTCAGAGAAATGGTTATGTGAGCATAAAAGGACAGAAAGTCCAAGTAGGAGTTCCTGCTGCTCTTATTTCTCAATTCCAATGCCAAGATTTCATGTCTCCAACAGATTGTGCAATAATGTTTAATTTATGTGATCCAGTAATTTGCCCGACTAGCAGATGTAATTTGGGAGGGACATACCCTGTAACAGATGTTGTGCAATCAGGAATAATTGGGAGTCTTGCTTTGTGTCTTCCAAACTTTGTTGGATTTGGAGGAACTGATTTTGTCCCTGTCTGTCTTACAGGAATAGGAGCAGGAATTGACGGTTTGTTGTCTGTTCAATCTTCTTATCGAGATTGTTTGCAGGAAAGTTTAAACACAGGAAAGACAATTGGAATCTGCGACGAGATTCATAGCATTTATCTTTGTGATTTCTTCTGGAAACAAGCACTTCCTATTGCAAATATGATAATTCCTAAATTAATTGAAACAGTTGCTGGGCAAAATGTCAGAGGCGGAGGAGAATATCTTGGAGTTGCAACTGCATGGAGCACTGCTGAAAAATCAATAAATTATTTTGTAAATTATTATGGAGCAGATTCAAAGAATGCATTTGCAGCAAGGTCAACAGATGTAATTCAAGGTGAAACTTGTAAATTGTTTGCTTCTGCAGTTGTTCCTTCAGGAGCAGATTTACTTAACAGCATAACTGCCCCAGATTCTCCTCCACAATTCACAGGAAGATTTGATGAAACTCCTTTTAGTTCTGTAACATCTCCTCCTACTTCACATTACAAAGTATTTTATCATATCTTCGCAGGAAAAGATTCAGGAGTTTCTTACCAAGTTTATTTGCAAGGAAGTTCAACGAGTTCGTATTACAAAGATACCTCACAGAATTTGATGATTGCTTCTGGGTATGCTCCTGTTGGAGGTTATGCAACAGACACAGTGGACAAGCTTGCGACTTCAGGATATAAGCAGTTATGTATAAGCATAAATGGACAGACACCAGAGTGTGGTTTCAAGGAAGTCTCAACAAGCTTTGCAGTTAATTATATCAAGGATGAATATTTAGCCAGCGAGGCTAACCAGACAGGAATCAAGACAGAATCAGAATGCATTTCGGGAACTCCAAGCGCTTATGGTTTATTGAGTGGAAATGTCCAATCAGCAGCACAATCAGCAATTAATCCTGCAATTTACGACCAAGGAATAATAAGAATATGTGCAACAGCAAATCCTGGACAAGGAACAGATTCTAATGCTGGAACATCAACTGCGAGGTGGAAGGAAGTTGGTTATTGTGACACGCAAAATGTAAAGTGCTGGATTGATACACAGAGTGTTGCAAATGTAATAAAATCAACTACCATAGAAAATGCAACCTTAAACAGTCTTTCAGCTTCAGAAATGGCTATATTGGCTAATCAAAATGGTTATTTGACCAAGCCGCAATTTTCATCTGCTGTTCAATCTATAATTGATGAGAAAGATTCTGGAAGAAAGATAACTTTGATTAACAATATATTTGACAAGGCATTCTGGAGCAATGAAAAATCTCACTTATTATTATTGAGAGGAGATGCTTATTCTGTTTTGTTTAGAACTATTTTCGCAACTTTGCCAAAGCCTGTTGCTCCACCGATTAATTCTAATGCTCCTACAGAAGGGCTAACAGGAGGAAAACAAGTTACTCCAGGAACAACGATAACTGGAACAGGGACTGTTGGAGCAAAGACAACTATTGGATATGCAATATGGCAAGCTGCTAAAACACTCGTTGCTAATAATTGGGATGAATATAGGAGTGCAACTGTTTGTGGCACTGATTATTCTTGCATTAACGATAATGTGTGTTCAAGATTTGTTCTGCATGCAATGATTAACGCTGGTGTGAAAACATTTTTGGGAACAAATGGTTGCTTGCAAAGCGTTTGCACAATTAATTCAGCTGGAGAAATGGTGTTCAATCAGGATTCTCATTCTGGTTGGGAAGCTATAGTAAATTTAATTTCTACTTTTACAAATAATCCACAAGAATGGGTTGAAGTTAGTTTTAATACAGAAGGTTTAGTGCAAGGCGATATAGTTGTGCTTGGCAGTAAAACCCACAATGGAGATATACAGCATGTTATAATTTTTGATAGTTATACTTCAGATGGAAAATCAATAAATGGTTTTGGAGACCCTGGAATCGGCTGTCGTGGAGTTTGGAGTGGATTAAATTGTATTGGGGTTGGAACATATCCAATTGCAAGCAAACTTGAAACTTATCCTGTAAAATCTAATGACTGGTATATTTACAGAGCATTCAGATATATTGGAGACTTTTCTCCTGCGGCAAAAGCAATGGCAGTGGCTGCTGCTCCGAAACCAGCAGGAACACCAGTCGAGATTCCTGTCCCAGCAGAAGAACCAGTGAGAGTTACAATAAGAGAAAAAATTTATCAGTCTGCAAGAGATATTGCAAATAGTGTTACCTCTTCCAACGACGTCGCTGCTAAATTTGTAAGCCGTGCTTTGGTAAATGCTGGAGTAACTGGAATAGAAGTTACAGGAACAGTTTCATCAAGTCTTCCTTCATCTGCAGATTATCTTGCTTCAATAATCGAAAAGAAAGGCGAATTCTCTGAGATTGACTTAAGGACAAATATAATTAATATTGCACATCCTAAAACAGGAGACATTGTTCTTATTGGACAAGGATGCAAAGAACCATATTCTATTGGAATAATCGCACTTGTTCCTGATGGTGGACAAAGCATTTATGTTTATACAAATTTAGGAAATAAAGTTAAGATTGAGAATTTGATGATTTCACCTTCTGTAGAAAATGGAATTTATATCTACAAAGCCTACAGATATATTGGAGATTTGACTTCACAGGAAAAAGTTGGAATTATTTCGCCAACTGAATGGACTTTAAGCGATGCTATTATCGAAGTTAATAAGAGAAAAGGAACTGTTACAGATAATAAAGAATTTGTGGGCAGTTTAATTTTTGATAAACTATTGACAGAAAAAGAATGTGGAGATGCGAGAACTTGGGGGATTGCGGGATTGGCACAGAAAGATATGAGTTGGCTTAAGAAATTGTTGCTTGCAAAATGTGGACAAGATGAATTGTGTAAAAAACTTCTAACAAAATTAATTTTCTAAACCTTTTTATACAGAAAAATATAAACAATACTATGCGGAGTTGCCGGATGTCGCCAATATTTTTTAGCTCGTCCATCATCTCCAAACATTGATGCGGAGTTGCCGGAGTGGTCAAACGGGACAGGCTTAGGACCTGTTAGCTTAGTGCTTGCATAGGTTCGAATCCTATACTCCGCATAAAGAGAACCAAAGGTTCTCCTTATTAACCTCTCCTTTTAATATTGAATCACAATTTCTTTAATTGCCTCCGATAGAAATTGTATATTAAAACTAAATTCTTGGAGTGACTTCTTTTTCTTTTATCTTGTCTTCTAATTTAAGTTTTTCTATCAATTCTTTGTATCTGTTTCTGATTGTTACTTCTGTTATTCCTGCAATGTCTGCAACTTCTCTCTGGGTTTTTTTCTCGTCGTTCATCAATGCAGCGACGTATAAAGCAGCAGCAGCAATTCCTGCAGGGCCTCTTCCAGAAGTCAATTCAACTTTTTCTGCGTTCTTTAAAACATTAAGAGCATCATTTTGAGTCCTTGGAGAAAGTTTCAAGACAGAGGAAAATCTTGAAATGTAATCCTTTGGAGAACTCTGTTTTACTTTTATTCCTAATTTTCTTATTATAAATCTGTAGGTTCTTCCTATTTCTTTTCTTTCTACATCAGATGCAGTCGCCATTTCGTCTAAAGTACGAGGAATATTATAACTTCTGCATGCAGCATACAGACAAGCAGCAATCACAGATTCCATACTTCTTCCTCTTACAAGTCCTCTTTGAAGAACATAATTGTAAATTCTTGATGCTTCATCTCTAACGACATTTGGAAGAGTCAAGTAAGATGCAATAACTCTTAATTCTGCCATTGCCAATCTCAAATTTCTTTCAATAGAAGTTGAAACTCTTTCCTGCCATTTTTTTAATCTCAAAAATTTTCTTGTTTGTCCTGGTTCGAGTTTGTATATGTCAGAAATTTCTCCGACATTTGTAGTAAGTCCTTTATCGAATTTCTGCATGCTTATCGGAGCTCCGCCTCTTCCTTTCTTCTCATCTTTATCGAACTTTCCCTGCAAATCCATGCCATTATCAGCCATCTTTTCTTCGATGACTAATCCACAGTCATTGCATATTATTTCTCCAAGATGAGAATCATAAGTTAAATTTATGCTACCACATTCAGGACATTTTTTTAC
>Ga0315282_10014869_pt1 | contig 11548 bp, 7 predicted proteins | sample YL17G07_20_MG_FD_203693 | JGI IMG/M metagenome (GOLD analysis project Ga0315282, IMG submission 203693) | Sediment microbial communities from Yellowstone Lake, YNP, Wyoming, USA - YL17G07_20 | ecosystem: Environmental > Aquatic > Freshwater > Lake > Sediment | place: USA: Wyoming | collected...
TGAAAATGGAAACCACCGCCGAGCACGGGAAGGGTTTGGAAGAATATTCTCACCACAAGATGTGGCCGGAGCTCGGGCCGCGCGTGGTGCGCAATTTCCAGTCGCAACCGCTCGAGGAACTCGCCGCCCGCGTGGCCGAACTCGCTGCCGTGGCGCGGTATTTCGACGGGACCTTGAGTATCCACTCCGGCAGCGGCAAGCAGGCGGAAGTTCTGGAAGCGATTGGCCACTCCACACGCGGCCGGGTGAATTACAAGATTTCCGGGGAACTCCAATTGCAGCTCTTCGACGTGCTTTCGGAGCAGTCGGCAACCTCGCCGTGGCGCCAACTCTTCGAGCGCATGGTGAACCGCGCCCGGCAATTTGCCGAGCAAGGCGCCTTCGGAGTGGAAAGCGAGTTGGCCGACCAGTACGTGAAAATGGGTCGCGAGTTTTACCTGGGGGATGCGGCGCGCGGGCGCGTGGACGGAAACCTGTTCCAGGTTTTCTGGCTGGGCAACCTGGTGGGAAGCCGCGACACGCAAGCGCCCGATGGCGACCACCGCTTCTTCAAAGAGAAACTCGACGAACTGCCGGAAAACTTGCTGGCGGAAGTGCGGCGACGAAATTCGCGCTACATTGTTTGGCTGGCCGAGCATCTGCGCGGGTGAACTGCGATTCTGCGCTTTGCCCGGATTTCTTGCGACGCGTCCGGGAGGGATGAGTCGCAGCTTTCCGGGAGCGTCGCTGCATATGCGCCGCGATAACCGTCGTCTCAATGAAAGCTCTAGCCCGCGAAGCGGGCGCCATCATTTAGCCCACGGCGAAGCCGTGGGAAAGATGTAGCATCAGTAAGTCTGTAAAAGGAGCCCCACCAAGGATTTGTTTTTGAAAAGGCGCGGAATTTATGTGTTGCGTGTGGCGAACGGATGGGTGCTTTCTTACCCGGAGGGGTTTTTGAAGAAGGTGCGAGAGGCCCTCACCCACCGCCTTGCGGTCCCCCCTCTCCCGAAGGGAGAGGGTTTTGAATCATCTTAGATTGCGGTTTCCCTCTCCCTGTGGAGGCTGTCTCAGAACTAGGTATTTTCGGTTTTTGCACAGCGTAAGTTATTGATTAATCGTTCTAGAAACCGTGTTTTTGCCAGTTCTGAGACAGCCTCCTGTAGGGGAGGGCTGCGAATCATCTCAGCGAAGCGCAATTCGCGGGCGCCTACTGGACGCGGTAGAGCATCTCGCCGGCGCGGGGTACCACCAGCACGCCTTCATCCTCGCGGCCTTCCCACTCCGCGCGGTCGATGCTGGCGGGATCCAGGTAACCCAGATTGATGCGGCGGCAGCGCTGTTCCGGGATGGCCGTGGCCAGGGTCACTTGAATGCGCGGAGTCTCCGTCCGGGTGGCCGCGTCGTACGTGCCCAGTCCTTTGACGTGCGACGAGTGCGCCAGGATTCCGCCGGGATAACCTTTGAACTTGTCCCACTGCGCCAGGAAATAGTCGCGGCAGTGATAGCCGATTTCTTCAATCAAGGCGCCGTGCGTATAACTGATCTCCGTAATGTGTGGGGCATAGATCACCACTTCGCCGCCGTCGGCCACGGCGGGTTCCATCTTGTACATACCTTTGCCGGCGGTCCAGATATCGTCGTAGAGGCGGGGCATTACGGAGAGAACTCGCCGGTAGGGCTCTTTCACGTAGACGATGTGCTTCTGAGCGGAGAGCGCCGCGGCGGATTTCCATGCCTCCTGGGGCGAGCCGAAGTAAATGCCCGCCAGCCCTTCGTGCGTCACCACCAGCGCAAGGCAGGCCGAGGGTGTGTCAATCATACCCGCCGCGCGGTCAATGATGGCGCGGATGGGCGTGTAACCAGAGCCGATGACCTTGTAGTTGGTCATTAAAGCGCCGAACCAGTGGGTCAAGTTGATGATCTCTGACCCGGCGATGCCCGGGAAGAAATACTTGGTGCCGCCGGAGAAGCCCGCCACTTCATGAGGGAAAACCGGCCCGCAAATGATGAGCTGGTCATAATCGCGGATCAACTTGTTGAGGCGGACGGGGACCTCCTGCGCCAACAATCCCCCTGTAAGCTCGCCGATTTCAGCGGCAGGGATCACCCCCAAGGTCACGAAATTCTGGGGGTCTTCCCAGTGATGATTGAAGATGTGGCTCTTGCCGCATTGCCCATCCGTCACCGGCCGGCCCACCAGCTTGCTGAGGTGCTCATCGTTCATAATCGGGTGCGTGCCGAGCGCCACAAGGTAATCCAAGGCGGCCACGCGCGGAGCAAGGTGAGCCTCGAGCAAGTCATACATCAACGGCATGGGCATGGTGCGCGTGCCGTCGGGAATGATGACGAGCACGCGCTTGCCCTCCACGGCGAGCGTGCCCAGCCCCTCCTGCACGACCCGGCTGGTTTCCTCGTGGGTCAGATAACGATCCGCGAATCCTTTTCCCACACTCATCGGTTTTGTACCTCCAAAGGCAGTGGTTAGTGGACAGTGGCTAGTGGTTAGTGGCTAGTGGAGAGGTGCTGGTGGTTAGTCGCCAGGCCTGGGTGCGGGCAGGTAGGCATTAACTACCAACCACTACCCACTAACGACTAACCACTAGCCACTTTCCACTAGCCACTTTCCACTAACCACTATCCACTGCCTTTTACACTCCCGCGAACGCCGAAAAGCCGCCATCCACGGGCAGGACAATTCCCGTCACAAAGGCCGAGGCGGGCGAGAGGAGCCATAGCACGGCTCCGAACAGATCCTCCGGCTGGCCAAAGCGTGCCATCGGCGTGTGGCTGATGATGGCTTTGCCGCGAGCGGTCAGGTTCCCCGTCTGTTCCTCCGTCAGGAGAAACTTGTTTTGCTTCGTCAAGAAGAAACCGGGAGCAACCGCGTTCACGCGAATCCGCGGCGAGTACTCCTGCGCCACATGCACCGCCAGCCACTGCGTAAAGCTGCTGACGCTCGCCTTGGCGGCCGAGTAAGCCACGACGCGCGTCAAGGGACGGATGGCGCTCATGGAGGAGATGTTGAGAATAACCCCTTCACCTTTTTCCACCATCACCTTTCCGAACACCTGCGAGGGCAGGATGGTTCCCATGAGGTTCAGATCAAAAACCCAGCGCAAGGCATCGGGAGGCAGATCGAAGAAACGGAGATCGGGGCCGGTAGTGGCCTGAGGCTTGTTGCCTCCCGCCGCGTTCAACAGGCAATCAACCCCACCGAATTTTTCCCGGACGGTCTCCGCGGCTTTTTGCAGGCTGTCCAACTCCAGGACGTTGGCGCTGATCGCCACGGCCTGATTGCCGCGCGGCTCCATAAGTTCGCGGATGTGCTCAAACGGGTCAAGGTTGCGGTCCAGCATCGCCACGTTGGCCCCGCATCCCACCAGCGCGCAGGCGATTTCTCCCCCCAGGATTCCCGTTCCCCCGGTAATGACCACGGTCTTCCCGCTGAAATCATAAAGGCGGTTCAATTCTGATGAGTCCATTTAAATATAACCCTCCCCGGAATGTGTCCAATGCCTCGATGCGACTCCCGATTGGATTTGGATCATGACCCAGCTTCTGATGAGGCACAACGCTGACACTTTCGTTCCAGGAGGGCCATCGCCTCGAGGGCGAATTCACTAGGTAGGCTAACACCGCAGTGAGCATCCTGGCAAGGGTTGGATGAGGGGTGGATGAAGGAAGTATCGTGACTCGCGAGCAGGGCGCCCAGAGGATCGCCTCTCGAGTGCGGTTCTTTCCGCGCGGGCCGGGGCGCCGAGAACGTTAGAATCTCCAATCCGTGGAAAGTCGCACGGCGTTCCCGCGCAGTGTGCCCAGTGACTGCGAACTGTCATAGTGCGTGTAACCCAGGGTCAGCGAGAGCCGGGAGCTGGCTCTTAACGTGAACGCCGGTCTGAGAAGCAGCGCGGGCTTTACCGGCGCTCCGTGCTCGACCTGTTGGACGCCGCCGGCGGCGGAAAAATCGTAGCCGAGCGGCCCGCGAATTTTCCCCACGACGTCGGTGGTCAGGTAGTGGCGTTGGTAGAAGCCGGGGTTGAAAAATCCCATGTAAGGTTTTTCCATCCCGCCGGCAAGCCCATAGGCGAGCCCGGCATAACCGAGATCGACGGCCATGGCGGATTTATGGAACAACTTGCGGTCGAAAGTCAGCGAAGCGCCTCCACCGCGATTGTGATCGACTTCGCTAACTTCCGCCAGATTGGAACCCGCCAGGCCGAACACATGCTCGTAGGAGGCCGTGAAATTATCGGTTACGAAGGGCTCCAGGCGCAAATCTGTTTTCGAGTTGAAGCGATAATCCAATCCTGCTGAAAGCCGGTCTTCCATCACTCCCAGGCGGACGGCGGTGGGTGTGTAGGTGACGGCGGCGCGCGCGGCCGTCAAATCCACCGTGAGCTTTCTCCTCAACGTGTAACTAATACTGACAAAGCCCAGGGGACGGGTTCCCGCGGAAGCAATCGGCTGCTCCTGGGTGGGGATGCCGGCAAGCTCGCCCGGCCCAAATCGCGCCAGCCCCACCCCGCCGCGCACGGTGAGCTGCGGCGTCACGTAGGTGGTTTGGTGATAGATCATCTGCGACGGCCCCACGGCGCCCTGTATTCCGCCACTCGGGCTTTGGGAGGGAAGGTAAGCCAAAGACAAATATGATTCCGACCGGGGCAGTGCGAAGAAGCCATAGGTGGTTTCGTAGCCAAATGCGCTTAAGTCCTCAGTGCTGGAAGAGCTGCCGGCGCCGATTTCCCGTGCGAAGGAGGCCGAGGTGTGCAAGGTGGGCCGGGAGTCGCTGCGGAGGCTGTTTTCCAGTTCGCGCGCTTCCGGATTGCGCGGGTTGAGGGTTTCCGCGCGATCCAGCAGAGCCCGGGCTCGCTTCGTATTGTGCAGCGCTCTTTCAAGATTGGCGAGCAGCAACAGGGCAGAAGTATCGTGCGGATCGTCGTCAACGATTTTCGCCGCCAAATTGCGCGCGTACACCAGGTCGCCGCGATAGTAGGCAGCGCGCACGTTGCCCTTAAGGGCTTCCGCATCCGTGGGGTTTTGGCTGATGAGGCGATTGAATCGCCGCAGAGCTTCAGCTTGATGTCCTTCGTAGAGGTCCAGGTAAGCAAGCTGCAATTGTGCGTCGCGATTGCCGGGATGGGTGGCGAGCAGCGTGGTCAGGGTCTTGCGCGCCTCGGAATAGTGGTGCAGGTTCATTTCCACGCGGGCCAGGCCCACCGCGTATTCGGGATTGGCAGGATATTGCGCTGCCAGGTCCAGGAAGATGGGCAAGGCCTCTCCCGGACGGCCTGCCCACATTTGCACGCGCGCCATTCCCTCGAGTGCGTCGGTATCGCCCGGGCGCTCCTGCAAAAGCCCTTGGAAGTCCCGGAGGGCGGCGGCGTATTGGCCGTCAAACGCCAAAGCGCGCGCCAAGCCGACTTTGGCATCGTGATCACTGGGGGTGAGTTCCAAAACACGGCGATACGATGCAATCGCATCCGTATAGTCGCCGCGCCGGACCTGGAGAATCGCCATTCCCTCGAAGGCTGCGACGTCTCGCGGATTCCGGTCTGCGCGCTGGTGATAGAACTTTTCCTGGCTCGAGGGTTCCTCTAATTTCCTGCCCGCTGCTGCGGACGGCCGGGTTGAGTTGCGCTTCCCTGCCCACAGGACCGATGGCGCTAGAAGGGCGGCAGCCGTCACCATCGCGAGCGAAGCGCACAAGCATTTCACGCCCAATCGCAGACCCGGTGAGGCCGCAAAGAAGTGGAAGGGGTCCTTCTTTGTGTCAGGAGGCCTTGGCATGAGAGGGTTCATTTTTTCAAGATTTCTTCCGCCGCGGGCCAAAGGATGCCGCCCGCGGCACGGGCTGGGATGGTGCTTCCGCACTCCTATCCCTCAGCGGTTGCGCCAACATGGGCGACTTTCTCCCAACGGCGGCTGCCTGCCAGAAACTTCATAACTCCCTGAAAGCGGTAGTACAAAACCAACTGGCGGTACCCGATGTTTTCGAACATGGCGAATAACAGCAAGGTCAGCAGATCCCGAAACCGCGGGTAACGACGATAGGTGAGCTCTTCCAGAAGTACGGCTCCCACCGAAAGGAAGCCGCCATAGATGAAGCCGAGCAGAATAAATACCAGGAGCAGTCCGGGAGGAACCATGCCCAGGAAAATGCCCAGCGGGATAAGAACATATCCCAGGAATTCCACGGGCGCGCCCAGCCCTTCAACGTAAGAATGGAAGGGAAAGCTGAGCCAACCCACGATTCCATATTTTTTTCCGAACAGGATTTCCGAGTGTTTCCAAAGCGTCTGGCAAAGCCCCAATTGCCAGCGGCGGCGCTGATTGGCCAGCATGGCGAGCGTGGAAGGGCACTCGGTCCAACACACGGGGTCGGAGGTGAAAGACATGCGGATCTTGCGATTGTTCTCCGCGGCCCACTGATGGAGTTGCACAATCAAGTCCATGTCTTCCGTCACCGTGTCGTGGCAGAAACCTCCTGCTTCGATGACGGTGGCGCGATGGAAGACCGCGAACGCCCCCGACACGATCAAGGTGCCCCCCAGCAGATGCCACCCCGTCCGGCCGAAGAGGAAACTGCGCAGGTACTCGACCACCTGAAATCGTTCCAGCCAGGTCCGTGGCAGGCCCACTCTTACCACGCGCCCGTTTTTGGTTTCGCAGCCGTTCAGGATGCGCACGATCCCGCCGCTCACCACGGTCTCGACGGTGGAGTTGACGATCGGGTCCATCAATCGCAGCAGGGCGTCGCGCTCGAGCAGGCAGTCGGCGTCCAGGTTGCAGAAGTAGCGTGAGCGGCAGAGGTTGATGCCGGCGTTGAGGGCATCCGGCTTGCCCCCGCGCACTTTGCAGACCACGAGGAGGTTGGGAATGGCGGGATTAATGTAATAGGTTCGGACGGGTGCGGTGGGGATGGTGGGGTGGTAGGCCGCGTCCATCTCCACCAGCGCAAAACCTTGCACCAGCCGCTCCACGGTCATGTCCGTTGAGCCGTCGTCGACGACCATGACCTGGAGGTCCGGGTAATCCGCCTCCAACGCGGAGCGAACGGAATTCACGATGACGTCTTGCTCATTCCATGCCGGAATGATAACGGTCACCGGCGGGGTCAAGAGGGAACGGCGCAAGGCATCCAGGCCTTGATAGGCCATTTGCTGCATATGCACCCATGTGGCGCGCAACGAGAGCAACATCAGGATGGTGTAAATCCCGTTGCCCAGGAAAAAGTAGGAGAGGACGACCAGATTAAATACCGTGACCCAGTCGTTGAGGAATAAGCGCATGTGGTTCATGGCCGGCAGTGTCCTTTACGCCGCCACACAGGGCGGGAACTCGAGAATTTGCTGAAGGCTGATGGCGCTCTCCTCCTCGGGTTGCGTCTCTCTGAGGAACCGCATCTTGGCTTCCGTGTAGGGCAGGTAACGGTCCAGGAAGCTTTGACGGATCTGGGGGCTCAACGTGCGGAGTATTCCCGAAAGCCCCAGTGGGGCCGCCTCGCTGGCCAGTTGTTCAACCAGCAGGGCATCCACGCCTCTGGTGCCCTCGCAGTACTCCTCCACGAGGCTCGACATCAATCCCGTGCGCTCGATGACCTCCACAATTTGTTCGCGTGTGGTGTGGTCCTGGGAAGTCAGAAAATGTTCATAGAGCTGGCGCCTTCCCCCTTGGCCCAGCAAGAGGAGGGTCTGGATGGCCGCCTCGCGCACTCGCCAGTGGGGATCGCGCAAGCATTCGCGAATATCCAGGTGCAGAGGCGCGGCCACCTGGCGCAAGTGGACGAGGGCGCGCACGGTGCGGAGGCGCACGAACCATTGGTGATCGAGGAGAAGGTCACGCAGCACGGACGTGGCGCGAGGGTCGGCGAGAAAGACAATCACCTCGGCCGCGCGCGCCCGAATCTCCGCGTTCGTGTCCACCGAGAGCCCGCACAGCAGCAAATCCACCATCGGCGGTGTAAGTAACTCCGCTGTGAGGGTGAGGCGCGGCCGGGCCGCCGCCTCGCGGCAGACCATCGTCCGCAGAATCTCGGCGGCGTACAGACGGATTTGGCGATCCGGATGGCGCAGTGAAGACAACAGGGCCGGCGCGCAAGCAAGGTCAAAGCTGGCCATGGCGGCCTGCAATCCCTGCAGCGGCGGGGATGTGGTCTTCCCTTGGACGACCGCGTGCAGCCGTTCCCGAAGCACCGGAAAGCTCTCCGGCGCGCCCACTGCCGCCAAGGATCGCAACGCCACCAACTGGATATCGGCGTGGCGGTCATCCAGGGCATTGACCAGGAGTGGCCAACTCGGCTGATAACGCAGCGTCCCCAGGTTCCGGATGCTCTTCGCGCGCAACAGATAGCGCATAACCGCCGGGTCGCGGAAATCTTCATGCGCCCCGTTCCCCGCGGACTTGGGGACCCCCAGGTGCCCGTTGGCCAATCGCTTTTGCCACAGGTCAGTCAACCCTAGTTCTGTGCATAAGACCCGAAGGAAAACCAGCCACCATTCGGGCAGCTTTCGCTTGGAGAAAAGACGATCCAGCAGGAGTTCCAGGTCGGCCAACGGCAATTCTCGCAGGGCCTCGATTCCGGAGGGGCTCCGCGCGCCCGAGAGCAGCTTTGCCAGGACCGGCCGGTATTTATGTTGGAGGGTATGGACGTAACGAGCATAACGGATCTGTTGCCAGCGCCGGAAAAATGCTACGGCAATGAGCAGACAAGTCCCCATCACCACGGAAACCAGAATCAGGAAAGCCCATTGCGTTACGGGGTCAGTGATATTAACCATGGCATTGCCGTCCTTGTTGAGGTTAACCAGTCAGGTGTGAGCAAGAGACACTGGGGCAGGAGCGAAAAGGGGAGCGGTATGGTGGCACACACTGAGCACATGGTCGGCCCTCGTGGCCTAGGATCACCCGCGCGGACGCGCGAGGAAGGGTGAGTATAGCCTTATAAACGACTCTAATTCAATACCTATCTTTTAATAAATAGAACATTATGACCGAGTGGAGTAGACAATCTGGCCGAGTTTGGGGCGGTTTCACACCTTTTTCGCACCTCGCCACCGCTCGCTCCGCACTACACGGCTGTGGCTAGCCAGTTTCGCGCCTTATTCACCACCTGTGGACTTGCGGGGTTGAGTGTTTACTTGCTGGCGTCTGGTCCGGATTTCTCCCAGCCGGCGAGGCCATCCTGATATACCTTGACTTGATCGGAGGCATAGCCATGCTCCAGCAGAATCCTTCCTGCCGCGCGGCCGGAGGCGCAAATATCCCCGGAAGATTTTCCACTTTCATAGAAGACGATGACGCGGTCTTTGGGCAGGGTGCTCCAGCGCTGTGGCAGGGCGTCCACCGGAATATTAATCGCCTCGGGAATGTGCCCCGCGGCGTACTGTTTTGCCGGACGCACGTCGACCAACAGCAGCTTGCTTTTTGCTGCGAGCAAGGCGCGCAGTTGGCTGGTGTTAATCATCGTCGGCTGTTTCTTGGCGGTTTCCTCTTCGCTGCACGTCACCGCACTCTGGTAGCTTGACAGCACGCCCCCCGCAGATCCGAACAAGCTGATCGACGACGGACCGGGTTCGGCTGGGGCTTTGGCCGGCGCCGCTTTCTGGGAAGCGGTGACAGGCTTGAGGGGGGGCTTGGTCATAGGCGGTGCCGAGACGGCGGCTGACGCAGGGGCCGCAGGCGGCGCGGGAGCGGAAGGCAATCCTATTCCCTGTGCCTCCAGTTCCTGGTCAATGATTCGCGAAAACTCGTCGAAATCGGGCACAACTGCCAACGCTCGGCGCCCGATGAAAAATGTGGGGGTGGCATTCACGCCCAGCGCCTTACCGTCTTCGTGATCCCGGTTGACCCGCGCTTTATCGGCGCCGCTGGCCATGCATTGATTGAATTTGGTGAGATCCAGGCCGATTTCGGCGGCGTCACGCTTCAACCCTTCTTCGCTCAAGTCGGTTTGCCGGGAATAAATCTTGTCCACCGCTTCCCAGAACTTTCCCTGGTCGGCTGCGCACTCTGACGCTTCCGCCATGCGCTCGGAAAAAGGGTGGATATGGACCAAAGGGAACTGCCGGAATACGAAGCGTATCTGTTTGGCATACTTGGCGCGAATCTCCCGTGCCACCTGTTCCTCGCTCCCACACATGGGACATTCGAAATCTGCAAACTCCACCACGGTCACCGCCGCGCTGGGATTGCCCGCCACGTGGCTGTCGGGCCGTACCAGCCGGTCGGCGGTGGTCTCACTGGCGGGCGGTGGCGGCGGGGGTGGCGCTTCCCCATGCTTGGCAAGCTGGAAGAAAGCGGGGACTCCGATCGCCAAGGCGGCTACGCCCACCGTGAAGTAACTGCGCACCTGGGCGAGTTGCGCCGGCGGATCGGCTTCCGGCGCGGGGCGAACGACGTTGTAAACGGCCAGCGCGCAGAGCGCGGTCATCGCCAAACCCGACGTCACGCACCACGTGCAGTAAGCGTGAATTACGAACCCTTGCAGGTACTCGAGGTATACTGAAAAGAGAAATCCAAACGCCGTCCCGCCCGCCAGCGCGTAACGGACCTCGATGGCCAGTGCTGCGGGGACCAGCGATTCCGCAATGATGAGCAATGCCACCAGCACGTAGCCGACCACACCGAACACCGGCATGGGCACGCCCCAAAGGTGGGAATAAGCGCTGGCGCGCACGGCGTCGCAGCCCGTTCCGAAGCAGACCATCGGCCGGGAGGGAGAGGTGTAGGTCCAGAGAAGATAAAGGGAATCGAAGAGCCCCACTAGGGCGAGCATGAGGGAGACTGTTTTGCGCATAATCACCTATTCTACAACTATCTCAGAGGGGTGCGTGCGGCTGCGGGTTGCTTGCCACGGGGGAAATTCCCTCGCCGGGCGCGGCAGCTTGTTCCCGCCCCGCGTGCAGGTCACCCGGCATGGGCTTTCGCTTGCGCCAGAGACTCGGCGAGTCCATAGGGTTCGAGGTCCGTCTGAAGTTGCTCGGCCGAGCGGAATACGATGCCGTGCATTCCCACGGCGCGCGCGGCCGTGATGTTAACCTCGCGGTCGTCAATAAGCAGCGCCTGCGGGGCGGGCACGCGCAAAGCCTCAAGACAAACGCGATAAATGGCGGGGTCGGGTTTCCCCATTCTTAAATCACTGGAAAAGCAGAGATGGTCGAAGAGCTCAAGCCACTTGAACGTTCGGCGGAGGTAGCCGCCCACACTGCGCGACATATTGGAAAGAACCGCGGTCTTCAATCCCCTCCCGCGGAGCACGCGCACCCATTCGACCATGACGGGGTTAGGCTTCCCCCAGAGTTGACCGTCCAGGGTCGCGAGGTTCTGAATCTGTTCAGGAGAGCAGGCGGCGCCCGCAGCCTGCACAATTTCCCCCCAGTAGGCGGGTGTGTCGAGCTCATCACGGTCGTAGGCGTCGCGATTTCGCCAGTATATTTCCTGGAAGGCCGCGGCCTCAACTCCGAGGGCTTTGCGCAGCGGCTCATAATCCGCCGGGCCCGGCGGCAAGCTGAGCACGCACCCCCAGTCGAAAATGACAGTGGTTATGGGCATAGGTTTTGTTGCCTTG